>Ga0315282_10002307_pt1 | contig 35323 bp, 28 predicted proteins | sample YL17G07_20_MG_FD_203693 | JGI IMG/M metagenome (GOLD analysis project Ga0315282, IMG submission 203693) | Sediment microbial communities from Yellowstone Lake, YNP, Wyoming, USA - YL17G07_20 | ecosystem: Environmental > Aquatic > Freshwater > Lake > Sediment | place: USA: Wyoming | collected...
TTGTTCCAGCAACGAGATGGCTTTTCGCCGCCGTTGCTCCAATTGTTGAGGGCTTCCTACGGGTCTCATTCCCGTATTATCGGATATTGACTGTGCGTTCGTTTAACTTTTCAAAGAGCAATAATTTTATTACTTTGAAGACTGCTTTCTTCTTTTCAGCAAGTTTTTGTGTTAACAGCTTAAGATGCCCTATATATTCTCGCTTCTCCTCTTCAAAAATATCGCATTTGCTTTTGTATTCTACTTGTAGGTAGTCATATAATTGTGCCTTATTCGGCAGGGCAAGACTGTTGGCTGTATTGATTGAACTTTCTATTTGTTCGTTAAGGTCTTCTATCTCAGAAATAAACTGATGATATTCATCGTTAAAATGGCACTCCAATTTCTCCAAATACCCCTTAGGTAAGGGCTGCTCACAGAAAAGACAGACCGCCGATGACTTTTTCCGATGCTGCTTTATGCCTTCAGCTACCCAATCGCTAACTTCTGAATCATTCTTCAAGCGTTCTATAACTTTCGACACTACTGTTTTGGAAAGAATGGCATTTACACTCAATACAAGATTGCCAATATCGACGAAAGAAAAACTTACTAATTGAACCTTTTCTTTCGGGGAGGCCTCTTTTTGCTTTTTCAAAGTATTTTTTGCTGTATCAGCTAATATAAAAGTCTGCCAATCCTGATTTTTTAACTCTTGGCACTTGTCCTTGAACCCTGCCTTGTCGTAATTGTTATATGGATTCTGCCCACTGGAGCTTAGAAGTTGTTTTATTTCTCGCGCTCTTTCAATACTCAGATGGTCAAGGGCTTTTTCAGCATCTTGTACTTCAGTTTGCTTTGGGGTTGCTTCTTTCTGCTTTTCCAGCAATTGGCTTTTCAGTTTGTCTATTTCTTTTTGTTTCTCAATGCTGTCTTCACCCAATACAAAAATGGGGGTTACATCGCCGGTGGTTGTAAAGACATTCTCTGCAATAAATTCCCTATTGAAAACCCGCACAGAAGGTAGGTTTGTTATGGTGCCAAGAGTTTCACTCTTGATTATTGCATTTTCTGTTTCAACATGAAACTCTGAATCTGTAACTGAAAGACGGTTGTGTTCCAAATCCCTGAATAGGTTTGACAAAATGGTTTTACCTGTGCCATTCCATCCATAAATTAAATTAAAGTCTTTAAATTCAGGAAGAGACGCTGGCCAAGAAAAGTCACGGAATATGCGGTAATCTTTGACCTTGCGTATTTTTTTTATTTTCATACAATCCCCTATAAGAAAAAACCAGAGTTAGACACCGTTTTCATCCTGCCATTTCATCCTTCGTAGTTCCGCCCTTCGTAGCGCAGCGGAGATCCCGGAATGTTGTTATCCGGGACCCAGTTTTTCATCGCCATCAGAGACCTCCACAATTTTGCTATTTAATTTTTAACTTTTGATTTGCTTCTCAATCCGCCAAACAGCCAGCGGATAAATTCTACCCAAACTGTAATCTTTTTCAACGACAAATTTCCCTCTTGATTTTTCACCGCTTTTGTGCTATAATATGTTTTAAACTGAACGAAAAAATAGGGGAAAGATTCTGATTCAAACTGCCAAATTACCTATGACCACCACCCCAATTTTCAATCATTTGCGAGCTACGTTTTTGATTGAATTCCGATTCAAACACGCAGGGGGTATGTTTCAAAAAAGCAACATAAACGACCTCGCAAAACGTGCGAAAATCCCGTCAAAACCATACTTTTTCTCGCAAAATCGTGTACATTTTTCGCAAAAAACGTATCATTTTTTGTAAAATTTCAAAAAATTTCGCAAAATTTCGCAAATTTTCACACGTTTTCCCGCCCCTACAATCGTTAAATTTTACCCATATTAACACACATAAATAAAAAAACCCGCCTCAAAACAGCGGGTTTAAAATCACATTGTACGCAACTTAACTCTTTGCCTGGTCGAGAATTAGGTCTTTGACCTTTTTGCTCGGCAGATTTAGTGAGCCGAAAGCCGCCGCCGCAGCGCTGCGCAACTGCGGGTCGGTATCCTTGCCGCCGACCAGCGAATAAATAGCAGCTATCTCCTTGTCATCAAGCAAGTTAGCATTAAGCTTTCCCGACAAAGCCAGCGAATCGAAGGCCGCCAGCCGAATCTTAATATCGTTATTCTCATTCATTGCCATTGCGGCTATCGCTCGCTGGGCATCTGAGCCCGGCAGATATGCCAGCACCTGCCCGGCGAGGACCTGAAGCTCGGCGTTTTTGCCTTTCGCAGCGGTTATAAGAGCATCCTGCGCAGCGGACAAATCTATGGCGGTGGTGCGTTTCTGCGCAGATTTGAGCATCGCCTTGGCTGCACGGACGGCGTAATTTTCAGATACCCATCTGTTTTTCAGGCCGGTATCGGTGCTGTTTGCATCGGCGGCTTCGCCCAGCGTCTGCGCCAAATTGGCGACAACTAATTTGCTTTCCGGGAAGCCCTGCAACGGCCCGGCTGATGCTATCGCTATTGCGGCACTATACTTTACGGCCTTATTATCAAAAGACAACGCCTGAATCAGCGGCTGGGCCGTGCCGACACTGTAAAACAGCGATTTTTCACCTGCGGTAGTTGCCAGCGCCTCGATGACACCCAGTGCGACATAAGCATCCTTATCTTTAACAGCCCGTGCGAGCGCCTGATGCAGGTATTCTGCTCCTGCGGTGGTGGCGTATACGATTGCGTCAGGGTGGCTGGCAGTAAAATAAGCCGGCATAGCAACGCCGCACGATTCAGCCTTAAAGGAGGCGGCGAGCCAAAGCCCTATCGCCATACCGCATTCGGGGTCGGCCTTGAGCGCCCATTCGCAGTTGCGCATCGTCATAAGCTCATTGAAGCAGCACTTGTCGACCTTATTGGCAATCAGCCTTTGCTCGGCGGCGTCCCAAAACCATATATTTGCCGAATTGGCATCGCCTGACGGCGCCAGCGAATCGGCGTGATAATAATAATTCTCAGCCAGGCGGTAGAATAACTGTGCGGCAGGGACATCCAGTGCGGCAGGGTCAATCCGGCTGACACTCTTTTTGGCCAAATCGGTAAGTTCGGGCGAATCATCCTTTTCGGCGATATACTTCAGGTAAGCCAGCGACTGGGGATAGCCGATTTCGCCCAGCGCATTTATTATTTCTATTTTGACGGCGGCATTTTTGGTCTGCAGGGCGGCGGCAAGCGGCCTTATCGCATCTCTGCCCACCTGCGGCAGAGCCCATATAATATTGGTCAGCTCCTCTTTGCGGGTGCTGTCGGCCATTGCTTCGAGCATATAGGGGACGGCATATTCGCCGGCGTTCTGGAGGTGTTTCGCGGCTGCGACCCGGCCTCGCGCGGTGCCGCTGAGCCGCTTTATCTCCTCAACGATGAGTTTCGGGTCGGCCCGGCGGACAAATTTACCCTGCTCGATAATATCCAGAAGCTTTTTGCCAAGCTGGGCCAGCTCAGGGTCGGCGGAACTATCCACGACCTTCAGCAGAACGGCATAACCCTGCGGATTTGACTCGCTTAGTTTGAGCAGTTCAATCGGTTCAGGATTGCCGTTCAGAACAGCCTGGGCATAGCCTTTGGCCAGGTCAAGCCTGCCGATTTTGGTATAATGCAGAAAATCGTTCCAGTCATCTTCGAGACCCCGGCCAAACCCCGTGTTAATGGTTAGCAATCCTAAAACAACGACCGCCGCTAAAATTCTTTTACCCAACATCGAATATCTCCCTAAAAAGCCGTTTTCCTTGCGAAAAATGATACCATTTTTATTATCGGCAATAATAATCCGGTGCAAAAGCGTAATCCTACAGAAAAAAACCCTTTCTGTCAACAAAAAACCGCCATAAAAGGGTGCAACTGGAGTATTTAGGTGATTTGGGAAGATTGTGCGATAGCGGCGGCTATCTGCATAAATTTCGGCATCGCATAGTCAAAAAACATCTTATAGCCTTCGCAGAGATAGCTGCGACTGTTGGTTTGGCTCTGGAAAAAAGTTAATTTATCTTTCATACAGCCGCTCCGGCATACGGCAAGATGTCTGCACAGAAGGCACTGGTTGCATAGATTCTGCTTGGCTCGTATGAAGGCAAGCTTCCTGCTGCCCGCAGCGAGTTCGCCGACGGGTGTTTCGAGAATGTTGCCCAGTTTCCATTGAGGCTCGACAAAAAAATCACAGCAAAAGGCATCGCCATTATGCTCAATAACGATGTATGAGGCGCAGCGTTTTTCAAACGTGCAGAGCGTATGCCTGCCGTTAACGCACCAAAGCAATATTGATTCAAAGTCGCGGATGCTCATTTTTTCGATACCGTGCTGACACCAGCGGTCAAATAACCGGCACATAAATTTGCCATACTGGTCAGGCATAATAGAAAATTCCGCAACCTTTCCTGCGGCCCGGTCAAACTCAACGCAGGGAACAAACTGCAAATACCTGATGTCACTTTCGACGAAGAAGTCAAACAGCTCTTCCGGATGATTTGCATTTTTGTCGTTGAGCAGAACAAGAGCATTGAACTCGACCTTATACTTTTTGAGATTTTCGATGGCTCCGGTTACTTTTTCGAAAGTGCCTGCGGAACTGAAATCACGCCGGTAGTGGTCGTGAAATTCCTTTGGGCCGTCGATGCTGACGCCGATGAGAAAATTGTTGTCGTGCAAGAACCGGCACCATTTCTCATCGAGCAAAACAGCATTGGTTTGCAGGGTGTTGGCTATCTGCTGACCGGGGCTTTGGTATTTTTTTTGCAGTTCGACCGCTTTGGCGTAAAAATCCAGCCCCATCAGCGTAGGCTCGCCTCCCTGCCAGGCAAAACCCGCGGCAGGAAGAGGCAATTCCATATAATCCCTGATAAACTTTTCAAGCACATCATCGCTCATCCGCTGTCTGCCCTGGCCGATGTCGGCAGGTCGATTTTTGTAAAAGCAGTATCTGCAATCGAGATTACAGTCCGAGCCGGCAGGTTTTATCAGGAGAATAAATGGTTCCATTTTTATTTTTCATTTACCTGGTGTTTTTGCAGCCATTTAAGGGCCCATTGCTCAGCCTGCCTGGGTGTTTGCAAGTTTCCTTCCAGTTGAGTGATGTATAATTCTTTCGCCAGTTGGCCAAACGCCGGCCCCGGCACGGCGCCTAATTTCATTAAACTGTGGCCGTCGAGCAGCGGCTTCGGCTTTAGTTCAACATCGCCGAGAGCCTTTATTCTTTTTCGCAAATTTACCAGCGCAACGCCGTTTTTACCCATCGTCTTCTGAATCGCCTTTTGCAATTCATACAGGTCGTCAAAATACGGCTCAGCAAGTATCATTTTCAGCTCAGCAAGTGACATCTGCTCATTAAGCAGTCTGTCCCTGTTATCAAGCAGGAATTTTATGTGTTTGTTCTGGTTTCTGCTTAATTTCAGGATTTTACATTTTTCAACCGCAAATTCCGTCGGCAGGGCGGCGAAAAGGGCAGCCAGACCCAGTGCAAAATCTGTTTCTTTCGGCAGTCGGCCAAGTATGCTGACCCCCAGTTCACCCTCTTTGCTGACGAAACCGGGGAAAATCGCTTCGGCCAGCCCGCATTCTATCAGCAATTTCGCGCCGAGAGAGCGGTTTGGGTCGACGAGTATGCCTTCCAGTTCCATAGCGATTCGTTCGCCGCTTATCCTTGTTATATTTTTTGCGGTGTCGCAGACTGCCGACCAGGTTTTGTCTTCAATCGCAAAACCGAGTTGCGTGGCAAAACGCACCGCCCGCAGCATTCGCAGATAATCCTCGCCGAACCGCTCGCGGGGGTCGCCGATAGTTCTTACCAGACCTTTTTCGAGGTCGGCCTGTCCCTCGACATAATCGATAACCTTTTTTTGCAGCGGGTCGTAAAACATCCCGTTAATGGTGAAATCACGCCGGCTCGCATCCTCCGCCGGGTCGGCAAACCGCACCTTCGCAGGATGCCTGCCGTCGACGTAACCTGTTTCGGTCCTGAAGGTGGCGACCTCGACCTGCTGACCCTCAATCAGCACAATCACCACGCCGAATTTCGCCCCGACCTTTAACGTGCGTTTGAAAAGTTTCATCACGTCTTCGGGCAGGGCATTTGTTGCGACATCATAATCTTTTGCCTGCCTGCCCAGCAGCATATCGCGCACACAGCCGCCCGCCAGCAAGGCTGTAAAACCTTCGCCCTGCAATCGCTTAATTATTCCTGTTGCTGCCTGCCTGTTTGTCATCTTTTGCCTGATTAAATATAGTTATTGTCATACTGCCCCAGCGGCGTTTATCTATCGTCCGCAGCCGGCCATACTCCTCCTGTAATTCCGTGTGTCCTTCGACTCTCACAACTACTATTCCATCCGGTGTCAATTGTTCCGACAATAATACCATCAGTCCGTTCAGAAGTGAATTTTCGCCCGCTTCTGCACTGAACCGGTAAGGCGGGTCTACAAAGATAAGGTCGCATCTGCGACCATCGGGGCCGCCTGCCGCACCGACCTTAAAGGCATCCGCCCTTATGACCTTCGACTCTTTGAGGAAACCTGCTTTTTCAATATTCTTTTTCAGAACGGCGACAATCGCAGGGTCTTTTTCGACAAAAGTTACAAACGCCGCTCCTCTGCTGAGCGCCTCAAGCCCAAGTGAGCCGACGCCGCTGAACAGGTCTGCCGCGATTTTGCCTTCCGGAAAGCCATAATTCCAGAGAACGTTAAAAAGCGACTCTTTTATCCTGTCGGTAATCGGCCGGGACAGGTCGCCTTTCGGGCTGAACAGGTTCATTCCGCGCTTTGTACCGGCTATGATTCTCATCACATAACAATATACAATAAAGGGCGGGAAAATGCGATGTCAAAGCAGCAGGTTCTGCAACTGGACGGCACATTGGCGGAACTTGTCGGCGGGCAGTGTTACCGTCCGCCATTTCGGGCTTCGGGTGGTCATAAACTTTCGGTAGTCGTCTAATTTGACGGCGAAAAAGACGTAGCGGCCGCTGTCAAAATCGTAAAAATCCCGGCCATCGAAATCGACATCAATGTTCTCTATGCGATATGCAAACACAAAGGCAGCGGTATGCGACAGGCCGAAAATGTTCTGCCAGTTCGCAAGGCCCTCGATGTCATCGGTAGTGACCCAGCATTCAAACCCGGTCAGGCCGACGAGGCTGTCGCCCTTAAATTTGCGACCCTTTACCTCGGCGATTATTACCCGCTGGCTTTTCGGGTACAACAGGTAATCGAAACTCTTGATGTTCGAGCGGCCCAGCGACGCTCTTTTCTGCTCATCGACAGCGATATATTGAACGTGATTATCAATCAACCAGTTTCCGAACGCACGTTCGTAATGGTTGATGGAAAAGGTTTTCATTTAGCCCCTGTTTTAAGATTTGCGAAAAACTTATCTACCTCAACCAATTCCTGTTTTCCTGTTTTCATATCTTTTACGACAAGCTGGCCTGCTTTAAACTCTTCGCCGATAATGATGCACTTTTGGGCATTACGGTCTGAGGCCTGACTGAGTTGTTTGCCCAGATTAGTGAATTTATAGCTGAAATCGGCGGCAAAACCTGCCCGGCGCAGCCTGGCCGTTATTTCAACCGCTGTCTTGAAAAATTGCTCATCTGTAAAGGCGATAAAATAGTCCAGTTTTTTCGGCCCGGGTTTCAGCAGGCCTTTTTCCTCAAGCAGTATCCCCAGCACGCAATCGCCGATGCCGCAGCCGGTAGCCGATATATTCGGCCCGCCGAATTGTTTCAGCAGGTTATCGTATCTGCCGCCGCCGCCGATGGCCCGCAGCTCGCCGACCTTATCATAAATCTCAAACACAATGCCGGTATAATAAGCCAGTCCCCGAACTATGCCGATGTCGAACCGGCAGAACTCCGCAACGCCGCAAACGGCCAGCAGTTCGAACAATCGCTGCAGTTCATCAATCGACTCTTTTGCATTTTTGCCCAATTCCGCAATGTCGCCGATTTGTTCGATTGACTCAATGCTCATCAATTTGAGTATTTTTTTACGTTTGTCCGCATCTGCAATCTTTTCAACAAGCATTTCCACAAAGGCGTCATCAGGCACCTTGCTGCGTTTGTCCAGCACAGCATACAATGGCTCCAGCTCATTTTGGGCAACACCTATCGCCTGCAAAACCGCCGCCAGCATCTTTCTGCTGGATATTTTCACAACAATATCATTCGGCGTAAGTCCCACATCCTGAAGGTAATCCAGCGTTGTGAAAATTATTTCGGCGTCGGCTATAACATCATCTTCGCCGATTATGTCGATGTTCCACTGGAAGAATTCGCGAAGCCTGCCCTTCTGGGGACGCTCTGCGCGGCACAGGCGCGGCACAGAAAACCACTTGATGGGCTTGGGCAGTGAATTGATTTGCTGATTGACCATTCTCGCCAGCGTCGGCGTGATTTCCGGCCTGATGGCAAGGTCTCTGCCGCCCCGGTCGGTGAACGAAAAAAGCTGCTCGACAATCTCATCGCCGCTTTTTATCCGGTACATATCGAGGTATTCGAATATCGGCCCATCGTATTCCTCGAACCCGTTGCGGATGGACGCCTTTTTCCAGCCGTCAATTATCCAGTTGCGGACGGCCATATCCTGCGGATAAAAATCCCTCGTGCCTTTTACCGGCGGTATCTTCATATCAATTGGATTCGACTATGCTCACCACAAGTTTCTATTTCCTATTTCTTTTTCGCCCTATTATAATGCGTTCTTTTACCGCAAAGGTATCCAAATGTCAAAGGCCAAAATCGAAATAATGTGTCGGACAGGGAATCTTGCGATGTGGAAAAGATTATTGCCCATTCTGTTATATGCAGGTTTAGTATCTGTGACTGGCTGTAGCGGCATCGCCAAAGAGCTAACAAGGCACCCCAACAGCGAGTTTTATTGTATGCAATACAATATCAGGTATGAACAGATTACAAACTCAACTATAGAAAAGATGGAACCTGCCGGTTCGGTCTGCGAGGGAGACGTTGAAGTCTATTATAAACGAGGATTGGAGGCACAGGCTGATTGCATTGCGGCTAAAACAAACATATTGCTGAACGATGTTGAGGAAAGAACAGGGCTGCAAATACCTTATAAAGTTAAAGTCTACCTGATTCGTATGGAGCGCATCCCAGAAAATGTTGACGCATGTTTCAAAATCTCGCCCAGCAATGAGTTGTATCTGCCGCTTTTTGTAGAAGCCGGCAACGAATCCTGCGAATCAATTATATCTCAAAACATATTTTATCCCGATTACATCGTCCACGAGCTGGCTGAAACATCTCTGGCAGGCTTTCAAAAATGCAGAAGGCATGTACTGGGTGATTATCAATTGGCCCTATTCGGTAGATTTATTCAAGTGGATATATCAAACTACACCCGCTGGTTTCGAGAAGGCTTTGCGAGTTATGCCGGTTATTTGGCATACGAGACAATCCGCCCTCAGATAAACTCCAAATCTGCTTACGCAAAATGCAAAACATTCTGGAGTCCTTTCACATCGCTGAGTAAAGTTAGGAAAAAATTGTTCTCGTGGAAAAATACCTCCGCTAAAGCACTCGACGGTGACTATTATAACGCATCGGTGGGATTGTTTTTGCTTGTTAGAAACCTGTTCGGGGAGCAGGCCGTTCGAGAGATAATCCTTAAAATCAATATGCAGGATGACTTAAATGGAGAAGATTTGATAAAACTTACCAATAAAGTTTTAGGCACTGACATCGAGGAGCTGGCGGAGCATTTCTCTTTCCCCCGAACAGGCCTTGAAACGGAAGGATTAACCGCCGCTGACGTAATGAACAGGGATTTGAGCTTTACGGAAGGATTGGGTGTAATAGCCGTTGAACCTAACAGTCCGGCTGACAAGGCAGGAATCAAAGAATACGATGTTATTCTCAAGGTCGATGACAAACCCGTCATAATTAGTCTGGATTTTGAGCTGGCCATACTCGATGCGCTCGACCGCAAGGCCGTTAAACTTACAGTCTGGAAAAAAGAAAATCGCAAGATTGCGGAACTGCAGTTACCGATTGATTGATAAGGTATCAGGTGCATAAAACAGGTGTCGAAATAATATATCAGGATGACGGCATCATTGTCATCAACAAACCCGCAGGCGTCTCGGTTACAAAAGACCGCAGCGGCAAAGAACAGCTTACAGATATACTCGCCGGCCAAATTGACAAGCAGGTATGCAGTCAGTTGCGCCTGATACATCGGCTCGATAAGGACACTTCCGGCGTGATGATTCTGGCAAAAAATATCGAGGCGCAAAAACGATTTACCTCTTATTTTGAAAAAAGAGAGATTAAAAAGACCTATCTGGCCCTCGTGTCCGGCATCGTCCGCGGCAGGGAAGGCACTATCGACGCACCTTTGCTGCCTGACCCCAAAAATCCGCAGCTTATGCGCATTACCAGCAAGAAGGGAAAAGAAGCGGTTACGGACTGGAGGCTTCTGGCTGATTTCGGCCTGCTTTCCCTGCTGGCCGTAACGCCCCTGACAGGCAGAACTCACCAAATCCGCGTCCACCTTGCGAGCATCGGATTACCAGTAGCTATCGACCCTCTCTATGGCAGCAGCAGGCCGATACTGTTGTCGGATTTCAAATCGGACTATCGGCTCGGCATAGGCCAGATTGAAAGGCCGCTCATCGAGCGCCTTACCCTCCACGCCTACCAGCTTGTCATTCCTGCGGAAGCAGGAATCCAGCCTAATTGCTTTATTGCACAACTTGACAAGAAATTCACCGCCACTTTAAAGATGCTCACGAAATACAACCGCCTCGGCCCCGCAGCCTTCATCAACCCAGACGATTTTTCCAAAATTCTGAATGGCGATGCTCTTTAAAATTGGGTTCGTTTGGGTTCGTTTTGAATAACAGTTCATAGTTCATTGTTCATTGTAATTCGTTGTTTTTACTAAGGTTACAACCATTTTTGGCATTTCGGAAATTGGGTTCGTTTCGCATAATTTGATATTTTTGATTGAAAGATTCTCAACCACAGATTAACACGGATTTTCACGGATTTCCACCAAACGGAACGGCAAACAAGTTTTTTTATTAAATTTTGTTTCATACAATGTCGGGACATAGTATCTTCCCATAATTGGGCGGAGATGCGTGTTTGGGGTGAAAAAAACTATTCACCACGGAGGCACGGAGAACACAGAGAATAGATAAGTTATTGTGAAATAAGGAGTAAGGGGATTGGGAAAAATTTTGTAAGTTTGGGATTTTTTTGAAGGGGTATCTGCGTAAATGATTGATTATCGATTATTGATGATTGATAATTGAAGGTAGCGGATAGAGGCTTGTGGCTCGTGACTCGGGGGGAGGAAAGACGGATAACCCGTCGCGGCAATCTCAAAAAAGCTGTTTGACAATAATCCGGCTTAGGGTTAAAATAGATGAATTCAGCTTCCGGTGCTGACAACCGCGGCGAGGAGAAATAGTTGCAAATCACAGTCCAAAATATAAAATGGTTGGGAATTGGAAAAATCTATGACTACAAAACAAAACAACAACTCAAAACGTTTCGGGAATGCTTGGGCTTATTTATTCTTTTCAGACACCGTACAAACAGAGTATAGATATATCCATAGCAAAGGTACAAGAGAATTTCTTGATGTTGTTTTGGCAACCAGCAGGAACAGGGGAATGTCTCTCTCTAAAGATACGGAATGTTGGCGGGCACAGTTAGGTTCTGCAAAGACTGCAGGGGTCACCAGTGGTTACGGTGTAACGCATTTTCAAAAAGATATCCCTTATTCACCAGAGAGGATGCAACCGTTGCCTGATAGGGCAAAAGAAGGACGAGCAAATCCCAAAGGGATTCCCTTTCTATATTTATCCACAAACATACAGACGGCAATTCAAGAAATCAGGCCTTGGCTCGGAACAAATATTTCCGTGGCTCACTTTAGAACCGTCAGAGATTTAAAAATTGTTGATTGCTCAAAAAATATCCATAAGTTAGATGGGACAGGTAGTGATAGTCTTGGGCCAGGTTTAGATAAGCAGGAAACATTAAGTGACCATGAAATTGAAGAATATGCATGGTCATGGATAGACCGAGCATTTTCAATGCCAATTGATCCATCGGATGACAAAGCCGATTATGTTCCAACTCAAATTCTGGCAGAACTGTTTAGGGCTGAGGGATATGACGGAATTATTTATAACAGCCTATTAGCGGAAGGCAAAAATGTGGCCTTGTTTGACTTAAACTCGGCAAAACTATCAGATTGTAAGCTCTATCGAGTAATCAATATACCGCCGTTTGAATTTCAAGAAGTTCATCAAGAATATGAAAGCGTGTTTGCAGAGGAGTAGTTTTCCGCATGACTAAAACGAAAAATTGGGGAAAATTAAATGTGGCAATTTAAAAAAGATGAAGTTGCAGATTTACTTGCCAAATGTCACAGGCGTTGTTGTATCTGTCACCGTTTTTGCGGTGTTAAAATAGAAACGGATCATATGAAACCCAGTAGCGAAGGTGGCGCAGACAATATTGATAATGCAATACCCGTATGTTTTGAATGTCATGCGGAGATTCATTGTTATAATAACGATCATCCTCGTGGAAGAAAATTTACAGAGCAAGAACTTCGCAAACATAAAGACCAATGGTTGAATATTTGCGATAAAAATCCTGAGATTTTCGCTCAAAGTTCATATAATTCAGACGTTGGGCCGCTTAGTTCATTAGTGGATGAACTGGAATATAATCTTAAGGCATGTGACTGCTTGGGTTCTTCGTTAAGTGTTTCGCAATTCAGCGAAACATTAAAACGGGGAGCGATTTCTTTTCTTGAACCTGACTTGAAAAATACAATTTACACCGCATACGCCGAAATTAACCACTTGAGTCAATTGTTTTATTCATTTGTAAATCAAAACGTCAAGGAGCATATTTGGGGGCAGAAGGAAAAAGATGCTCGTGAGGCTATCCCAAAAACAAGGGATGCGACCCAAAAGGCATACGAAGCGCTTCTAAAATTTCTGCAAAAAGACACTGATCATTAAAATAGCCCATGGCTACCAACCATGCGATCGAATCAGTCGAAAGATGGGCAAATTTTGCCCATGCGGTTTTTTGAGAGATTAGGAAAAAGGCCAGCCTCCGGCGGATGAGTTTTCACAATAACTCTAAAATAAAAGATACAACCGGCGCACTATTGACTATTGCCGCCCAAATTCATAAACTACAGGCCAATAAAATTGCTCAAACTGACCGATTATGTTTTTAGACACGGATTAACACTGATTAACGCTGTTTATAAAGAACTGGATTCCCCCTAAGGGGGAATGACAAATTATCCTATATCCTTTTAACCAAAGCAGTTATATCAATTGTTTCACCAAAAACGGTCAGTTTGAGTTAAAGCAACCTATAAATAAATTTTAGATTCTATTTGCAATTTTGCGTTTTAAATGCATAATTACAAATATGAAACCCCGTTACATAAAAAGGGCCATAGAGCCAACCGTCAAAAAAGCTGTTAAGGAGTTCCCTGTGGTTGTTCTTACCGGCCCGCGGCAGTCCGGTAAAACAACGCTTCTAAAAAAACTGTTCGACAAAACCCACAAATACGTATCGCTCGAAACACCTGATATACGAGAGGCTGCCGTATCGGACCCGAGGGGTTTTCTTGCACTGAACCAGCCGCCGGTGATTTTTGATGAAATCCAGTATGCGCCCCAACTGCTGGCTTACATAAAGGAAGCCGTTGATGCAAAACGGCACTTAAAAGGGCAATATATCCTGACAGGCTCGCAAAATCTTTTGCTTTCACAGCACATCTCAGAGACATTGGCCGGCAGAACGGCAATAATCTGTCTTCTGCCGTTATCGTTCAAAGAGGCTCTCCGCCAGCCTGATGCCGTTCTGCCCTGGGAACATTCAAAGCCTGACCTGGCACAAAAAAAGTTTTCGCATAAAGATATGTGGCGCTTCATTCTAAGAGGCGGTTATCCCGAACTGACAGCAGAACCAGGACGCGACCCTGTATTATGGCAATCAGGTTATTTACATACATATCTTGAAAGAGATTTGAGGCTGATAAAGCAAATAGGGGACCTGACGCAGTTCCAGATATTTATGAGGGCGCTTGCTGCAAGGAATGGGCAGTTATTCAATATGACCGAGATTTCACGTGAACTCGGCGTGGCCGTGAACACAGTCAAGTCCTGGCTTTCTGTCCTTGAAGCAAGTTATCAAGTGATAATCCTCAGACCTTATTACAAAAATATCGGCAAGCGTCTCATTAAAACTCCGAAGATTTATTTCACAGATTCAGGCACCCTGTGTTATCTGACAGGGATTAAAACTATCGAGCAGGCATTAGGCAGCACCGCAGGCAGCTTCCTGTTTGAGACCGTCATATTGACCGAGATAATCAAATATTACAAAAATAAAGGTCTTGACTCCCAGGTCTATTTCTGGAGGACATCATACGGGGCCGAGGTAGATATAATAGTAGAGTCTTTAGGCGGGTGCATACCGATAGAGGTCAAGCTTTCCTCCACTCCCAAATTGAAAATGGCTGACGGAATCAATACCTTTTTCAAAAATTTTCCGAAATCACACAAAGGATACCTAATTCACGCCGGCAGTATCGTTCTGCCTTTGGGCAAAAATACTGTTGCGATGCCTTTCGGAATGCTGTAATAATCTAATTCGCCTGTCTGTGCCTTATATTTGCTGTTTTTTGTGTAACTGTATTGATTTCGGGCTTAAATCTGGTATTTTATTCGCCTGTATAATCTGGTATTCAAAAATGGCAGAACAAATTGTAAAAGTCGGGCTTGTGGGCTTTGGCACCGTAGGCTGCGGCGTCGCAAAGCTGATATTGGAAGGGGCTGATTCGATAGCGGCCAAGACCGGCCTGCGCCTAGAGCTTGCCTGTGTGGTCGATATTGATACTAAATCGCCGCGGCCGGTAACGCTGCCGGATGGCATTCTCACAGACAATCTCGACAGGCTGCTGAAAGACGATACCATCAAAATTGGCGTTGAGCTTGTCGGCGGGACCGGCATCGCAAAACAAATCCAGCTTAAAATGCTCCAGGCGGGCAAAGATGTCGTTACCGCTAATAAAGCCCTGCTGGCTGAGTATGGCAATGAGCTTTACAACGTCGCTCATAAAAACGGTCGATGTATCGCTTTCGAGGCCAGTTGCGCAGGCGGCATACCAATTATATCGGCCATACGCACCGGCCTTACCGCAAACAACATCAACGCTATGTACGGCATCGTCAACGGGACGTGCAATTATATATTGTCGAATATGACGGCCAAAAACGAGGATTTCGCCGAGGCGCTCGCGCAGGCGCAGAAAAAAGGTTATGCCGAGGCCGACCCCACCCTCGATATAAGCGGCGGCGACAGCGCTCATAAGCTGGCGATACTTGCCTCAATCGCCTTCGGGTATGAAATTACGCTCGGCGATATTTTTGTCGAGGGCATTAATAATGTTTCAAAGGACGATATTCGCTATGGCGGCGAGATGGGTTATATCCTCAAACTGCTGGCTATCGGAAAACGCAAGCCGAATAACAAGATTTCGCTGCGGGTCCACCCATCTTTTATCGCTAAAAATAATCCTCTTGCCCGCGTTGACGGGCCTTTTAACGCTGTTAGCATATTCGGCAGCGCGGTCGGGCAGGTAATGTTTTACGGCCGGGGTGCGGGAATGATGCCGACCGCAAGTGCGGTTGTCGCCGACATTATCGATGTGGCGCTGGGCAATTCCGCTACGACCTTCCGTCATATTCATCTGCTGCCCCGAAGTGAGGTATCGTCTCTTATAGAGCACATCGACAACATTACGAGCAGGTTCTATATCAGGATAATGGTCAAGGACCAGGCCGGCGTCTTCGCACAGATTGGCAGGGTTCTTGCTGAAAATGCCGTCAGCATATCGGGCGTTTTGCAGCACGAAGGCCGAGGGCCCGACAATACTATTCCCGTAGTTATAACCACTCATCCGACACAGCATAAGCAGGTCAGCGCAACCATCGCCGGCCTGGAACGAATTGATACTGTCTGCAGCAAACCCGTATGTATAAGGATAGTCGATATACCGGAGGACAAAGATTGACTGCCAAACACGTGATAATAATTCCTGACGGTGCGGCGGATGAGCCAATCGAGCAGCTCGGCTATAAAACCCTGCTCGAAGCCGCCCAGAAACCGAATATGGACAAAATCAGCATCCAGGGGATTCAGGGAATCGTGCGGACGGTCCCCGAAGGTATGGAGCCGGGCAGCGACGTGGCGCAGATGAGTCTGCTGGGCTATGACCCTCTGCAATATTATTCCGGCAGGGCGCCAATCGAGGCAGCGGCACGCAATATCGACCTTTCGCCGCACGACTGGGTTTTCAGATGCAACCTCGTCACCATCGCCGACGGCAAAATGGCCGACCACAGCGCCGGCCATATCTCCACCGAAGAGGCCGCCGAGCTGGTAAAAGAGTTGAACGACCAGTTAGGCACCGAAAAAATCCGCTTCTATCCGGGCGTAAGCTACAGGCATCTGCTGGTGGTCAAAGACGCTGATTTCGACGTATATACGTATCCGCCGCACGATTATATCGGCACAGCGGCGGAAAAAATCCTGCCCAGAGGAAAAGGCTCGGAGCTGCTCATCGACCTGATGGCGCGTTCGCAGCAGCTTTTCTTCAACCACGACATCAACAAAATCAGAAAAGACCTCGGCGAAAACCAGGTCAGCTCAATCTGGCTATGGGGACAGGGCAGAAAGGCGCAGATGGACAGCTTCGAGAAACGGTTCGGCCTTAAAGGCGCCGCCATCACCGCCGTCGACCTTGTAAGGGGGCTTTCAAAACTGGTCGGTTTCGACCTGATAAATGTCCCCGGCGCAACGGGTTTTATTGACACAAACTATCCGGGCAAGGCCTCCGCTGCCATAGAGGCGCTAAAAAAATACGACATCGTTCTGGTCCACATCGAAGCACCCGATGAAGCCTCTCACAGCGGCAATATCGTTATGAAGAAAAAGGCGATTGAGCAGATTGACAGGCATATTGTCGGGCCGGTCTTCGAGGCAATAAGCGGTTATCCGGTCTGGCGGATGATGGTCGTGCCGGACCACCCCACACCGCTGCGGACCTGCGCACATTCAGCCGAGCCGGTCCCGTTTGCTATGGCAGGCACCGAAGTCAGCGGCGTTATGCACGAAGCCTTCAGTGAGGCCAATGCCGCCAGGTCGGGCCTGAAGATTGACAAAGGCTCCGAACTGATGGAATATTTCCTGAAAATTTAGTGGCGTTTTTGCTGCCGGCAGTTATAATTTTCCCGATTTTGAAAAATAGATTATTTGCTATCGACTAAAATGATACTTGTGCAAAAATTCGGCGGAACATCGGTGGCCAATGCGGAAAAGATTCGCAGGGCCTGCCAGAGGGTAATAAAGGCGGTCAAAGACGGCTATCAGGTCGTTGTGGTTGCTTCCGCACGCGGACATCAGACCGATGAGCTTATTGCAGACGCACTCGAACTTGACCCCAATCCGCCAAAACGCGAAATGGACCAGCTCCTCAGTACCGGCGAGCAGCAGACAGTCTCGCTTTTCGCTATGGCGCTGCACGCTATGGGTTATGATGCCATAAGCTTCACCGGCGGCCAAATCAGGATGATTACCGACAGCGTCCACACAAAGGCCCGCATAAAAAGCATCGATGCTGACCGAATCCACAAACAACTCGACGCTGGCAAAATCGTCCTGGTGGCCGGCTTCCAGGGCATAGATGAAAACGAGAACATAACCACGCTTGGCAGGGGCGGCTCGGATACGACCGCTGTTGCGATAGCGGCGGCCTTAAAAGCAGACGAATGTGAAATTTATACCGACGTTGACGGCGTATACACCACCGACCCGCGAATATTCAAAAAGGCCGTCAAAATGCAGCAAATCAGCTACGATGAGATGCTCGAAATGGCCAGCCTCGGTGCAGGCGTTATGCACAGCCGCTCCATCGAGTTCGGCAAAAAATACGACGTTAAAATTCACGTAAGAAGCAGTAGCGAAGAAATAAAAGGGACATTAATTACTCACGAGGTGCCGCAAATGGAAGGTGTATTGGTTTCAGGCGCAACAATCCAGAAAGATATGGCCAAAGTAAACCTTATCGGCGTCGACAACAAGCCGGGCAATGCCGCCAAGATTTTTTCTCATCTGGCCAAGGCCAAAGTGGTGGTCAACGATATTATTCAAACCGAGGTAAGCTCTGAAAAGGCAAACCTGTCGTTTACGGTCGGCACTTCAGACCTGCAAACAGCCAAAGAGACCGTCGAGCAGATTAAGGAAGAGATAGGCTGTGAAAGAGTCTCGGTGCGGGACGATATCGCCGAGGTCTCGGTGGTCGGCGTGGGTATGCGAACGCATTACGGCGTGGCAGACAAGATGTTCAGCGCTCTGGCCAGCGCCAAAGTCAATATCGACTCCATCACCACAAGCGAGATTCGCATAAGCTGCATTGTCAACAAAAACGAAGGTGAAAAAGCGCTCGAAGCGGTCTGCCTTGCCTTTGAGCTGGATAAGACCGCCGAGAAACGCTCGAAAAACAAATAACCAATCGGTGTCACTCAAACGCACAAAACCGGCCTTCGCAATAAGCAGACGCCTGCGAAACTTCCTGTTTACTCTCGGCATCCTGCTTGCCTGTTTGCTCATCGCTCTCGACCACAGCTCCCTCAGACCCAAATGGCGCCATTACCGGCAGTCAGCCGGGCAGTCGGTATATTCTGATTTTGAAAAATACGATGCCAAAACCTTCACGGTTGTAAAGGTTGTCGATGGTGACACAATCGATATAGACACCCCCGACGGCGGATACAGTCATACGAGGATAAGGCTTTGGGGGGTCGATACGCCGGAGACAAAGAAACCTGATACGCCGGTTATGTATTTCGGCCCGGAAGCTTCCGAATTCACAACAAAATCGGCTCTTGGCAAATCCGTTACGGTCTATCTCGACAAGACTAATACCAGGGACAAATACAGCAGATTGTTGGCTTACATACTATTGCCGGACGGCAGCTATCTCAATGAGCTTCTGCTAAGCGAAGGTTACGCTTATGCGGATTTTCGCTTCAGGCACAGCTTTTACAATAAGTATAAGCAGCTTGAATCCGCCGCCCGAAGCTCCAAAAAAGGCTTATGGGAAAAAGTAACACCCGGCCAGATGCCTCCCTGGCGGCAGGAAAACTAATCAGCGAAATTCATCAGGTGACAATTATCTGTTCAGTACTTCCTTCAGCGATTCGCGGATGACGGAGCAGCCTTCGCGGGTGGCGTCTTTATTGATGCAGAGGGGCGGGGCGATTTTGATGCACCCGCCGCCAAAGCCGACCGGAGCGAACATCATAAGTCCCTTACGATAAGAAAGATTGACAACCTCCCAAGCGAGGTCGCCATCGGGGTCTTTAGTGCCTTTTTTGATTGTCTGCAACCCACCGACGAGGCCGAGAGCGGGAGCAAAGCCGATGACATCGGAGAATTCGGCCATTATGGACTGAAGCTCGGCGTGCAGGACTTTTCCGACCGTAGCGGCGTTTTTAATCAGTTTTTCTTTCTGGATGGTTTCAATGCTGGCCAGTGCCGCTGCGCAGCAGACGGCATTGCCGGAATGAGTGCTTGTCATTTCGTTGGGGCCGTAAAGGTCTAATACATCCTGTTTGCCGATGACGGCGCTGATTGGAAGTGAACTGCTGATGCCTTTTCCGAGGCAGAACAAGTCGGGGACGACTTCATACAGCTCGAAACCCCACTGTTTGCCGCATCTGCCGAAGCCTGCCTGGACCTCGTCGAAGGTGAGCAATGCGCCGTGCGCATCGCACCATTTTCTAAGCTGCTGTGCGTAATCTTTGGGCATAAAGTAAGGGCCGCCGCCCTGATATGTCTCGCCAATAACGCCTGCGACGCTGTCGGGGTCGATATTGAGTTTTGCGAGGGACGATTCGAACAGGGCGAAGCTGGTGTCTTCGCAGCGGAAACCATCGGGGAAGGGGACCTGGACGATTTCGGGGTCGAGATTTTTAATCCAGGCCTTCTGCGCAGCGGAGCCGCCGAGCTGCTGTGAGCCAAGTGTCCTGCCGTGAAAGCCGTTATTGAAGCTGACGACGACATTTTTCTTATCGCCGCCGACTTTTCTCCCGTAAGTGCGCATAAGTTTCAGTGCACACTCGATACCTTCTGAGCCTGTGCTGAGCAGAAAGACCTTGTTGAGTCCCTTCGGGGCAAGAGAGACCAATTTCTGCACGAGCTTGATTCGAGGCTCATTGGGGAAGCAATACGAGGTGAGGAGTGATTTTTTTGCCTGCTTTACCACGGCGTCGACAATTCTTTTAGCGCCGTGGCCTGCATTGGTGATAAGGACGCCTGAAGAGAAGTCCAGCCACATATTGCCGTAAGAGTCGAAGACGTTGACGCCTTTGGAATGGTCCCAGATAATCGGGGCCTGTCCCCGCATACTAATCGGCTCACATTGCCGAAGCTTTTCAATGCTTTTGATGGTTTGTTTGTTGGGTATCGCGCCGGAAAGTTTGCGGAACTTGGTTGAAATTTTTTCTACCTTCATCGGTACAAGCGGAAATTCTTTTGCCATTTTCTTCTTTCACTCCTTATAAAAATTGGATTTCAAAACCCCCGAATAAATTCGGGGGCTAAATATTTTTAATATTTACGGAAATTTACGCCGGCGTTTTTGCCGTAGGTTATTTCCACTTCTCTGCCGCTGTTTAATATAGAAAGCCTGCCGGCTTCCATCACCAGCTCGTTGTAGGAACTGTTTACAGGTGTGGCCATCACGCCTTCCTCGTCGAACTGCTTGATAAGTCTCTGCCTTTTTGCGAGCGCCTGTTTTTCGCCGATTCCCTGCGAGGAGTCGATGCCCTGGTTGATATTCCTGATTATATATTCGATGGAGCGGTAGCCGTAGCCGACCGCTGTGAGACCTTTGCCGCCAAGGTCGACGTATTTGAAATAATCGGGGCTTGGCTCGGCGTAACAGGTGTCACCGGGGTCGCTGCCTTTTTCGAGATATACGTGGCTGACGCCGCGATACTGGTCATCGTGAACAATCATAGTGCTGCGGTCTTTCCCCTGAAAATACATTTTTACACCCTGCCAGTTACCGCCCGGCGCCTCATCCGGCTGGCCGAGCGAGTTCTGGACGTTCATAACCGCACCGTTTTCCCATAAGACGCGGCCGTCGGTCCAGAGGAAGCCTTTATTGCCGTTTGGATATTTATCTACGATGCCGTAGACCGAAACGGTTGTCGGCAGCAGGCCGGTTATGAACTGCACCTGGTCGATGTAGTGACAGGCGATGTAAGAGAACATATCGGAGTTTTCGCAGGTGCACCAGTTCTGGAAATTAGAATGACGGTAATACCACTTTTCGTGCAGGGCGGCCTGGGCGAGACGAAATTCGCCGAACTGGCCTGCCTTGAAGAGCCGGCGCGCTACCAAGGCACGGTCGTCGAACCGCTTATGGTATTCCACGCCGACAATCAGGCCTTTTTTATAAGCCTCTTCGGCGATTTCCTCGGCCTGCGAATATTTCAGCACTAACGGCTTGACGCAGCATATATGCTGGTTGTTTTCGAGAGCAGCCTTTATGACGGGGTAGTGCAGCTGGTCGGGGACAGCGGCCACGACGATATTATGCTTAGGCAGCTTTGCAATGGCTTCTTTGAACATATCGGGAAATTTTTTATCCGGGTCGGTGTCTAAAGGCGGGTATGCGGTGAAACTTTGGCCGGGGAACGCCTTTTGGAGCATTTTATCGTTTGCCAGGTCCCGCAGAGGCGGGCTGTTCAAAGCAGATATACTTATGTCCCCAACGATGCCGAAACACTGAAGCTGATAAATTGAGGGCAGAATCTGCACCTGCGTTATCATTCCGCCGCCAACGATACAAACCTGCGGTTTATCGCTCATTTCAAACTCCTTAATTTAGACACGGATTAACACGGATTTACACTGTTTTTAAGAAAATTTCGAATAAACTATATTGCCGTCGACTATGGTCGACTCGACCGTTACCTTATAACCGCCGGGCGAGCCTGCAATATCAAGAATACAAACATCGGCCTTTGCGCCATCTGCCAGTCGCCCGAAACCCTGCGTTTTCAGTCCGACAAGTTCGCACGGGTTGGTCGAGTAAAATTGCGAAACCGCAACAAGGGCTTTTTTGAAATCTATAGCAGGATGTCTTTTGTTCCAGATGCCGGGCATATCGCTGGTGAGCCAGTTGAGCATATTTTCAAAGCCCCTGTTTACCGTCAGGACGCTGCCAAAAAGCGTGTTTTTTTTATTTTCGACGGCAATGTACCTGCCGTCGTCGCTGATGATGCCTGAGACCGAGCCTATCTTGATACGCTTTACGGATGAGCCGGCCACGAACATACAGTCGGTTATGCCGATGATTTTTTTGAAGCCTTTTCGCTTTATGATGTCACGGATGTAAGCCGGGTTGACGTGGTAGCCGTCGGCTATCAGCTCGGCATACATCTGCTCAAGCTGAAGGACTGCCTCGATAGCGCCGCCGCGATTGAACGGTTTATACGAGCCGCCGGTAGGGCCGTTGGTGAAATGTATGCAGTATTTAAGACCGGCATTGACGGCGTCAACTATCTGGTTATATGTGGCGTTGGTGTGTCCCGCGCCGACGATGATTCCCTTGTCGGTAAGGTATTTGGTCAGCTTGACTGCCGGCTCACCCGAATCGGGGCCCACGAGGGTCAGTTTGATTGAGCCTTTGTCGCCGATACCGTCAAAAGCCTCAATAGATGGTTTGAACACAAACGCAGGGTCTTGTGCGCCGGCCATATCGGGACTTATGAAGCTGCCTTCCAGCAGGCCTCCGAATAATCTCGACCCTGTAAGCGTTTTGGTCTTTTGCTGCTCCAGATAATCGGCCAAATTCGCATAGCAGTTTTTCAGCGATTCGAGCGATGCGGCGAAGGTGGCGATGTAGAACCCTGTTACGCCGAAGCCGGCCAGTGTCTTTGTCAGCATCTCAAAACCCTGCTGATAAGCGGATTTACTGCCGTCGAAGGTTTCAGTCTGGGGGTTGAACTGACCGAGGGTGAAGTCGAACAGGTTGAGGCCGTGAAAATGAATATCGACAAAGCCCGGCACGACATATTTTCCGCGGATGTCGATGGTTTTCTCACCTTTGGTTTTGCCGGCGGGCAGTTTGATTCTGCCGTCCTCAAGCAGGCAGTCGTCGCGTTTGATGCCCTTATCAGTAACCAAAAAGCCGTTTTTCAGTCTTATACCGCTCATATTGGCCTTCATACACCCGAATGCGCAGAGCAGAGTTAAATTTGCTCAAAAACCTGATAATACTACTGATAAGGGCAAAAATATGCAATAAATTTTTTGCTCTTTTGCGGGCTTATTATATCACAGCGGGTTTTTAGATATGTATCAGATTCGGTTGGGTTCTGCCGGCACAGCAGGCCGATTTGGTTCGGCAGGTTTTGGTTCAGCAGGCCGGTTTGGTTCGGCGGCTGCGGGTTTGGGAAGGTTCGGCTCGGCTGGCTTTGGCGCAGCAGGCTGTTTTTCGGCTTTGGCGGGTTTTTTGGGCGAAGCGCTCTTAAGCAGCTCGCCGACCACATATTCGGTCGTATGCTCGCCTGCTTTGTCGGATACTATATAATTAACCATATTGCACCACCACGACAAATACGGCAGGGCTGTCTGCTGAAAGTGGGTGGGCAGTCCGATTTGTTTTACGATTTTATCCTGCGAAATCGGCGAAATTGAAATCAAAAGAACTACAAAACTCCAGGCGAGGAATCCTGCGAAAAGCCCCAAAAAGCCGGACCCGATAATGTCGAGTATCTTCGGAAGCGGGATACTGAACTGGCTGGTGAAAAGTATGAAGCACAGACCCTGCGTAACTAAAAAGATGCCGGTTGCAGTTGCGGCTATGGTCAGCATATTCCCGTAGGGCGGCTCGCCGGCGGAGGGGACAAAATCCACGATTACAGACTCTAAAAAAACAGCCAGATAGATTGAAATCACCAGATTGAACAGTATTGCCCAGGTCTCGTAGAATTTCCTCTGAACGGCAAACCACGCAAATATCACGCCAATCAGTATTCCCAGCCAAAACAGCATAATTATCCTATCACTCTTTTCAGTTCATCGAGGCTTGTTACGCCGGAGACGACTTTTTTTATCCCTTCTTTTTGGAGATTGGATTTGCCTCTTATGTCACCATCCTTTCGCAGTTGCATAATCAGCGCCTCGTTGTTGGCGATAGAGGCCTTAACATTGTCATCGAGAGTCAGCAGGTCGAAGACAGCGGTTCTGCCCTTGTAGCCGGTCCCATAGCAGTATTCGCAGCCTTTAGGCTGGCAGATATTTCTGTAATTTATGTTCCTTTTTACAAAATCCCGGATTTGATTCTGTGTCAATTGAGCAGGCACTTTGCATCTGCTGCAAAGGCAGCGAAGCAGCCGCTGCGAAACCATCAGGCCCAAACCCGATGAAAGCAGCAGCGCCGAAACGCCCAAATCCAGCAGCCGTATCATTGCCGAGGAGTTGCTTTCGCTGTGTATCGTTGCCAGAACAAGATGTCCTGTCTGCGACGCCCGCAGGGCGATGCTGGCAGTCTCTTCATCGCGTATCTCCCCGACGCATATCACGTCCGGGTCCTGTCTTAATATGCTTCGCAGTGTTTTTGCGAAGGTGATGTCGGCTTTGGGATTGACCTCAATCTGGCTGGCGTTGGGCAGTATGTATTCTATCGGGTCCTCGACCGTGATAACGTTTCGCAGGAACAGGTCTATCTTGTTGAGCATCGCGTAGAGCGTTGTGGTTTTGCCGCTGCCTGTCGGGCCGCACATAAGTATCATACCTGAAGGCCTGCTTATCGCATTTTCGACGATTGCCCGCTGCTTTTCCGACAGGCCGACGTTGGTCAGTGTGAACTGCCCGGCGTTCTGGCTTAACACCCTTATGGACAGTTTCTCGCCGCTTATGGCCCCTGCGCTTGCGACACGCAGAGAAGTTCTTCCTGTGGCTGTTTTTGCGATGAATGAGCCGTCCTGCGGTCTGCGCCTTTCGGCAATATCCATATTGGAGACAGCCTTTATACTGTTTATGACCGCCTTGCAGGTATCGTTATCGAGCTGCTGGACCTCACGAAGCACGCCGTCTATGCGGAACCTGATTGTGTATGACGAGTCCTGCTGCGGGTCGATGAGTATGTCGCTGGCGCCTTCTTCGAGCGAGTTTCGGACAAGCTGCTCGGTCAAATCGAGCACGTGGCTGTCCTGCCGCCGGCCTTTGCTGAAGGTGTATATGTCCTTTAGTTCCCTCCCTGATGAATCGAGCAGTTTTATTTCAGCATCCTCCCTGAAAATATTGAAATGCGGGGCCCGCAAACCTGCTATCGCACTTTGCACCTTGTCTTTCAGTCCGTGTTCGGAGGCTGTTTTGCCGACGGTTTTCAGCAGTGTCAGCCCATAAGAGACTATCGTCAGTGCGAGCAAAAACAAAGGGCCAAGGAAAAGGGCGATAATATTGGCTATCAGCTTCTGATTTTTGGGCACCAGCCGGCTGAACTGAATCCGCTGAACGATGTGCATACAAAGATATACCCACACCAGCAGAACGGCAAGTCTGATGGGGTTAAAGGGCATTGCCGCTACCGACAAACATTTTATAATGACCGATATTTGCATACGGCTCTTTGCCAAATAATATGGGAAAATCATACGCCCGCTTTTCCCACATTAACATATTTTCCCGGCATTATCAAGCCAAAATAAGCCTGCTAACCTTTATCGGCTTTTAGAAGGGCTTTTTCTTAATATCGGCAAAATAAAGCGTTACGGTTTGAGTAATTCCTGAGGCTTCAATGCCCGCGGCGTAAATCTTATCTTGCTGATAACCCCTTTGAACCAGGCGGTATGGTCTAATTTTACCCCGATGGAAGTCTCGCCTGATTTCAGCGGTTTGAAAATGAGTTTTTCGGATGCTTCCTGATTTCCGTTGATGTAGTTCTGCAAATTTTGCCCATCGTAAACAAGAGCAGCAGTATACCATTGCCCCGGTTTATGAGTTTTTTCTGTTTTATATAAATTCCGGTTGTCGACAGCACATTTGACATAAGTATCGAAATACCAGATTTTTTTGTCGGCGGTTCTGGCTTCCACAGCCATTGTTATACGGTTTTTCGAGTCTTTCTCCTGCATATAGATAAGTCGCTGCGAGTCCGGAATGTTTACATCCGGCCTGAACACGACCTCGATTGTGAATACATTAACGTCTGCCAGAGGCAGCGATTCGACTACAAGCCCGTCGCCGGCTCCGTTAAACTGCACCCCGATTTTATCGGGGCCTTTTTCGGTTTCAACGACTTTAGGCGTTCCGACCACTCTTGTCTTGTGTCCGCCGATAGACTTTAGATTGTCAACATTCCAGACAATCCCCGATTCATCAGGGCTGCCGGAATAAGCAGACGATACCATCAGGCATAAAAACACAATAGCCAGTCTTTTCATAATTCACTCCTTCTCTTATGGTTTCAAAAGTTCTTCGGGTTTTAGCACATCTTTTGTGAATCTTACTTTACTGATAGCTCCTTTGAACCAGTACACCCTGTTCATTCTCACGCCGATAGAAGTTTTTCCTTCTTTTAACGGGCGAAATTCGAGCGTTTTTGACATTTCCTGGACGCCGTTTATGTAATGCCGCATTTCCTGCCCGTCATAAACCAGCGAAGCGCTATACCATTGCCCGACCGGGTGAGTATTTGCGGGGTTTATCAGCGCCAGTTTCCCTTTTTCGGTCTGTATATAAGTGTCGAGATACCACTTTTTGTCCTCTGTAAGCCGGGTCTCTATCAGCATCCGCGACTCCGAATCATTCTCCTGTAAATGCAGGAATCGCTGCTCTTTAAGGCCGTTGGCATCAGGCCTGAAAACGATTTCCAGCGTAAATTTTCTTTCTCCTGCCAGCGGCAGCTTATCTACGAGGATGCCGTCCTTTTTGCCGTCAAACTCAACAGCCTTGCCCTTGTCCGTATCAATCACTTTGGGCGAGCCGAGACAAGTTGTTTTGCAGCCCGCTATCGAATTAGTGTTGTCGATGTTCCACACGATGCTTTTTGGAGAACTTGTGCAGGAACAGACAAACAGCAGTGAAAATAAAAGTGCGATTGTTTTGAACTTGTTCATAGGCTGGTCACTCCTTTTTTCTTAAGACAGGAATAAATTTAATCGCTCAGCAACAATTAAGCTGAGTCAGAATCCTCCAGTGATTCAAGTGATTTGAGGTCATCGAGCTGGATGTCTGAGAAATTGGCAAACTGGTCGTCCACAATCAGGTCTTCTGTTGCTTTTTCTTCGGTTTTTTCTGTCGGTGCCCTCTGTGGTGGCTGAAGTTCTGTGACTTGCTCATTTTGAGGGGGGCTGTTTAAATCGGGGCGTCCGTCTATCTGGATTACAAAGGTTAAAGGCCCTATCTTCAGGGAATTGCCGGCCTGAAGCTCCGCTTCGTTTTCTATGCGTTTGCCGTTCAGAAATGTGCCGTTATGTGACCCCAGGTCGCGAATCTTCCAGGCACCCTGATTGTAGCTTAATTGGCAGTGTTTTCTGGAAACTGAAGGAACTGGGATACGCAGATTGCAGTAGCGATGTCGTCCGATTAGTATGGAGCTGCCGGCTAAAGGAAAAATCTTCGCCGGGCCGTTTTTTTTGAGTCGAACCAGATTCACGCCCATACGTCCATTCTCCTGTGGTAAATATTACTGATATTATACAATCGAGAACGAGAAATGTAAAACGAAAAAACGTAAAGTTAAGCAGGCGCAAAGGCTGATAAAAGAGCATAGTAGCAAGGTTGCTGCTGGTGGTATTTATGGTAATATAGCCATAAGAGCAAGCAGCGAAAAGAGATATGAGATAAATATGAGCCATAAAAACAGCCAATCGAAGAATAAAACCAGTATAGGGAAACGATTATTATCAAAAAACATAGTTCCGGCAGCGGTATTGATAGCAGTTGTCTGTGCGACAGTAACGATTGTGCATTGGCCGGCGCTGTCGGCGAAGGTTTTGTCATTCGACGATTCGCAATATTTTACCGACAACGTATTGGTTCAAAATCCCGGCTGGACATCGGCGAAGCGATTTTTGACCGAGGTATTGAAGCCGTCGACTGTGCGCGGTTACTATCAGCCGCTGGCGATGATTTCGCTGATGTTCGATTATGCCCTCGGCGGACGCGAAAACAATCTCCTGCCGTTTCATCGCACCAGTCTTATTCTGCACGTAGCAAACACTGCGCTGATAATTGTTTTGCTTTACCTGCTGTTCGGGCAGATATGGGTGGCAGTAGGTGTAGGCCTGCTTTTCGGCGTGCATCCTATGACGGTAGAGCCGATACCGTGGGTCGGCGAACGCAAGACACTGCTCGCAGCGTTTTTTTCATTATGGTCGCTGGTTCTTTACGTTTACCCGCGAGTCACGGGTCACAAGTCACGGGTCACGGGATTTTACATCGGCAGTCTCATTGCTTATCTTCTGGCGTTAATGTCCAAGCCGACAAGCACACCGCTGCCGGCGGCGATGCTTCTGATTGACTATTGGCCGCTTCGGCGACTCGACCGGCGTGCTGTTTTTGAAAAAATACCTTTTTTTTCTCTTGGTGCGGTATCAGGGGTCATAACATATCTTTCTCAAAGTCTTGCCGGCAGCGTAATATCACCAGGCAAGTTCGGTCCGTGGCGCATACCGTTGATACTATGTCATAATATCATTTTCTATCTTTACAAGATGGTTTGGCCGGTGAAGTTGTCGTCACACTATCCGTTTCCTGAACCGTTGAATTTGTCACAGCCGATGGTATTGGCCGGTGTTGTGGGGACGTGTATATTAATCGCACTGCTGGTCCTTTCGTTTCGCTGGACGCGAGCGGCACTGACAGGCTGGCTGATATTTTTCGTGATGATTTTCCCGACGATGCAATCATTAAGATTCAGTGACGTTATCGCGTCGGACAAGTTTGTATACCTGCCTTCAGCGGGGCTTTTGATGATATTGGCCGCATTTTTGGTATGGCTTTGTAAAAACAGACTCCGGTTTGTCAGCATATTAGCGGCAGCAATAATAATTCTGTGTGCCTCCGGCGAGGCTGTTGCGACACGGCGATACCTGGTTTACTGGCGGGACTCTATGGATTTGTGCAGGCATATGCTGGAGCTGGCGCCAAATGCGGCGCCTCTGCACCGTATGATGGGTAACAGGCTCAATTCGCAGAACAGATTTGAGGAGGCTATCAGTCACCACAAGGAAGCGTTGCGGCTCGCTCCCGGCTGGGCTATGGCATACAACAGTCTTGGCGCTGCTTACGGGGGTCTGGGTCGCTATGAAGAAGCTATTCAAGCATATAAGGATGCAATAAGACTCAAACCGGATTATGCTGAAGCATACTATAATCTTGGCGTTTCTTGCAGCAAACTTGGCCGCGATGCGGAGGCAGTCCAATTTTATAAGCAGGCAATTGCAATCAATCCGGATTACGCCGACGCATACTATAATCTTGGTGTTTCTTACGGCAAGCTTGGCCGGATGCAGGAAGAAATAGAATCATATAAAAAGGCGGTAGGAATTAAACCGAACCACAGCGGGGCATATTACAATCTCGGTTGTTGTTATAGTGAACTTGGCCGCCCTGAAGAAGCGATACAAGCCTATACGCAGGCAATAAGAATGAAGCCGGATTATGCAGAGGCATACTATAATCTTGGAAATACTTATTACGAAGTCGGCTCCAAAAAGAAGGCGATTGAATTATACAAACAGGCGATAAAAATCAAACCGGACCTTGCAGATGCACATTATAACCTCGGTGCTGCTTATCTGGCCGTCGGCGACAGTAACTCGGCTTTGGAAGAATACAAAACCCTGAAAACGCTGGACGTTGAGCGGGCAAATAAACTCCTTAAACTAATCGGCAAATAGAGCAACAGGCAAACGATAAATAATATTGACGCAATCGGCTGGATTAGTTAATATCGCACAAGCTTAAAAAATAAAGGATTTGTGATACCGGACAGGTTTATGGCGAAAGTAACTCTGCCGGACGGCAGTATATTAAACGCAGCAGACGGCACGACAGTAAAACAACTGGCCGAACAAATAGGGGCGGGCCTCGCAAAAGCATCCATAGCGGCAAAAATAAACGGGCAATTGCTCGATTTGGCCACGACTTTGACAGGGGATGTAAATGTTCGAATCATCACCGCTGGCGACAAGGAAGGCCTCGAAATAATGCGTCATAGCTGTGCCCACATAATGGCCGAGGCGATATGCAGTATCTGGCCGGCTACGAAACTGGTCTACGGCCCGACCGTCGAAGACGGTTTTTACTATGACATCGACCTTGATGAGCCGATTCGACCCACTGATTTCGAACGCATAGAAAAGAAAATGAGCGAAATTATCAATGCCGACAGGCCGTTTATCAGGAAAGAATTGCCCCGCGCCGATGCCCTGACAAAATTAAAAGGCGACAAATATAAAACCGACAACATAAACCGTGCCACAGGCGACGTTATCAGCTTTTATTCTCACGGCGACGGCTTCGAGGACTTATGCAGGGGGCCGCATCTGCCAGGCACTGGCAGGGTCGGCAGTTTCAAAATTATGTCGGTCGCAGGCGCATACTGGCACGGCGACCCAACTCAAAAAATGCTTCAGCGGGTCTACGGCACCGCCTGGCCCACACAAAAAGAGCTTGACGAATACCTGCACAGGCTCGAAGAGGCAAAAAAACGCGACCACCGCGTCCTCGGCAGGCAGCTGGATTTATTCAGTTTCGATGACGCAGGCCCCGGTTTTGCATTTATGCACCCCAAAGGAATGATTATCTGGAACGCCATCGTCGAGTTCTGGCGCAGCGTCCACAACAGATACGGCTATAAGGAAATCAAAACCCCCATCATCCTCAACGAGCGCCTCTGGCACCAGAGCGGCCATTGGGACAACTACAAGGAAAATATGTATTTTACGGACATCGACGGCGCCACCTATGCCATAAAGCCGATGAACTGTCCCGGCGGCTGCCTCGTCTACAAAACCAATCAGCACTCGTATCGCGAATTCCCCCTGCGAATGGCCGAGCTCGGCCTTGTCCATCGCCACGAGGCCAGCGGCGTTATGCACGGCCTTTTCAGGGTCAGGCAGTTCACGCAGGACGACGCTCACATCTACTGCACGCCCGACCAGATTGAGGCCGAGATAATATGCGTCATTGAGCTTACCTTTGAGCTATACAAGGCATTCGGCTTTGACGATTTTCACGTAGAGTTATCTACCAAGCCTATAAAACATATTGGCTCGGATGAAATCTGGGACATTTCCACAATCGCCCTGAAAAACGCACTCACCCGCAAGGGTATTACATTCAAGATTAACGAAGGAGATGGCGCCTTTTACGGCCCCAAGATAGATTTTCACATCAGAGATTGCCTAAAACGCTCCTGGCAGCTCGGCACAATACAACTGGATTTCTCGATGCCCCAGCGGTTCGGCCTGGTTTATACCGATAAGGACAATACCGAGAAAAATCCCGTTATGATTCACAGGGCCATCCTCGGCTCATTTGAACGCTTTATCGGAATCCTTATCGAGCATTACGCCGCCGCTTTTCCGCTCTGGCTTGCCCCCGAACAGGCAAAGATACTTACGATAAGTGAAAAAACCAATGATTATGCTCAAAGCGTCCAGAAAAAACTACACGAGGCACAGTTGCGTTGCGGCCTTGATTTGTCGGACGAAAAGATAAACGCCAAGATTGCTAAGGCACATACCGAAAAATTACCTTATATGCTGGTGGTCGGCCCAAAAGAGTCGCAAACTTCCGCCGTAAATGTGCGTATTAGAGGAGTCAGGGAAAGCAAAACCGTTGCAGTAGATGAATTTTTGAGAATGGCAAAGCAAAAAATTGCCGATAAAGTAATGGATTTGACAATTTAATACGTTCTGTTATTCCCGCGCAATTTATCCGCCTGTGGTGGAGCGGGAATCCAGTCCCGATTTATCGGGATTTACAGTGTTAATCCGTACTTACAATGAACAATGAACAATGAACAATGAACAATGAACAATGAACAATGAACAATGAACAATGAACAATGAACAATGAACAAAGTTAATTTAAGAAAGGTAAGGTGATATAAAATTAGTAAGCTGGGGTTAAGGGTAAATGGAGGGATTCGGGCCCCGATGATTCGGCTGATTGATGAAGCCAATAGTCAGGTCGGAATCGTACAAAGAAATTTAGCGCTCGATAAAGCTCGTGAGGCAGAACTCGACCTCGTCGAGGTTTCGCCCACCAGCGACCCGCCGGTCTGCCGAATAATGGATTACGGCAAATGGCTCTACGAGCAAAAACGCAAAATTCGCGACAGCCACAAAAAAAGCCAGCATCATTCCGCTGTGCTTAAGGAAATCAGGCTGCGTCCCGAAACCGACAAGCACGACATCGAAATCAAGACAAATCACGCACGCGAATTTCTGCAGAAAGGCTACAAGGTCCAGTTCACACTGTTCTTCCGCGGCAGGCAGATGCTGCATCAGGACAGGGGACACGAGATTTTCAACCAGATTACCGAGTCGCTGCAGGAACTGTCGAAAATCGAACAGGCCGGCAGAATAATGAACAAGCGGATGACCTTGCTGCTTGTCCCCAAGTGATTGTTGTGAAGGCTTTTTAGACCAGCCGATAATCGACTTTTCGGCATACCCTGTCGATATATGAGGGGCGTTCAATTCGAAAAGCCCGGCAAAGGGCTTATTTTTTAATTTTTCAACCATCCCCCCGCGCCATAGCTTTTTATCCCCTTTTTTACAATACCGAAAGCCCACCGGCTTATCGAGCGCATTGCTTCCGCCAGCCTGCCGTAGGCGGATAAACCCGCCATAGGCGGGCAAGATTGGGTTCGTTTGGGTTCGTTTTGGCCAAGTGTCCTTTTGCTGTTTTTTGTTGTAATTAGTTGTTTTTATTAAGGTTATAAACATTTGACTTTTTGAAAAATTGGGTTCGTTTTGCATAATTAACTCTTTTCTGATTGATTTTTCCGCCCAAGGCAGACAATCACCGCCTCCGCTTTCATTCCGCTTAAATCGGGACTACGGCAGATAAGTTCTTTTTATCAAATTTTAAAAAAACAACATCGAGACGCATCGCGTCTTTCTATAATTGGGCGGGGATGCATGTTTGGGGTGAAAAAAATGTTCACCACCGAGAACACAGAGAACAAATAAGTTATTGTGAAATAAGGAGTAAGGAAATTGTAAAAAATTTTGTGAGTTTGGGATTTTTTCAATTACCTCCCTGCATTTTTGATTGAAATTTGGCCACGGAGTGGACAGGAAGATTGTCGATTGCCGATTGTCGATTTGAATCAACGACCAATTCAGACACGGATTTACACGGGATTAACACGGTTTTTTTTAGACAGGATTAACAGGATATTTCAAAGCCACAGAGAGCAAGAGGACACAGAGAATTTTTAATTCATTGCAACCACGGATTGACACGGATTAACACGGATTTTTTTCGGCCAGTGGGGTGTACTCGACTCGGCCAATTCTCCAAACACGGTTTGTGCGATTGGCCGGTGTCTCGTCCACCGCCGACTTTGTCGGCCTGCGAATAAATTCGCCGCTGGCCGAAAATGGGGATTTAATATGATTTATTGTTGGAGGAAAATTGTGGTTTATTTGTTGGAAAGCGGGCGATTTTGGGGGTAGAATTGGGAAACTATTGCAAGGTAATTATAAGAGTAATTATGAGGGTATAATAAATGTTCAAGCCGGATCAACCAATCGAGCGAGTTAAAGATGACTTATTGGGGACTGGGCCTTTTGCCAGAGCGCTGGGTGAAGCAGTGCTGAAATATACGTCAAAGGAGAGCATGGTAATAGCTCTATATGGGCCTTGGGGGTCAGGGAAAACGTCTATTGTTAATATGGCTTTGGAACACATCGGAAATATTTCAAAGGAAGAAACTGACAAACCAATTATCATGAGATTCAACCCTTGGAACTTCTCCGAGCAAAACCAATTGATTTTGCAATTTTTCGGGCAACTATCAAATCTACTCAATCGACCAGATTGGGCAGGCGATTTTAAGAAAGCAGGCAAACGACTAAAACTGTATGCGGACTGTCTTAGGCCTTTGGCTATCATACCGATACCGGTTGTTGGGCAAGCTGCGGCAACGATAGCCAGTTCACTTGATAAAATTGGAGATACATACCAAAAAGTTGGGAAGAGCAAGAGCGAAGATCTGGCGTCCCTTAAAAACGAGTTGGCAAATATCTTGCGTAAGCAGCATCGTAAGATTATTGTCGTGATAGACGACATAGATAGATTGAACCTTGTAGAGATACGACAGATATTCCAGTTAGTGAAGTGCCTTGGGGATTTTCCGAACACTGTCTATCTATTGGCTTTTGACAAGGGCGTTGTGACAGGGGCGTTAAAGGGGGAGCAGGGCGATCTAGGAGAGAAGTATTTGGAAAAGGTAGTGCAGGTTCCTTTTGAGATTCCGCTTGCCGACAGACAAGAGATAGAACGGTTGCTTTTCAGCCAGCTTGATCAATTAATTGGAGATATTCCCGAAGAACGATGGGAACAAGTATACTGGGGTAATATATACCATAGTGGCTTGAAGTATTTTTTTAATAGTATACGCGATGTTACAAGATACATTAATTCTTTGCGGTTAAGTTTTGAAATGGTCAAAGGTGAGGTTAATGCTATTGATTTTTTAGCTATTACAGGGCTACAGGTTTTTCTTCCAGATATTTATGCTGGGATTCGAGATAATAAGGATATTTTTGCGGGTGCGTCTCGGGATCGTGGAGGTCAAACACAGAGAGATGAAGAGCGTAAACGCTGCGATGATATTTTGAATAAAGGCACGACAGTTGAACAAGACCAACTCAGGGATTTTATGAAGCGGTTATTTCCTCGTTTGGAAGCGGTTTATGGCGGTGCTAACTACGGCAGTAATTGGCTGGACAATTGGCGGAAAGCCGGACGTATCTGTAGTCCTGATATTTTCGATACTTTCTTCAGATTATCGCTGCCCAAAAATGAGATATCACAGAAAGAAATCTTACGAATATTGTCTACTGCAAAGGATGAGATGGCATTTATTGCTCTTTGAAAAGTTAAACGAACGCACAGTCAATATCCGATAATACGGGAATGAGACCCGTAGGAAGCCCTCAACAATTGGAGCAACGGCGGCGAAAAGCCATCTC
>Ga0315282_10002308_pt1 | contig 35309 bp, 28 predicted proteins | sample YL17G07_20_MG_FD_203693 | JGI IMG/M metagenome (GOLD analysis project Ga0315282, IMG submission 203693) | Sediment microbial communities from Yellowstone Lake, YNP, Wyoming, USA - YL17G07_20 | ecosystem: Environmental > Aquatic > Freshwater > Lake > Sediment | place: USA: Wyoming | collected...
GAACCTGCGACTCGGGCTGGGGAAGTGCATCTGCCACTGGCAAGAGATCGCGCAGCAACTGGCCGAGCCACCTCGACGCAGAAAGACTCAACTCCAAATGCTGACATTAAGTTAGCGCACATGGGGGGCACCCCGGGGATGACTGGGGGGTCCGGACGCGATTTCGCCCATCCCGCTGGAGATGTGACGGTTAAGCCCGTTTCTGGGGCTTCTGAAAAGTTGTCACATCGGTAAGGTCGCGCCGCCTATCGAGGCTTGGATTCGGCCCATTTGCGGGTCCGACTTGGCCGGCCCTGGGACACGATCCGAATTGCTCGAACGCAATTCGGTCATGTCCCGATGCCGGCGGATTTCGGTTACGTCCCGCGCCGGAACTGCTTCATCCGGCGCCCGAACTGCCGCCGCCGCCACCACCGCCGCCGCCGCCTGAGAAACCTCCGCCCGAGGATGAGGCGGTAGAGAAGGACTGCATCATGCCGTTCACGTTGTCGGCGAAGCTCTGGAAGCCGGCGAGCGAGCCGGCCAGCGATGCCACACCCTCGCCGCTGCCTGAGGCGGCCACGTACCAGACCGGCAGCGCAAGACCGGCGCCGCGCTGCTCGGCCAGCCGCGTGACGTTCTTCAGGAACTCCGCGGCCACGCCCAGGACGACCGCGTACACGTAGTACTGCTCCCAGATGGCCAGAAGCGACACCGGGGCCTGCTCGATTGCCGAGAAGTCCCGAAGGAACTTCCTGAAGTTCTGCCAGCGTTTGTGCTCGAGCAGGGCGGTCGGGTTCCACCGGTATATCACCCGGCCGAGCACGGCGAACAGGAAGAAAACCCCGAGCCCGGCGACCGCAGTTATCGGGAGCTGCGCTCCGCCCATCTCCGGGGCGATTGCCTTGATTCCGTTCACGACGAGCAACGCGCCCGGCACGGCGCACGCAATAATCAACAGGCAGTACAGCCTGTACGCGCGCGCGCTCAGGCGGTCCGTGAAATCCATTCCCAGCTCGTTCCGCCACCAGTCCGTGCCGGCCGAGTAGAGCCCGCTCAGGAATGCCCGTACCTCCTGGTTGTGGCTTCGGCCGTAGTCTTTGAGCATCTCGTCGGTCAGCTCGCTTCCCCCGCCGGCCACTCCGCTGAAAAAGAACTCGGTCACTGACCGGTCGAACGCATTGCCCTGAGTCACAACCTCCGGCTTCTCGAGCCGGAAGGTGTACCGGCTCCCGTACCAGTGTTTCGTCTCGACCACGGAAACCGCTCCTCGCCGGCCGAGGTCCAGAAGCGTCGCCATCATGCCCTGGAACAGCTCCTGAGTCATCGCGCTCTTGTCCGGTTTCTGGTGCAGGATGAACGGCACCGCCACGGGCGGCGCGCTGCGCGGCGGCTCGTGTTCGTATATCGCCTCGTAGTCCAGCTTCGGCTCGCGGCCGAAGCGGAAGTAGAAGATGAACAGCAGCGCGAGAGGAACCAGAAGAAGCAGCCCCAGGCCCAGCGGTATGAACACGTACTTCCTGAACGACGAGACCGCGAAGTTCCGCTTCTCTTCATCCAGTATTCGCTGGTATCCCTTCCGGGCAATCTGCGCGGTCTGCGGATATAGACCCGGGTCGGTAAGCACCCTCACTTCGACAAAGGCGTTCCTGGGGATTTGGCTCTGGGTAATCGTGGCACGGTCCAGCGCCTGGGAAAACCCAAGCCGTCCGGGACGCGCCGCAGAGTGGACGTAGACTTTGAACAGGTTGGGCGACGGCCCGGGAGGAACGACGTCGATGGCGACGGCAGCCGCGGGCTCGTGCTCGTCCTCGACGACCTTCCAGTAGAACTCAGCCACGTCCTCGTACCGTTTCACTGCCCCGACAACCGTGTAGTCCAGAAGGAACGTCTTCTCCTCGTCCTGCGCCGAATAGCCCCACTCGATGTACAATGACTTCGCGCTGTTGTTAAGCTCGCGCGGCTTTATGTCATGCCACCCGCCGTCGGTCTTCTCGGCCAGCCGGTTGAGGACTACGTCTTGAGCGCCCTGCTTCTTCAGGTCGACGAACGCCCACGAGAACGACCCGTCAAAGGAGTAGGTACGCTCCTGCACTATGCGCGCGCTGCCGTCTGCCTGGAGCCTGACCGAGGTGCTGATAAGCGGGTAGTCGTACGACTTGGCCGAGACGAAAAGCGGCACGAGCGCCAGAACGAACGGCATGATGCGTCGCATTGTCCTTGCTCCTCTCAGTGCTTCCTTGAATCCGGGGACGATTCGGGCCGCCCCGGTGAACTGCTCAGGGCTTGCCGCCGGAGGCGCGCTGCCGCAGCAGCGCGAGCAGCTTGTCCCGACTCTCTCTTGCTCCGGGACTGCGCCGCACTTTGGGCGGCGCGCCGACGTAGAAATCCGCCTCGCGCGGCTCGTTGATTGCGTTGAAGAACCCGAACCCGGCTCCGCGCACGTTGCCCACGTCGCCCGGCTCCACCGCAGGGCCGTTGCCAGCCCAGATAGACGCCGAGCCGTCGCCTTCCTCCAGCTCCCGGACGAACCACGGAAATACCCGGCTGGGCGGCACCGCGATGAACGTGTCGTGGACCAGCGTGTCGAGGTAGAAGGTGAAGTTGTCCCACTCGTACAGGGTGTCCAGATAGTCGTAGTCGGCATACAGGCTCAGCCAATACCACTGCGCCGATGACGAAGCCTGCCATGTTACGACCAGGGTTGACTCCATGCCCATGATGTACTCAGCGGGCGGGTTCGTGAGGCGGAAGTCTCCGGGCAGCACGACGCGCGAGAATGCATCGCCCCAGTAGTGCTTGACGTTGAGCTCGTACTTCTGGTTCACCGGATTGTAGTGGGAGTCGCCGTAAGCGTACATCGTCCAGCTATAATAGTAAATCTCAAGCGGCTGGCCGTTCAGGGTCACGACCGGCACCTCGGTCAGCCCGCGGTTGTCGAACACTTGGACGTCCTTGTCATACTCGATGCTGCCGTCATGCCACTCGGTCTTGTAGACGTAACCGTTGATCATCGGTTCGCGGTAATTGGGGTTCTCGCCGATGCTGCTGACGTCGTTGCGGCAGCCGCTCACGGTCAGCGCGGCCAGCGCAGCCGCGACCGGGACGGCCCGACGCCAGCGCATGTCAGGCTATTCGAGCCTGATAGGCATGACGAGGAACGTCTCTTCCGTATCCGGCTTCGGCGTGACCGGCTTCAAGAGCCCCGCGGACAGGGGGTTCGAAAGCTCCACGAGCACGCTCTCCCCGGTCATGTGCCTGAGGATTTCCAGAAGATAGCCGGCATTGAACCCGATGCGTAGCCCCTCGCCCTTGTACTGGCACTCGATTTCTTCCTCGAACCGGCCCAGTTCCGGAGTCTCGGCCTCAAGCTTCAGCCGGTCCTTGCCGAACTGGAGCGCGACGAGATGGCCCACCGGATGCGCGAACACCAGGGCCCGGCGCAGCACCGCGGAGAAGTGCTCGAGGTCGACCGTGGCTCGTGCCGGATAGTCCTTCGGTATCACGCGCTCGTAGTCGGGGTACGGCCCTTCCAATACCCTGGTGATAATCGTCGTGTTCTCGAACACAAAGCCTATCCTGGCCGGGTCCATGTGCACCGTGACCTTCTCCTCGCCGCGCGGGAACAGGGTGAGGACTTTCGGCTCGACGATGACCTTGATTTTGCCCGGGTACTTGCCCTTGCGGCCGACGAACGCCAGGCGATGGCCGTCGGTGCCCACCATGCGCGTCTCGGCTTTCGAGACCTCCCAGTTCACGCCGGTCATCGCCGGCCGGCTGTCGTCCTTTGACACGGCGTAAGACGTCGTGTCGAAGAGTTCGAGCAGGGTCGCCAGTGGGAACTCGAGCACTACGCCTTCGGGCAGGACCGGCGCCTCGGGAAACTCCGCCGGGTCCAGGCTCGTGAACGAAGCCTTGGTGTCGCCGGCGTGCACGTGCACGGTCTGTTCCTTGGTGAAGAACCTGACCGTCGGCGCGCTGATTTCGCGCACGATGTCGGCCAGCTTCTTGCCCGGCAGGACCGTCGCGCCGTCTTCGCTCTCGCCTTCGAGCTTGAAGACCTTGCGGACATAAGTATCCAGGTCTGTTCCGGACAGCGCCAGCTCGCCGGATTTGACCTCAAGCTTCAGATTCGCCAGCACGGCGTACGTTGACTTGCCGGGCAGCGCGTTCACGACGCCGGCCAGCATATCAACAAGAACGTTGCGGTCTATTTCACAACGCACGGTGTCTCCTTTCAGGGAGCTGAGCCACGATGGCTATACTTCTACTGGAAACGACCCGGCTGTCAAGGCGTGCCGAACCCGGACGAACGCATCCCGGGCGCGGTAACGCACCGTGCCCGGTGCAGGCTGCAGCCGACGCCCTGTTCCTGACCCTTGAAACCCGACCGCCGCAGCTTGATGGCAGCGCCGGGCCGAGTATCCTTTGACCGCTTGAACAGTAATCGCGGCGCCGGCAGACACTGGTTGCTCGGCTTCACGGTCGCTTCCCTCGTGGCAATCCACGGGGCCGCCGGGCTCGACACGCTCCGGCTCAGGCCCGGCGAGCGGATTCTCGTGATTGCCCCGCATCCGGACGATGACGTGCTCGGATGCGGCGGGCTGATTCAACATGCTCTGGCGGCAGGTGATTCGGTCTGGGTCGCGTACATGACGTCCGGAGACGGAAGCTGGTCATCCGCGGCCGTGACACTGGGGAAGCCTTTCATCGGTGCGAAAGACTACCTGCGCCTGGGCCGGGAACGCATGGCCGAAGCGACGGACGGAGCCCGCGTGCTGGGTTTGCCTTTGAACCAGCTTATCTTCCTCGGCTATCCGGACCGCGGGCTCGCGCCTTTGTGGCAGGAGTACTGGAACGACGCGTTCAAGTCACCCGCCACGGCCGCGACACGAAACCCCTACTGCGTCTCCGGCCGCCGGTACACCGGCGCCCGGGTCCTGGCCGATGTCATGGCTCTGCTGCGCCGGTTGCGGCCCGACCGCGTCTTCGCCCCGCATCCCTGCGACGCCCACACCGACCATTGGGCCACGGCCGCAATCATGGCCCTGGCCCGCGAAGTCTGGAATGTGGCCGAGACAACGCGCTTTCCGCTCATGTATGGCTACATGGTCCATTACTCCCCGCTTCCTGAACCCGACGAGGAACTCACCCTGTCGCCGCCGAGGAGCCTGTGCGGGCCGCGCCATCACTGGCTTTCGCTTCCACTCACTGATGTCGAGCTTGCGAGAAAGGAGAACGCGCTGGACCGGCATGTGAGCCAGACCGGGACGCCGGGCAATAACCTCGCCGGACGCATCGGCCTGAATGAGCTCTTCGACGAGGGCCGGTCCGATACAGGCCCTGTGCTCGACAACGCGCCCGCCGCGCCTCTCCCCACTTCGGCGAGATTCGATACCCTGGTCGCTTTGCCGGACCGCGGAACGCTCACATTCCGCGTGCTCATGAAGTCCCGGCCGACCGCAGAACTACGCTACAGCCTGTTCATCCACGCGGTCGGCAGGGACCTCGACTCAATTCTGCATCGGGGTTTGATTGTGGACCTGCACGCCGGGGATAAGGCGGCAGGCGTCACGATCATGCCGGAGGAATCGTTCATTCCCGCCGGCATCAGGGTTGAGCCGGTGCCGCGCGGCTGGGAAGTCGGCGTGCCGAGAGCGCTGTTCCCTCAATCCTGCGCCGTGCTCTACTCTGCCGAGACGCGCTGGGGGTCAATGCTCCTGAATCACTCAGGCCTCGGCGAGATGCAACTGCCCTCGGAATCAGGCCCGGGTCATCAATAGGCGGTAGAACGCCACGGTTTCGGCTCCGACCCTCTCCCAGGAGAACAGCCCGGCTGCGCGCTGCCGGGCGGCCGCGCCCATTCTCAACCGCAGCCCGGGGTCGTTCACCATCTCAACGAGCCGCTGCGAGAACTCGTTCCGGTCCCTGACAAGGAACCCTGTCTCAGGGTCGGCAATCACGTCTTTCAGCCCCCAGCGGGCATAAGCCAGGGCCGGCACGCCGCACGCCATGGCCTCAAGCGCGGAAATCCCGAAACCTTCGCTCCGCGAGGGAAAGGCGAATACGTCCATCGCGTTGAGCACCGGGGCTACTGAGTCGTACGGCCGGGCAGGAAGCACCTTTATCGCCCTGTCCCCCGCCGCCCTCGACTCAAGCAACGGCCGGACCGGTCCCGGTCCGACGAACAGCAGTTTCGCGCGGCCGTTCCGGCGCCGCGCCCGCTCGAAAAGCTCGAGAAGCGCCAGCGCCCCCTTGGTTCGATGCAGCCGGCCAAGGAAGCCGATGACCACGTCCTGTGCCTCGTAGCCCAGCTCGCGGCGCAGCCTCAGCCGCTCCTCGGGCATGGGCCGGAATGCGCGCGTGTCCACGCCGTTCGGTATCACGCGCACCGGGCCCTTGAACTCCCGTGCCTCGGCAGCGCACGCCTCGCTCACGGCGATAAGTCCGCAGGCCGAACCGGACAGGCTCCTGGTCAGCACGTGGATGAAGGGCCGCACAAGCCTCGGCTTCGCCTCGGTTATCGAGTGCCGGGTCATGACCGTGGGCAGACCGTGCGCCCGCGCCAGGGCCATCGCCCCGTAGACCAGCGCCGAGGCCTCGCTCTGGCCGTGGACGATGTCGAAATCCCTCTGTTCCAGCAGGCGGCGAAATCCGAAGAGCATTCTGGGGTCGAGTGCGATGTCGTGGTCCCGAAACACGAGGAGCAGGCCGGGCAGCCGATGCACCGGGACCGGCGATTCGACCTGACGTACGACCCGGGGCTTCGCGTTCGGAACCTTGTGCGTCACTACCGTCACATCGTGTCCCTGAGACTCAAGCCACGCGGCCAGGTGCAGGACATGATTCTCGACCCCGCCGACGCCGGGCAGATAGGCATCGGTCACGATGCAGACCCGAAGCCGGTCCTCAGGGTCAGGAAGATGGACGTCTGGCATGCCCGCCAATGCTACGCCGGCGCGCCCCTGAGTCAACCGGTTGATACGGCAGGGGCGGCCATACGGCCGCCCCTGCTCCAGTACGAGGAGGCAGAACTCCGGACTCTAGTCGCGCTTCTCTTTTTTATGAATCTGTTCTCTCAGTTGGTCGAGCTCATGCTTCAGGTTTTCCATCTCCTGTCGCAGCGAATCCATGGATTCGCGGTACGCCTTCGCGTCCTTGCGCGCTTGCGGCGCGATTTCCCGGATGGCCTTGCGCGCTTGGCGCAGCGCCTCGAACGGCGCTCCCTGCCATTCGAATTCACCCGGCAACGTGCCGGAGTCTCTCGCCTCAAGGGTCGCGCCCACCCGCTTCTCCCGGCCCTTGCGCCGGAGCACGACCTCGACCTTCTGGCCCGGCCGTTCCCTGACCGCCCGGCGCAGATCAGAGGGGCTCTCGATATTCGCTCCGCCCACAGCAGTGATGACGTCGCCCATCTCGATGCCGGCTGCGGACGCCGGCGACCGTTCCGCCACCTCGGTAACAAGCACGCCGCGCTCGATGTCCAGAGCGACGAGCATGGGCTTGGACAACTCCTCGCTGTAGACGCCGAGCCAGCCCTTCTGCGCTTTGCTCGAGTCGCTATTGACCGCGGCCACGGCCAGCGAGGCGAGGACGGGCAGGACCAACATCAAACAACACCTTTTCATCGCCGTTTACCTCCTGACAGGAGCCGCCCCCCCGGTATCCGGCTCGGCGACGCCCCTGATGACAAAATCGCTCCACACGCCTTCGAGTTGAATGTCGGGACCGCCCGACCCGGCCGAGCCTGACACCGACTCGCCGATGCCTATGCCGCTCACCGACACGGGCAGGACCGGCATTATCGTTCCCTGCCTGGTTCTGCCGCCCAGTTGGAAGGGCACGCCCCGGGCAAGGCTCAATTCCACCCGGCCCAGACGTGACAGTATGTCGAGCGCGGACAGGTCAGGGTCATCGACCAGGGCGGATACGTCCCCGAAGTCGTTGACGATGAACAGCCGGCCCTCGCCCCGGCGGGCGACCACGTTGCCGAGCAGATTCTCGATGTGCGTCTCACCACGGACCCGGTCGACCTGTACCGTACCGTAACGATTGTCGACCTGAACGCGGCTGCCGGCCTCTCTGAGCACCACGTCACCGAATGCGTTCTCGACCACGAGCGGCCCCTCGGCCTCGATTGACCTCACGTCGCCGTAGCGGCCCGATACTTCGCACTGGCCGCACCGGTCCAGCTCGATCTCACCGAACCTGTCGGCCAGCCGGCATCCTCCGGTCACGCCGGTCACGTGCACGTCTCCAAAGGAATTGTCCAGATCGACGTGCGCGCCGGCCGGCACGCTGACGTCGATGTTCACCTCGTAGCTGAGCTGTGAATCCGCGACAGGCTGTCGCGGGTACGTCGTGGTCAGCGATACCGAGCCGCCTGCGGCCTTCACGTCAACGTCAACTCCCTCGGCGAAAGCGCGGGCGACCTGTTCGGTCCCGGCCGCGACGCGCACGATTGCGTCGACCGTAACGCGGGCCGGGTTGTCCACGCCGACAATGTCCACGTTGCCGTATCGGTGCTTCAACGACAGGTTGTGGCAAGGCACGTCAATCTGCTTGTGCAAGGGCAGGACGTGCACGACCGGGGCGGCCAGAGCCGCAATGAGCGGCACCGCCACTGCCAGAGCTGCGCGCATCAATCGCCCCCGGACGCGAGCCGGTCCACCGCCCCGGCGCGGCTCGACCGGGCGCCGAGATACGCGCTGCGGACCCGCGCGTTGCCGGGATTCTCAGCCATGGCCGCCTCGCACTCCCGGATTGCCTCATCGATGCCCTGCACATACTTGCCGTACTCGACCGCGGCATCCGCGGCAGCCTTTTCCACGGACAGGGCCCGCGGGTTTCCGGCCGGTTCGCGTGCTTTGCCCGCAGGCGCGGACACGCGACTCCACAGGACCACGAGCAGGACCGCCGCCCCGGCGAGCGCCGGGAGGCCGGCCCACATCCACGCGGGCAGCCGCTTCGCCCGCCGGTCCGCGCGCCTGCCGGCGACCCGCTCCCGTATCGCCTGCCACGCGCGGTCCGGCGGTTCAAGCCGCTCGAGCGCGCGGGCGGCGTCACGGATGCTCCGCATGTCGGTGAGCGTCAGGCGGCACGCAGGACACTGCGCCACATGCTCGGCGATGCGGCCCGCTTCCGCCGGTGACAGATCGCCGTCCAGGAAACTACTCAGAAGTTCATCACTATTGTGTTCCGTCATTCACACCTCTTTCTGCCAACTCCGGCTGTCAACATAGGGCGAAAGCTCCCGCCTGAGGAAGGCCCGGGCGCGATGAAGCTGCGATTTGCTCGCTCCGTCGGTGATTCCCAGGACCCGGGCGATCTCAACGTGCTTCAGACCCTGAATGTCGTGAAGGATAAAAACCTCGCGGTATCCGGCCGGCATCTTCGGAATCAGCCCCTCGATCAGCCGGCCGAGACTCAGGCCCACGGAGACCTGCTCCGCCTCCTCACTCAACGGCAACGCCTCCTGGCGCTTGCGCTTGCGGCGAAAATCCAGACACGCGTTGATCGTTATCCGGTATATCCAGGTGGAAACTGCCGCGTCGCCCCTGAACGACGACAGCTTCTTGAAGACCTTCACGAATACGTCCTGCGTCACGTCCTCGGCATCGGCATAGTTGGAAAGCATACGATAGGCCGTGCCGAACACCTTTGATTTGAACTGCCGGTACAACTCCTCGAAATCGAGGGGCGGGGCTGCCATCCTCGGCTGCTCAACAAACGGTGCTGTGCTGTTCACTTTGTCTTCGTCTCCTTTAGACGAACCCGGCCTCTTTCGGTTGCCTCTACTCATGGCCCCAGCCTGAGCGATGCCCCGCAGGTCGCGCCGGAGATTGACACCGGTTCATTACTTAAGATACTCTCGACAGTTGTATGTTCAAGTCAGAAACCCCATCGGAGGAAAGATGAACTGCGCAATTCTGCTCGTTGCTCTGGCCTTGTCGTCCGGTCAGGCCAGCCGCATTTTCGGCCGCCCGGTGCTCGTCGACAGCCAGGGCGACAAGTATCTCGCCGGTCAGCTCGTGATGGAACTGAGCCCGGCCGTGCGCGGCCGCGTACGGCTCGGCATCGAGCAAGGCACGGCCGTCTTCGGCATCCCGGAACTGGACCGGCTCAGCCGGCGTTACGGTGCATCGCGCATCGAACCGCTCATGCGCAACCCGCGACCGGACGCGATTGCCGTGAAACACGGCTGCGACCAGCAATACCTGGTCGAGTTCCCCGAAGACGTTGACGCTCAAGCCGCGCTCAAGGACTACGCGGCGCTTGCTTCGGTGAAGGACGTCTCGCCCAACCTGTTGATGGAGACCGTCGACGACGTGCCGGACGATTCGCTTTATCCGTTCCAGTGGCACTTGGACAAGATCGGCGCGCCCTTTGCCTGGGGCATCGCCCATGGCGACACGTCTACGCTCATCGCGGTATTCGACGACGGGTGCGAGTGGCACCATCCCGACATCCAGTCGAATCTCTGGATTAACCGTGCCGAAGACGTCAACCACAACGGCCGGTTCGACACGCTGCCCTGGCCTGACGGCGACATCGACGGCCTGGACCAGGACACGAACGGCTACGCAGACGACGTCATCGGCTTCGACATGCTGCTCGGCCAGCCCGACCCCAAGCCGTATCTTCTCTCTGATGAACACGGCACACATTGCTGGGGGATTGCCAACGCCGTCACGAATAATCACGCCGGCGTTTCTGGAGCGGCGTGGAACTGCCGCAGCTTCGCCTTCCGCTGTGGCGGCGGCGGGCTGATCTCGCTGGCCGCGGCAATTGCCGGCATCTACTACGCGGTGCCTAAAGGCTGCTGGGTCGTGTCGATGAGCTTCGGGTCGTACAGCTACAGCCAGACCATGGCCGACGCGTGCGACTACGCTTGGGAATCAGGGCTGGTGCTCGTGGGCGGCGCCGGCAACGATGGCAGGAATCAGAGATTCTACCCCGCAGACTACGACCACGTGATTTCGGTGGCCGCCTCAGACCGGCTCGACGCTAAGCCATCATGGTCCAATTACGGCGACTGGATTGAAGTCGCATCGCCCGGCGTGGGCATCTACTCGACGATCACCGACCACCGCTACGCGACCATGGACGGAACGTCGATGGCCACGCCGCTCGTGGCGGGTGTGCTGGCATGGATTAAGTCAGAGTTCCCGTCGTTCACGAACGTTCAGGCACGCAGCACGCTCTACGCCGGGTGCGAGCCGATGCACGACACGCTCTACACCCAAGGGCTCCTGGGCCATGGCCGCATCAGCATGAGCAGGATTGTCATGCCCCTGTATCGAAGCGACCTGCACATGACCGACCGGCGCTTCAGAGACGAAAATGGCAATGGCCGCCCTGACCCGGGCGAATACGCGAGCCTCATCGTTACCTACCTAAATACCGAGGGCTGGCGCGATGCCACCGGCGTATCGGCGGCGCTCATCTCTTCCAACCCGAACGTCGAGGTCCTGAAGGCGACAGCCACGTTCCCGGACATTCCCGCCGGCTCAAGCGGCAGTTGTTCAAACGACTCGTTCGTTATACGCGTCGCCGACGGCACCCCGCCCCAGATGCTCACTTTCCATCTCACGGTCCAGGCCACCCCTGAGGTCGCGTTCCCGGAGACATCGTTCGCTGCCCAGTCCGGCGAACCCCGTGTCTTGATTGTGGATGACGACAACGGCTCCGACTTCGAGAAGTACTACACCGCGGCCTGCGACTCCAACGGCGTGCTCTATCATACCTACTCGGTGCTCGCCAACGGCTCGCCCTCGGCCGATACGCTGAAGCATTATCCCGTAGTCTTCTGGTTCACCGGCAATGACACGGCCTCGACCCTCACCGACCCGGATATCGACGCCCTGACCGACTTCCTGAACACCGGTCACAACCTCTTCCTCTCGAGCCAGAACGTCGCCCAGGACCTGTCCGGCAATCCGTTCCTTGCCGACTATCTGCACGCCCAGTTGTTCGACGACTCGACCGGCAAGCCATATCTGGTCGGGCTCGAGGGCGACCCGATAACTCAGGAAGACACCATCGTGCTGGCCGGAGCGGGCGGCGCCAACAACGGCAAGTCCCTGGACGGCATCCGGGCTCTCGCCGGCGCTTCCGGCTGTGCCTTCTACAAAGACTACGGCAACGAGACAACCTACGCGGTCATCCGCTACTCGGGCGCCTACCGCCTCGTCTACTTCTCCGTGCCCTTTGAGGCGGTGGACCACTCGGCCTCGCGGTATCTGCAGAAGTGGACCCTGGTGAGACGGATACTGGAGTACTTCGGCGAACGCGTGCCCGGCGTGGAACTGGAACGGCAACCGACCCTGGCCGGGCAGCGTCTTGACCTGCAAGTAACCCCCAACCCGTCGCGCACCGGCCTTGCCGCAGTCCGGTTCTCACCTGTTCTCGCTCGTCCCCTGTCACTCACCGTCTCGGACGTCTCCGGCCGCGTGGTCCTGCGTTCGACATTCGTCACTCTGACTTCGTCATTCGCTCTCGACCTTCGGTCGATGACCCCCGGCGTCTACCTCGTGAGGATGGACTCCCAGGGCGCCTACGCCACGACAAAACTCGTTCTTGCCCGGTGACCCGGGCACGGCTGCCAGACGACGAGGGACATGGCAGTGAGCCCGGGGCTCACGAGTTACATCTTGAACGGGCGGGGCGGGTACTTGCCGAAACGCAAGCCGACCTGAAGGTTGAACCCGCCGAGGCCGAACGCGGGCGGGTCACTGTCGCCGTACGACTGCGGCCCGGTAAAGGGAATGAACCAGCTCGCCTTCAGGAAGATGCCCGCGAACATGTCTGACTGGTATCTAATCCTGCCCATCACCTCGATGCCCGGCGCCATGCCGACCGCCCAGCCGAGCCACCAGCGGCTGAAGTCCGAGTCGCTGAACGACTCCTTGTAATGGATGTGGTGCGTCCACACGCCGCCGCCGAGTTCAAGACATCCCCTGGCCCAGAACTGGTCGATCGGCGCGTACGGGTAGCCGGCATCGAGGAACGCTCTCGCGCCGGCAAGCTCGGCCTCGAGCGAGTCTGCCGACCCGAACTTGACTCCGAGCGCTCCGCCGCCGCCTAGCATCACAGGACTGACGAATCCGCCGCCGTGCCCGCCCAACCAGAGCAGCGGCCCGTGGTACATGAACGCCTCAGAACCGCCCCAGCCCCGGTTCAACTCAGTGAACTTCTCGTTCAGTGTCCGCAGGCGAACGAAGGATGATGTCAGCTCAAACCCTCCATAGCCAAAACACGCCGCACACGCGACAACGGTCAGGGCAAGCGCCCGAAACAAGGGACTCCTCAAGTCCGATTCCTTTCTCAACCGACCGGAAAACGCAAAGCTCTGCTCACTTACCGCCTGTGGCGCTCAGTGGATTCGTGAAGTCGTACTCGACCGGGCCGGCCTCGACGGCATCCCCGCCCGGTCCGGCCGGCCGTCGTGATTCGGGCAACGCCGGGTCGGTCCATATAGCCATGGCCCGCCATCTGGAGACCGGCAGCGCCGGGTCCTCGAGCAGGTAGGCCCAGATGACGCGCGCGAAACGCCGCTTCTGCCGGTTATACTCGTCAAGGGTCGAGAAAAGGACCCAGTCGAGCGCGGCGCGCAGGCTGTCGCGCTCCATTCCCGGCCGAACCGCCGCCACGACGGTCAAGCGGTCCACACGGTCGGCCGGCATGTCTCTCGTTTCCACTATGCGGTATGCGGGCCTGGGTAGAGTTGGTTGGGGCAGCAGCGGTCGCACGACGCGGCCGGGGGGCCACAGCAGGAGGACGGCGACGCCCAGCACGGCCAGCATCACGACCACCCTCCAGTACCCGCCCTGCCTGCCGCCGGCTCTTATTCTAATGCGCTCCCCGAGCGTCCGCTCCTCAGCCTGAGAACGGCCACGGGCCCTGGCGCTCGTGAACTCGCGACCGCACTCCGCACAGCGCTCGGCCGACTCGTCCACTCGGGCGTTGCAGAAGAAGCAGTAGAACTCGCCACCGCGTTTGACCTTGACTGTCGGCATGAGCCTGGTCAGTCATTGTAGCGCCGCTCACGTATCAAGCAAGCGTCACCGAGAGAATGCCCCATTTACTTGACACTGCCGTCCGTGCAGCTACAATCCGCCACGACACGCCGGCGTGGCTCAGTTGGCAGAGCAGCGGTTTCGTAAACCGCAGGTCGTCGGTTCGATTCCGACCGCCGGCTTTCCGCCCTTGCCGGTTTCTCTCCCACCAGTGGAAACCGTGAATCCCAACACAAAGCTTGACTCCGGCCCGGCGGCAAATATCCTCACCAAAGCCTCAGCATGATCCGTCTAAGAGCCGTCGTGCCGCCGCCTGCTTCCTTCCTGCTAGTGGCCGTCGCCGTGCTGGCTGCGGGGCACGGCTCGATGCACCGCGACCGCGCCGCCGCTCTCGCCTTGTTCCCGCTGGCCATCGGCATGGTCCTGCCCCGCGGGCGGGACCCGCGCCGCGAGGCCGAGGCACAGGCTGCATACGAAGACGCCGAACGCGTACGCGCCGAGCGCCGTGCCGGGGTCGTGTTCGACAGCTTCATTGACTCCAGTCCGTCGGGCATCGAGGTCTTCGGAGTCGACGGCAGCCCCCTGCGCAGCAACAAGGCGGCGGAACGATTGCTGGGCAAAGTCCCTCCGCCCGGCATCCCGCTCCCCGACGAACGCGGGCTGAAACGCGCCGGCCTGCTGGAACCGCAGCTCAAACGCGTCCTGGCCGGCACGCGCGTTGAGACCCCGCCGACATGGTACGACCCGACCGAAATCGGACTGCCCGGTATCCCCGGCCGCAAAGTCTGCTTCCGCGCGACCGTGTTCCCGCTTTTCGACAACGAGGGCAAAATCACCCGCATCGCCGTCATGTATGAAGACGTTACCGAAATCAAGAAAGCGGAGCAGGCGCTGCGCGAGTCCGAAGAGAAACTCCGGGCCGCGGCGACCGTGACTCCGGCGCCGACTGCCGCCGCGCCGGTCCCGGAGGACGCGCGCGACATCGAATTCCAGCGCCGCAAGATTGAGCTGGCTCTGCGGGAAAGCGAGGAGCGGTTCCGGGCGCTGTTCGACTCGGCGCGGGGCTACGTCGTGGCGCGGTTCACGGACGAAGGCCAGATTGTCGCGGTCAGCCCCACCATCGAAGAGTACTGGGGCATCAACCGCGATGAGGTCATCCGCGACAACACCGCCTTCTTCGGCCAGGTCCATCCCGACGACTTGAGCCGGGTGAAGGCCACCGAGACCCAGGTCCGCAAATCCGGTGAGTACCCGCCCGGCCACCGGTTCCGCGTGGTCCACAAGAGTTCCGGAACGGTCCGCTGGCTGGAAATGCGCGGCTCTGCGGTCCCGGCCGCGGGCAGGCGCGTTGTCGACGCGCTGATTCTCGACGTTACCGACTGCAAGTCGGACGAGGACATGCTGCGCGAGCGCGAAGCGAACCTGGCCGCCATCAAGACCAGCGCAGGCGACGGCGTCTTCACGATCGACAAGGACTGGGTCATCAGAGACTGGAGCCCGGGCGCAGAGAAGGAGACGCGCGTGACTCAGCAGGAGGCCGTGGGCAAACGGCTGTGGGACGTCTATCCGGACCTGGAGCGGAGCGGATTCGCCGCGCCGTTCCGCAAGGCCATGCTCGACCGAAAACCGCAGTTTCACGAAGGCTTCTACCAGGACGGCCGGGAGAAGTACGCCGGCTGGTTCACCCTGGCCCTGTATCCCTACGGCACGGGCGTGCTCGCGTTCGTCCGCAACGTCAGCCAGCGCAAACGCGCCGAAATGGCTTGGCAGGAAACCGACGCAAAGCTCAAGGCGCTGTTCGAGCAACCCGGCATCTTCATCACCATCAAGGACAAGAACCTGCGCTACGTCATGACCAACAAAGCCGCACTCAAGGCGATGGCCCGCGCCGGCGAAACCATCATCGGCAAGACCGACCCCGAGATCTACAACGCCCGCGTGTCAGGGCTGCTGACTTCGCATGACCGCCAAGTGCTCGAGCAGGGCTCTGCCGTCGAACTCGAGCTGGCGCTGCCTGACGGCGCGAACCCTAACGCCACCTGGTACCACATCATCAAGCAGCCCTGGCTCAATACAGCCAACGAAGCCCTGGGCGTGCTTGACGTCGCCTTTGACGTCACCGCCCGGGTTCGCGCCCAGCAGGAACTCGCCCACCGCCGCGAGTACCTGGAGAAACTCCTCGCTGAACAGTCCGGGACCCTGCGCAAAGCTCAGGAAGAACTGACCCGCTGGACCAAGTAGGCCGCATCCCGGACGAATCGCATTGAAACCGAAGCCGGGCCCGCGCTCCGCCAGAGTTCCGCCCCAGCTCCCCAGGTCCCGTAACTTTGTTGCGCTCACGCGCTTCTCCGCGCGATTCGCCATACCGATTGTCGTCCTCGTGATGCTCGCGGGCCTCGCCCTGCGCGCGTCGGACCTGCGGGCTGACCCGCCGCCCGGCCTGAGCTGGAGCTTCGCGCCCTACACCGACGAGGCCTACAATAACTACTCTGCGCGCAACATGGTCCTCTACGGCAAATGGAAGGTGGATGACTTCTTTCCCTTCGTTGTCTACCCGCTGACCAACTTCCTGGCCGTGCTGGTCTTCAAGCTGTTTGGACTGGGCTTCGTGCAGGTGAAACTCATCTCACTGCTGGCCGGTGTTGCCTCGGTCTTCGTAATCTACCTGCTGGTTAAGGAGGACTCGGGACCGCTCGCGGGCCAGCTTGCCGCGCTCGGCCTTGCGGCATCCTTTCCGCTCGTCATGTACAGCCGGCTGGGTCTTGTCGAGTCGCTGCAGATTCTCTTCCTCCTGCTGACCGGACTGTTCTTTGTGCGCGGTCTCAAGCGTCCGAACCACATGCTGTGGACCGGCATCTTTGGTGCATCGACAATCCTCCTCGTCAAGATGTCGGCCGTGTTCGTCGCACCGGCGCTGCTCTTCGTCTGGCTGTGGGAGCTCATCGACCGGAGGAAAGACCGCGCGGCCATCCGGAGCCTGATACGCGGCCTGTCGTGGACTCTTGCCGGCATCGGCGTCGCGTTTACTATCTGGCTGGTGGCGGTATTCCTGCCCCATCGCGCCGACTATGTGCAGTATGTGCTGCGCCATTCGTTCGAGTCTCCGGCCGGCCATCCCAAGGGCCTCGTCGCCTATCTGGCCAACGCATTCACCATCGGTGTGAATTCACGCGTGACGACGCGCCTGCCCTGGGTTGCTTTCGTCGGCTTCGTCGCCTTACCGGCGTTCTCGTTTGGCCGGAGACCGGGCCTGCGCTACTGCGGCCTCTGGTTCCTGCTCGCCTTCCTGATGCTCGGGTACATGAACTACCGGCCCGACCGCTACGAGATTATTCTGATCCCGGCGCTCATCGTTGCGTTCGCGGCTGCGCTGGCGCGCATTCTCGAAACCGGAACCCTCGTGCCGAAGTGGAACGCGAACATACTCAAGGCCACGCTCTACGGCTTCTGGCTGTGGCCGCTAGCAGCTCAGGTCGTGCTGTATTCCAACGGCTTCGGCGGTGTCGTGCGCCCCGAGACCGAATCCGGCCTCATCCTCATCGCCCTGGCCGCTACCGTCCTGCTGGGTCTGGTCGGCCTCGCGGCAACTAGGGTATTCCGCAACGGAGTTCACCTCGCGCCCGTGCTCGCGCGCGCCGCGCTGGCCGGGATGGTGCTCGTCCTTTCCCTGCGCATCGACCTTGTCCAGTACTTCGCCTGGTTCAGCGCCCGCACCCACAACATGATTGCCTATTCCGCGGACATGGACAAGCTCCTGCCTGACGACGCGGTTCTGGCCGGCAGCTTCGCGCCGGCCTTGCTTATCAACTCGAGGAAGCGCGCGGTCTGCATCACCGACTGGGCGAATACGGATGACCCGGTTGGACGATTCGGCGTAACGTACATGGTCTCACCCGAGAACGGATTTGACCTCGAACTCTTCACCCACAGGTATCCGGGGCTGATGGAGAACGCCCGAATACTGCGCCAGTATGAAGTCTACCGCGCCGGACCGGTAGGTCTGATGATGCCGAGGCAGTACGGCGAAGACTTGGTGGTTTCACTGGAGCCGCGAGCCACGAAGCTCACAGTCTACGAACTGCCCCGTCCGTAGGCCGGTTCGAACCGCCAACCCTACTCGGGACTCACGACCAGCTTCTTGCTGACGACCGTGCTCTTGCCCTGATGCACGTACTCCAGCACGTACTGGTAGGTGCCCGGCGCGACCGGCCGGCCGTGTTCATTCGTGGCATCCCATTCCACCCGGTTGACGCCGGCAGCCATTCCGTCATTCTGCCGCAACCGGCGGATGCGCTCTCCGGCACGGTCGTAGATGGTCAGACTCACGTCGCCGTCGTCCGGCAACCCGATGAGGAACGTCGTGCTGCTCCAGAACGGATTCGGGAAGTTGTGGATGGACAGGTCCGGCGTCAACTTCAGGGTCAGGACCGCGCTGTCCCTGACCAGCGTATCCTGCGCCAGAAACCCGCGCACGACAATCCTCCCGTGCGCCAGCACCGCCGTGTCGCCCACGAGCGCTGTCGGTGCATGGACGCGCAGAGCGAACCAGCGCCGGTACCCCGGGAGCACAAGCCCTACGTCGGGCCTGCCGTCGGCATCGGTATCGGTCAGTTCGCTCATGTCGGCTGAGTCGTACAACTGGCAGCCCCACGCCCCCGGTGCGGTCGGCTTCGCGAGCTCCACAACGTCTCCCTCGTCACCATCCAGTTCCGCATAGAACCGGTACGTCATGCTTCCGTCGACCTTGATGTGGTCCGTCTGGTCCGGGTCAATCACGAGCACGGTCGGTCGGGAGACGCTGAGCGACGCCGTCAGCTTATCATTGGCGCGGTTCACGTCGGTTGAAAGCATCGTCGAGCAACTGACAACGTAGTTGCCTTGCAGAGCTGTCCAAGGGTCAAAGGTCAGGGTCACCGACGAATCCGGCTCCAGCGGCCTGTCAACAACCTTGTCCCGAACGTAGGCCGTGCCGATGCGGAACCTGACGGCGAAGAGTCGCTCAGAAACCGTACCGACGTTGCGCATCCGTGCCCGTGGCACCAGCGTGTCGCCCGGCCGGGCCGAGCCGGCCGGAGCGAGAATCGCCGACGTGCCGACGTCGTGTGCCGCCGGCGCTGCCACGCGCACCGTGTCCCGTGCCGTGTCGTTGGCCGGGTACTCGTCGCCCTCCAGCGCGGTCCAGCAGGCGACGTCGAACCGGCCGAGCGCCGAGGCGGTCCAGACCGGGAACGCGAGCGTGTCCGAAGTTCGCGCGTCAAGCGTTTCCTGCACGGTGTTCAGGTACGAAGCGCCGATACTCATCGTCACGAGGAAGGCCGTTTGCGTCGTCCCGTAGTTGCGGACGACGACCGCGGGCACGCACGTCGAGGCAGAATCAACCGTCCCCACCGGCGCGAGTATCCGCACCGCGCCTGCGTCAACCCGGCGCGCCTCCAGCACCGTGACCGAATCTCTTATCGTGTCGTTCGCCGGGTTCTGGTCCCCGACCAGCATCGTGTAGCACAGCACGGGCAGCGTCCCGAGCGACGTTGCCGTCCACGGCGCGAACGCCAGATTATCGCTCTGCCCCGCACCCAGCGTATCCGCCGCCATCGCCAGGTAAGACGCGCCAACGCGCATCGACACCCAGAACACCGCGTCATCCGTGCCGAAGTTGCGCACGACTGCGCCAGGCGTGACCGTCGTACCCGAGTCCACGAAACCGACCGGTACCAGTATCTGCGTCACGCCGACGTCCACGAACGGGGGGCGAGTGACAAGCACTGAGTCCCGCAGCGTATCGTTCTGCGGCCGTTCGTCACCGGCAAGGCCGGTGTAGCACGTCACGCCAAGCATTCCGACCGGTTCGGCAGACCAGGCTGGGAAAGTGACGGTGTCGGTCGCGCCCGCGGTCAAGGTATCAACGACTGTGTGAACATACCCCTCGCCGATGGCGATCGTCACCGGGAAAGTCTCGAAGAACGCACCGAAGCTGCGCACGACGACGCGGGGCACGACCGCTACGCCCGAGTCAACCGGGTCGTGCGGCGCCAGAATCCGCGTCGGCCCCACATCGTGGCTGTGCGGCAACGCCAGACTGAGAATCGTGAAGTCCTGACCCGAACTCGACTTCGTGCTCGAGCCAGCGGCGTATAGGTCCCGATCTGGTGCCAGAAGCACCGCTTCGCCATTATCCCACCCGTGTGCCTGCCCATCGTAGCGGTAGAACCAGTTCTCGGCCCCGTTCTCGCTGTTGATGCTCGCGATGACGAAGTCGAAGTCGGTCGAAGACGTGTAGCTCTTGCCTGCCGCGTAGACGTTGCCGTCCCAGCCAACGTGCACGGGCCCGACGTAGTCGTTGTACGGCCCGTTGTACGAGTACACCCACTGCTCGTTGCCGAACGAGTCCAGTTTGACGACCGCGAAGTTGTGGTTCGGTCCGTCACTCAGCTCACCGCCGGGATAGACAGAGCCATCAGCAGCGGACGCGATTCCCCAAGCCTCATCCCGGCCGTCGGCGCCCCGGCGGTACGCCCAGCGTTCTCGACCGTCTGGAGTCAGACTGATGCACGTGAGGTCATAACCATCGCCAGCAGAGTACCCACCGGAATGCACGTTGCCGTCAGGCCCGAACTCCACGCACCACGCCATGTCTTCTGAACTCGCCGGCCCGTCATAGCGGTAGACCCAGCGCTCGCTGCCGAGCGAGTCGAGGCTGATGACAGTGTAATCCGCACCCGTACCGCTGCCGGTGCTCTAGCCGGCTGCGTAGACGTTGCCGTCAGTGCCACAAGCCATCCTCCGCGCGTAAGCGCGGTCAGAACCGTTACCCGGCCCGTTGTAGCGATACACCCAGCGCTCATGTCCAGACGTATTGAGGCTTATCACGGTGAAGTCATCCGACGTGCCTGCCCCACTGCTCCAACCGGCGGCGTATACATTCCCGTCCACGCCGAAGTCAATCGAACGGGCCTCGTCGCTGCCGTTCGCCGGGCCATTGTACCGGTATACCCAGCGCTCGTGTCCGGCCGTGTCAAGACTGATGACTGTGAAGTCGGATGAAGTACCGTTCCCGACGCTGCTGCCTGCCGCATAGACGTTACCGTCACTGCCGAACACCACACCGTGGGCCTCGTCATCGCGGTTACCGGGACCATTGTAGCGATATGCCCAGCGCTCGCTGCCGTCGAGAGACACGCTGACAATGGTGATATCGAAGCCGGTGCCTGAACCGATGCTCCAGCCCGCGGCGTACAGGTTCCCGTCCGAGCCCAGTACCATAGGCCACGCTTCATCGGTACCGTGTCCGGGTCCGTCGTACTGGTAGACCCACCGGAGGTTCTGAGCTTGACCCGTTGCCGGCGTCAAGGTAGCGCCGAGCAACACCACGGTCAGAAGAACCAGCCTAGTCACAGCCGGATGATAGGCCGTTAGATGTCGGTGTCAAGCACCGGGCTGGTCGCCCCTGGCAGGTAGCGGCCCGCGCCTGTGAGTACGCTTCGGCCACCGGCCGGAATCCGACTCATGCCGCTCCACAAGACTAAGCGTAAATGCTCCCGCCTCTGGCCCTTATCCTCGGCAGCACGCCCGATTCATGGCCCGCACTGCGAGAGGGATGCATCCCATCGCCAGCCCGGGGGACAGCCCGGGGAACCGTACCCCCTATACTACAGGTAGTGGTTGACGGGATTTCCCGGCGTGCTACGTTCTGGAGGCATCCCCCTGGGGGTAACGGGGAAATGGTCGTGCCGACTCTCCGTGGCGTCGTTAGTCAGCGGACCCGCCCGTCGGACAGCGCCGCGACGAGGTGCTGAACATCGTAGGTAAGGAGCGAGAAGTAGTCCTCCGTCCCGGGCAGGGCGCCGGCAATCGGGCTCAGCATGACGAGCTTCGCTCCGGTTTCGCTCGCAAGGACATTGGGGACGTCCTGGGGAAGCTGGGGCTCAGTACAGACCACTTTGACCCGGCTGGACTTCACAAGGTCCACGAGCCCGGCCATGTATCGAGCCGACGGTTCCTGCCCGGGCAGCGGTTCAATCGAAGCCACGACCTGAAACCCGAACCGCCGCGCAAAGTACGGCCACGACTCGTGGTAGGAGATGAACCTGCGGTCTGGCAGGGGCTGCACCAGCCGGCTCAGCGCGTCGGTCAGGCAGTCGAGGCGCCGGTCGTAAATCTGCGCATTGGCCTGGTAAACCACGGCCCCGGCTGAGTCAATGCGGCTGAGCGCCGAGGCAATCATGTCGGCCGCTGCTTTGGCATTCTGCGGGTCGAGCCAGATATGCGGATTGCCGAACGGATGCCCGCCGGCCTCGCCACCTCCATGGCCTTCAACATCCTTGACGACCTCCACTCCCTCCGAGACGTCAACGATTGCCAGCCGTTTGTTGCCGGCGTTTGCCACGAGTCCGTCCAGCCATTCCTCAAGACCTAGGCCGACCTTGACCAGGAGGTCTGCATCAGCGATTGCCATCCCCGCATCCGGACCAGGCTCGTACGTATGCGGACTCTCCGAACCGGTAATCAGGCTCTGCACGACGACCCGGTCACCGCCTACATTCCGCGCCCAGTCCGCCAGGTCCGGTATCGTCGTCACGATACGAACCGGTGAGGCAGAGACCAGCCCAAGCCCGAGCGCAAACCCAAGCATGGCCCGCCATTCTGACCCCTGCCTTGATGTCGTCACGCGCCTTCCTTCCCGCACACCTTGCACGGCTTTCTCTTGGGCGATAGCAGCGTGGCCGCGGCGAAGAGCACCGTCGCTACAACGACGATTGCCGCGCCCGACGGAATCTCCATGTAGTACGACAGCACGAGCCCGGACGCGCACGACAAGACGCCGAATGCCCACGACAGCACGAACATCAGGCCGTAACGGTTGGTCAACTGGTACGCGGCAGAGGCCGGTATCACCAGCAGCGCCTCCACCAGGATTATGCCGATCGCCTTGAGCGACAGGACCACGGTCAGGGCGAGCAGAACCAGCAGCAGCGCCGAAAGCGACCCGGTGGGCAGGCCGCTGGCCTGCGCCGTCTCCTCGTCGAAGCAGAGGAACTTGAGTTCCTTGAACAGGACTGTGATTGTCCCGATGACGACCGCGGCCAGCCCGACCATCAGCCACAGGTTGCCCGACGTGATCCCGAGCACGTTGCCGAACAGATAGCCGTAGACCCGGGCATCGTACCGTTTCATCAGGCCGACGAACAGCACGCCCAGGGCCATGGTAAAGGCAAAGAAGATACCGATGGCCGTGTCCATGCGTATCTGCGCCCGCCGACCGGCCATTTGAATCAGACCGGCAGTGCCGAGACAGAAGACAATGGCGCTGAATAACGGGTTGATGGCCAGAAGAAACCCGAGCGCGACGCCTCCGAATGCGGCGTGTGCCAGCCCAGAGCCGGCAAAGGCCATACCCCGCAGCACTACGAAAACGCCGATGAAAGAGCAGGTCGTGCCCACGACAATCGAGCCGACGAGCGCCCGCTGCATGAACGCGTAGTGCAGAAAATCAGGCATGGGTATCCCCGACCACGACGTACTGCCTGCCGCCATCTTCAACCAGGACCACGCGCCCTCCGTACAACTCCTCGAGGGTGGTGCGGTTGATCACCGCCTCACACGTACCGAACGCCCGCACCCTGGTGTTGATGTAGAGCACCTTGTCTAGGTAAGGCAGCACTTCGTTGATATCGTGCGTCACATAGAGCGTGGTCAGCCCGCGCTCCCGGTGCAGCCGGCGCACGAGGTCCACTATCGTCGCCCTTGTGCCCACATCCACCGCCGAAGTCGGCTCGTCCAGCAGCAGAATCTCCGGCTCCTGGGCCAGGGCCCGGGCAATCAGGAGCCGCTGCTGCTGCCCGCCGGAAAGGTGTCCGGCGACGTGCCCCGACGCGTCGGTGAGACCGACCGCATCCAGCGCTGCCGCGACCTTCTGCCGGTCGCCGGACGACGGCGAGCGCAGCACGCCCAGCGAACTGTACCTGCCCATCAGGGCGGCGTCGAATACCGAGATGGGGAAGTTCGGCTCAATCGGCCTCCGCTGCGGCACGTAGCCGATGCGCCGGCGCACGCGCGCCAGTTCCCTGCCTGAGACGCCCAGCACCCGCACCCTTCCCTGCGCCGGCCGTACCAGCCCGAGCACCGCACGCAGAAGAGTGGTCTTGCCCGAGCCGTTGGGCCCGATAACGCCGAGGAACTCGCCCCGACCCAGGCTGAAGGTAACATTCTCGACCGCGACGCTCTGCGGATAGGAAACCGTAACGCCCCGGAAATCGATGACGGGCGAGACCGCGGCGCGCGTCTGCTCGCTCATTTCCGCCTCCGCGCCCGGCAGCTCGAACACAGCCCCTCGACGTGAAGCCTGTGCCCCGTGACCCTGAACCCGGTCCTGCGCTCGACCCCGCGCACCTGCCGCTCGAATGCGCAACCCTCGACCTCGCTGACCGCTCCGCACCGGACGCACACAAAATGGTGATGGTGCACGCCCGGTTCTGCCCGGCAGGCGGCGTACCTGAGCGCCCGGTCCGACAGCTCGATTCGCGTGAGGATGCCGACCTGCACGAGGTCCTCCAGAATCCGGTACACCGTGGGCAGACCGAGCGTTCCCAGCTTCGGCCGCAACCGTTTCCAGACCATCTCCGGCGTCATTGAACCCCGGAGCGGCCGGAACAGCTCGGCCACGGCCAGCCGTCTGGGCGTCACTTTGATGCCCTTCTCGCGCAGCACCGTTCTCGGGTCTTTCGCCATCGTGCTAGATGGAACCATTTTCTATTTAGACTACGGCTCTTTTCACCGTATGTCAACCGCGGCTGGACTCGGTCTACAGGCTGCGCAGCAGGGCGGCCAGGGTCCTCACCGGAACGCCGGTTCCGCCGGCCGGGGTGTACTCCCAGCCCTCTTTCGTGAACGACGGGCCCGCGATGTCGATGTGCACCCACGGCACGCCGTCGGCGACGAACTCCTTTAGAAAGAGCCCGGCGGTAATCGTGCCCGCGACTCCGGGTTTGCCGATGTGCTTCACGTCGGCAATCTTGCTGTCGAGCTGAGACCGGTACCGCTCGGTCAGCGGCAGTTGCCAGAAGAACTCACCCTCGGCTTTGCCAAGGGACATGAGCTTGTCGATTGCCTTCTGGTCGGTGCCGAGCAACGCCGATATCTCCTCGCCCAGCGCGACAACGCAGGCCCCGGTCAGCGTGGCCACGTCAATCATTACGTCCGGCTTCAGCGTCGAGCCATAGGCCAGGCAGTCGGCCAGCAGGTGGCGGCCCTCGGCATCGGTGCTGATGACCTCGGCGGTCTTGCCGTTGTAGTGCCGGATGACGTCACCGGGCTTCTGGGCTCCGCCGCCCGGCATGTTCTCGGCCAGCGGCGCGAAACCGTGCACCGTGACCGGGAGGTCAACCGTCCCGAGCCACCTGAACAGACCGAGGACCGACGCCGCCCCGGCCATGTCGTCCTTCATGTATTCCATGCCCTGCGACGGCTTGATTGAGATGCCGCCCGAGTCGAACGTGATGCCCTTGCCGATGAGGACGACCGTCTTCTTCGATTTGCCGGCCGGGGTATAGGTCAGGTGCACAAGACACGGCGGCTGATGCGAGCCCGCGCCCACGCGTAGAATCCCGCCCATGCCGAGCTTCTCCAGGTCGTCCCTGTGCAGCACCTTGACCGCGATGCGGCCTTTCCGGGCAAGACCCGAAGCAATCTCCGCCAGCTTCTCGGGCGGCTTCGGACTGGAAGGCTCGTTCACCAGGTCGCGCGTGAAGCAGACCGCCTCGGCCAGGGCCACCGCGCCACCCACGGCTTTCTTGAGCGTCGCGGACGCGGGCCGGTTGTTGGCGGCCAGGAGCACGAGTTCTGCGACCGGCTTCGGGTCGTCGGGCTTCAGGGTCCGGTACTTGTCGAACCGGTAGCTGCCCAGGATTGCGCCCTCAACTACCGCAGCAGCAAACCTGCCGGGTTCTAGGCCCGCCTGCTTCTTGTCCGGGATGAGAAGACCCACGGACTCCGCGCCAATCTCCTCAGCGCGTTTGACCGCCTTGGCCGCGGCCGTTCGCACCCTGTCCGGCTCCAGCTCCTTTCTCTTTCCCAGGCCGGCGAGAATGAGCTTCTGCGCTCCAGCCGCAGACCTGAGAAGAGCCGTCTTCTTCGGCTGGCCCGTGAACTTCTCCTCGGCCGCGACCTTCACAAGTGCGGCGCCCTCATCGCCCGGCATCCCGAGCGGCGTCTTGTCGCCGTCGAACAGGAACGCGGCAAGGACTTTGCCGGTCCAGTTCTTCTTAGCCATCAACTCTATCTTCACGCTGACTCCTTTTTGTCTTCTCGAATCTGCAGGATGCCAATGATAGACGCGGCGTCCGTCACCTGTCAATAGCCGCTGCAGGTCCGGGCTCGTGTGAGATGTCGACGAAACGAGCTGCTGCCGAGCGCGAGACCTCGAGCAACAATGACTGGCTTCGCCCGAACTCAAGCCCGAGGTCACGGACGCGGCCGTCCCATTCGATTCGGACCTGGCGTTCGGCGACACCGGCCGCATCCGCCTGACCATAGCGCATCGGATAGGTCAGGACCCTGGACTCGGGATGGCTGAAGAATATGCGCAGGCCTTCATCGACTGTCCGGCACCAGAAATCAGGCACGTCAACGCCTGACAAGAGGGGCGGTCTGGATGAGGCTTTCCCGAGCTCGCTTGCCACGTTGGACAGGGAAGCCAACTCCGCGACCTGCTGCGCGTAGCCGTCGGTCTTGTTCCGGCCCGGCTGGCTCGGCTTCTGCTTGAGGCAGACCGGCAGCCCGGCCTTTGCCAGCCGCAGGATTTCGTTCAAGGCATCAGCATCCAGCCACTCGCAGTCGACGTACAGGAGACTCAACTCTGTGGCGCCGACTCGCAGCAGCCCATCCTCGAACCGCGCCTGCCTGAGGAACGGGGTCGAAATCCATAGCGGCTGATACCCGGCAAGCTCCCTGGGCGGTCGCAGGTAGTGCATCTCCCAGTGGTACTTCGCGCTTGGCTTCTGCAACTCGCTCGGCAGCTCGCCCCTCATCCACTGGTCCTCGTGCGGCAGGTAAAGCGCCACGCTCGAAAACGGTCGTCCCTGCTTCATCTGGCCGCACACCCTCTCCATGTATTGGTTGAGCCGGGGAATCTCAGCCGCAAAACCGCTGTCCGGCCCGACGTGCACCGTGGCATAGAACCTGTTCGCCTTGCTTCCAGCTTGAGCTTGTGCCTGATATGGCATCCCATGCCAGAAGATGTGGTTCACGCCGTTGGCGAAGAGCGCGTCGGCAAGCAACTTCATGTCCGCGACCCGTTCCTCCCCCTGGTGCGGCCCTGGGCCCGGGTATGGATTCCAGCCGTAAAGGCAGGTAAACGCCTCAGCCGAGACCACGGCCTTGCCGCTCAGCGCTGCCGCAGAGGCCGGTATGCGCGAGTACTCAGGGTCAAAGAGGATCGCCTCTGACTCGGGCACGTCCACCGCAGCATACGCGGACAAAAGGTCGGTCGGCGCGCCGTGGCACTGAACCCGCGTGAAGGCGTTCAACCGATGGCTGACTTCTGTGAACGGCCGGTAGAAGCCCTCGAGCACGTACTCGGCGACGAGCTTGCGGTAGTCGTACCGCACGTCCGGATGCTCGTCCAGCCTCGGCATGTACTCACGGACGTCGTACCCGAACCGGTCGTGGAACGCCTCTCCAAAGCCTGCGGTCCAGAGACCTTCCGTCTCGACCTCCCACGAATCGCAGAACAGCGCCGAACGCGAACCCTGAAGCGCCTTGGCCAGCGCCGCACCCATCTTCTCGGAATATCGCCTAAGTACCTGCTTGTCCAAATGGTTAAGGATGCGCCCTTCGAGTGGCAACTCCCATGACCTGCCCAGGCGCTGCCGAGACGCGCCTTCGAACGTCTGCGACGAATCGCGTTCCTCTACGAGGCTTCCTCCGAACGGCCAAAGAGTCCCGAACGTGAAATCGCAGCCGATGCCGATGTTATCGCAGTAGCGCTTGGTCAGCGCGACCTTGTCCGACCACTCGCGGCTCAACCATTCCGGCCCTCGCTTCTGCCCGGGCAACGGGTACACGAATGCGAGCTCAACCCCACCAAACCCGTTCGCCTCAAGCCAGTCAAGCTGTGACCGGATGACCTCGTCCTTGAGCTCGATGTTGAACCACCACCACCGGGTCCACGGCCGCGAATCCGGGTAGAACAGCTCTCCGCTCACGCTTCACCGCCGGCGGCTGAGAACGTCCTGCTCGTACCGCCGGACATCGGCCGGCCAATCGGCATCGAGCGGCACGCCGGCCTTGACGCAGTAGTAGTCCCAGACCGCGCCCAGGGGCATGGTCTTCAGTTCTTCGAGCAGTGCCAGCTTACCGAAGTTGTCGCCGACCGCGGCCAGCTCCCGCAGCCGCTCGGTCGGCTCGACCAAGGCGGCGAGCAGTGCCTTGAGCGTCGCCCGCGCGCCGATGACCCATGCGCCGACCCTGTTCATGCTTGCGTCGAAGTAGTCCAAAGCGAAGTGGACGCGGTCGAGCACACGCGCCCGCACAATCTCCCGCATCAAACCCAGCAACTCGTCGTCGAGAATCACCACGTGGTCGCTGTCCCAGCGAACACCGCGACTGATATGCAGCAGCAACTCGTCGGAGAATTGCAGGATTGCCGAGACTTTGTCCGCAACCGATTCGGTCGGGTGGAAGTGGCCCATATCGAGACAGACCAGCTTGCCGTGAGTCAGGGCATAGCCCAGGTAGAACTCGTGTGACCCGACCACGAACGCCTCGCTGCCGATGCCCCAGAGCTTGCTTTCCAGCGCGTCCTTCATCTCGTCCGCCGGGTACTCATGCTTATACACCTCGTCCAGCGAGCGCTTGAGCGTGGCCCGGCGCTCCCAGCGGTCGACCGGCGCGTCCTTCTCGCCATCCGGAATCCAGAGATTGTGGATACAGGGCGCACCAAGCTCCCGCCCCATGTACGAGGCGATCTCCCGACAACGCTTCACATGCTCCACCCAGAACCTTCGCACCGTCTCGTCCCGACTGCTGAGCGTGAAACCCTCTGCCGCGGCTTGATGGGCGAACAGCGTGGCGTTGAAGTCCAGCCCCATGCCGCGCGCCCGCGCCCACTCGACCCAGCCCCGGAAATGCTCGGGCCCGATGGCATCCCGGTCCACGCCGCACGACTCGCCGTAGATCGAGTGCAGGTTCAACCGGTGTCTCCCGGGTACGAGCGAGCGCGCCTTGTCCAGGTCCTCCCTCAGTTCAGTCACGTTTCTCGCGCGGCCCGGATAGGTGCCGGTCACCGCGAGCCCGGACCCGGCAAGGGTCGCACTGCCCCCTTCGAACCCTCTGACGTCGTCGCCCTGCCAGCAATGAACGGAAAGCGGGACGCCGGCGACAGCCCCGAGCGCCCGGTCCGTATCAACGCCCAGCCCGGCGTAGCGGTCCTTTGCCGTGGAATACTCTCTCTCAGTCTGCCCAGGCATCACGCCACCTCCTGCCCAGCACCTCGCGGAATGACTCGTATGCTTTGTCCCATTTCTTAGTGTTCCGTGGCTTGTACACCTCCACCTCGCACGAGGCGGCCACGACCCGGCGAATCTCCTCGAGCGACCCGACGAAGCCGAGACCCATCGCCTGAACCATGATGTTCCCGATGGCCGTGGCCTCGGTCGGCCCTGCATGTACTTCAAGCCCGGTTGCGTCCGCGGTCATCTGGCAGAGGAGCCGGTTCCGGCTGCCGCCGCCAACGATGTGAATCCGCTCTATCGGCCGGGCGCAAACCCGCCTCAGTTCCCCAAGGACCTGCCGGTACTTGAGCGCGAGACTCTCGAGAATGCCGCGGGCGATGTGGCCGTGGAGAAATGGCACATTCTGCCTCGTCATCATGCAGTAGTGTCCAATCGCGAAGTCCGCGTCTCGCCCGCCGGCGAACCGCCAGTTGCCCGGGTCAATGAACAAACGGAACTCCGGAGCCTGCGCCGCGGCCCGGGTCAGTCCATCGTAGTCCGGAACCTCTTCCCCGTCGCACACCAAGCCCTGGAGCATCCGCATACCTGAGAGATTCTTGAGCAGCCGATACGTTCCGCCGACACCGCCCTCGTTGGTGAAGTTGAGGCGCTGAGCCGCCGGACTCATGTTCGGCTTTGTCGTTTCGACCCCGACCAGCGACCACGTACCCGAACTGATGTACATCCACTCGTCCCCTTCAGCCGGCACCGCGGCAACCGCGGCCGCGGTATCGTGGCTCGCCGTCGCGACGACCTGGCAGCGCGGAAACCCTGTCTCATCACACACGTCAGGCAGCAGCCTGCCGATAACGCTGCCCGGCCCGACCACCTCCTGCATCAGCCCGGCAGAGATGCCCAGGACCTCGAACAACTCGCTCGCCCATGACCGCGTGAGCGGATTGTAGAGCTGCGAGGTCGTGGCAAACGTGAACTCGGTGAGCTTCTCACCGGTCAGCAGGTAGTTGAACAGGTCGGGCATGAACAGCAGGTCGGTTGCCACGCCGAGCAGGGGCGACTTGTCGAGCTTCATCGAGTACAACTGATACAGAGTGTTGATGGACAGGAACTGAATCCCGGTCAGCTCGTACACGCGCTGCCTCGGCATGAGCTTGAGGAACTTCGGCATGACACCCTTGGTTCGGTCGTCGCGGTACGAGAAAGGCAGCCCGAGGATGCTGCCGTCTCGCGCCAGCAGGGCGAAGTCAACGCCCCAGGTGTCGATTCCGAAGGAATGGTTACGGGTCCTGGGTTGCGCGGCGAAGGCCCTCATCCCCTGCTTTATCTGGTCGTATAGATACCAGACATCCCAGTGCCGGTGCCCGTGCACGTCCACGATGCGGTTCGGAAAACGGTGCAGCTCGTACAGGTCAAGCCGGCCGTCCTTCAAGTCGCCCTGCATCACCCGGCCGCTCTCCGCCACCAGGTCCACCGCTATGGCGTGGAGCACTCCTGAGGATTCTCTGCGTTCTGCCACCGGTCAGTTCCTTGCCACGGCCCGCGCCAGTTCCGCGAACTCGCCCTTGAGCGCGGGATAGAGTGCTCGATAGCGGAGGTAGTAATCGCCGTAGACCTCGGTCGCCACACCCGGCCGCGTGACGCCGGTCTCTCGTACTGTCTTGTCGCACGCTTCCCGGACACTGCCGAATACGCCCGCACCAACGCCGGCCAGAAGAGCAGCGCCGTATGCCGCGCCCTGCGTCACGTTGACCTCGACCACGTCAGCGTTGAACACGTCGGCCATGACTTGCCGCCACAAGGCCGAACGCGCGCCGCCGCCCGACACACGAATCCGGCCGCAACTCACGCCCAGGGCGCACAGCAACTCCAGGCCGTCCTTCAGGCTGTAGGCCACGCCCTCCAGCACTGCCCGTGCCATGTGGGCTCTGGTGTGGCGCAACGACAGGCCGAAGAAAACGCCGCGCGCATCCGGGTCAGCGTGAGGGGTCCGCTCACCGCTCAGGTAAGGCAGGAACAGCAGTCCTTCAGAGCCGGCCCGCACCCGGCCCGCGGCTTCGTCAATAACCTCATACGCGTCGCGGCCGCTGGCTGCCGCCTGCTCTCTCTCGGTGTCAGCCAGCGTATCGCGGAACCAGCGCAGGCTGCCGCCTGCCGCGAGCGTCACGCCCATCAAATGCCATGTGCCCGGGTTCGCATGGCAGTAGGCATGCAGGCCGCCGGTCCGGTCGGTCACGTACTTGCCGGTCGCGGCGAAGACGACCCCGGACGTGCCGATCGTCACCGATACTATCCCCTCTGAGGCGATGCCGGTGCCGATGGACTGCGCCGCCTGGTCACCCGCCCCGGCCGCGACCCGCGTGCCTTCGGCCAATCCGGTAATCCGGGCAGCCTCCTGACTGACCTTGGCGCTCGCAACCGGCGACTCGTACACGTCGGGCATCCAGGTCCGCGGCACCTCAAGCGCCCGCAGCATCTCCTCTGACCACTGACGTCTACCGGTATCCAGCAGGTTCGTACCCGACGCATTGGCCACGTCGCTCAGCAAAGCGCCGGTCAGACGATACCTGACATAGTCCTTTGGCAGCAGCACGTGCGCCGCGCGGGCGTAGACACCGGGCTCGTGCTCGCGTACCCAGAGAGTCTTGCCCGCGGTGAAGCCGGTCAGCGCGGGCTTGCCGGTTATCTGAATCAGACGTTCGCGCCCCACGCGCCGGGTGATCTCGGCGCACTGCTCCGCGGTGCGCTGGTCGTTCCACATGATGCACGGCCGCAGCGCTTCGCCCCTCACGCCCAGCAGCACGAGACCGTGCATCTGTCCGGTCAGGCCGATTCCCACGACGCCCTCGCCCTTTGTTCCGGCCAACACTCGCCTGATACTCGTGACTGTTGCCTGCCACCAGTCCTCGGGATTCTGCTCAGCCCAGCCCGGTCTGGGAGTGAACATCGGGTACTCAGTGGTCGCTTCTGCCCTGACCCCGCCGACGTCGTCAATCAGCACGGCCTTGCTGCCGGTGGTACCGATGTCGACTCCCAGCAGAAACATCGTCTATCTCAGCGGCCGCAGCGGCCGCAACCGTTCCGGATGCGATGCTCGTGCACGAACCAGGTAGGCCTCGATCCACCCTCTCGCCTTGTCCGGGTGATTCGTCGCATAGACAATGGACTCGTGGTCCAACTCGTTGATGCGGTCGTTCGCGACGCGCAGCGCGTCCATGCTGATTCTCAAGGCCGTCTCAACCGGCATCCGCTCCGGGTTGATGTCAATGCCAAAGTACCCCTGGTAACCGTACATCTTGAGCACGTAGAGCAGGGCTTCCATCTGCTCGGGCGCGACCACGCCCACGTTCAGGTCCTGGTCGAAGTTGCCGAGCGGCTGCCCGTTCAGATGCACGTGCGCCAGCCGGCCTTCAGACAACGGCCAACTGTACGCGTAGGGTAAATCCTCAAAGGCCATCAGCGCATGTCCCACCTCAGGGTTCATGCCGACAAGCGCGTGCCCGTCTACGAGCAACTGCCGGTTGTCCGGATGCCGCAGCAGCGATTCGACCCGATGCGCCAGGAGCAGCCCTTCCGGTGTAGTGCCATAGATGATGCGACCGCGTGGCTCGTACGGCTTCGGCTCAAACGCCACGCGCACACCCGGGACCTTGTCCATCGCCTCTGCCAGACCTTCCGCGAACCGGTCCCGCATTGCGACCATGTCAATGCCGAACGGGTTCTCGTAGCCGTCAATGCCGGGCCAGACCACGGCAAAATCGGTTTCGAGGCGGACGTTCAGCTCGAACGCCCGCCGCGTCAGGTCTATCGCCGCATGTCTGGCCTCGGGCAGCGGGCTGGAGAGCGAACCCCACTCGAACTGCGGGGCGCGGAAGAGCAGCGGCACAATCGTCACAAGCTTGATGCCTGTGGCCGCACAGAACTGCTGCCAGACCTCGGCGTTGTCTTCGTTTATCTCGTTGGGGTAGTGCGCCTCAAGCCCGGCGAGCCCGTAATCCTTGAGCTTCGCGGCGATGTCCAGCCGCTGCTCAATCGGCAGGTCGGGCTTGTACTTCTCGTGGAACCGGCTGTCCGACGGCGAGAAGTACCAGATACCGGCGGAGAACTTTAGGTCCAGCTCAAAGGTCTCAAGATGCCGGACCTGCTGCTCGGGCGTCCGCCTGACTGCTTGCGGTCGAAGGTCTCTCAATCGTGCCATGATGTCTCCGGGTTCATGTCGCGTTCGATTCTAGCATGACCGCGCGTGCTGGCAAGCATCGTTGGCTCGGGCGCGCTGTCAGAGGGCCGGAATTGTGAACTGAGTTGCGGACTCGGGCCGGCTAGCCGCCCTTGGCCTCTCCACCGAAACCCTTGCCGAGAACGTTCTGGAGCAACTGCTGGATGCGCGGGGTTTGGAGCAGGCTGTCGGCGCTTTCCAGAAACTTCCAGTCCTGGTACTGACCGTCAGGCACGGCCTTGCCCGGCTCGGCGCTGCCGGGCAGACGGATTTCCCCTCCGGTCAAAAGGCCGAGAATCTGCAGCAGCGGGAGGCCTCCGGACGGCGACTCGGAATCCCCTTGCTCCGACTCCTCAGTGCCCTCGCCGTACTGCTCGTCGCGGGTCAACTGCTTTCCGGCCCTTCGCACGTGCTCGACAAGAGCGGAGCCGGGGTCACGCCCCTGTGACTGCCTGAGGCGCGCCTGAGTCACGAGCATCGGTTCTGTTTCGGGCAGGGTACTCTCATGCCAGCCGATTGCGACGATCGCGCCGGCCAGCAACAAGGCAACGACCAACTGGCGTCGGGTGTTCATCTCCCTTCTTTCCATGTAATTATACCAGCGCCCGGCCCTCTTGACCAGCCCTGCAGCGCCGAGGCTGGTCCTGCGACGACCTGGAGACTTGACAAGCCCTCCCCGTCCACCTACAATCCCGCGATGGAATTAGAACGCCCGGCCCTGACGGATATTGAGTATTATGTCCCCGAATCCCCGCCCTGAACCTCCTACTTGTGCTGGGAGCCACGAAGAGCGCGCTGCGCTTCGCGGACGGAGACACTGGCAGGCTCTCCGACTTGGTGGGATGCTATCGGCATTTCCTCAGCAATCTGGCGGGGTCACTCTTGTATTATGCAATGGCCATCGGCGGCCCGTTTCTGTCCGGCTTCATTCTCAGTGAGGCTTGGAGGATGGCGGCTACAAGCCGGGAGCCCGCCTCCGCAGTGCAGGCGTTCTTCGCATACGGAGCCGCGTCCGTCGCGTCCGTAGTCGGTACCATCTGGGCTATCAAGTTCAGTTTCTTCAGGTTCTCCATTGTGGATCGCGGAGTCGGGCCAATCCGAGCACTTAAGGACAGCTCGATCATCACAAGGTGCGTGAAGTGGCAGTTACTTGTGTTCTACGCAGCGTTGCTCGGCGTGAACCTCCTGGGGTGCCTGTGCCTGGGCGTCGGGTTATTCGTGACGATCCCGATTACCTACTTAGCAGCGGCCCATGTCTACCGCCACCTGCAGCCCAGGCTGGACAGCGTCGAACCATCATTGGCCACGCCGACCGAAACGTAGTGCGGTTTCGGGGACACGACCGCAGCGGGGCCGACGAGCGTTCTTCTCCCCTGACCGTCCGATAGTCGCGGGCCGTATCGCCGGATTGCGGGGCACACGCGACAGGTCCGATTGCAGATTCTAGACCTCAGATTGGAGATTGAACGCGCCGGGCACGTGGGCCCCCGGATGGCCTCCAGGGGGGCCACCGGGGGTGACCCGGGGGCCAAGAACGGGACATGGGTAACACTTAATTGGGCGAGTGCCAAGACATAGAGGTCACTTTCAGTTCATCAGTTTCGACTGCCAACACATCAAGGTCACTCTCTGAATCGTCGCTGAGGAAGGCGGTGT
>Ga0315282_10002309_pt1 | contig 35307 bp, 31 predicted proteins | sample YL17G07_20_MG_FD_203693 | JGI IMG/M metagenome (GOLD analysis project Ga0315282, IMG submission 203693) | Sediment microbial communities from Yellowstone Lake, YNP, Wyoming, USA - YL17G07_20 | ecosystem: Environmental > Aquatic > Freshwater > Lake > Sediment | place: USA: Wyoming | collected...
ATCTCCCTCGAGACCATCTCTCCAACTGCCTCCGCTCTTCAGATGCTAGAACGATCGTTGCTGCAACGCGCATGACCACGTATTCAGATGAATATACATATATCTATTTCTGTTACACCCCACTAGCTCTGGCTGGGCTGGGAGTCTCTGGGTATCTAGTCTGGTACGATTTCATGACTCGGACGGGCGTATGCCTGCTTACTGGATTCTTTGGATGTTCCGCAATACTCACGAGTCCGTACTCGAGAATATTCGGAATCCCTCTTGCTCTCGTTGGATTCATCTGGTTTCTAGTGGTAGTGCTTCTCGCTGCGCTTGTTGCCAGAGACTCGAAATGGCTCAAGTTCTTTCTTGTCTGATCCATTATTGGTCTCATTGGAGTTATTGGGTTAGTCTACACGGAACTCTTTTTGATTGGTGCCATATGCCCGTTCTGCACATCCGCGCACGTGCTGGGGATACTGATTCTAGCGTTAACAATTGTCATGTGGAAGAAGCGCTCGTAAAGAATAAGTCAGAACCAAGAATCGAAACTAGTCATGGTAAGTAAGCTCGGCGCCTCTCAGTTTTGGGCATTGAGTGTACCTGTTCTTTTGGCTATGTGTCTCATCGAACATGTGCACCACTTGAGATCCCTTCGATTAAGTCCGATATCATTGAACGATGACACCTCCAGTACAGCGCCTCAACACACATGATGACCACTGTGCCATTCTCCGTTAGCGAAGTAAGCTCTCTGATCCCTTCACCGAATGGATCAGTTTCCATGTGGTCTGCGTAATTCCTGAATGAAAGATTCTTCCAGCAGGCATTCTTGGAATTCTTCCCAATACCCTTTCTCCTACCACCGAGTTTCTGCAACCATACCTATCGGATGTTGTATTCTGCAAGGACTCCCTCGATCACGTTCTAATTGAACTGAGGATTGGTGTACGGTCGTGGAAAGCCGCGCACGTCGACCAGAATGTTGACTTCGTAGGCTGGGCCTTGAGAAGAGTTACTAGTTGATCTACGGTTTTGGTGGAGTGACCTATAGTGAATATTCTCAACAAGCCGGTGAGGCGAAAAGACGCCTCTTACATTACCTGTACGTCATGCGGGTAGCTTTCCTTCAATCCTGCTTGCGAGATTCGGATAAAGCTGCCTTTGCCTCTAAGTTGGGCGATATTGGTTGCGCCGCAGTAACTCATACCTGACCTCAACCCACCCACCAATTGCGTGAGCAGTTCCGACGCATTTCCCTTGTATGGAACAAATGCCTCCACTCCCTCCGGAACATAATCCAATAGGTCAGCCGCGCTATCTTCATCGTTCTGTTCAGTTTCCCGTGCAGACCTGTCATATGAGGCGGCGACGGAAGCCATTCCTCTAACGAGTTTGTATTTTCGCCCTTCTCTCATCACAGTAATGCCAGGTCCTTCTTCGGTGCCCGCAAGAAGGCTTCCAATCATCGCGGTCGAAGCCCCCGCGGCGATTGCTTTCGTCATATCACCCGAAGTTCGTATGCCACCATCGGCTATTATGGGCACATCTTCTTCGTCGGCAACCTTAGCGCACTCCATGATAGCGGTTAGTTGAGGTACTCCTGCGCCGGTCACGATTCTCGTGATACAGATGGATCCTGATCCTATACCTACCTTCACAGCGTCTGCACCAGCGGAAATCAGGTCCTTGGTACCTTCTCTGGTGGCAACGTTTCCAGCGATCAATTCCACCGTAGGCATTGCCTTCTTGATTGCGCGGATTGCTTCCAAAGTTATGTCGGAGTGAGCGTGCGCAACGTCGAGAACCAAGACGTCCGCGCCAGCCTCATGAAGCGCGTTGGCCCGCTCAATGTAACTTGACTTGACGCCTACTGCTGCGCCGACCAGCAAGCGACCTTTCTCATCTTTCGAAGCGTTAGGAAATTGTTCAAGGCTTAGGAGATCTCGACTCGTTATTAGGCCTCTGAGTCTGCCCTCCTTGTCAACTAATGGTAATTTCTCGAGTTTATGCTCGTGCAGGATCCGCTGGGCTTCTTCTAGACTCACGTTGGCGGGAGCCGTGACAACATCTTTGATCTTCGTCATTAGATCAGAGACTTTTCGTTCAGGATCTCGCTCGAACAGAATATCGCGAGTGGTAAGAATTCCCTGGAACTTCCCAGCTCGGTCAAGCACTAGGAGTCCGGAGACACCGTGCTGTGACATGAGGCGTTTTGCGTCTTTCAGCTTCTGATCCATGTCCAGATAGTATGGTTGTTCTATGACGATGCTCTCGGATCGCTTGACCTTGAGGACCTCTTCGACTTGCTGCTCGATCGTCATGAATCTGTGAATGATGCCGATTCCTCCGGTCCGCGCGAGTGTTATCGCCATCTTATGCTCGGTTACAGTATCCATAGGTGCGCTCACTATCGGAACCTTCAGCCGGAGATGTCGACTGAGACGCGTTTCAGTAACCACATCTCGACGCGAACGAACATTGGTACGTTTCGGTACCAGCAGCACATCGTCGAATGTCAAACCGTCAGTGATCTTTTCAGATGACAAGATTGCAAACCTACTAGAGGCAAGTTATTCTTGAGAAACCTAACAGCTTAGGGCTCTTGATCCCTAATCGATTCAGTCTATCGGGCGTCAATAACATGCCCGTTAATGCGGCACAGTCCTTCAAGCCAATTTAAACTTTCATTAAACCCGCTGTTTGATCCTGTACGCGTTAGGTTAGAGTGCCAGAGTGAGAGGGGCCCGTTTGGTTCTGTCCAGTTTGGGTCTGTCTAATTATCGACACATTATTTTTACCTCTGAGAGTGGTAATCATTGTGTCATTTGTTCGACTCGTCGGATAATTCCCACTTGCGTTCCACTTTGGAGAACTCCTCAACTGCTGTCAGTAGGAAGCAGAGAGAAATCGGTCTACTCTCAAGATGTAACTCATCAGTTAAGCATATTTATGTCCAATACTGCTGTGCATTCACCGAACATGCCAATGTTGAATGCTACAGTTACACTGTTACAAACTAACAGTGAATTAGGTGACATGTCGATATAATAGGTCAATGTCCATCTCATGGTGATTAGAAAAATGGCTACAGTGACCGTTGAACAGAGCGATCTTGACAAGCTCACAGAATTCACAAGGAATACACAATGGCTCTTAGAGAATTTGGATAGTCTAAGAGAAAAATACCACGACAGATATGTTGCCATATTCGATTCAGGAAGGAGAATAATAGACGCAACAACAATGGAAGAATTGAGTAGCAAAATTGCTCAATCTGGAAGAACGCCAGAAAGTTGCGCGATTGAATTTGTAACACGAGAACGCTACTTGCTCATACTCTAGTGGTTTCTGTCACCTTTGGCGTTACCTCACGAGAGCGAGGGATAACCGCCTTGGTGCGGATACAGCTGTTGGCAGTTAAGGGTGACCATTGTTACGTTACAGCTCTATTCATTTGCGACCATTTTGGCATCAAGACTACGCAGAGGTTTGTTGTTGACACTGGCACCATTCATACTACTCTCCCTGAGAGCAGAGCAAGAGAACTTGGAGTGGACCTCGAAAAACTGGAAACTTACAAGATTAAGCTTAAAGTGGGAGGCATTGGTGGCGGCACCGATGCACGGATGTTAGGCGGTATCAGGTTGATTTTCACGGCTATGGATGGCAGTAGTGTTGAAGAAGAATTGCCTTTCATCCATGTGCTATGGAACCCAGTAGTTCGCAGTGAAGAAGACCGTAAGATTCTCAGCACATTCCCCTGTCTTTTGGGACTTGATGTCATAAGGCGGTTCACTCTGAGGTTCGGAGAGGAGAATTTTGCCTACTTGGAACCATAGGCTTTCTTAATCAGGTCCAGCCAGCAAGGATGTCGATAACGCGTTTTCGAGCATTATCTGACTGCATAGTTCTACATCAGCCCAACCAAACTGTACATATTTAAAACCCCAGAGATGCCCCGAAAACGGGTTGTGCCGATAAATCGATAAAATCCTAGTTTGGCGTAAGGGTAGATTAATATAACGTACGTCATATTTGCTCAGTCGATAGGCAATGCCATACAAGCATCCCGAAGTTCTCGTGGAGACTAGTTGGGTTAAGGAGCACTTGAAGGACCCAACAATACGTGTAGCTGAGGTTGACTACGACCCGGTCGCTAACTACAACCTGGGTCATATCCCGGGTGCTGCGCTTCTCGATTGGAAGAGGGACATGAACGATCCGGTGACCCGCGACATTCTGAGTAAGCAGCAGTTGGAAGAGGTCCTCGGAAGATGTGGTGTCACAGGCGACACGAAACTGGTCCTGTATGGAGATTTCAACAATTGGTTCGCGGCATTCGCCTACTGAATTCTGAAATATTATGGTGTCGAGAAAATCGTCCTGATGAATGGTGGGCGCAAGAAGTGGATTGCGGAAGATGGAAACATGACGAAAGAAGTACCCACGTATCTCAGAACAGCGTTCAAGGCGAAGAATCCGAATGAAGAAATCCGAACCTACATGGATTATGTGAAGAAATCACTCAACCGATCTAACAAAGTTCTTGTTGACGTAAGGAGCCCAGCAGAATTCACCGGCGAAATAACAGCCCCACCTGAATACCCCAACGAACACGCTCAACGTGGCGGCCACATTCCAAGCGCCGTAAACATACCCTGGTCGCAAGCAGTCAAAGAAGACGGGACATTCAAATCTGAAGAAGAGCTCAGCAAACTCTATCAAAGCAAGGGAGTAACGCCGGACAAGGAAATCATTACTTACTGTCGTATCGGCGAGAGATCCTCCTTCACCTGGTTCGTGCTCAAGTACCTACTGGGATATACGAACGTGAAGAACTACGATGGATCATGGACCGAATGGGGGAACATGGTTCGCAACCCCATCCAGAAACCTTGACTCACTCGCTTCTGCACTAGTTCTCATTTGATCTTCTTCACGATGAAATGGAACAGTCTCCCTTCTCTTCTTGATTCCAGTAGAGCTTGGCCTGTTTCATCGGACCATCTTACCATCTCGATGTCAGCTGTAGGATCATCGGAAACCACATGAACCACTTCACCGAGTGCACAGCGTTCCATCAGCTCATTTAATCTAACCAGTACAGCTCCGCATTCTACGCCTATCCCCCACATGTCATGGTCTGGGTAGGCCTTGAAGCATCTGACCCGTAGATCTCGAATCTGAGCTCTCAGCTTCGAGATGATGCTTTTCGGATCACTCAACATGGTTAGCTCTTCAGATACATGGGTCGGTTCGATTTGTGCGAACCATCCCTAATCGTATGGAGAATCGTTCGCCAGTTTGGGTTTACCCTCCAGGGCTGAGTTGATTGCAGTTAATCTTCCGGACAGAGGCGCGCGGACGGCTCCGAAGTATTTCACGCTCTCTATGGTTGCTATGGATTGTCCTCTGCTGAGCATTGTGCCAATTGGCTTGAATTTGATTTTGCTGAACTTTCCCGCAAGCCCCGCGTGCACGCTGGTGATTCCTACTTTCGCCTTGCCTGCGCTGTCCAGCCTGACCCATACGTTGTTCTCAAGATCGTAGAGCGCATCATCTGGAAAAGTGCAGTAATCTATCTCCAATCTCTTCTTCCTTTATGGTGTCCTATTTCTGATCACGGAGGGTGGAGAGCGACCTTTTCGGTTCATACCTTACCCCTCCTACTATTCTTGGGGTCTGAAGTCGCTCCATGAGAAGTTCAGTAACTTCAAGCTTGCACGTTCTCTCACTTTCTCGCTCGAACCCAGTTATTCTTAGGATTGCCCTCGAATCGACCTCCACATTACGAGTTTCTCCGTATGATTTCTCGACGACGTTCACTATCGCTGAGACCTTTGCTCCCACTTTCTCCACTAACTGTACGCAAGCGTTACGCGTTCTCCCAGTGAACCCTACGTCATCAAATATGATGACGCGGTCCCCCGGCACAATCGCGCCTTCTGGCATTGCGAAGTAGTGTTCTGTCTTCTTAGTCGCAGAAGGGACCCTCACATCGCCCATTACAGTCCCTCTCCACGTTCCAGGGACTTGAGGATGAGCCTTATCGTGCACCTTGACGGCGCGAACGAAGTTCAATTCAGCCATGCTTGCGTAAACGGCTGCAAGCGGAGGGCCTGAGGCTTCAGGAGAAAGAACCTTCGTTGCGGTTCTACCGAGCTTCGGCCTGAGCACGTATCTTACAAGATCACCGAAAAATGGAGCATCAAAACTCTGATTGATGAATGGAACATCCAATCCACCGTCACCTAGTACACAGAACTGCTGAGGATTCGTCAGATGACCGATCAGATTCTCCTCGAGCCTGTTGATCCGCTCTTTGAACTTGGACAACAGCGTGACCTCGTTTGACGCAACGAGCATTGAATCGCCTATCTTCGGAAAGAAAACCTGCAACGCAAAACCTAGTATCTCAGTCTCCCTGGGCTGTTTAACGAGTTGCTGATATCTATCAACTGCCACTAGGTCACCTGAAATCTGAGCCGGCTCGCTCAGAAAACGATTGATCTTAACGATTGTACCGATCTCACCGCGAATGGCGTCAGGTGCAAGAACGGCATCATCGTTGACCCGAACCTTGTCGTTTTCCTTGAACAGAAGGACTCCAGATTCACGCCCACCGATCTCAGACGTCAACTCGTATGACCTGATCATTAGAGTGAGTCTTTCGTTAAGAAAGATTGCGCATGAAGACGATGGTGGAGACGACGACCAGAATATTCGGATTCTAGTGGACTGGGCTTGTTCATACCGTCGGTTGACTACATAATGTAAATTAGCCTCCGGGCGGTGTATTAGCGAAAAATCCTGGACGATTGGATGCTACCAGAAAAGGAGAATGCAGCAAGGGACTGGCCAGAGACGTTCTGACTCTTTTCGCATGTGAAAATGCCGCACAACCGTACGATGATCTTGTGGAGGTTGAAGTAATGGTCGCCAAGACTGTCACGGAAACGGTGAAAGGTCGACTTTTGGCGAATTTTCCGCGGACTAAGTACTTCTGGTTCTTGATGCTCAATATCGCGGTCTCTGGTCTAGCTTCGACCATGCTAGGACCCTTCCTGCCTGTCTTCCTGTACAAGGCACTGAATATCTCAGTAGGCGCTGTATCGTTCCTCTACTTTGTCAGTGGTCTTGTTGGAACAGTCTCCGTCTTCATGATGGGATGGCTCGTTGACAGGGTGGGCAGAAAGAAAGTCTTCGCTTTCGGTAACCTGAATGCTGCCTTAGTCCCTGCCGCGCTGACTCTGGTGCGTAATTTCGACCAAGTCTTTCCCGTCATCGCAATATCCGGGGTAATGGACTCGGCGCAGCGCACCTCACAGACCACAATTATTGCAGATCAGGTGGAGGAAAGCAAACGCAACACAGCCTACGGAATTAGTCGAATCGTTGGGAACGCAGCCTGGATTGTAGCCCCAATTCTGGGAGGGCTTCTACTAGCAACTCAAGGTGGATTCAGTGAACTATTCGCTGTCTCTGCCATTGTCGGACTGATAGGACTGGTATTGTTCATCTTCCTCGTCCCCGAATCTCGTCGAACGGACTTGGAGAAACCAAGGCTCCCCAAGGTCGGGGTTCTGAAGGATCCGGACCTATTACTCCTATGCGTGGCATCACTCTTCAGCATGCTGTTCTATTCACAGTTCTATTCGCTACTCCCAATATTCGCTACGCAGGTTCGGGGCTTGAGTGATCTTCAGGTGGGTGCTCTATTCTCCGTATCCGGTGCAACAGTTGTCGCTCTCCAGTTTCCAACCTCAAGTTGGCTTCAGAAGTTCCCCAAACAACTCGGTTACATACTGGGGATCGTCATTATGGCTCTGGGAATTACCGGTATCGCTCTGGCTCCAGACTTCTATTGGCTTATGGGGGCGGTGGTTCTCATGACGGTTGGAGAGAACATGTTCTTCCCAATCGCATCTGCGCTTGTGACAGAGATAGCACCCGAAGCGGAGCGGGGAATGTATGTGGGCGCATTCAGCCTGTTCTTGAGCATCGGAAGCAACGTATCACCTCTCCTAGGAGGAATGGTTTGGCAAGTCACCGGCAATGCCAGTCTGCCTTGGCTCATGAGTCCCATATACGCAGGAATTTCGGTCGCATTGGCCCTTTACTACCGACTGAAACATCCTCTCCGCGATTAGAACAATCAGTCGACTGTTCAAACGATTGCGAGATCGAGTATACTGGACCGCGTGACCGCAGGGTCGCTCCACTAGAAGCTCGATCAGTATACCCCACTCCAAGTCAGTCAATTTAAGTGACACCCTTCGTGTACTTGGCGAAACCTGCGGGTCGATCAGTGATGGCATACGCTGTTGAAACAAGCAACCTGACGAAGCGATACGACGAAATCGTTGCGGTAGACGCACTGGACCTGAAGATCGATGAAGGAGAAATATTCGGGCTTGTTGGACCGAATGGCGCTGGCAAGACCACGACACTTTCCATGCTGTCAACTCTCCTGAAACCAACCTCTGGTACAGCCCGCGTAAATGGTTACGACATCGTGGAGCAATCTGCGGACGTTAGACGATCGATAGGCATCGTTTTCCAAGACCCCAGCAGCGACGACGTTCTGACCGGTCGTGAGAACCTGTATCTGCATGCACTAATGTTCGGCGTCCCGAAGCATCAACGCAAAGAAAGAATCCAAAGAGTCCTTGAACTGGTTGATCTTCAAGACCGAGCGAATGACGTCGTCAAGAAATATTCTGGAGGCATGCGAAGGAGACTTGAGTTAGCACGAGGCCTCCTTCACAACCCACGCGTACTGTTCCTGGACGAGCCTACTCTCGGGCTTGACCCTCAGACCAGAGAACACATCTGGGAATATGTGGAAAACCTCGTGAAAACGGAAAAGGTCACGGTAATAATTACCACGCACTACATGGACGAAGCAGATAGGCTATGCAACCGAGTCGCCATAATCGATCATGGCCACGTAGTTGCGCTTGACACACCATCTGCGTTGAAATCCAAAGTGGGTGGAGAAGTCATCAGATTGCGAACCAAATCTCCAAAGTTGGAGCAGATAAAGGAACTTGATTACGTGCTTTCAGTCAACCAATCAGGAAGCACGCTCCTTCTGACGGTTAAGAATGCTAGCGCACACTTGCAGGAGATTCTAAGCTTAGTTGGAGAGGTAGGGTCAGTCGAAGTGCGATCACCCACATTGAACGATGTCTTCCTGAATTATACCGGTCGCGAGATACGCGAGGAGTCGGGTGAGGGCGGCGTCTTCGAACGAATCGCCCATGCCAGAGGTGGACGCTAATGGGTGAGCTTGAAGGGCTCTATGCGCTCTGGTATCGCGAGTTGAAAGTATTCACTCGCGAGAAGTCGCGGATAGTATCATCGCTATTCACGCCATTACTCTGGATAGTTGTCTTTGGAGGAGGATTAGGCTCTGCTGTCTCATTAGGAGGCATCAACTATCAGGTCTTCATCTTCCCCGGCATTTTGGCAATGACGATCCTCTTCTCATCGGTCTTCTTCGGGTTGTACATCGTTTGGGACAAGAAGATCGACTTCTTCAAGGAAGTCTTGGTCGCTCCACTTTCACGAACAACAATATTCGCCGGAAAAATGCTCGGGGGAACCATTGACTCGCTCATCCAAGCATGTGCGATGTTAGTCTTCGGTGTCGTGCTGGGCGTCAACTACACGGTTCTGAACCTGGTGTTCTCGTTCATCTTCATGTTCATTCTTGCGTCAGCCATGGTGAGCCTTGGTCTAATCATAGGCTCCAATATGGGAAGCGTTGAGGGATTTCAGTTGATTATTAGTTTCTTGGTATTTCCAATGTTCTTCTTCAGCGGCGCTCTTTTCCCCATCAAGGATCTACCACCATATCTCTTAGCCTTCACAGTAGTTGATCCGGTGACTTACGCGGTTGACGGAATGCGAGGCGCGTTGCTGGGAACTTCAACCCTGCCAATAACCGTTAATCTATTCCTACTCCTAGGATTTGCTGCAGTAATGATCGGAATTGGAACCTGGACCTTCGCACGCCTCAAGTAGTACAAGCCCCCGCCGCGACACATGGCTGTTGACTTCGTCTGGGGCACACACCAGATTTCTCATCAAAAGCAACGTTATTGTGCGCTCAGCTTACACAGACAAATGGATATCCATCGCTCGTCTTATATCGTCCACTTGCGTTCGAGCGCAGGATACCGAGACGGGCATAGTTGTTCCCGCTCATTGATGCAGGGAATGGTAGAAGTTGAAGTCTGATGAGATAGATGAGATAGATCGAAAGATCCTCCGCATGCTACAGAACGACGGCCGCGTTTCAATGAAGAAGATTGCCGACAAGATCGGTAAATTCAGCAAGGTCGCGGTGTCTTACCGCGTAAGACGCCTCATTAAGATGGGAGTCATACAGGGATTCTACGTGCGAATCGATCCGGATCACATGAACCAGAGTTTCCTTTTCATAACGAAATTGACCTTCGTTCGTAAGGGTCCTCATGAGGCGCTTCTTTTGAAGAAGATCGCGTCGTTTGATGGAATTCAATCAGTCTTCCGAACTTTCGGTGACTATGACGCTGTCGTAATAGGTCGTTCTGCTAATCCCGTAGCGGCGCGGGATCTAATCGACAAAATGCTGAGCTTAGAGGGCATCAGTGCTTCCACCACGACGATCACGCACACTGTAATAAAACAGAGTCTTGACGTCGTCATCTGAAGCAGCATGCTAAACGATGCGTACAGCGAAAGTTCCGAACCGATCTGAAGAATGATCATTCAGAATATGTTAAGTCAGCATTACGATACGGCCGCCTTGAGTTCTTCGATTGACGTTTCATCTTCTATCGTAGAATAGTCACCAAGTGGTTTGTTTCCAATTATCGCCCGGATTACGCGTCGCATTATCTTGCCACTTCTGGTCTTGGGAAGTTTGCTCACGAAGTATATGTCGCTCACGATGACAATTGGTCCCAAGGTTTTCTTGACCAAATCTTTTAGGCCCTGTTTCAGTGCATCGTCAGGCTTGGTTGTACCTTTCAGGACGACAAAAGCACAAGCCGTTTCGCCTCTTAATGGATCTGGGCGACCCACCACTGCAGCTTCAGCGACAGCGGGATTCTGGAGCAAAGCGCTTTCGATTTCAATTGTCCCTATTCTGTGCGCGGAGATTTTGATTACTTCGTCGACTCTTCCCAGGAACCATACGTAGCCATCTTCGTCCTTCATCGCCGCGTCACCAGTCGTGTACACGCCGGGGATTTTTTTCCAGTAGTTCTCTACGTATCTGTCATGATCTCTCCAGAGAGTTGGTGTCAAACCCGGAAACGGTTTCCTAACAACGAAGGTCCCTTCAACGCCTATTCCAACTGGCTTCCCCTCATCATCGACTATGTCTGCATCCACCCCTGGAAGCGGAATCGTTGCGGAACCAGGCTTGATCGGGAGTATTGTTATGCCGAAGGGATTGCCGACCAGTGGCCCACTCGTCTCTGTCTGCCACATATGGTCGATGACTGGAACTCGGTCGTTGAAGACCTTCTTCTGAAGCCATTCCCAAGCTGGTGGGTTCAACACTTCGCCAGCGCATGCCACGAGCTTGACTGAACTCAGATCATGTTTCTTCGGGTACTCATCGCCATACTTCATCAATGCTCGCGCGCCAGTTGGAGATATCCAAAGTTTGCTTACTCGGTTCCTCTCAACCACTTGCCACCACACGTCGGGGGTTGGGTGGTCTGGGAGACCTTCGTACATTATTGTCGGGCAACCGAAGATCAGAGGAGCGTAAACCACGTAGCTGTGGCCGACTATCCAACCAATGTCTGAGGTAGACCACCACACATCTGTCTCATGCATGTCGTAGACCCATTTGCCCATGGCATAGATGTAGACTTGGTAACTGCCATGCGGCTGCACAGTCCCCTTCGGTTTGGCCATAGTCCCTGAAGTGTAGAGGATGAAGGCTGGTTCGTCTGCGCGCATCTTTTCAACGGGAGCATCAACGCCATCGCCCTTCGCCAAAGCCTCATCCCAGGCGATATCTCTTCCGAGCGTCATTGGCGGAGGTTTCTTGCCTCGCTGCAGAACCACAACATTATCCACCTTGTGGCCGTCCGACTTTAGAGCCTCATCTACGACGCTCTTGAGGTTGACCGGACTGCCTCGTCTGTATCCAACATCTGCGGTTACAACTACTCTGGATTCAGCGTCCTGCAGCCTATCAGCCAAAGCGCCATATCCGAAGCCTCCGAAGACGACTGAGTGAATGGCCCCGATTCTCGCAGTCGCTAGCATCACTACCGCTGCCTCGGGCACCATGGGCATGTAGATGGTGACTCTATCTCCTCGCTTTACTCCCAGAGCCTTCAGAGTGGAAGCGAAGTGCTCAACATCGTGTAGAAGTTGGTTGTATGTCAGGACGCGCGTAGGGAAACCTTCACCATTCTCCCATATTATGGCGGCGCGATTACCTCTTCCCTTCCTGATGTTGTTCTCTAAGCAGTTGAAGGCTATGTTCGTGATTCCGCCTTTGAACCAAGTGAAGTCCGGATAATTCCATTCGAAAACAGTATCCCAACGTTTGAACCAGTGAAGCTCCTCCGCGACTTCTCCCCAGAATTCTGATGGATTTTCGAGAGCTCGCTTCAGAATCCGCTTCAATTGCGGCGGATATTCGATTCTAGGCGTCTTCGCGGCAGTCAGATTTAGCACCTTTCAAAGTATCCTGACGACTAATTTTGCCGAACTTGCGCAGGTGTACCGCGTGCAAAGTCACGTAGGATATTTGGATGCTGGCATGGTTTCAGAGCTGGTACGAAGAGGCAGCAGCCACTCGCCAGCCGAGATTCAGCTCAGCCATCGCCATCTTCAAAGATGAATAAGGTCTGATATGCCGTGAACGTTCACCGGGAACCGTTCACGAGTTGCTTCAGGTTCATCTCAATCGACATTTAGGTCAATTGAAATGCTATTTAGTCTAACCTCACAGCTCGGAACGCTACGTTACCCCCTATGACCGCAGTCCAACACAGTCGAACCGGCTCGCCTAATCCACGGTCGATAGACATCCTGTTCACAATACGAAGGCTACGACACTAGTCTTGAGAAGACATATGGAAGTACTCCGCCGGCTCTGAAATACTTCAACTCAACTTCATTGTCTAATCTTGCAACGACTTCGAATTCCATCTTCCTCTCCTTCGATCTCGCTTTCACAATAAGTCGAGGCCGAGGATCCGAGATCTGGGCTATGCCCTCCACGTCGTACACTTCATCGCCTTGAAGACCTAGACTCTTCCAGCTTTGACCTGCTGAGAACTCGAGCGGCAGGACGCCCATCGCGACGAGGTTGCTTCGGTGAATCCTCTCGTAACTCTCGGCGATTATGGCTCGGATTCCTTGCAGCTTTGGCGCTTTGGCCGCCCAGTCCCTTGAACTACCAGACCCATACTGCTTCCCTGCCAAGATAATTAACGGAACATGATCAGTCTCATAACGAACTGCCGCATCATAGATCTCCATCAAGTCTCCAGATGGATAGTGCGTTGTCCACCCACCCTCTTTGCCCTTAGCGAGAATATTCCGAAGGCGGATATTGCCGAAGCCCCCTCTCATCATCACTTCGTGGTTTCCCCTTCGACTCCCATAGGTGCTGAATTGAGCACGGGATACGCCATGCTGCTGCAGGTATGCGCCGGCTGGGCTTTGCTCGGGTATTGACCCGGCCGGTGAAATGTGATCAGTCGTCACCTTGTCTTCGAATACGGCGAGCACTCGTGCACCTCTAACGTCTGTTGAATCGGCTCTATGCTTCCGTGCAGCAAACCAAGGTGGCTCCTGGATGTAGGTCGACCGCTCATCCCATTCGTATACGTTGCCAGTCGGGGACTTCAGGTTGCGCCATTTGTCGTCGCCTTCCAGCGAGCTCGCATATCGTTCCCTGTAGAGTTCAGGTGAGAGAGCGCTCGATGCGACTTGGCGAATTTCGTTCATTGTGGGCCAAATATCCTTTAGGAAAACCCTCCTTCCTTCGGGGGTTGTGCCGAGGGGCTCTTTGTAGAAGTCGAAGCCTATTCGGCCCGCCAGCGCGTATGCGACCACTAGCATTGGTGACATTAGGAAGGAGGCTCTTACGAGCGGGTGAATTCTCCCGTCGAAGTTCCTGTTCCCACTGAGAACGGCTACTGAGTACAGGCTCTGTTCTTTGATTTCTTTCTCAACTTCAGGGGTGAGTGGGCCGCTGTTGCCGATGCAAGTCGTACATCCATAACCTACAACGTCGAACCCTAACTCCGTAAGGAAGGGTAAGAGATTGGATTTTGTGAGGTAGTCTGTGACTACAGTGGAACCAGGAGCCAGACTCGTCTTGACGTACGGCTTGCGTTTCAGCTTCAATGACACGGCTTTCTTGGCCATCAGGCCCGCGCCTATCATGACGGTTGGGTTCGATGTGTTAGTGCAACTGGTTATGGCAGCTATCACAATCGACCCATTACCCAGCTGATCACGCTTCGAAGGATCACCCATTCCGCCAGGGGGATTGAGGAGTTGATAACCGCCTGCTGCACTCTGTGTATTTGTCGTAGACATTGGTTTGGTTTGCGCGTATTGTTCGATAAGATTCCGGACAACCGAAGGCGCCGCTTTGAGTGGAACTCGTTCATCAGGGTTGCGAGGTCCAGCAATTGAAGGATCTATTTGTGAGAGGTCGATCACAATTGTTTTCGAGTACTTTGCATGCGAGTCTCCTCGCTTCATGAAAAGTCCTTGACGTATGCAGTAGTCCTTGACGAATTCAGCGTGCTCTCGTGTTCTTCCAGTACCGAGCAAGTATTCGATCGTCGTATCGTCGACAGGGGAGAAGCCTACTGTTGCGCCGTACTCGGGTGACATGTTACCAATTGTTGCCCTATCGGGCACGCTGAGTTGAGGATACGCATCACCGAAATATTCTACGAAGGCACCTACAACACCCTCCTTCCTGAGAGCTTCGGTTACTGTCAGGACGAGGTCGGTTGGGGTAGCGCCCTCCTGAAGCTGGCCAGTGAACTTTACCCCAATCACTTTTGGCACTGGAATGTAGTAGGGTTCACCTAACATGACTGCCTCCGCTTCTATTCCACCAACTCCCCACCCTAACACGCCGAGACCATTCACCATCGTCGTATGCGAATCGGCCCCGATCAGAGTATCAGGAAATGCCGTTAACGTCCCGTCAGCATCTCGTAGGGCGACAACATTAGCCAAGTATTCCAAGTTGACTTGATGGCAGATCCCTTTGCCCGGAGGAAAGATTCTCATATTACTGAAGGATGATTGCGCCCATTTCAACAGCGAATATCGTTCCGCGTTCCTCCCGTACTCCTTCTCCAAGTTGCTGAAAAGAGCGTTCACGGAACCCCAAGCATCAACCTGAACGGAGTGATCGATTATGAGATCCACAGGAACCTTGGAGTTCACGATTCGCGGATTCCTTCCCATTCTCGCGATGGCGCTTCGCATCGCCGCAAGGTCCACAATCAACGGGACGCCCGTGTAGTCTTGCAGAAGAACCCTGTAGGGCATGAATGGAAGCTCTGAACCTACACTCTTCGGCCAATCTGCAAGCAAATCAACGGCTTCACTCGCTCCCGGAACCATCCCCGCGTGTCGCAGTGCATTCTCAAGGAGCACTCGAATGGAGTAGGGAAGGGATTCAAGGTCGCATCCAATCTCCTTCAGTCGCGTTATGTCGTAATAGGCAGCCTTTCCTCTGTACGTTTCGATGGAAGCATTAGTGAATTCGAATTTCTCCGTCACGATAAGTCGGCGGCAGTCTCAACGGCTACTTCTATTTGTAGTTTCGTCTAAGCGGACTGATATTACTGATCTGCAGCAAGCCAAGAAGGGTTTTCATTTGACTACTTAGTCACCCAAAATGACGTTTCGATTCTAGGTGCGGGTCTGTTTGGTGCCGCAGTGACCACAGAACTCCCAATTTTCGCGAAGTTGCTTTCCACAATTCCAGCAGAAGCCCACCCTTGCCGTTCGTTTCTTCGGCTCCTTTGCGACCCCTCGTCCACATCTTCTCATCGCGACAATGCTGATTATGGCAATGGCTATCACTACTATTGCAGCCAGGGCGTAGGTTGATGTTTCGATCTGGCCGGCATTCTCAGTTGATGTGGAGCTGGTTGTTTGAGTTGTGAAGGCTTCTTGGCTGCTTGACGTACTCGTTGTCATCTGAGAGAAGCTGCTGCTCGCAGTGATCTCAGTGCTGGATAAGGTTGAGGCTATGGAGGTTGTAGTTACGGCCTGTGTCGTAGTTGTTGTTGGAACGTATGGCAGGATTTTGATGCTGAATACCTGCGCAGTTGAAGCAGCAGCCTGCCCGTTTACCTGATTGATGATTGTGGCCTGAATCTTCAGCGCCCAGTTACCGGGCTGAGTCGGGGCGTTCAACTGGTTCGCGAGCGGTGGGGAGACGAAGCTCGCTGAATCCTGATAGTAGGAATACGTGGCAGATGACACGGCTCCGGACTTTTCGTCCATCAAATCGACCTTGATCGTGTAGTACAGATACATGTCGCAAGCAACTGTGAGTGTCGATGTTACCTGCAGAGGCTCTCCTGCCATCACCGAGTCGGCATATCTGTTGTCCATATGGACTATCCGGCATGGTATGTACTGCGAGTAGGCTGGGTTTGTGGTTGCGAGAACAATGGAGACTGCAATGAGCAAGCAGACGAGAATAGTTCGTGATTTCAGAGGCGGCCCGCTCAGGTCTAACTTACGCGACTATCGGATTTAATTGTACCTCCGATTGCGAGGATGTGGGGATGGGCTCGCTATCCTAGTTAGAAGCTAGGTCAACCTCAGTGACTCGGCATCTATGAGACCACATGATGCCTTCAACCCTCCTATTTGGCGTGACCCCCAGGTGGGTGTGGTTTCTTAACCTAAAGTAGGATGTTTGCTTGCGAGATAGTATTACGATGCCTGTCTTGGCGATGTATATTGCGGTTAGTATAATATTATCTATTTTGTAGTATAATGGGCGGGCTTGGGTTGGACAAGGCCACGTTCAACATACTGGATACGCTGTCAAGGGAGTTGGGTAGTACAATCTCCATACATGAACTGACGGCCAGAATCAGGGAATATCACGGAGCCGCGTACTATGCGGGAACGTACAACAAGATAATTGAACTCCAGAAGCAAGGTTTCATTACGCTCACGAAGGCAGGCAGGTCAACAATCCCCGCCCTGGACTTTTCAAGCTACCCCCTCCAAGACCACCTAGCAGAGATCGAGCTAAGAAACAAGCTGGAGTTCCTGGAAAAGCGGAAGGCGTTTCAATTACTCCTCGAAGACATAGAAGCCTACGCGTACTCAGACCCCACCATAGAATCAATTTCACTAATCAACCCGGACCGCAACGCAAGGCTCAACAGGACCGAACTCCTAATCCTCCTACATGATGCAAGCTCCGACACACTTCCAAACAACCGCATTAACATCCACAACGCGATGCGAAGCCTACAGAGCAACCGAAACATAAGAATCGACCCGCTCCCACTAACCCCTAAGGAATTTCGCTCCCTGCTCATCGCGGAGGAAATCAACCCAGTGAAGGAGATGCTCGCCAACAAGATAACATTCCACAACCCAAGCTCATTCTGGTTCAACATTACCCGCATCATGCGAGGCCCCGTGAGATTCAAACTCGAAACGGAAGAGACGAACCTCGGCGAAATATCCGGCACTGACCTAAACTACAACCTATCCCGTTTCGGTTACACGGAACTGGGGATCAATATCAGAGAAGGCAGAAGGATCTGCATCGAAACCATCATCACAGCGCTTATGATCGGAGATGAAGCAAGACGAATCGACGCCATACCAATCATACTAGCCAAGAACAAAGCCAACTACGAACTATTACTGTTCCTCTCGCAGAAATACGAATCATCTGACCGCCTGCTCGGACTACTGAAGGTACTGCAAAGGCTCAAGCCAAACAACGACATTGAACATGCGATCAAACTGCTCGAAGCTATGGAAACGAAGGAGATTAAAGCGAACGCGAAATCAATTGAGCAGAAAATGAGACTGTACCATGCCGTTGGATAAGAGGAACCTCATCCAATTTCTGAAGGAATTGGATGGAAACCTTGAGAGGAGAATTACGCTTGTGGTTGTCGGCGGAACAGCGCTAACGCTACTTGACGTTAAACCTTCCACGATAGATGTTGATTTCACGCTTCCCGCTGGTTAGCGGATTTTTCTAAGGATCTGATACTTTCACCCATCCCCGTGGCCTCGCTGGGACAACCGTAGGATTACATCACGCAGACCCATGAGTTATCGGCTTTGAGGAAAGTGAATGAACCACTGCGGAATCAGGTGACTCGCCGGAGTAGCAGAGTCAAATTGTATGTGATGCTAGGCGAAGCTGAACTCCGGAGTCTGGAGGAGGCGGTTGAGGAATCCGGGGCACCGATCAGGAAAGGGTTTCTCGTGTTCGAAGCCATCCAAGCGGGGCTCGCAAACCCAGACAACACCAAGGTTCACGGGGACAGAACTTGCAAGGTGAACTTCTGGCTTCCCCGAAAACTCAGCGAAAGACTCAGAATCCAAGCCGAGACCAGCGGCGTATCGAAGCAGCACCTCATACGCCACTTCCTGTTCCAATACCTAGCTAATCCTCCATGGAAACCGACCCACATCGATCCAAAAGCTCAGGAGGCCCGCGAAATATGACCTCCACCGACGATTGGCTTAACGAACTTACCTGGGTGGCGATGAAAAGGGAAGATGAGCCGGAGTACGACCGGATTCGAAGCGAGCTGATTAAGGTTCTAAGGAAACTTGGCGGATACGAACCTGGCGTGGATGATATTTATGTGGACGAAATCGCCCGAGCCTCAGTATACCTGAAGAAGACAGAAATCTTCCTAGACGCGGGGACCGAGGACACGTACAGTAAGATGGCAGATACACGTCTCAAGGTCAGAAAAACCATCGACGACGCCATGAACCAACTTGCAATAACACGCCGCCAGCGCCTGGCCAACAAGACTGAGGGGGACGTTCGCGAGGAACTCAAGCAGGCGTTACTCCGGGGCCTGAAGCATGGAAGAACAGGAACCAAATGATCTAGTCGACGGATACGCGTCCCTGTTCCTTGAATCCCTGGACGACTCGGTGGCGTTCGCCGAGAGCTTTCTCGGATTCCAGCCGTACCCATATCAGGAGGAATTCCTTCGCGACCCGTCCCCGCTGATCGTGGCCTGTTGCGGAAGGCAAGTGGGTAAGACCACGCTTACGGCCGTTAAGGCGCTGCATTTCGCTCTTGGAACCCGCTCGGTTCGGATTCTGATTGTCAGCGCCGGCCTACGTCAGAGCATGATATTATTCGACAAGATCCTAGAGTTCATTGAGTTAGCGATTCCAGCGAAAACCCTGCTTAGGTATAGGTCGAGGACGAAGGTTCAGTTCCTGAATGGCTCCGAGATCGTTGCATTGCCCTGCGGCCGTGATGGGTCGACGTTGAGGGGATTTACAGCGGATATGGTCATCTTGGACGAGTGCAACTTCATTCCGGCCGTTGTGATTGACTCCGTGATTCGGCCGACTATGATCACGCGCCCGGATGCTAGGTTGGTTATGTTGTCGACGCCTTGGATGAAGGATCATCCGTTCTACGAGGCGCTGACGAAACCTGAGCTGGGGTTCAAGGCGTACGTGTGGCCGACGTCGATGAACCCGCAGATAACCAAGGAACGCCTGGAATTAGAGAGAAGGACGATTGGGGAGCAGGATTTCAATCGAGAGTACAATGCCATCTTTCAAGACGACCAATTCGCCTACTTCCCAAGCACCCTAGTCCTAACATGCACAGACGACTACCAACTTAACCCAGATCCGATGTCGGATGAGAGGTTGCATGGGGAATTCTTTGTTGGCATCGATTTCGGGAAACACGCCGACCACACCGCCATCGCCATAGTGGAACGGGTCTCCGAGAAGGATATACGACTGGTTTACCTGAAGCAGTTTGAACTCAACACCCCATACGCAGTTATCATCGCATTCGTGAAACGACTTAACGAAACCTACCAGTTCACGTCGGGATCTCTAGACCAGACCGGGGTTGGTGAAGGACCCTACGAGGCTATCCGGCCTTTCATGCCATCCATGAAAGGCGTAACCCTAACCGCACCCGTGAAAGAAGACATACTAGGCAAGTTAAGGCTGCAAATGGAAGCCAGCAAACTCACACTGCCCAGAGACCACACCCCACTCCTCACCCAGATCACAAGCCAACAAGCCGAACCCATGACGAGTGGAAGGCTGAAATTCTATCACCCAACCGGCACAAAAGACGACCAACTATGGGCCCTAGCACTCGCAACCTACGCCACAACCGAGCAAGGTTCTGCAGGCATACTTATGCCAGTGAAACGAAGACTCTGACAGAGACTGAAGAATCGAGTGTTCAAGCAAAACGCAACTTGGTGGGGCCGAAGGGACCCACTGCGGCTACGAAGTGGGTCTTGCTCAACAAAGGCGTCTTCAAAATGAGCAAGGCGATTCCTGCACTGGGCGACAATAGGGGAGAACATCCTCTTAGCGTTTGCGCGACGGCGCTTTGGATTGTGTCTAGAAGAGTATCTGCATCAACCGCAAGGTACAATTGTTACATTCGTTTTCGCTAGTTCGTTGATGAATGTTCTTAATCATCCAACTTTGGGATCGAGGCGTCGACGGTAAGCGTCGTCTTCCATGCTGATCTCAATGCGCGAGCGCTTCGGTGCGCGCCTTGCGCGGCGATGTTTTCAACTACCGTTTACACGTCAGTCACGGTATTCACAGTCACAACGTCTTTGACCTAGATAGGCGAAATAACAAAACGAATGCCTCAACGAGTAGATGCTCTTGGTAGATTCTGATCGTCCTGACGATTCGCCTATCTTGAATGGAATTCTATCATCATCTGCAAGCAATGGATGGACGTTGTTGACGTTTGACGACCATCTTGTTACCGGACGGTACCAAGTCGTAAGCACGTCCCTTTAAAAATAGCCCCAGCCAAGGCAGCCTACAGACTGAGATGACTCAATGTACCTCAAGGATGATAATATGATAATATGAGTAAGGCTTTAAAAGTGCATGAAACAGTGTGACTCACACCCACCATTTGAGAACTTTGCCAATTCTAGTGTACGATGCTTCGGGTGGGCAAGGACGAAGCGAAGGAACTGGAAATGTTGGAATATTTAGCTAACTGGAATGGTTACGGTCGAAGCCTTGGAATAATCCCTGCCGACAAGGATATTGTTAGCGAAGCCACCTTAAAAGATCTGGGCGTTTATGATCCGAAACTTGCCCAATTTCAATTAGGCGTTGCGTCAGCCGCCGAAGAGACAATTCAAGGTCTTCCCTTGCCCGGTATATTCACAAAAGACTGGCTGATTGCGGAATATGTCAAGGCAGCTTCGGAGTACCTGCGAAGGAGGCCGGAGGTAGCGAAGTCCCTGAAGTATGCCACTTTTGGGGAAAAGAGTGGGCAATGCCTTCGCAATCTGAAAACAGTGACAGCTGACTACATGCAGATACTGTCTCTGATGGAAAAGCAAGATATGGAGTTCTTTTTCCGATCGGACTTGCCGCCGACCTACTTCAACGACTCGATTCTTGCATACCGGACGATCTCATCCTTTCTTGAAGCCAGATATCACGGAATAGCGGAATACGTTAACCACAAGCTCGTACTGTACAGATCAAACGAACGAAAACTTGGGAGAGCATTGGACACCATGAAGAAGACTGTCGAACATCAGATGGAATCATTAACGCAATTGCTTCTTCACCAAGGAAAACTTCGTTTGTATATCCTCGCGTGGAACGTAGAGAAGACTGAGGAATTATTCCACCCGAAAGAACTTTCACTCGAAAAACTAAGCACGGACTCGTATGAAGAATTGAATAGACTATTCAAAGTCAATCTGTCTGTCTTCACTCGAAGTACCCCGGTGCCTGTTAAGAAGATCGATCCGTTTGTGGACACTATGTGGCGTGGTCTCATTGAGCCTCTAGTGATTCAATCGTGAGCATCGTTGGCGACAGTTGACGTCTTTCTAGATGTCAACATCCTCCTCACGCTGAGTTTCAAACTTCCTTCTTTTCTTCCAGCATGCAACAAGTTCAAAGATGACGCGAAACGAGAAAAGGTGAAGCTCCATCTTACATCATCAGTTGAATCAGTTTTCGACTACAAAGTGACAGAAGCCAACAACTTGATTGGAATACTGCTACGCGGGCTTGTCATTCGCGTTTCCACAGTTAGAACAGGAGCACAGGATCAACTGCTCGAAAAGATAACGCTCACCGAGACGGACAAGTCATTGATCCGAGCATTCTTCGGTGAGAAGTATGCGGCGGCGAAAACTGAATTGAAAAGGGTTAGAATCAAAGCTGTAGAGGCATGGGTCGTAAAGAGATTTGAGGACATGATTCAAGCCGTTGGAAGCATGAGCTTAATTGCTTTCACCAAATCGATGCTAATGGAGAATCAAGATGTGTACGACAAGATATCCTTGGACAAGAATTCGGTCATTAAGGAACTTGGAGTCGAGGTGCTTCCGATTCAACCAAGCGCGACGGCAACGACAGCAATTAATGGCATTGTGAGTGACCCGGAAGATGTGCCCCATCTGGCTTCCCTAGTTGACTATCTGTCTGGTAAAGTAACTGGCCAAGTAGCACCGAACTTCGCAGTATACGTTACAACCGATTACGGGCATGTGCTTGCAGCGAAGGATCAGCTCAAGCCATTGAAGATATATGCTGAAGAACCGATATGGGGCATCGACACTTGCAAGACTCTTATGAACGATGGAACGCCTTAGAAAGCCAGACGAAGTATTAGCTTTCAGCCAGTCATCCCGTTCATCATCTGATCGTGTAGCCGAAGAGACCCACTGCGGCTGCTTGGTCGGCCTCTGCCAAAATCTATTCTGATTAACACAGCATTTCGTTTGAAAACCCTATCAGGTAACGATGGTCTCTTTCCTTCGAGTCATGAAGACAATAAGCTTCCTGCTGGAAATTGGAAGAAGTTTCAAGGAATGAATCTTGCAGGATTTCATGTTATGGTGCGGGGAGGAGATTTTGACACCAATTCACCAACAAACATAACCGAAGTCGCGAATCCGGGAGAGAGCACTTAACTGAAAATTCAGCGCTCTTAATTACCTCGTTTTGTCCGCATCAGGGTAAACGTCTTAGCAACGTTGGGAAAACTGTGATGCAATTGGATCTGAGAGGGCTTCCGGGTTTGATCCTGCTTGGCGCTTTCTCCAGAATAACAACCCTGCAACGATCACTATTGCTGCAAGTTCCAGCCAGAACAGGAGGCGTAATCTTGAGCAGAACTATTGATGTCACTAACAGAAACATATGGGCGCAGCGTCTGTGTCATGTTAGATCATCATTACCCCCCAAGAAAACGACGACGGTTCGTTGTGTGTGCCTATAGTGGTGCGACCGATTGAATTTGGACAGCCGTCATTCATGTAATTCTTGTGTGTGGCTCTACTGGTGTGGGCAACCAGATTTGAACTCAAACTAAATCCGCGATTTAAGCCCGCTTAGAACACGAAAATCTAGAAACCACCAAAAGAGAGGGCAGACCAGGAAACTAAAACCTCACGAAAACAGCACGGAAGACATGGTTAACCCAGACACAGAGTCTGAAAGACACCGTTCAACAATTGTCAACCCCGGGGGGGAGTGTATGATTGGAGGGACTAACGAATCGCCAAGCTAGAGCAAGCAAAATCAAATGTGATGTTGCAGAGTTCATCGCATTGAAAATGACCTAGTTCTGGCTACTCTCGTCAGAGTTATTGGCAGCACACAATTTCTCGACGTCGATAACTGTCTCAGAAGTGTTATGTTCCTACTTCTCTTTTGCTAGCTAATCTGCTTACTATTCCTTGTGTTTTCTCCGTTGTAGGAGTAGGAGCCAGGCAACTGCGATTCCCACAACGATGCCAATGATGATTCCGAGCACTAGACCAGTGTACAGTTTCGCCGAAGCATCTTCAGCGAAGGCTCGTGCCTGCGCGTCTTCTTGTAGTGCGTCGGTGAGAGCGACCGATGCATCTGCGAGAAGCTGATATGCTAAGCTAAGGCTAACAGGCTTTTGTTGTTGAGCTATTGAGATGAGTTGCTGCGCACGATTAAGGAACGCCTTCGCCTGTTGGCTTGAAACGGACGATTGATTTAGCCTCTCTTGGATTCCTTTGGCTTCTGTGTCGAATGAGCTGCCTAGCATGGACTGGAGCGGTCGGAGCTTTACAACTGCTTGCATGTAATCTCTCTCATCGTAACTCATTAGGGCGGAATTGTAGATGGAGAGGGCTTGTGTTAGAGAGGTTTGGGCTTGCTGGCTTTGCAGTTTTACCTGTCTCGAAACGGTTACTGCGCCTTGTACTTGTGAGATGAGGTAGTCGGCATGTGCGCGTTGGATTGCGTCGGAGTCAAATTGGCTAAATGTGTACTCATAAGTCATGTACGACATTGGTGAGGAGACGTAGTCTTCAGTCCAGCCGAAGCTGTGAGGATGCATCAAGCCTACCATATGTCCGAGTTCGTGAATGGTTGTTTGAGTCAGCCCATATCCGAATGCAAACAAATCACGTTCATTAGAGCCGATAATGACGAGATCTCCAAGTGTGCTTCCACCAAATGTGCGAGTTGGTATGTCTGGGCTCCTTGTTCGAGCACCAATGACTTCTTCCCACGTTTGAGCAAACCCACCACCATCTTTGAAGATGAATTCGAAGACAGGCAGAATCATGCTGTTGTTGTTCGCAGTGTAATACTGGTCAGAGTGGGTTTGAAGGTATGAGTAGATCTGCCTATAGTCATAGTAGCCTTTGTGAACCACGTCGTTATGAAAACCTATCACATCACGCGAGAATACTATGCTATTGGACACGATTGTAGCAAGTCCGCCAATACCTGAAAGTTCATGGGAATTTACTGTAACGTTCCAAGTCGCATAGGGCAATATGTCTTCGAAAGCGGCTTTGACTTTCGATGCATTGACATACTGGCCAACGTTCGTTACCTTCCCCGTCATGTCGAAAACGTTGATCACTATATCGTATGAATCCGCTAGCGTGGGAGCGTATACATAGCTCGGAAGAAACAGATTTCTGATTACTTCAGCCACGTAGTCAGCAACGTATTCCGTCACAGTGCTATTGTTACGATCGTAAGCAACTTTCTCGTTGAAGTACTTCGTTGCAAAGTCTTGGATGGGAACATGCCCGACCATGGAATAGTCGTATTGTGGGTCGCCCGCTGAGAGGTCTAGGTAGTAGAATCGGTGGTGCCCTCCCCACGAATACATCCAATTGATGATTGGGAATATGCTTGGATCGCTAGAGTATTTCGCTTTGGACGAAGCCCCATCTAAGTCGTGATAAGACATTGTGTAGTAGTGATACATTGACGAGATGTCGGCAATATTCGCCACTATGACCGTGTATCCGTCATCGGGCACTCCGCCGAAGTCGTCTATGTGGCTATCAAGCCAAGTTTCGGTTCTCGTCGCGTCCAGGGTAAAGTAGCTGCTAGTGTCTTTGTTAGGATCAGTGTCAGACTCCCAGCAGGCACACACATAATTCTTCTTCAGATAGTCAGGGACGATACTTGTGGAACCGATCGATTTAAGGTAACTCTTCAGACTTGAAACACCGGAGTTGGGGACTGTTACTACGTCGTATTTTACTGCAAAACTGGTCCCGTACGAGATTCCGTAGAATTCACTTGTTAACTGAGGATTACTACTGACCTGAATGTTCGGCATTATAGATGGTTCCAGATTCCACGTAAGCAGTTTGGCGTCGACGTCATCGAACCCTACCAATGCAATCCTTATCGTCATGGCGTGGTCCACTGAGCTCACCAATGGTGCGTAAGGATTCGGGGGAAATGCAAAGGAGAGGGGAACGAACTCCATCGAGAGAACTAGGATACCTACGATTAGAAGAGTATGAAAGCGTGACCTCATTCCACTTCAACCACTGACACATCTATCTGCACGAAAAAAGAAGTAACAGAAGTGAAGAAAGACTGTGAAACCGTTGTTCTTGGAGGCATGAATTCATTCCGACTTTGCTTATGATTGTTGAGTGCCGCACTTGCTACAGAAACTTGCTGCTGGAGGAAGTTCAGCGCCGCACGATGCACAGAATCTCGTTCCCGAAACTTGAACCGTAGCTGGGCGGTCGTACAAACTTGTGGCAGGACTGCTCTTGCGTCGCCGTCGCATCATGATGAAGGCTGCAACAAGAATGGCAGCAGCGATTACGGCTACCACAACCATGGGCACTGTATTGTCTGCGGTCCATTGTGCAACAACGGTTTTGGGTGAATCCATTGTCAGAGTTGCTGCTGGAGTACTTGCGGAACTGTCTCCACTCCATGAATGGAAGACCATTCTCCCGCCTAGAATTCCCATGATTCCACTGGGTGTGGAAGGTGATGTTACTGAAAATGTCGCAGTTGAACCTGAATCGTACCATCCGCTACCAGTCGGAGTCCCGAACTCTGAAAGCACTTTCAATTCATACTGTGTTCGATAGATTGCTTTCAGGGAAGCTGATTCAGTCGCGGTTACAGTTCTAGTGAGGTCCTTTTGACCATCACTCCATTGGAAGAAAATATACCTAACCCCGGCCGCACCCTGCACGGTGGCATTCACGGTCAAAATGTGTGTCGTCCCATAATCCCATACGAAGACCTGTGGAAGTCCGCCCCCACTATAACTTCTGCCGTCCACAGTTACCGCTGCGCTGGATGGGTCCGCGTCTAGGGTGTACGTTACTTTGAAACTCAAGTTAGTGTCCGACAACTGATATGACTCCGAATACTCCTCTGTCCAGCCTCCTCCTCCGACATTGCTTTTCGAGTAAGTTCCTGTTCCTTTGAAGCCAACGTCCACTCCATAGATTGTGTCGTACGTGTAGGTGTAGGTTGCCTGCCCAGTTGAGTAGGACTTATCCCAACTGAAATATCCAGTATCAGGCCCCGTGTACGTCAAGGTCAATACCTTCAAATTGACGCCATTGAACCGGAGTGTATCTTGGCCGACTGCATACGATTCCATCGTCCAAGTCCACGACTTAGCATCGCTGCTAGGTACCCAGTATCCCTGTCTCGCAGTTCCACCAGGGACAAGTGTCTGCGGATTTATCATGTAGAGGAACGGGTTGCCAACATAGTCTTTAGATGCTGTTGAGTCAACTACGTTCAGGGTGGAAAGTCGTATCGTGTAGGTGTACGAACGTGAATATGTACCTGAATCGGTCGTTTTGCCATTATTGCAGCAGCTGACCCATGTTCCGCTTGCCGTCGACGTCCAAGTCCCGTGGGAAGTGCGCGTAAGGTCCATAAGGTCTCCATCGATCTTCAGCACTGTGTATTGCACCGTGTAAGAATCGTCCTCTTCGTACGATCCGTAAAGTGACCCGCTACCCTTCGTTGAGTACCGCGCTTGCCCGCTCTCCGTCCAATAATCTCCAACATGGAATTGTGGTCTTCCGAGAGCGTTGGTCTGTGTGTTCGATAAGGAATTGGCTAAGACATAATGGAGAGGCGCAAAGCTGACGAGTAACGCCAGAATTGTCATCAGGAGGATTTTCTCTCTCAATTCATCACCTCCGTAAGCTGCGCTCTGCGAAATATATCCACTCTAGCGGGTAATGCCTGCAAAATACAAACGAACACATGGCAACTACTTGATTTGTTGGTATTTCAAACTAACCGCATTGCAGTATGTACTGTATTGATGCGTGATTTTCAACGTCAGAGAGGGACTCGTTTTCGCAATCGCATGTCGGCAGACCATTAGTTTTCACCGATTTTGTCCACGCGAAAAAGAAGCGATTTCAGTGTTTGCCGATGTGTTCAAACCATTTCTGAAGTCTCTGACGGCCGCGCTCGAAAGAATACGACATAGGGAACGGGGGAGAGCACTTAACTGTAGGTTCAGCGCTGTGCCCTTTTGTACCGATCGATTCAGCAGAGCCACCGGTTAGCCGTCTCGGCAATCTGTTACCCATAACTCGTCTATGAAGCTGCTATTAGTATGGAGTGATGTCCTTGCGGGACGCGGAGACAGCGGCCGCGGTTATCCTGTAATTGCGAAACAATGCTGCCAGTGGATAGCGTATTCCACGAGTCTCCCTCTGCGCCTGTTTAGATATGCTTCCCTTTTTCAGGAGAGTCCTAGCGATCGCCAGAAACTTCTCATCATCGTCGTCAAGTTCGGTAAGTAATGAATACTCACTCAGAACAAATGCGGCGGCGTCTTCCAGAGAAAAGGTAACGTCAAGTTCCCGTCACCTGTCCTTGTCGGATTCTTGCTGTCAAAAATCGTCACCTAGCTTTGACTCAAGTTCTGTCACGAGCTGAAAAATGGGCCGTAAGAAACCGTCACCTACCGGACTTCTCGATTCGCGTTTGCGTCAGACATTGAGCAAGAATCAGTTTGCTTGACCTCTGGCTCTTGGGATGCCAAAACCTTGCCTGCTTATGACTCCGACTGCGTGCATGCGCTTCTTGGTGTTGAACATAAGCACTTGTCAAGAGACAGGGTCAGATTTCATAACAGCCCAGGAACTTTGGATTAGACGTGAAGGACTGCTCAAAGGCTTCGAGAAGTTCGAGTCGGACGTATCCATCGACGTGGAACAATTGGATAGAATTCTAGGGCTTAGATGTGGTAAGTTCGTCGCTTTACATGGAAGACCGTCCCTTGATCTTTCATTTCTGCTCTGCGTCAAATCAATCCTACCGCAACCTCTGGGGCTGGATGCCCATGTCATATTCGTTGATGGTGGTAATGTCTTCGATCCTTACGCGATTTCGGAACATGCAATAGAACACGAACTGAACCCAGAGATGGTTCTTGAACGAATTCACATCAGTAGAGCATTCACATACCATCAACTAACTTCGCTTCTCAGCAAGAAACTGCCAACGACCATGGACACATACGCTGCTAAGCTAGTCATCGTATCGGATATGACACAACTATATTGTGACCCGGACATTCGTGGAGATGATGAACAAGACGCTCTCCAAATCTTCTTGAAGACAGTACGGTTTCTTCGCGCCTTGGCAGAACGTAAACATGTATTGATCCTGGTGACCACTCTTCAATCAAGGAACCTACGCATGGATAACCTTCTGCTCAGCAGTGCTCATGTCTCTGCGAAGCTTAAGGATGTGGATACGTTCACCGAGCTGAGCGTAGTGAGGCATCCATGGATTCCTCAACTGAAAACAACGATACCAAAGCCTGGCGTTCGGACGTTAGAGAGGTATCTTTGATGGGACGCACTATTCCATCATGGCGCATGGTTGTCGAAGAAGAAGTTGAGAAGCTGAAGAGGTTCCGAGATTCCCTTCGATCGGAAGACAAGTTGATCTTTGAAGACCTGTTAAATCAATGCAAATTGTACGCTTCTGCGGCAGGTTCCTTGTCATCCCCGGTAAAGGAGGTACCGCTCATAATTTCGATGCTGTTTGCGCAACACAAGAGGATAACCGACCTAGAGCGACGATTCTCCGATAAACGAGAAGACACATTCACTTAGGACTCTTGAACCTTCAATTCTCTCCATGCTTAGCTACCACGCCGAAGCCCTCTATTTGCAATGAAGCATCATGGTTGGATTCTAGATCTCTACCCGAAAACTGGTCGCATGATTGTCTGGTTAAAGAAAACTGATGGCACTTGCGTTAGGTTGAGTGATGAATGGGAACCGAGAATTCATGTTGGCGGGAACATTGACAGCCTCGAAGAAATTGCCTGGAAGCTGCCTTCTTACGCATGCAAATTTGTTGAGAGGTTTGAGAAAGCTGGCCACCAATCAAAATCGATGATTCTAGAGATTGGAGTTGGGAGCGAGAGGGAAGCTCTGTCGCTGGCGAGGAGAATTCAGCGGTACGGTGACTATTCCAAGTTTCGGCTTTACGATGTGGACATTCCATCTGCGCAGATGTATCTGTATGAGAAGGATTTGTTCCCGCTAGCATTAGTTGAAGCGGAGGAGAAGGGTGGCGGAATTGAGTGGAGCCTCAGAGATTCACGTGAGTCGCTCAACTATGCGCTTCCTCCTCTAAGGAACATCATGCTGCAAGTGAACACGAAGTCAGCTGGGAGAATCCAGAAGTTTGAAGACGAGTTAGAGTCCATCATAATTCATGATGGCAACGAAACAGTAGCGTTAGAGTCAGAGGGCGAAACGGAGAAGCTTCGACGGCTCGCAGACCTATTCCGTGAAATTGACCCAGACATCGTATTGACGGAGGGAGGCGATTCTTTCATCTTCCCATATCTCGCAAGGCGAGCTGAGCTGAATGGGCTTCTTGACGAGATGGTTCTTGGGCGTGAAGATTTACCGCTTCGGGTTTCAGAGTATCAAGGGCACAGCTACTTCTCCTACGGGAAGATTCTCTTTCGCCAGACGGCTGCAAGGCTGCTTGGTAGATTGCATATCGACAAGTGGAACTCCTTCTTCGTGGAGGACTGCGGCCTCGAAGGATTGTTTGAGGTTGCGAGAACCTGCATAATTCCAGTTCAGCGATGCTCTCGAACAACCATCGGCACCAGTATGACCTCACTTCAACTCTACGAGGCGATGAAACATGATGTGCTGATCCCTTGGAACAAGAACGAGCCAGAAGAATTCAAGAACGGCAACGAACTGGTGATGGCTGACAGAGGGGGCTTCATCTTCGAACCTCAGATTGGAATACACGACGACGTAGGCGAATTCGATTTCAGTTCACTCTATCCAACAATCATGCTAAGACACAACCTCAGTGGAGAGACCGTCAAATGCAAATGCTGCCCAGATTCAGCGAATCGAGTCCCAGAGCTTGAATACAATATCTGTGAAAAATGGATTGGCATCGTACCAAGATCGTTGGATATATTGCTCCGCAAGAGAGCGGCCTACAAGAAATACAAGAAAGAAGCAGCTGACCCTCCAACAAGGCTGCGGTACGACCGACGTCAAGCCGCGCTCAAATGGATCCTAGTCTGCTCATAGCCGTTCAAACGGCGGGCAATCGGATACCTGGGATTCAAGAACGCGCGGTTTGGCAAAATAGACGCCCATATCGCAACATGCGCCTTCTCCAGAAACATCCTGAAGAAAGCAGTAACTATCGCAGAATCTCATGGCTTCAGACTTGTTCATGGAATCGTGGATTCCATGTGGCTAAAGAAACCCAACACAACAGACGATGAATACAGGCAAGTCTGTGCACAAATAGAGAAACAGCTTGATCTTCCCATAAGCTTCGAAGGACGATACAAGTGGATCGTATTCCTCAACTCAAGAATCAATCCAAGAGTTCCCGTGCTCAACCGATACTACGGTGTTTTGGAGGATGGCACACTCAAAGTGAGAGGAATCGACTTAAGAAGACACGACACGCCGGAGATAGTGAGGAAATGCCAAGCCGACATGTTGAATATCTTATCGAAAGCCCGCAACTCATCTGAGTTCATGACCATGGTTCCGCAAGCCTTGGGGGTTATGAAATCATATGTAGCAATGTTGAGGATCGGCCAAGTCCCGGTTGAAGAATTGGTTATAGGGAAGCGGCTCAGCAAGATGCCAGACGAGTATGCGAATCTTGTTCCACATGCTATCGCAGCAAGGCACCTGGTCGGAGAGGGCGTTAACGTTCATGCTGGGCAGAACATCAACTTTCTTCTAACTCGCAGAAAATCAGGGATATCGCAAAACCGAGCTTTACCTTTTGAACTCACACAACGTAACATGCAGTACGATTCTGAGGCTTATGTGCAACTACTCCTCTCATCGACACTGAATATCATTCTGCCCTTCGGGTACAATCTAAAGACACTGTCCAACAACTTGACTATCGCGTGACGGTTTCTGACAGCGCTGTTAGTGCCGCTCTACGTGACGGAGACTTGACAGTACCAGAGAAAACGATATACTTGGTCTGATAAATCCTGTAACGTCATCTCTGTACCTACCATGCTCGAGTCTTTCTTGTAGAGTCTTGAAGTGTGTCTTAGGATTGTATATTTTCCTTGAGCGGAAGAAATAGTACAAGAACATCTTTTTGATAATGTTCTTGTCCGGCCTTAGCTTGGCGGTGAAGTAGATATCGTAGATATCCCTACCGCTGAACCTCTCGAATAGAGCTCGCAGCTTCGTAGCAAGGAGTTCTTCAAGCGAATACGTCAATACCTTAAAGCTCTTCGTTGGGCTGCTTGCGTCACGAGCCACCAAATCGAAAATCGGAATTCGCTCGACATGAGATATCTCAAGTTTCAATTGTTGATTCGCGCCAGTTAAACTGGAGTATTCCGCTCTGATGGTAGTTTGATTCCAATTTCGTTTGAAGGATAGCTTGTAATTGCTGTCCAGCACGCTGAGAGTTCTGGTTAGAGCTTCCCTTAGCGTGGATCGCGCTGAAAGAACCATATCTCTATCGCCTACGTGGTTGAAATCGAGATCGATAGAAAGGCGGGAGGTCCCCAGGAGGTACAGCTTGTTTATCGCAGTGCCGCCTTTCATAGCAAGTCCTGTTAGATGTCCATTGCTTGAGTAAATTGATTCAAGCGTCGATAGCAATCTGTAATCAAGTTCAGCTAGCGTAAGGTCTGCAAGTTCGATTTTGTCGGCCCATTCTCGAATCTCTTTCTCAGCGAATTGCATGCCTAGCCTCTCAAGCCAACGTTGTCAAGAATCTGCCACTTTTCCGAGAGTCTGCCTTTCTTACCTAGATGCGGATCAAGTGGGTATGTGAAATCACTCTTGATTTTCTCCAGCAGTAGCAATGACTTTGCGATCGTTCTCCTTCGCGTTCTTTCGAGAATAAACCCAAGCCTTTGAACAACGGCTTTGTTCCCAAACATTCTTGCCTGCTTGGCGAGCATTACCTGATCGAATTTGGGGTGGTCTACAGCAGCGGAGATTACTTGAACGACTTCGACGATCCCACCACACAGGTCAGGTCTCTCCAGACAATCGAGAATTGTACGGTGCAAGTCAGAGATACTGATTGACACATTCCTGTACTTCATCTGTTCAACACCCCATACGAACCGATCTCTCTTTACGGTGACGAACTGAAGCTTCCCGCTTCCAATATCGACAGGCCTCTTGCGGTTTGGAATCGCAATTGTTGTGACGAAAGGTGCCTGCCGCGCAAGCCCTTGGAGGTAAGCTGCACTTCGATAAGCTACGTAATAGTCGCTGGGAAAGAGCTCGCTGACAATCGTGATTGGGTCTGCGACGTAGCTTTTCCTACCATACAAAACCTCTGGCGCTATGAGAACATACTTGCCTCTTCCTATCCTGTAAATGACCTGTTTTTTGTTTAGAGAGTCCAAGATGTTTTTGGCATAGGAGACCGGGATGGATAGTAGAGAAGAGAGCATAGAAGTAGTTACAATTCCTCTTGCTTCGCTAACTAAGGCAAAGTACGCGCGCTCTTCGGTAGGACTCAACGCTTTGGATTTTCTGCGTTCTTGCGGAGTCTGATGACTTGGAAAACTAAGGCCGAGCTCGCTAAGGCTCACTATCCGAATGCCTGCTCTTTCGAGCACTTCTCGGACCTCTTTGGCAATGCTCATGCACACAAGGATTAGATCCGCTCGAGGTGAGATTTTCGAAATCAGTGCCTTGTATTCGACTGCTTTACCAATGTCTATCCTACTGAAACTCTTGGGCTTGATCTCGATGTAATATTCGTGGTCATTCTCATCTTTTGCGTAGAGATCGACTTCTCTCTTCCCGCCTAGGTTTAATCTCTGGGAGACCACTTTAGGCCTGAGTTCGGGCAGTATCTTCCGCAGGTTCTGCGCTACGAACTGATCGAGCTCTCCCATTGGTTACACCAGAAAACTATATTGTACACAATGCACCAGTGCTCTAGTGCATTACGTACATAAAAACTTCCCCATTCCCAAATCAGCTGCAGCCATCGGGAGCATCTTTGCAGAATCCTCATCCAACCTCGAAAGACGAATGAGCGACGAGTTGTGAAGGTTGTCTAGGCACGTAACCGAGTGACTTGGTTCTGGAGAGAGCACTTGACTGAAAGTCCAATGCTGGTCCCGTCTATACTGCACGATTAGACCACTAGATCTCTGCTTTTGTGCGGTGGCATTTCCGGAAGACCTTGGTCACTAGAGGATTTGGCCCTCCTGATTGCAGTCTCTTTGATCATTGCTGTCGTTCTGTTTTGGGAAACAGTCTAAGCTCAAACACGTGGAGTGTCTGTTTTGACCAGTGTCTAAATACCGCTGCCCAAACCGGAACTGTCACCAAGACCACGATTATGTACCATGAAGGAATAGCTCCGCTTGGGATAGTGAGATAGCTCCATCGTGCTGTCCAGTCAGAAGGCTGAAATTCTATCACCCAACCGGCACGAAAGACGACCAACTGTGGGCACTCGCAATCCACGCCACAACCGAGCACGGCCCCGCAGGCACACATGCCGGTGAAACGAAGACTCTGACAGAAACTGGAGAATCGAGTGCTCAGTGAAAACGTAACCTGGTGGGGCCGAAGGAACCAACTGCGAAAGCTCAGTGGGTCTGTAGCGCTTTACGATAAGAGAAGACCGCATACGTTTCTATGAAACGGCACTAAGGGCTCAGTCTCTCTTTAGCGTCTACGTTAAAGACCTTCGGACAGCGAACATGAGTCGAGACTTTGCTTAGCTTAACTCGTCGGGCCAATGGGATATGTTCCCACCATAACGTAGGAACATTAACATTTCCCCGTACATTGCTCAAATATCGACGAAGACCCAATTCGATAGTGAGACAAATTACGGAACATAGGTGAACCGGGAAATTTCAAACAGCTACCCAATCGCGTGCTATCAATTCGGCTTGCTCTAACACGGTTTGAGTTGCCTTCTCTTGTTTGTCGGGTGGATAACCGTATTTTCTCAATCTTCCAGTCGCGTCTTGTAATCTACCTTCGGAGGAAGTCCTTCTCGCCACGCCTTCTCAATCTCCTTGGCGCTCTTCCCGCAGTTGGGGCATTTTTCGGAGAGCAGCTCATGCCCTGCGGGTTCCCGCGACCACGTTCTACTCTTTGCGACTGCGCTTCGGTGGTGTTGGGATAGCCGGTGCGCGCGCACACATACAAATTAACGGTTCAATTTGCGGTGCTCGCACCAGCAGAGCCACCCCCCCCCGAAAAAAATGAATGAACGGTTGGCGGTTTGCTGTTTGTGGTTTTGTTGTTTGTTGTTAGTGGTTAGTGG
>Ga0315282_10002310_pt1 | contig 35301 bp, 33 predicted proteins | sample YL17G07_20_MG_FD_203693 | JGI IMG/M metagenome (GOLD analysis project Ga0315282, IMG submission 203693) | Sediment microbial communities from Yellowstone Lake, YNP, Wyoming, USA - YL17G07_20 | ecosystem: Environmental > Aquatic > Freshwater > Lake > Sediment | place: USA: Wyoming | collected...
GGAGAGGGTGGTGGATCACGATGGCTCTCAAGAGATTCGATCGAAGGCTTAAGTGGTGCGACTTGCAAGCAAAGAGGTCGGGCGTCGACGAGCGGCAAATCAGTTGGGGAACGGGTCAATCTAAGCTCAGATGACACCGATGCACACGGAACTCGTTGTTGCCCTTTTTGCCATAGTGTTTTACAGTCTGTGGAGAGAGGCAATCTGCAATTCCACGACTCAGGCGGAATACGTTCAGCTAAGGAAGGAGAATCCAGCATGCCAAAATGCCCTGCATGTCAATTTGACAACCCAGAGAACTCAAAGTTCTGTAACAACCAACTACAAAGGGGAGATGGGCCTGATTTGTGCGGTTCGCCTGGAACACGCAAGAGTGATTGAACATCCGATGAACCTACCGCCAGAAATCGACGCATTGTTCGATGGCGTTCAGCCAGAAAACCTTTTCGGGCGCGGCGGCCTCACCCAGAATCTTGCACGTGTTGCCATATGGCGGCCTCGTATTTTCAATCCTGGTAACGCGCAAGCACCGCTACCCAATCGAGCCTGGTGCGATATTTTGAGAGAGTTCATCCTTGTGCCTGAAGTTCAAGAGTTCTTAGCCTTGGATTGAATGATGTGTTCGCCCCGACAATGTAGACAACCGATTCTCATACAATAAACATCTGATCCCGCTCCGTCAACATCAACTCCATTGGAGCCCACGCGAAACTTCTCTCCTACTTCTCCGTTCTCATGCCATCACCGGAGCGCATCCCTTTTCTCTTCCTCACCTTCACTCTTCGGAAAGGAAAAATCCATATGAAGCGCGCATTCGTATTGACGGGGCTAATCATTGCCGCCCTCACGGCCTTTGCTCAAACGCCCTACAAGCTTCCGCCCAAAGAGGTCGTCCATATTCTGGACGCCCCTCCGACTCCGCTGGTCGTGGTTAGCCCGCGGAACGACGCACTGCTCATGGTCGAATATCGAGCTCAGCCGCCCATCGCCCTCGTGGCGCGGCCGTTTCTCAGGCTCGCTGGAGTCAGAATCGACCCTGAGCTGAACGCGCGCCAGCGGCTCACTCAATACACCGGGATCGTCGTCAGATGGATCGAGGGCGAAAAGACGGTGCGTGTGGAGCTGCCCGAGGGTTCGAGGATCGGTATTCCTGTGTGGTCCAACGATGGCACGAAGCTCGCCTTTACATGGGACGGCGACGAAGGCGTGGAGCTTTGGGTCGCCGATGCCATGACCGGCAAAGCACACGTTATACCGAACGTGCATGTGAACGATGTCCTCGGCTCTCCAATCGACTGGATGTCGGACAACGTGAGCCTCCTTGTCCGGCTCGTCCCGGAGGGTGTCAGACGTGCGCCCGAGGCTCCGAAGGTTCCGATCGGGCCCGATATCGAAGAAGCGGCAGGGAAGGTCTCGAAAGTCTGGACGTATGAAGATATGCTGAAGAATGCGTACGACGAGAAGCTCTTCGAGTTCTACGCCGAGACCCAGCTTGCCGTCGTGAATTCTGCGACAGGCCTCGTGAGGAACGTCGGGGGTCCGAAGTTGATTCTGTCCGCTTCATTCTCGCCTGATGAGAAGTACCTTCTCATGACAGAGATCCACGAGCCGTTCTCACACCGGGTTCCCTATTATCTCTTCGCGCGAAGAACGGAGGTCTGGAATCCGCAGGGGATCGTCGTCAAAACGGTCGCGGACCTCGGCATTTCGGACGAGGTTCCAACGCAGGGTGTGCCAACCGGTCCGCGCAATGTAGAATGGCAGCCCCTCTATCCGGCGAAACTTCTCTGGGTCGAAGCCCTCGACGGAGGGGACCCTCTGGCGAAAGTGCCACAACGCGACAAAGTGATGACGCTCGCTGCCCCATTTGCCGGAGCTCCGGCGGAGATCCTCAAGGTTCAACACCGATTTGCGGGATTTGACTGGACGGCGAGGCGCGATGAAGTGATCCTGACCGGGTTTGATCGCGATCGCCGATGGAGGACGTCGACCTTGTTGAGCCTAGCGGATCCTTCTTCCAACAGGAAAGTCCTGTTTGATCTCAACGTGAGAGACGCGTACCGCGATCCCGGCCGACCCGTGTACGAGGTACGACCGGATGGCGAGCGTGTCATGCTGCAAGATGGTGATTGGATCTATTTGAGCGGCAACGGGGCCTCGGAACAGGGGGACCGGCCGTTCCTCGACAAGATGAGCCTGGTGACCTTGAAGAAGGAACGCTTGTATCGGTCGGATGAGAAGAGCCTCGAACGATTCGTCTCCTTTGTGAAGAACTCACGCTCCGCGATCGTAACGCGGTATGAGACGCCGACGGAGGTCCCTAACTACTACGTCGTCGATCTCAAATCTGGATCGCGGCGCGGTCTCACCGCGTTCAAGGATCCAGCCCCACAGCTTACCGGGATGAAAAAGGAGTTGGTCAAGTACACGCGGGCGGATGGCGTACCTCTCTCCGGTACGCTCTATCTCCCGCCTGGGTATCGATCCGGGACGCGGCTCCCGTTGGTGGTTTGGGCCTATCCGCTGGAGTACTCGGATGCGGGGACAGCCGGGCAGGTGCGCGGTTCTCCGAACTCGTTCACGTTTCTGCGCGGACCTTCGCCCCTGTTCTTCGTCACGCAAGGATACGCGGTGTTGATGGACGCGACGATGCCCGTCGTCGGCGATCCCGAGACGATGAACAACACGTTCATCGAACAGATCGTCTCCTCGGCGAAAGCGGCGATCGACAAGCTTGACTCGATGGGTGTCATCGACCGGCAGCGGACCCTGGTGTCGGGTCACAGCTACGGTGCGTTCATGACAGCCAGCCTACTTGCCCACTCGGATCTCTTCGCAGCCGGGATCGCCCGCAGCGGGGCGTACAACCGCACACTGACCCCGTTCGGGTTCCAGAGCGAGCGCCGGTCGTTTTGGGAAGCTCCCGACCTCTACATGAAAGTCTCGCCCTTCATGTATGCCAACAAGATCAACGAGCCGATCCTGCTCATTCACGGCGAGGCGGACAACAACTCGGGCACGTTCCCGATTCAATCGGAACGCATGTTCGAGGCCATCAAGGGGAACGGTGGCACGGCCCGGCTTGTTTTACTCCCATATGAGAGCCACGGCTATTCGGCAAGGGAGTCGGTTTTGGACGTCCTGGCGGAAATGTTTGAGTGGGCAAACAAATATGTGAAGAACAGGCCCGCTGTTGGCGAACTGCGATGAACCGCAGTTAAACCCTCTTGGCGTGAGCGGCATCTTATGATTGTCCTCTAGCTACAAATTTTGTGAGAAAGGAAAGACGTATGCGAACAAAATTGATTGGGTTCATCCTCCTCGGCACATTGCTGAGCGTCGGACTCCAGGCAAAGGATGAGGGGAAGAAGGTGGAGAACTTCACGCTGGAGGATTACAACGGCGTGAAACATTCGCTGACCGATTACGCGAAATCCAAGGTGATCGTGCTGATGTTCATCGCGACACAGTGCCCCGTTTCCAACGCCTACAATACGCGGATGGTCGATCTCTATGACGACTATTCCAAGAAGGGCGTCTCGTTCGTTGCCCTCAATTCGAATAAGCAGGAGAGTGTGGAGGAGATCAAGGACCATGCGAAGGAGCATGGCTTTCAGTTCCTTATCCTGAAAGATTGGAACAACGTCATCGCGGATAGGCTCCAGGCCTCCGTAACACCGGAGATCTACGTCCTCAATCCGGACTTTGAGATACTCTATCACGGTAGAATTGACGATTCACAGCGGGAAAGTCAAATAAAATCAAAAGATCTTCGCGCGGCACTCGGCGAGATCTTGGCGGGAAAATCTGTCACGGTCGTCACGACGAAGGCATTTGGCTGCACGATCAAGCGGGTAAAGTGATGCGGTGGCCCGTCTCGATCCTCAGCGTGCTCGGCATCGTGGCGATGCTCTCCGGCTGCTCGAGAAACGGGGGCCGGGAAGGTCAGCCCGAGTCGACCGCGAAACTCGCTCCGGCGGGAAACGCGGCTGTGTCGGTTGAAGGACTTGACGAAGCCGGTTTGAAGCGGTTGATCGAGAACAGAGCTGGGCGGATCCTGTTTCTCAACGTGTGGGCAACATGGTGTGTCGCATGCGTTGAGGAGTTCCCCGATATTGTGAAACTCTCTCGATCGTATGATCCGAACAGGCTCGAAGTCGTGGCGATCAGCACCGACTATCCTGACGAGGTTGATTCGAAAATTGTCCCGTTCCTCAGGAAGCAGAATGTCCCCTTCAAGGTGTACGTGGCGAAGTTTGATGATCAGGAGAAATTCATCAACGCCCTTGACACGGCCTGGAGTGGGGCACTCCCCGCAACATTCATCTACGACACGCAGGGTCATCAGCGTTTCAAGCTGGTCGGCCAGGGGAGCTACGGGCGATTCAAACAGGAGATCGAAAAACTCAGGAACGCACCATGATTTGCAGATCGGTTGGAGGGAGGGAACGCCGATCTCGCTTGTCTGAGGCGCGGCGCCCGAGGCAAAGGTTGAGGTAGACCGGTATGATGGAGGATGGTCTTATAATCATCACGGCTGTCTCCGGGGCAGACCGTCACCACGTTGAGCGAAAGGCAAACTCCAATAACGATGGAAGGAGGTCTCCCGCTAGCTCTCGCCTCGATTGGTGTTCCCACCTGGTTCATCTTCTCCGTTGGTCGGTCAGAAGCCCCGCGACTGCAGGATTGCCCTTTCTTATCGCCTAAATTTTGGCTATTTTGTGATGCACATGAAGTCTGACAATCACAGGACTGTCGTCGTTGCGATGAGCGGCGGCGTCGATTCATCGGTCACCGCGGCCCTCCTCAAAGAGGAAGGGTACGATGTCATCGGCATCACGATGAAGACCTATGAATTCGACGAAGTGGGCGGGAACGTCGCGAACGAGACGAGCTGCTGCGGTCTGGGTGCGATGAACGATGCCCGAGCCGCGGCGGCAAGAATCGGCGTCCCGCACTACGTTGTCGACTTCAGGGAGACGTTTGCGAAGGAGGTCATCGACAACTTCGTCGAAGAGTACCTCAGGGGCCGTACGCCGAACCCATGCATCATCTGCAATCGAACGATCAAGTGGGGAGAGCTGCTGCGGAAAGCGGAGGCGCTCGGAGCTGATTTCCTTGCGACCGGTCACTATGCCCGCGTAAGATTCGACGAAACCCGGAAGCGGTACGTCGTCTCGAAAGCTGTTCATCAGGCCAAGGATCAATCGTACGCTCTCTGGGCCCTTTCGCAAGCTGCGCTCAGCAGAACGATGTTCCCCTTGGGGGAGCTTGATAAGCAGAAGGTGCGGGAGCTCGCGCGCAAGTATGGACTGAGGAACGCGGAGAAAGACGAGAGCTTCGAGATCTGTTTTGTCGCGGACAACGATTATGAGCGCTTCCTGAAGGAGCGCGTTCCAGGTTTGGGGGCGCGAGTTGCGGAGGGTGCGATCGTACGAAATGGCACGGTTGTGGGAAAACATGCAGGATATCCGTTCTACACGATCGGTCAGCGACGGGGCCTGGGTGCGCACGGGCGACCGATGTACGTCACCAGCGTCGATCAGACCACGAACACCGTTCACATCGGGCCGGAGGAGGACCTTCTTCGCACTGGTCTCCTCGCCCGGGGAGTGAACCTTATCGGCAGAGGGGAACTCGTCGAGGGGATGGAAGTGCAGGCTAAGATCAGATACAAGGACGAGCCGACCCCCGCCACGGTCTATCCGAACGGCGATGGCTCCATTCGGGTGGTTTTTGGCGAGCCGAAGCGGGCCATAACGCCGGGCCAATCCGTGGTCTTTTACGATGGGGAGGACCTCATCGGTGGGGCGGTGATCGACGGGGTATCGGCCTAGACGATAGAGGTGCGCTTGCCCGAAGTGAGCCCGGCCTGATCACCTCGCGGTTGGGCAATGCGGTTTTTGGCGCGGATTCAGGCTTTTCCCAGTTCCAGCCAAGCGTGGATGTTCGCAGTGATTCCCTTCGAGAGAAACTTTCCCTATTGAGAACCGTTTATCAGCAAAAGTCCTGTGGAACATAGCCCTGACGACTTTCAGTTGGTGGAAGCCTTTAGGAAAGGCGACGAAAAGGCTTTTGAGGAGATCGTTCGACGCTACCAACGTCAGGTCGCAAATATCATCTACCTGACTCTCGGGAGTCGGGAAGAGGTGGATGACTTGAGTCAGGAAGTGTTCATCAGGGTCTATCGTTCGATCGGACGTTTCCAATTCGATGCTTCGCTCTATTCCTGGATCTACCGCATTGCGGTGAACCTGTGTATTGATGAGGTACGAAGGAAGAAGATCAGAAAGGCGATCTCGCTTGAGTTTTTCACGGAGAGACGGTTGGAGGGAGAGAAGCGGTCCAAGGAACGTCCGACGGCGTCAGACGAAGTAACCAAGGAGGAAAAGAAGAAAGTCATCGTTGATGCTTTGCAGAAACTCTCGCCAGTTCACCGGATGGTGATCCTGCTGCGGGAGTATGAAGACATGTCGTACGAGGAGATCGCAGAGACACTGCATATCTCGACTCAAGCAGTAAAATCCAGGATCTTCCGTGCTCGGGAAGAACTGAGGAAATCGCTCAAAGATTACTTCAAGGAGCGCCTATGAAAACGAACCATCCGGAGCAGTTGTTGTCGTTCTACGTCGACAACGAGCTGGCGGAGGAGGAACGGCGCGAGATCTCAGAGCATCTCGCCTCCTGTGAGTCCTGCAGGTTGGCACTCGAGGAGCTGAGAGCGCTGAGGGTTCGCATCCGGGAGGCCGCCGATGTCTCGCTGCCGGATAACTTTGTCTACTCCGTTCTGCGTTCAGCTCGGAGGGAACAGGAGAACTCCGTTGTTTGGATCAGTACCGAGAGGTTTGCACGAAACGTGGTTGTTGTACTCTCGGTGCTCGTGCTGATGCTGGTCGGACTGGGGACGTTCCTCAGGTCGGAGCCTCCGATTCGGGTTGATCGGTATTTGATCACCGAGCCGACGGATACGCTCGCGGGTCAGGTGCTGGGCACGCAAGGAGAAATCTCAAAAGATGTCATGGTATACGCCGTTCTGACGAAATAGGAAGACCCCCATGCAACTCAAGACCAAGACGTTCGTCTTCATCATCATAGGCTTTTTGCTCGGCGGCGTTGCCGGCGTTTTCATCGGAAGGACGTACTTCGCAGGTCCGGTAGGAGGTCACCGACCAGGGCGGGCTGAGATTCAGAAACAATTCGCCACACGGCTCCAGCTGGACTCCGTGCAGTCTGCCCGCGTCGATTCTCTGATGGAAGCCTTCCGGGAGAAATTTGGAGACGTCCAGAAACACTACTGGGAAGCAGTCCATTTGAAGCGAGACACCCTCCGCCTCGAGATCCGGAAGCTGCTGACCCCCGAGCAAAACAGACTGTACGATGATTACATAAAGGAAATGAATGAGCGCGAATCGAGGAGGCGCTAGAGCACCGGAGGAGGTCTGCCGGCTCCGATGGGCTGAAAGCCGGACGGGCCATCTGAGCCTCTTCAACAATAACCACAAGATGCGTTGTTAGAATGAACAAGCTGTTTATCTACATCGGCATCGGATTGGCCATTTTGGCCTCGTATCTCATAACGACGTACGGAAGCCTCACCCCCATCATCTCACTGGATTCCAACGTTGTGAGCTTTGTCTTCGCATCGCTTGTCGGAATATTCTAGGGATCTGCCCGGGCCATTCTTCTGATGGTTTTGATCGCTGTGATGAAGCGCGATACGACGAACACCGCCAAGCTTCGCTGGAAGCGGTGATTGCACGAGTGGAGTTCTCCGGGAGGCTCTTACCGAGCACCGGAAATCTGTTTTGTTACCCATTTGATGGTTAGAAGGAGGAAAGCACGTGCACCGCTTGAAAAACAGGAAGGTTCTTCTCGCAATCATCATAGCCGTTGTGGTCATTCTCATCATCATCTTCACTTCCTCGGGATCCCAGGATCGAAGAGATCGGTCGACAAGAGCGAGTACGAGATCCGGCGAGGAAACGATGCCTGTCCGCGGCATCGTCATCATTCCGAGGCCGCTCGACAACAAGATTGTGGCGACCGGCAATGTGCTCGCGACGGAAGAGGTGGAGCTCCGGAGCGAGGCGTCGGGGAAAGTGACGCAGGTTCTTTTCAAGGAAGGAAGCCATGTGAGCAAGGGGGACCTTCTCGTCAAGATCAACGACAGCGATCTGCAGGCTCAGCTTCGGAAGGCCGAATCACAAAGGAAGCTCCTCGAGGAAAAGGAGGGGCGGCAGAGAAGGCTGCGGGAGGTCAATGCCATCAGCCAGGAACAGTATGACGAGATCCTGAACGACCTGGTCGGAGTGAAGGCGGGGATCGACCTGCTGAACGCGCAAATTCAGAAAACAGAAGTCCGCGCTCCCTTCAGCGGGGTGATCGGCCTTCGCTCGATCAGTGAAGGAGCCTATGTCGATCCCTCGACTCTCATGGCCCGGCTGCAGGATCTCAGCTCCGTCAAGATTGACTTCTCAATCCCCGAGAAATACGCCGCGATGATTGGGAAGGGAGACAAGGTCAGGTTCACCCTTGAGGGCTCAAGCAAGCAGCATGAGGGGACCATCTACGCTGTGGAGCCGAAAATCGACCCGATGACACGTTCGCTGAGACTGAGGGCGATCGCGCGTAATGAGAAGGAATCGATACTGCCCGGATCGTTCGCAAAAATCGAGGTGCTGCTCGGTCGGCAACAAGATGCGGTCCTCGTCCCCACGTATGCTGTCATTCCCGATCTCAAGGGCCAAAAGGTGTATGTGGCAAAGAACGGACGGGCGACGTTGGTGGACGTCGAGACCGGCATCCGGATGGAGGAGCAGATCCACATCGTCAAGGGGTTGGCGGCGAATGACACGCTCCTCACCACGGGGCTGCTTCAGCTGCGTCCCGGGGTCGCCGTCTCGGTGACTCTCGACCGGTAGTCCGCTTCTCCACGAGCCTTTTCCCGTCAAGGAATCGTTATGACACTATCATCCGTCTTTATCAATCGCCCGGTTCTTGCGACTGTCTGCGGAATCCTCATTGTTCTGTTCGGAGCTATCGGCTATACGTTCCTTGGTGTTCGTGAATATCCCGCTGTGGATCCGGCTGTGATCAGTGTCTCCACCAGCTACCGGGGAGCGAACGCTGATATCATCGAGACCCAGATTACGGAACCGCTGGAAGAGTCCATCAACGGTATCGCCGGCATACGCACGCTGACATCGTCCAGCAGTGACGGGCGCAGCTCGATCACCGTTGAGTTCGAACTCGGTGTCGATATGGAAGCGGCAGCGAATGATGTCCGGGATCGTGTCTCACGTGCCATAAGAAATCTCCCACCGGATACCGACCCACCGATCATTTCGAAAGCCGATGCCGATGCGAGCCCCATCATGCTCCTCGGCCTCAGGAGCAGCACTAAGAGTCTCCTCGATCTCAGCGAGATTGCGAACAACATCTTCAAGGAGCGGCTGCAAACGGTTCCGGGAGTGGCTGAAGTGAGGATCTGGGGCGAGAAGCGATATGCGATGCGACTCTGGATGGATCCGGCACGATTGGCCGCGTTCCGGCTGACTCCTCTCGACGTCGTCTCCGCGCTGAACAAAGAAAATATCGAGCTGCCGTCCGGGAGAATTGAAGGCCGCTCAACGGAGCTGACGATCAGGACGTTGGGTCTACTCCTTGAACCGCATGACTTCAATAACCTCATCATCAAGGTGGTCGATGGCAGGACGGTCCGCTTCCAGGATGTGGGTTACGCCACGCTCGGGGAGGAGAATCAGCGGAGCATCATGAGGGGCAGCGGCGGCGTTCCCATGGTGGGAGTGGTCGTCGTGCCGCAGCCGGGGGCAAACCATATTGCCATCGCCGACGAGGTGCACAAACGGGTCGAACAGATCCAGCGGGATCTTCCCGCGGATGTCGGTGTCGACACGGCGTTCGATGTCACCCAGTCCATTCGGAGATCGATTAAGGAAGTGGGGGAGACGATCCTCATCGCATTTTGTCTCGTGGTACTGGTGATCTTCTTCTTCCTGCGAGATTGGCGGACGACGCTGATTCCCGTTGTCGCGATCCCGATCTCGCTGATCGGCGCCTTCTTTATTATGTATCTTGCCAACTTCTCCATCAATATCCTGACACTGTTAGGGGTCGTCCTGGCGACGGGCCTGGTCGTGGACGACGCCATTGTCGTCCTGGAGAATATTTACCAGAAGGTGGAACGGGGATTCCACCCGATCGAGGCGGGACATCGGGGATCCAAGGAGATCTTCTTCGCCATCATTTCGACGACGATAACGCTCGCGGCGGTCTTCCTCCCCATCATTTTTCTCCAGGGACTGGTAGGGAGGCTGTTCAGAGAATTCGGTGTCGTCGTCGCCGGCGCAGTGCTGATCTCTGCGTTCGTGTCGCTTACGCTCACGCCGATGATGAGCGCGAGGTTCTTGAAGAAGGCCGAGGAGGAAAACTGGCTCTATCGCAAGACGGAGAAGTTCTTCCGGCAGCTGGTCAGTGGCTACAATCTCTCATTGCAGAGATTCATGGAGAAGCGGTGGTTGGCGATCGTCATGATGATCGTTGCAACTGTAATCATTTTTGGCGTCGGCACACTGCTGCGATCTGAGCTCGCTCCGATGGAGGACAGGTCGAGGGTGCAAATCCAGAGCACCGCGCAGGAAGGCGCTTCGTTCGAGTATATGGACAGCTACATGAACCGACTGCTCCAGGCTGTCGATGCCTCGACGCCCGAGCAGGACAACGTTCTCTCGGTGACCGGCGGTGGGGGCGGATCAAGCTCTGCCAATTCGGGATTCGTTCGGATTTCGCTGAAAGATCCGGATCAACGTCAGCGCTCTCAACAGCAGGTTGCCGATGATCTGACGCGGCTCCTGCAGAGGTTTTCGGAAGCGCGAGCGTTTGTCACGCAGGAGCAAACGATCACTGTGGGCCGGCGTGGCGGCTTGCCGGTCCAATATGTGATCCAGGCCCCGAATTTCGAGCGTCTGAAAGAGGTCCTTCCGAAATTCCTGGAGGAGGCGCGCCAAGATCCGGCGTTTCAGGTCGTCGACGTGAATCTGAAGTTCAACAAGCCGGAGCTCCACGTGGAGATCGATCGAGACAAGGCGAGGGACCTCGGGATCTCTGTGATGGACGTCGCGCAGACCCTCCAGCTCTATTTCAGCGACGAGCGGTTGGGGTACTTCATCATGAACGGCAAACAGTACCAGATCCTCAGCCTGGCGACGCGCGACAACCGCGAGGAACCGCTCGATCTGCGGTCCGTCTACGTCAGGAGCAATCAGGGCGAGCTCATCCAGCTGGACAATATCGTGCGATTGACCGAGGAGAGCGCTCCGCCGCAGCGCTACCGGTACGATCGGTACGTCGCAGCGACGGTCTCGGCCGGCCTGGCTCCGGGCGTGACCCTGGGGGATGGCATCAAGGCGATGGACGGAATTGCGCAAAAGACGCTGGACGAATCGTTCCGCACCGCTCTCTCGGGTGCCTCGAAGGACTACGCCGAGAGCTCCTCCAGCCTTATCTTTGCCTTTCTGCTTGCGCTCGTGCTGATCTACCTCGTGCTCGCCGCTCAGTTCGAGAGCTTCCGAGATCCGCTCATCACGATGTTCACCGTGCCTCTGGCGCTGGCTGGGGCTGTGATCTCCCTCTGGGCGTTTGGCCAAACGCTGAACATTTTCAGCGAGATCGGCGTGATCGCGCTCATCGGTATCGTCACGAAGAATGGAATCCTGATCGTGGAGTTCGGGAACCAGAAGCAGCGGGCTGGCCTGCCGATCAAAGAAGCGGTCATCGAGGCGGCAACGCTGAGACTTCGTCCGATCCTCATGACGAGCCTCGCCACGGTGCTGGGCGCTCTGCCGATCGCGCTCGCGTTGGGTGCGAGTGCGCACAGCAGGGTCTCACTGGGAATCGTCATCATCGGCGGATTGTTGTTCTCCCTTGTCCTGACCCTGTATGTGGTCCCGGCCCTCTATACCTATCTCTCGACGAAGAAGGGCAAGATGGCACTCCCCGTGACGGAGGAGAAGCAGGAACCGACCCTGCTGCCGGAAGAAATATTCGCCAAATAGGCGCGGCGGTTCCGTTCGAAGAAGCGACGCGTCCACACGCCGGGTGCGTTGCTTTCGCGTTTGAATTGCTGCTCGATCTCCATTGTTGATTAAGCCTCCGTCGTTTCCTATATTGCGTTCCGTCCGGCAGTTCGAAATTCACAGTTCTTCACTCACCTCTCAACCAATCGATCGTCTATGAGCGCCGAAAAGAAGAAACAGCTTCTGGAGAAAAGGGAGAAAGCCCTTTTCGGAGGAGGTAAGCAGCGGATTGAGGATCAGCACAAGAAGGGGAAACTCACCGCCCGCGAGCGCATCGATCTCCTGTTGGATGAACGGAGCTTCGAGGAGATCGGGATGTTCGTCCAGCACCGATCGACAGACTTTGGGCTGGAGAAGCAGAGGTACCCCGGCGATGGGGTGGTGACAGGACACGGAACCATCGACGGGAGACAAGTGATCGTCTTCAGCCAGGATTTCACCGTCTTCGGCGGATCGCTGTCGGAAGCGCATGCCGAGAAAATCTGCAGGATCATGGATCTCGCGATGAAGCTCGGCGTCCCTGTCATCGGACTGAACGACTCCGGCGGCGCGCGCATCCAGGAAGGAGTTGTCAGCCTCGGTGGTTATGCGGATATTTTTCTTCGCAACACCCTCGCCTCAGGCGTTGTCCCGCAGATCTCGGCAGTCCTCGGCCCGTGCGCCGGCGGCGCGGTCTACTCCCCTGCGATTACGGATTTCGTCTTCATGGTGAAGAACACGAGCTATATGTTTGTGACCGGGCCAAACGTCGTGAAGACGGTCACGCACGAAGACGTAACCTTTGAGGAACTCGGCGGGGCCATGACGCACGCCACGAAGAGCGGTGTGGCGCACTTCGCCATGGAGAACGAGGTTGAATGCTTGCAGGCGATCCGAACGCTCTTCTCGTACATCCCCTCGAACAATATGGACGATCCCCCGCGTGTCGACTCCCAGGATGACCCTCACCGCATGGAGGAGAGCCTCAATACCATCGTGCCCGATAATCCGAACAAGCCCTACGATATGAAGGAGGTGATCCGGAGGATTGCCGATCACGCCGCGTTCTTTGAGGTTCACGAGCTCTACGCGCAGAACCTCATTGTGGGGTTTGCGCGGCTCGGAGGGTATTCCGTCGGCATCGTTGCGAACCAGCCGTCGGTACTGGCAGGTGTCCTCGACATCGACGCATCGCTGAAGGGGGCGCGCTTTGTCCGGTTCTGCGACTCGTTCAATGTCCCGCTCGTCGTGTTCGAGGATGTGCCCGGATTCCTGCCGGGGACGGATCAGGAATGGAGGGGGATCATCAAGCACGGATCGAAGCTGCTCTATGCCTTCTGCGAGGCGACGGTACCGCGGGTCACGGTCATCACCAGAAAAGCCTACGGTGGGGCATACGACGTCATGAACTCCAAGCACATCCGAGGCGATATGAACCTTGCCTGGCCTTCGGCGGAAATCGCCGTCATGGGGCCCAAAGGCGCCGTGGAGATCATCTTCAAAAAGGAGATTGAGCGAGCGCCGGACAAGGAGCAAGCGTTGGAGCAGAAAGTGAACGAATATAGGGAGAAGTTCGCGAACCCCTACATTGCCGCTGAGAGAGGGTATATCGACGAAGTGATCCTTCCGAGCGAGACCCGCCCGAAGCTCATCCATGCATTGCAGTTCCTCGAAAATAAGGTCGATTCAAACCCCAAAAAGAAGCACGGCAACATCCCTTTGTGAGCGGTCACAGCCGCTCCGTGATTCTGGACACAATCCCGTCGAGCGATCTCCGCCCAAGCTTGATTCTGACGGCTGTTCTTGGTAGGATAGAGACAGCCTCGTGGTAGGAGAAGACAAGAAAGGGGGGTGTCTGATGAAGCGAATGTTTCTGTTTCTTGCCCTGCTGGTCGTACTTCCCGTTGACTACCCGTCCTCCCTCTGTTACTCGCAGTTTCGTACCTCAGTTTTTATTGTCTCCCAGCCGGCCACGCTCGCGGAGGTAGGAAGACTCTATCAATATCAGATCCTCGCCGTCAGCTCGCGCCCGAGCGACACGTTGCGCTATCGGCTCTGGGTCGCGCCGGAGGGGATGACGATCGACTCGCTGAGCGGGCTGATCACATGGGTTCCTCCTGCTGTCGGCGGCTTCGCCGTCTCTTTGATCGCGAGCAATCAACGCGGAGAGAGGGCGGCGCAGGAATACAAACTCAGGGTCGTCAGCTTTCTGGGAACGATCGCCGGAATCGTCAGGAACGACAGCGGGGTCGGCATTCGCAGGATCATCGTGACCCTGTATTCCGCGATCTCGGTGAAGAACTATCCCAGATACCGCAACTATTGGGCGATGACCGATTCCAGCGGCAGATTCGCGATTGCCGACGTGGATTCGGGCACGTATGTCGCATATGCCGTGCCTCTCTGTCATCTGTTGATGAGTGCGATCCCGTGTTCCGAGGATGACTATCTTCCCATCTGGTATCGCGATTCCCCGACGATCGCAGGGGCGACGCAGATCGCTGTCAAGGATTCAAACACGGTCCGGGTCGATCTGGTGATGTACAGGCGGGTCAGGCCCGTTCCCGTGACGGTCTCAGGGAAAGTCACGGACACGACCGGAGAACCGATTCGCGGCGCGGGCGTGGTGGTGAGCTCGATGCTGAAAAGCCCCATCATGGTGAACTCGAGCCTTCCGACAGCGCTCGATCAAGTCTCAAACCGAGTATCTGATGCGAGCTTCGGCGTTTTCCCCGATGTCATGGCGTTCGTGAAAACTGACTCCCTCGGCGAGTACAAGGTTGCGGCGCGGTCGGGATGGCCTTATATCGCAGCTTGTTTTGCCGGCGGGTATTTACTCCAATTCTACAAGGAGAAGGAGAACGCCCTCGAAGCGGACCGCATGCTTCTCACGCGCGACAGTTCAGGCGTGGATTTTCGACTGCAGTCGATTCCGAAGGCAGTCGGCAAGATTGGAGGCGTTGTGCAGGACAGCGGCGGCGTGGGAGTGCCGTCGAGAGTCATCCTGTACTGCCGGACGCCTGTGTCGCATGCCGCGAGCTCCGTCCGGACGGCTCACTCCGACTCGCTCGGGAATTTTCTTTTTGAGGCGCTTCCGAACGGCTCGTACATCCTTCAGGCAGTGCCGTTCCGCGAGTACCTGCCGTCGTTCTACAACGCCGGTGGCTGCGGTGTGTTCGGGTGGCGACGGGCAGATACGATCAGGATCCAGGGAAACACCGTCGATGGGCTGGTCGTCTGCGTGAAAAAGGCGTCCGCGTGGGGTGCGGGGACGATCGGAGGCCGCATCGCTGCAGTGAGCGGCAGCGCGCTTGCAGGAGTTGTCGTGTTGGCGATAGATCAGGATGATCCGTCCCTGGCGACGTCGGCGGTCACCGATGCCGAAGGCGGGTATGAGTTGGTAGATCTCGATCCTGGCACGTACAGCGTCTCGGTCGACAAGGTCGCGTACGAGTCGCCGGGTGAGAAGAGCGGTGTCGTCGACTATGCGAAGAGCGAGGGGACGCTCAATTTTACGATGTCACCTGAGCCCGTGGCGCCGGGCGATGAGGCGGGACAACTCGTGCCTGAGGAGTATCGGCTGCTTCAAAATTATCCCAACCCCTTCAACCCGTCCACCGTCATCGAGTTCGATCTGCCGAAGGGGGATCTTACGACACTCCGGCTCTACAACATTCTGGGTCAAAAGGTCGAGACGCTCGTCGACTCATATTTGCCGGCGGGGCATTACACACTTGAATTCACATCCGTGGGCAGGCGCGGATCTGAGCTTCCTTCGGGCATCTATCTGTACGAGTTGAGGTCGGGTTCCTTTGTTTCGACGAGAAAGATGATATTGGTGAAATAGGTGTCTGAGGCGACAAGAGAGTGGCGAACGCCCTCAACGTCGAGGAAATGCATCCAAACTGAATCTTCTTCTTGATTCTTTGTCTCGTGTGGCGTATCTTAAACAGAACTTTTGCTCAATTGTCCACAGTGATCGGGGGCTGATGAAGCAGATTCTCCTGTGTGTTTTCTGCGTCTTGGGTTTGAGGTGTTCCTCTGAGCAGGCCACCCGCTCGGACACCGAGTTCAATCGGATAGAGAAGCTCGTCAAAACGCTCTCCGCATCTGATTCCACCATCCTCCTTTCTCCCATCGACAGCGTTTCCCATGCCACGTCTCCCGGCGTGATCCCCGGCGACAGCGTCCGTGCCCGGAAGATCGGCGGTGCCCTTGCACCCGGAGACTCGCTCGAAGACGAATCAGCTCTCATTGCTGAGAAGCTCGAGTCGGCTCGCCAGCATTATCTTACCGCTCTCAATGCACAGGAGGCCGGTGATTCAACGTTGTGCGGGAGCGAGTTCGAGCAAGCCATCAATGTCCTCGACGAGTTGAGCTACTTCCCGGAGATCGACTCGAACAAGGATTTCACGGAGCTGATGCAGAGCGTTCTCGACGACTACGAAAAGTACGTTGCCACGATCGACCAACTTGGGCCTGACGCGCCGGCCTTTGCGTTGCGTGAAAAAGCGAGCCTGGCGATCGAAAAGGCCGGACCGACGGAGATGATCGTCCCGAAGTATGATGTCGAAGGAACGACCGTTCCCCTTCCATTCAACGATTATGTTGAGCGCGCGATCAGCTTCTTCCTGAGCAAAGGACGGGAGCATTTTGAGCGATGGATGTATCTCTCCGGGAAATATTTCCCGGTGATGGAAAAGATCTTTCGGGAGGAGGGGGTGCCGGAGGAGCTCCTGTATCTCGCGATGCCCGAGAGCGGCCTTCGCCCCGATGCCCGCTCACGAGCAAAAGCAGTCGGTCTCTGGCAGTTCATGAAGGGGACAGCGAGGCTGTACGGGCTGAGAATGAATTTCTGGTACGACGAACGTCGCGATTTCGAAAAATCGACGCGTGCGGCTGCGCGTCACTTGATGGATCTGTTCTCCGAGCTCGGGGACTGGAATTTGGTTCTCGCTTCGTATAACGCGGGGGCCGGGAAGGTGTACCGCGCAATCCGGCGCAGCGGCAAGACCGACTTCTGGAGCATGAGGAAGTACCTTCCGCGGCAGACCCGAAACTACGTGCCGCAGTATATCGCAATCGCGCGCATGGCGCTGGAGCCGGAGAAATACGGCTTTCGCAATCTGCCGGCTGCAGACCCGCTCAAGTATGATATTGTCGAAGTGGACGATGGCGTCAATCTGAGGGTCCTGGCAACGTGCGCGGAGACCGATGTCGAGACCCTTCGGGACCTCAATCCGGAGCTCCTGCGTCCTCATACTCCTCCCGGTGTGACGGGCTACCGGCTCAGAATCCCGCAGGGGAAGAAGGATGTGTTCGCTCAGAATTTTGCCGCGGTCCCCGCCGACCAGAAGAAACAATGGGTTGCACACAAGGTAAAAAGAAGTGAGACTCTCGGAGCGATCGCGCGGAAGTATGGCTTGACCGTTTTGGTCCTGAAGGAAGTGAATGACATCCGATCCGACCGACGTCTGAAGCCGGGAACGACCCTGGCCATACCGGTCTCGCCAGAGGAAATGGAAAGCGCGAAGGTCCCATTCGATTATGATCGAGAGGCCAAGAAGGTCAGTTTCGGGAAGGGGAAGGAAGCAGCTCTGGCCCAGGCCAAAACCGATGCCAGTCGTTCCTCGAATTCGTCCGAGCGGATGTTGAAAAATCCTAAGGGGAAAGACCAGCTGGTGTATACTGTCAAGCGCGGCGACACCATCGGACATATTGCCGAGTGGTACGGTGTGCGAGCGAGCGATCTTCGTAACTGGAATGACATTGGGTACAGAAGCTTCATTCAGCCGGGCCAGGAACTCACCGTTTGGGTCGATCGCGGAAAGGCAGATGACCTGAAGAAAATCGACCAGATGTCGTTTGCGGAGAAGGAGGAGCTTAGGAGGGGGGAGGTCGGCAGCGGCAGCTCGAGCCGGATTCCTCGCGCTTCGTCAGGAGACGACCAGGGGTGGGTTCAATACACCGTCCGTGAAGGCGACGCATTGGAGAAAATCGCCAAGCAGTACGGGGTGAGTGTGAGCGATCTGAGGATTTGGAACGCGTTGAAAGGGAGCAAGATCGTTATCGGGCAATCGCTTGACATCTACAGTGAGCCTGAGGAACGTGCACCGATCATCCCGACGCCGCCAAGCCCTCAGACACCCCTCGCCGGTAATGCGGACGACGCAAAATCGACGGCCGCCGGCCAGACGCACCGAGTGAAGAAAGGTGAGACGCTCTCCGAGATCGCGCGGTCGTACGGAATCACCATCAGAGAGTTAATGCAGCACAACAAGCTGCGATCCTCGAGGATCAAAGTGAACCAGGTTCTCAGGATCCCCTCATCGGCAGCCGCCACATCGAGCAATTCCTACTACAAAGTACGTCCCGGTGACACGCTTTGGGATATCTCCAGGAAATACGGGGTCAGCGTTGAAGACCTGCAGGCGAACAATGACGTAGCCGATGGGATCCATCCTGGGGATCGCCTCCTCATTCCCTCGAAGTAGCACAATCGCAGTAACACTCCTAGAGCAGCGCTATTCCAAGGTCTTTCTTCAGCCGCATCAGAGCCGGCAGCTTCAACCCTGCCGCCTCCAGGATCTCTTCGCGACGGAGAAGCTCTTGGGGCTCACCCAGGAAAACCAGTGTGCCTTGGTGCAACAGCAACACTTTCGATGCGTACGGAAGAAAAAGCTCAAGATCGTGCGATACGACAAGAAGACCTCGCTCGTTCGCGCGGAGAGAGCCTATGACCTTATCCAAAATCCTTCGCTCGAGCTGGGAGAGCCCTGCACTCGGCTCGTCAAATGCAAGGAAGGAGGAACCACTTGCGATCGCGCTGGCGACGGTGAGAACCTTCCGCTGCGCCGGCGGCAGATCGTACGGATGTCGAAGCGCGACCGGATCCAGTTCGCACAACGAGAGTGCCTCCTCGGCCAGCTTGCCCGCGTCGCGTCGTTTGAGATTCCGGGGCGCGAATTCGATCTCGCGCCGTACCATCGACGCAAAGAGCTGATCAGCCGGATTCTGAAATGTGACGCAGACGTGCCGGGCGAGCGCGGCGGTGGAATGCGTCGCGGTGTCGCAGCCCGCGACCAGAATGCTGCCCCCCGTCGGCTTCAAAATGCCGTTCAGGAGTTTGAGCAGGGTGCTTTTGCCGGCGCCATTTTGCCCGAGGATGAGCAGAAGATCCCCGGTCTCCAGATCGAAGGAAATATCGGAGAGGACCGGCACCCTCGGCTTGTACGCGAAGTGGACGTTTTGAAATTCTATCCTCATGGCTCCGCCAAGGCCTTTCCGAGAAGATCCGCCGCGTGTGGCCGGCCCATAGACGATCGAGCAAGACCATCCAGCACCTCTCTCCAGCCGTGCAGCGGGAGTACATTCTCAAAGTCCTCTATCCTCAAAATGAAATCCCGAGGACTCCCGCTGAAGAGGACTCTTCCCTGGTGAAGCACGACGATCTGATCGGCGAGCGCCAGCGGGAATTCGATGTGCGTGTCCGTGACGACCACCGTGGTCCGGCCCTGCAGGGATTTGATGATCTGGCGAAGTCGGCCGATGACTGCGGTGTCGAGCGCTGAGGTCGGCTCGTCCAGAAGGAGGACCTCCGGCGCGGCGATGAGCATCGTTGCGAGTGCGAGGCGTTGTGTCTCCCCGCCCGAGAGGGTTGACGGTTGTCTGAAAGCGAGATGGTCGATCCCGAGCTCACGCAGGAGCTTCACGATGCGAGTCTCGGCATTCTCAGCCGCTGTTCCCAGGTTCTCCATCGTGAAGAGCACCTCGTCATACACCGTGTCTCGAACTCCCGATAGTTGCACGTACGGATCTTGCAGGACCAGACCAACTTCGGGAAACAGGATGTCACGCGGCAACGGAGTGAACGTCCTCTTACCGATGCAGATGCTGCCTGAATGGAGCGAGCCGGGGTGATGTCGGCCGAGAATGCCCACGAGGGCGTGCAAAAGAGTCGTCTTGCCGGCACCTGTTGGGCCAAGCAAGGCACAACAGGACCCCGGCGGGACATCGAGCGAGACCTCCGCGAGAGCGCTCGGGAGGTCCGGGCCGTACTGGAAGGAAAATCGGTCGACTAGAATGCGAGCAGCCATCGCAGCAGGAAAAGAAGGAGTAGTCCGAGAGTCAGAAAAAGAGAGAGGGTCGTCACGGGATTGCGTTTGCTCTCCGCCCGGACATGGAGGAGGGAAGGCTCTGGCCGAACCAAGAAGCCCCTTACCTCCAGGGCCGTGCCTCGATCAATGCTCTCGACAATCGAGGAGAGGACCAGCGGGGACAGGATCGACACGAAGGCCTTGGTCCTCGAGAACAGCCCTGCTCGAACCGGTGCTCCCCGTGCCTCCTGTGCAACGAAGACCTGGTTAATTCTCGCTGGCAGCTGGTCGAGGAAGTGGAGCGTCAGCAGGAGAATAAGGACCAGTTGAGAGGGCAGACCCTTTTGCTGAAGGAACCGAATGAAGTCCGGCAACGGCGTCGAGACGAAGAAGATGAGGATCGAGACGGAAAGAAGGAGCAGCCTCGTGGCCGTCCTGATGCCGAACAGCAAGCCCTCATGGTGGAAGTTTGCCCCCGCCAGTGTGAAGAGCACATCGCCGCCCGGCATAAGGATCCCGTTGAGGGCCGTGAGAAGAACGAGGATGGCGACGCTGTACATCAGGAACTTGTTGAATGCCCTGTTCGCCCGGTGGGATTGAGGATGGAGCGATGGAACGAGGTACCGGGTGACGACTGACAAAACCAGCAGCGGTACATTGATGAACCAATCGAGGGTAAAGGCACATACCCAGATGAGGAGAACGAGCGCAAGCTTGGACGAAAGGTCAAGGCGCATGCTGGGAGAGCGCATCCTTCAAGTTCGACGCACCGCGTAGCCGGCTGAGGAGATGCCGGGGGAGGCTGCGGGTGAGGAAATAGACGAGGAGATAGGTGATGAGCTTGTCGACGGGATCCGATGTCAGCCCCTGGTAGAAGACGCTCTTGAGCAGCGTGTTGCCCACGGAACGGAAATAGAGGACGAGAAAATCCGTCCCTGCCATCATGACGCCGCTGAATAAGTAGGCGGAGATGGGGGCTGAGACGACCGCAGCGAGAATGCCCTGCAAAATACCCCCCAACGCGACCAGGTACCACCTGCGAAACCAGCCTGCTCTAGCAATGTACCCTGTGAACGCGCCGATGACCACGACTACAGGGATGAAGAACATCATCGACGGGTTGCCGAAGGCTGCGGCGAGGAGGTTGGCAAAGGAACCGGCGATGACTGCAGACCACGGTCCGACGAGGACTGCGACGAGCACCGTCCCGATAGAATCAAGATAGAGAGGGATCTTCAGCGCTGCCGTAATCTGGCCGACTGTGAGATTCAATGCGATGCAGAAAGCGACGAAGGGAAGCGCCGCACCGGTCATTTCTTCGGCTATATGGCGGCGGACTGAGTTGAGCATCCTCTTAGGGTACGCTGAACGTTTCCCCTGCTTCTTGAGGGGGGATCAAGCGGTGCTTGGGCATCCAAACAAGAGAACCCGACCTGAGTCGGGTTCCTGCGAACGATTCCGTGAGACACTCCATCGTCCGCCTACAACGCGACGGCGGCGGGGTTCTGCAGAATTTTCTTGAAGTCCTGAAGGAACCGAGCCGCGACGGCCCCATCGATCATTCGGTGATCCGACGAGAGTGTGGCCTTCATCGTGTGACCGATGACGAGCTGGCCAGCCTTCACCACCGGTTTCTCGACGATGGTGCCGACTGCCAGAATCGCTCCCTCTGGCGGATTGATGATGGCGACGAATTCTTCAACCTCATACATTCCGAGGTTGCTGATCGTGAAGGTCGCACCCGTGTATTCCTCCGGCTTGAGCTTTCGGGTGCGAGCCCGATCGACGAGGTTGCGAAGCTCCTCGTTGATCTGTAAGATGCTCTTCTGCTCGCAATTCCGAACGATCGGCGTCACGAGTCCGTCATCAAGGGCGACGGCCACGCCGATGTGAGCGTAATGATACTGCCTCATCTTGTCGCCCAGGTAGGACGCGTTCACGTGAGGGTGTTCCATCAACGCTACGGCGGCGGCCTTGACGAGGATATCCGTGAAGCTCAGCTTGATCTCGGTGACATTGTTGATCTGATCGCGGAAGGCGATCGCCGGCTCCATATCGATCTCAACGGTCACGTAGAAGTGAGGGGCCGTCAGCTTGCTCTCGGTCATCCGTTTCGCGATCGTCTTGCGGATGAGGGAGAGCTCGACGTCAGCTGAAGTGCCGGGGACAATGGGCCTTGGCACACGTGCCGTGACCCCAATTCCGCTCGTGAGGACCCCTTCGATGTCGCGCTTGATCACGCGACCCTGCGGTCCGCTCCCGGAAACCCGGGTGAGATCGATCTTGTTCTCGGAAGCCAGCCTCCTTGCCAGGGGCGAGGCTTTTGTGCGACCGTCAGTCGGACGAGAAGGAGCCGAGACGCTGGGAGCAGCCGGAGTGACCGGTTGAGGCGTGCGTTTCGTGGCTGCCGCCTGCATCGCTGGCGCCGCAGGTCCCTTCTGTGGCACAGGCACCGAGGGCTTCGGCGCTCCCGCCGGCGTGGAGAGTAAAGCCGAGATGTCCTCGCTGGGGTCGCCGATAATGGCAATCAACGCACCGATCGGGGCTTTCCCGCCTTCGGGCACAACGATCTTCCGGAGGACGCCGGAGTCGTACGCCTCCAGCTCCATGTCGGCCTTGTCGGATTCGATCTCGACGAGAACCTCGCCCTGCCTGACCTTCTCTCCTTCTTTCCGAAGCCATTTCAGGATGACACCCTCTTCCATTGTGTCACTGAGCTTCGGCATCATGATTTTCGTGGCCATGAAGCTTCCTCGTTGATCAGTCGAGATAGAGAACCTTTTTGACCGCCCGTCGAATCTTGTCGAGGCTGGGCACAGACAGAGCCTCGAGATTGTGGGCATAGGGGAGCGGGACGTCCTCCTGGGTTACACGCTCAACCGGGGCATCGAGATAGTCGAACGCGCGGTTCGAGACCTCGTGCGATATCTGCGCGCCAACGCCGGCGAAGGGCCATCCCTCCTCCACGACGACCAGGCGATTCGTCTTCCTCACCGAGTTGACGATCAGGTCGATGTCCAGCGGCTTGATCGTGCGTGGGTCGACAACCTCAATGTTGATGTCCAGCTCCTTTTGCAGAGTATCGACAGCTTTCCAGATCACGTGTGCGAGCATCTTGGACCAGGAGACGATCGTCAAATCCTTCCCCTCCTTCTTCACCTCTCCGACGCCGAGCGGGATCGTGTACTCGCCATCAGGGATCTCACCTTTGTCGCCGTACATCACTTCGCTTTCGATGAAGATCACCGGATTGTCGTCCCGGATGGATGTTTTGAGCAGCCCTTTGGCGTCCTTGCAGGTTGACGGCATCACCACTTTCAGCCCCGGGATGTGGGCATACAGCGCTTCGAGAGCCTGAGAGTGCGTTGCCGCGAGGCCGTGGGCGGCGCCCCCTGGACCCCGGAAGACGATCGGGACGTGAAAATGCCCGCCGGACATGGAGTACATCTTCGCCGCATTGTTCGCAAGCTGATCGTACGCAACAAGAGAGAAATTCCATGTCATGAACTCGACGATCGGACGAAGACCCGCCATTGCAGCGCCCACGCCGAGCCCTGCGAAACCCGCTTCAGCGATCGGGGTGTCGACGATGCGCTTCGGACCCCACTTCTGCAGCAATCCCTGGCTCACCTTGTACGCGCCCTGGTAGTTGGCGACCTCTTCGCCCACCAGGAAGACACGCTCGTCACGCGTCATCTCCTCGTCGATAGCCTGGTTGATCGCTTCCCGCAGACTGACAATCGCCATATGCTAGACTCCGGAGGAATCCTTGTACACGTGGTTCCACAGCTCCTCGGGCGGAGGCTCCGGGCTGTTCTCGGCGAACTGTACGCATTCCTCTACGATCTTCTTGATCCGCTTCTCCGCCTGCTCGATGTACTCCTCGGAGATGGCACCTTCAGCTTTTAGATTCTCCGCAAACAAAAGTATGGGGTCGGATTGTTTCTCCTTCTCAACCTCTTGCTTCGAGCGGTAGAGCCCGTGGACAGGGTCGGACATCGAATGACCGCGGTAGCGATAGGTCTGGACTTCGATCAATGCGGGTTCGTAGGTTTCCCGCGCGCGGTCAGCGGCGGCTTTCACTTTCCTGTAGACCTCAAGGACGTCGTGGCCGTTTGCAGTCTCACCGGGAATGTTGTAAGCGATCCCTCTCTTGTACAGGTCCTCGACCGCAGACGCCCGGTCGACGGAAGTCCCCATCCCATACTTATTGTTCTCGATGATGAAAATAACGGGGAGCCTCCAGAGTCCTACGAGGTTCAGACCTTCGTGAAACGAACCGATGTTGGTCGCGCCGTCGCCCAGGAAGCAAAGGCAGACCTTCTTCTCACCACGATACTTGATGGCGAACCCTGCGCCTGCTGCGAGCGGGATGTGGCCGCCGACGATCGCGTGTCCGCCGAGGAAATTCTTCTCTCGGTCGAAAATGTGCATCGAGCCCCCTTTTCCCTTTGTCGTGCCCGTGTACTTTCCCAGGAGCTCAGCCATGATGGCTTTCGGGTCCACGCCCTTCGAGATCGCCTGACCGTGGTCTCTGTATGCTGTCACAACGTAGTCGTCCGGATTGATCGCACCCTTGATTGCTCCCGTCGATACGGCTTCTTGACCGTTGTAGAGATGGCAGAAACCCATAATCTTCCCCATTCCATAAAGCTGCGCCGCTTTTTCCTCAAACCGGCGGATGAGGAGCATATCATCGTACCAGCTGAGAAGGACTTCGGGCGAGAGGCCAAGGAGACGCGAGGATTGCTTTTTCGGGGCGACGGCAGCAACAGTACTGTTCATTCTTGCCTTGCTCACGTTTTGAGACACTTGCTGCGCTGAATCTCTGCGCAAACTGGAGGCAAATATACAAATAAGTTCCGGAAAATCAAAAATGACAATCCTGATGTCGGTGTGGCAACATGACAGTGTCAGGGCGACGCGTCTGCTGGAGGTTGCTGAGTGCGTTGCAGCGACCGGAGAGGGGTAGGAGCCGAGGATTGATTCTTGACCCGCAAAGCCATACTTTCGTGGCAGATCGTCCTCCGGCTTCGAGATTTTGCTTCTGATCTCACGGATGGGGCTCGACGCCAACAACCCGAGCAATTGATCCCAGGATGGCAAAGAACAGTGCCGGTCTCTTGATGTACCGATACCGCGAGGGTGAACTGGAAGTGTTTCTCGTTCATCCCGGCGGGCCCTTCTGGGCGAAAAAGGACTCAGGGTCTTGGTCGATTCCCAAGGGAGAATTCAAACCCGGTGAAGACCCGCTTGCGAGCGCACAGAGAGAATTCCGTGAAGAGACAGGTTTCGATGCAAAGGGGGAATTCGTGCCGCTCCAGGCCGCGAAGCAGCCGAGCGGTAAGATCGTGCACGCTTGGGCGGTCGAAGGCGATTGCGATGCAGAAAGGATCAAAAGCAATACCTTTTCTCTGGAATGGCCCCCCAACTCAGGGAAGCGTCAGGATTTCCCCGAGGTGGACCGGGCTGGATGGTTTACGATGGATGCCGCGCGGAGCAAGATCGTCAAGGGACAGATCGCTTTTCTCGATGAACTTGAAAGAGTGTTAAGGTCGGGTAAGAAGAGAGCCTGATGCAAACTCAGGAGGAAGCTATGAAATTCGTGCTGATCTCGGACACGCACTTTGGCGATCCGGAGGGAACACTCATCGTGCGGAAGGGCAGGGGCGCAGGAACCGGCAACGATTATCTGATTCTCCTTGGTGATGTGCCGGATTTCGCGATGGAGTGCTATGATGAAGCCTAGAGGATTGCCCACCAGATCATCTATATTCCCGGGAACCATGACGAAGTTGCCGCTCCGTTCGGCGAAGTGCCGCTCAACATAGGCGCGTGATCCGTCCAATCCCTCCTCCTCGCCTCCCCACAGTCCGATGCGGATCGTCCGCCGGGGCTTCAGTCGGAGTTTTTGAAGAATGCGGACCGCCTCCAGGCACACGGCGGAGCCCGAGCCATTATCCGTTGCCCCGGTACCTGAGTGCCACGAATCGAAATGGCCGCCGATCATCACGATCTCATCTTGAATGAAGCGCTGGATCATCGCGGAGTGGGCACGGAACATCGGGCCCTTTTGCGGATCGGCGTCCGCCAGTCTGACCAACGCTGAATCGGTGAGTCGTAATGATATGGATCCACACTCTTACGAAAGGCATTTTCTCAACTCCTGAGGGGTTGAAACCCCGCATTGTCGTCGCCTTGCTCTGAGCTTCAGCTCTTGAAGCTGTCCAAAATGTACGTCGAAACGCCGTTTCGACCACGTTGAGTATCGGAAATCGTTGGCTTTCCGTATCTCTCGAATGCGCCGGTCCGGTCAATAGTACTTCTTGGACAGCCCCAGGCAGTGCCGCCGTTACGATGAGGGTTCAACCCGCTCTAGCTGTGCCGGATCGAAAGAATGTCTCCATCCTCCACGATGTATTCCTTTCCCTCGAGTCTCCACTGGCCGGCCTCCTTGGCTTTGGCGAACGATCCTCCTTGCTCGATGAAGTGGTCGTACGACACGACCTCGGCGCGGATGAACTTGCCGACGAAGTCGGAATGGATCACCCCTGCCGCCTCCTGTGCCGTCATCCCTTTCCTGATCGTCCACGCCCTGCACTCATCCTCACCGACCGTGAAGAATGATTCCAGCCCGAGCAGGGCATATGACTCACGAATCAGCGTTGCGAGTGCGGATTCCCTAATGCCGTACTCCTCCATGAAGTCGCTTGCCTCGTCGGCCGGAAGCTCGGACATCTCCATCTCGATCTTGCCGAAGAACGAGACGACCTTCGTCTGCGCTCCTGCCTTCCTTCCGGCCACCCGTTTCACGGTCTCTTCGACGATCTCCTGTTGAGATTCATCGAAGTTCAGAGCGATGAGCATCGGCTTCATGGAGAGAAGCTGGTAGCTTCGGAGAATCTGGGTCTCTTCTTTGGCCAAGTCGATTTCCCGCAGGGGTTTCTCGCCCTCGAGGATGCCTCGGAACTTTTCGAGCGCGGATAGCTCCTTCTTGAGAAGCTCATCCTGCGACTTCTGAAGCTGCTTGTTGATCCTCTCCATTCGGGATTCGATGATCGAGAGGTCTGAGAGGATAAACTCGGTTTCGAACGTCGCGATGTCCCGCAGAACATCGATGGTGCCGTCGGGGTGGGGGACGGCGTCATTGGCGAAGGACCGGACGACCTGCACAAGGGCGTCGTTCGTCTTGACATTTGTCAGAAAGTTCGTAGTGAACTGCGTCGAGCCGGACTCTCCCTTCTTCAGCCCGACAACGTCGACGAACTCAATGATTGGATGGACTGTGCTGTCAGGGGCGAAGATCTCAGAAAGCCTCTGCAGGCGCCCGTCCGGAACCCTGACGATCGCCTGATGGGTTTCGGCCTTCGCAAGGGCGGAAGGCTCGAGGTGCGTCTTCGTGATAGTCTGAAACAGCGTTGATTTTCCGGAGTACGGGAGTCCGACGATTCCGATCTGCACAGGGTTGCTTCTCTCAGGCTAGGAAATGAATCTGCAAATATAGCAGAATTTTTCGAATTCTACTCTTGGAATGTTTCCCGATTTGCAGTAATTTTAGGTCGGCGCCTCCGGTGCAGCGTGTCGTGGCCGCCGGCAGCCGAGTACAATAGTCACTCATCTCGGGTCCTATGCCCAAAGATTACGATCCGCGGATGCACTCCGCTGAGCATATTTTGAATCAGACGATGGTCCGTATGTTCAACCGGGGCCGTTCGTTCACCACTCACCTCGAAGCCAAGAAGTCGAGAATCTACTATCACTTCGACCGCGGCCTGACCCCCGGGGAGGTGAAGGAAATCGAATCGAAGGTGAACCAGATCATCCAGACCGACGCGGAGGTGCGGGAGGAGTTCCTGTCGAGAGAAGAGGCTGGAAAGCGGTTTAACCTGAGTCGTCTGCCGGACCAGGTCGGTGACACGGTCAGGATCATCAGGATCGGCGACTACGATGCCTGTCCGTGTGTCGGCGCACACGTCCGGAGGAGCAAGGAGATAGGGACATTCCAGATATATTCGACCAGCTTCGAACATGGCGTGCTGAAGATCCGGTTCAAGCTCTCTGAAGAAACCGCCCCTCACGAATGAAGATGCTTGAAACATCCGCCGCCATTTGGAATCCATCAATATTTACCGTACCTTGCAAAGAGTGGATCCGGCAGAGCGACTACCTGATACGTCCGCCGCTAAGTCACCGTTCGGCCCTCCACGGGACGATCATTTTCCCATCACATCATGAGGTCACCATGAGGCTTTACGTAGGTAACTTGTCCAAAGAGGTCACGAAAGAGGATCTGGAAGAAGCGTTCAAGGTATTCGGGCAGGTCGACGAGGTAACGATCGTCAGGGACCGGTCGAACAATGTTTCCAAAGGCTTCGGCTTCGTGGAGATGCCGGAGAAAGCGGAAGCAGAGGCTGCTATCGCAGGATTGCACCGCAAGGAATTCAAAGGGCAGTCGATGGACGTGAACGAAGCCCGGCCTCGTCCCGAGCATCGAGGATTTGGTGGCGGTGGTCGACACAGTGGCGGTGGTCGCCGCTGGTAGACGAGCGAGGAAGTGTATCAGGTGCTATGGAGTGAGTCTGTTGGCTGCAGGGTTCGACGCTCATGCCATCTCCAGCGGTCGCGGCGGGAAGACGATCATTGTCATGATCGCCAATCCGGATGCGAGAACGCCGCAGGGAGATAGTGACGAGCTGTACATCATCGACATCCTCGAGAGGTACTTTCTTTGAAACCGATTTGAGCGTTCAGTCGCGGGAGCATGGCGGTTTGAGGCCGAAGGCCCTTCTGCACCACGCTTGATCTGCTGCTCGTTAGGCAACTGCAACCGATCTGCTTCAAATGAAAAACCCTGCCTTGTGGGCAGGGTTTTCTGTAATGAGATCCGAGTTTCGATCTCTTTAGCGGACAACGGAGACATTCGTCGCCGTGAGTCCCTTGGGACCCTTCTCGACTTCGAACTCCACCGCATCACCCTCGTTCAGGTTCTTGTACCCGTCTCCAGTGATCGCTTTGAAATGGACGAAGACGTCTTCTCCGCCGGTGCGTGAAATGAAGCCATAACCTTTGGCTCCGTTGAACCACTTGACAGTTCCTTTTTCCATGGAACATGTCCTTTCGTGTATTGATAACGACCCGGCTCAACCGCCGGGCAAGGTGTACGCCGAACATACGGACTTGAAAACCACTCACTGCTCCTCGAGCCTTCGCTCTCAGGCATCAACTGATTCACGGCGTTTCCACCTTGGAAGGTGTCTGTGCGGTTCACCAGAGGGGGATTTTGAAGGCGTGATCGTCCTGCACAACCAGTGCGGAACGATCTCTCCCGAAAGAGACTAGACGGTGTACTGTTATTTGACACAAGAAGATACTGATAATCCGGATCAATTCCTACTTAAAATCGAGGTCTAGTGGTGTCCTGAGTGGGTCGGCGAGGCAGGATTCCGTGACCGTAACCACGAGATTGCAGGAGCTGTCACGGTGTGGACCGTGACAGGCCACGCCCGGAGTCCACCGCATGATGATTTCACGGCCAATCTGCTGGACAAAAGGGAGGCTAAAGCTGGTTCGGGTGCAACTTCATTTCCGATAGCGAGAGATAAACTCCTCGATTTCCGGAACACCCCCCTGAAAGATCAGGTACCCGTTGCTCGGCTCCCGCTCGGTGATCTCACCGGCGATGGGCGTGAGCATGATCTCCCGGACTCTCGCCAGGTCGTTCGTCTGCCCGAGCGCCCAGCCGAGCTTCACGTAGGCCACCTCGGGGAGCATGCTGGCGAAGGGTACAACGGCTTGTTCACGTGGCCGAGCCCGGTCCCGGCGATGATGATCCCCTCCTCCGTTTGTAGTCCTGGCGGAGCGGCGTGATCTTCTCGCGGCTGACCATGCCGATTGGGACATCGCTGATTGTGCGGAAGGTCGAGCGATAGCTCGAGTGCATCTTCCGCACCCGGGTTCCGCGATGGAGCAACCCGTAGACGTCAGAGGTCGGACCGAACATGCAGACCATCACCTCTGCGATGTCGCTCTCCGCCGCCGTCTTCACGCTGTGCATCAGGTTCAGCGCTGCGTCAGATGAAGGGCGGTCGCTGGAACGCTGAGAGCCGACCACGACGATCGGCATCGGCGAATTCTGAACCATGAAGGAGAGGATCGCCGCCGTGTGGTGCATCGTGTCGGTGCCGTGACCGATGACGATCCCCTGCACGCCCTTCTCGATCTCCCGCCCGATCGCCTGTGCGGTGCCGATCCATTGCTCGGGCGCCATGTTCTCACTGAAGACGCCGTATAGCTTCTCCGTTTCGAGGTTACAGAGGTCGGCGAGCTCCGGTACCGAGCCGTACAATTCCCCCGGCGAGAACGCCGGGATCACGGCCCCCGTCCGGTAGTCCAGCCGGCTCGCGATCGTCCCGCCGGTGCCGAAGAGCTTGACGCGCGGCTTCTTCGGGTCGTATGGGAATTCCTTCTCCGGTATCCTGTAATGAGCTTCCTTCCGGCCCTGGACGGGGCGATCGATTACACGCTCCGGGCCGCCACGCCAATGTTGTAGCCGCTGCGAAGCTTCAAGACAATGTGGTGCTGGTCAGCGGTCTCGGAGCGGGGTAGGACGATCCCTGTGAATGACCCCTTGTCGGTCTTGACTTTCACATCACTCCAGACCTGCGCATCGTAGGCCTTAAGCGTCTCGAGTGCCTGGCCGCGGTACCCTCTGTAACTGTCGTTGGCACTCACGAGCGTTCCTCCGCCGCAGCCCCGGCAAGCTTGGTTGCAACCACGTTTCCATCGATCCTTCCGCGCACTTTGTCCATGACAAGTCCCATAAGCACTTCCGATTCCTTCTCCGGGTTAAACAGATTCAGGCTCGTCAGCTCCGCAGCAGACCGCTCGATGGCAGAGGAGAGCTCCCCGTCCGAACAAATGGGGGGAAGGGATTGGCGGGAGAACTCTCCTCCCGCGGCGACCATCATCATTGAAGGGAGGATGCCTCCCTTGACGAGAGCCCCGTCCCTGTAGGCGAGCAGGATCTCGCGCATGGTCTCGGTCGAAAAACCTACGCTGTGATGAAGTTTCCTTGCCACGCGTTTCGGAAGCTGGATCAGCGTCACCGCTGTCAGCGTCGGCGGAAGATGCCATTCCTTGACGGCAATTTCGAACAGGCCGGCGTGGGAAGAAATGTTGAGGGGAGCAACGACGTCCGGAGGGACGCCGAGGTCACGGTACCACCGTTCGTTTTCCCAGAAGGGACGCGGGACTTCCTTCTTGATGTGCTCCAGATGCTCCCGGGTGATCCGGCGCGGGGGGAGATCGGTGTCCGGATACATCCGGTCCGGTCCCGGAAGAATCCGCTCGAATCCGTTTGTGCCGTCCCGGAGCGCCTGCCGCGTCTCGGATGGAATGCCGATTGTCGCCTCTTTGGCCCTGATGATGATCTCCGATGCGCCGCTCGCCGCATCTTGTTTGGTTCCCCATACGACCACGATCGTGTCATCCTCCGTCGCACCGACGGCCTTCTTTAGCATCTGCCATTCGGAGGACGCAAGAGTCTCGCTGGGGTTGTCGGAGTGGATGATATTGTGGCGCGTTCTGCGGAGAAGCTTTGTCACCTCATCGGTCTTCGCTTCGAAGGTCTCCTTTTGACGTCCTGGCGTGCAGCCCCGGGGCCTGATCGGACCTTCCGCGTGCTTCTGGCCATCTTGCGCAGAATCTCAGCCACCTCAGCGACCTCCTGGGGCGTTCGCATGTCGGGTGCTGTTACCGTCTCTATCAGCGGCATTCCCAATCGGTCCGTGAGATATGTCCTGAGGTGCCCGACGTCGCTGACCTCGCGGCAGGCGTCTTCCTCAAGCCCGAGCTGGACGATGCCGATCCTCCGTCCCTTGTACGGTATCCCGCCGTTCACGCCGACGATGGTAGTTCGTTGAAACCCCGTCGGGATGCTTCCATCGAGGTACTGCTTCCTCGAGATGTGGATCTCATCGACCATCGTACAACCGTACAGCAGTCCGATTTCCAGCGCAATGTCCAGCGCCTCATCGTTCAGCTCAAAAGGAGGGGTGTCGTCCATCTCGTACGTGCAGACCGTCGCGTGATTGATCTGGTAGGATGGCATGAAAGAGGTAGCTCTGCCGAGAAACGGGTCTCCGTATCCTGAGAGGCCGTTCAAATTTGCGAAAGAAAATGGCAAAATCCACCCACGTGGACAGAGAATTCCGCGGTAATCTGGAGAAAGTCGACCGGCCTCATTTGAAACGCAACTCTATTTCCCGTACGTTGGATCCGGCGGCTCCTCGCGCATATCCGCAAACCACAATCTCTCCTTCCTTGGAGGCAACGATGAGAAACCCTGCTGTCCCTCCGCGTTTGATGACTCTCGCGTCTCTCTTCTTCTCTCTTCTGCCTGCGGCTCTTGCGCAGCAGGCTCCTTCGCAGGAGACACCCTTCTATCGGAATCCCGACCTTCCGCTTGAGGAACGCGTGAGCGATCTCGTCACGCGCATGACGCTCGATGAAAAAGTCAGCCAGATGCTCTACGACGCTCCTGCCATCGAGCGGCTCGGCATCCCTGCCTACAACTGGTGGAACGAGGCGCTCCATGGTGTAGCCCGAGCCGGGAGGGCCACCGTCTTCCCGCAGGCCATCGGTCTCGCCGCAACCTGGGACACCGATCTGATGTTTCGTGTGGCGACCGTCATCTCTGATGAAGCGCGCGCCAAGCACAACGATGCGGTGCAGCACGAAAGGCGGGGAATCTACGAAGGATTGACGTTCTGGTCCCCCAACATCAATATCTTCCGCGACCCGCGGTGGGGGCGCGGCATGGAAACCTATGGTGAGGATCCGTATCTCACCGGCCGGCTTGGAGTCGACTTTGTGAAGGGCATGCAGGGGAACGATCCACACTACCTCAAGACGGTCTCGACGCCGAAGCACTTTGCCGTGCACAGCGGGCCGGAGCCTGATCGGCATGTCTTCGACGCCGTCGTGGATGAGCGTGACCTGCGCGAGACGTATCTGCCGGCGTTCCGTGCGACGATCTTCGAGGGAAAGGCACAGTCGATCATGTGCGCCTACAATCGCTTCCGTGGCGAGCCGTGCTGCGGAAGCAGCGAGCTGCTGCAGAAGATACTAAGAGAGGAGTGGGGTTTCGACGGTTACGTGGTCTCTGACTGCTGGGCGATTATGGACTTCTATACAACGCACAAAGTCGACGACACGGCGCCGGAGGCAGCGGCACGGGCGCTCCTCGCGGGGACCGACCTCAACTGCGGCGTGACATACGATAGTCTCGGAGTGGCCGTCAAGCGCGGTTTGGTCAGTGCGCTGCTCGTCGATCTCGCGGTGAAGCGACTGTTCCGGGCGCGATTTCAACTCGGCATGTTCGATCCTCCGGAACGCGTCCCGTACGCGAAAATCCCTGCCAGCGTCAACGACTCCAGGGAGCATCGGGAACTAGCCGTTGAGGCAGCTCGGAAGTCCATCGTTCTGCTGAAGAACGAGGGTGGGCTTCTCCCGTTGCAGAAGGACCTTCGCACCATTGCGGTAATCGGTCCAAACGCGGATGACGTGGATGTGCTGTTGGGCAACTACAACGGTACTCCTTCGGATCCCGTGACGCCACTGCAAGGCATCAGGCGAAAGGTCTCGACTGCCGCAAAGGTCATCTACGCACGGGGCTGCGATGTGGCGGAGAATATGCCGTCGCTGGGGGTGCTTCCGTCGACCTTTCTTTCAACAGAACGTAATGGTGTGCAGGCAGAGGGCTTAGAGGCGAGCTACTTCAACAATGACAGCTTTGAGGGCGCTCCGTTTGTCACCAGGGCTGATGAGAAGGTGGATTTCAATTGGTGGCAGGATCCCCCGATTCCCGGGATGAAGGCCGACAGCTTCAGCGTTCGCTGGACGGGCACGATCCTTCCTCCGGTCTCAGGCCGGTACGCCCTCGGTGTGAGGGCGTTCGGAGGTGCCAGCCTCTATTTAGATGATTCTCTCTTCGTTGAGGCCACTGATCAGCACAACGTGATCATACAATGGAAGTATGTGGAGCTTACGGCAGGGGTGCCGCGGCGTATCAAGCTCGAGTACTGGGATCGACGCGCAGACGCAAGTGCGCAGCTCGTCTGGTCCAGGCCGGATCCGCGCCTCAAGGAAGAGGCTCTCGCGGCGGCAGGATCAGCCGATGCAGTCATTATGATGATGGGGCTTTCCGCTCAGCTCGAGGGGGAGGAGATGCCCGTCGATGTTCCAGGTTTCAAGGGCGGCGATCGGGTCGATATCGGATTGCCACGGCCACAAGAGGAGCTCATTCAGGCAGTTTCAGCGGTTGGAAAACCAGTGGTGCTGGTCCTCCTCAATGGGAGCGCGCTGGCTGTGAACTGGGCGTCAGAGCATATCCCTGCCATCGTGGAGGCCTGGTATCCGGGCCAGGCGGCGGGGACGGCGCTGGCGGACGTCCTGTTCGGCGACTACAATCCTGCGGGGAGATTGCCCGTGACCTTCTACAAATCAACCGATCAGCTTCCGCCTTTTACCGATTATGACATGCAGGGAAGAACATATCGTTACTTCGCAGGCGAGCCGTTGTATCCATTTGGGTTCGGACTGACCTATACGACCTTTGCGTACAGCAACCTGCGGCTCCCCTCGAGCATCCGCGCCGGCGAAAACCTTGCGGTCTCCGTCGATGTCGAGAATACCGGAGGCAAGGAGGGGGAAGAGGTTGTTCAGCTTTACGTCACGGACGTTCAAGCTGGGGCGCCGGTCCCTATCCGATCGCTACAGGGATTCCGACGAGTCTCTCTCAAGGCTGGAGAGACCAAGAGCGTCTCGTTTTCCTTGACTCCACGCCAGCTCTCTCTGATTGATTTTCAGAACCGTCGGGTTGTTGAACCGGGGATCTTCGAGGTGAGCGTGGGTGGAAAACAACCGGGATTCGCGGGAAGAGCTGACGCAGCGACAACGGGGAGCGTAACCGGACGGTTCGAGGTGGTCGGCGGGACGATTGTGATTGACGAGAGGCAGTGACCGACAGAGAGAGATCGTGCAGACTCTCTGGGGTGCAGATGGCGTGTTGCAGGGCCGATCCCGTCAATCTGACGATCTACGGGATCCCGACAGACAGCATCGGGGTTCTC
>Ga0315282_10002311_pt1 | contig 35292 bp, 39 predicted proteins | sample YL17G07_20_MG_FD_203693 | JGI IMG/M metagenome (GOLD analysis project Ga0315282, IMG submission 203693) | Sediment microbial communities from Yellowstone Lake, YNP, Wyoming, USA - YL17G07_20 | ecosystem: Environmental > Aquatic > Freshwater > Lake > Sediment | place: USA: Wyoming | collected...
ATATCGTAAGGACATAGCTCAGAATCACCGGAGACAACAGCTATATCGTCTATGGTTACCCCCAGCTCTTCGGCAGCGATTTGAGCCATAACAGTGTCAACACCACCGCCGAATTCAGTCTGACCGGCGAACAGGGTGAATTTGCCATCAGGGTTGAGCTTGATAACAGCGGCGCTGCCGAAGGGGTAGTTATGTGCCCCACAGAACATACTACCGGTGCCTATGCCCATCCCCCGGTTTGGTTGCTTGCTCCACTTCTGCTTCCAGCCGCTGGCTTCAGCGGCTCGCCTTAGGCACTCGGGGAGACCATAGCTGTCCAGTCTGTCCCCATTAGGCAGGACGTCCCCCTTCTTTCTTAGATTTTTCAACCTTAACTCTAATGGGTCTATCCCCAGCTCCTCAGCTATCATGTCCAGTTGCGACTCAACAGCAAAGCTTGCCTGTGGTAAGCCATGTCCCCGCTTTGGTCCGGTAATCAGTTTGTTAGTATAGACCCCAACCCCCTCATGCCTGACATTGGGTATATTGTATATAGCGTGGCGGAAGACATGGGCAAGGTATAAGGCGGTTGGTGAGCTGTAGCGATAGGCGCCAACATCGTCAATGATTTTCATGTGTTGCGCCATTATTATGCCGTCGCGTTTAACCCCAGTCTTGACATCAATAATCATGCGGCGGCTGGCGTGACAGGTAGAGAGGACTTCACTTCGGGACAAGGCTATCTTTACCGGTCGCCCGGTCTTTTTTGATAGGAAGGCAGCCAGGAACTCATAGGGGAACAGGCTAATCTTGCCACCGAAAGCGCCGCCAACATATGTCTTGTGTACCCTTACCTTGCTTATGGGAATGCCCAAGGTCTTGGCTAGCCAGAAGCGCTTATGTTCATAGCCCATATGGGATAACCACACATCCAGCTTTCCTGAGGAATCAAAGCTGGCTAGAGCTACATGAGGCTCCATGGCAACGTGGGAGGTGGATGGGATTACAAACCTGTCCTGACGAACATAATCTGACTCCTCAAATCCGTGTTCAATATTGCCATACTCTATTAACGTAGCATTGGAGATATTGTTTACCGCATCGTAGGGTCTGGCTTCCCGGGTGACACCAAAGTCCTGCCAGGCGGTGGTCGTGGTCGGTGTAATTTTGTCATGTATTCTCGGAGCGCCGTCCTTCATTGCTTCCTCAGGGTCAAAGATGGCGGGGAGCTCCTCATACTCCACCTCAATCAAGCCCAGGGCTTCTTGGGCAATGTCTTCGCTGACAGCGGCTACTGCTGCCACATCCTCGCCAATAAAGCGCACCTTATCTATAGCCAGGGGGCATTGGTCGGCGGGGTAGCGGGGGGTATCAATGAAACTAAATCTGACCTCTCCAGTATCCTTGCCGGTAATGACTGCCTTCACCCCGGGTAGAGCTTTTGCCTTGCTGGTATTAATTTTTATAATCTTGGCATGAGGATAGGAGCTCCTGAGGATTTTGCCATATAACATCCCTGGTAGCACGATATCAACGGTGAATTTTGCCTCACCGGTGGCTTTTAAGCTTCCATCCACCCTGGGTATTGGTTTACCGACTACCGAGTATTGGTGCATTGCCTTCATCCTTTCATTGGCTTTGGGCTACCTCAAGTATAGCCTCGACTATTTTATTGTAGCCAGTGCAACGGCAAAGGTTGCCCGAGATTGCCTCCCTCACCTCTTTCTCAGTTGGCTGGGGATTGTTATCGAGCAGGGCTTTCGCCGATAGCAGCATCCCTGGGGTGCAGAAACCGCATTGAATGGCGCCGTGCCTGATAAAGGCATCCTGAAGTGGGTGCAACTTTGTTCCCTGACTCAATCCCTCAATAGTTAGAATTTCCTTACCCCGGGCTTCCCCTGCCAGCAACAGGCAGGAGTTGACTGGCTTCCCATCAAGCAGGACAGTGCAGGCACCACACTCACCAGTACTGCACGCCTCTTTAGCCCCGGTCAATCCGATATCGTCTCTAATCACCTCCAGCAGCGTTCTCCATGGCTCTACTATCACTTCATGGAGTTCTCCGTTCACCCTTAATTGAATCAGTTGCTTCATAACTAACCTTTCTCAGTGATTACCTGCTTTAGCGCTCGCTTGGTTAATACCCTAACCATCTCCTTTCTGTAGCTAGCCGAGCCACGGACATCAGATATAGGTCTTGCTTCATCGGCGGCGGCTTGAGCTGCCTTTTTTATCAATTCGTCGCTAATCGCCTTTCCCCTTATTAGTTCCTCGGCGTGGCGAGCTCTAATCGGAGTGGGAGCAACGGCACCAAGGACTATCCTGGCATCAACTATGCTTTTACCCTTGCTATCCAGTGTAACTACAACCGCCACCCCGACCACAGCAATGTCTATGGCTGTTCTCGCCGGTAATTTTAGGTATACCCCTCGGGTATGAGGCGGCGGGTTTGGCACCTGGATTTCAGTCAGTATTTCGCCAACTTGAAGGATGCTCACACCGGGACCAAGGAAAAAGTCTTCAACAGCGACCACCCTTTCCCCCTTTAGCCCCTTTATCTTCGCTTTGGCTCTTAGACCAATTAGTGACGGAGCCATATCGGCGGAAGGGGCAGCGTTACATAGATTACCGCCTATCGTGCCCATATTCCGGATATGAGGTGAGGCGGTTTGATGGGCGGCGGAGGACAGTATAGGGAACCTCTCCCGAACTATTGGCGAGCTTTCTACCTCAGCCAAGGTAGTGAGGGCGCCAATCACCAGCCCATCCTTGCGGCTATAGCTTATCGTGTCCAGGTTGGGAATAGTTTTGACGTTGATTAGATGCTGGGGGCTTACCTCCCTCCTTTTCATCGACACCAGTAGGTCAGTGCCGCCGGCAATCACCCTGGCTTTATCTTTGTATTTAGCCAGCAAAGAGCACGCTTCCTCAATAGTTTTAGCTTCTAAATGGTCAAATTTAGGTAACTTTAATAGATAGTCCAGCTTTGATGTCGTCATTATCGGCTCCGTTTATAGTTATCTGGTCAGGCATTGGCAGGCTCAGGTTTGCTGGCAGCAAGGCTTAGGCTTACCAGCCGGTCTATACCGCTTAAGTCAGGCATGACCTCTATTTTACCATTAGGGAAGAGGGCGCGTAGGAAAATGCTCACTGCCCTTTTTTGCCCCTGCCCAATCTCCAGAAGCAAAAAGCCGCTGGGGTGCAACTTGCTATCTACCTGGCGGCGGCATAACTGGCGTATCCTTTCCATTCCATCTAAGCCGCCAGCAAGCGCCAGCAGCGGCTCAAATCTGGCTGGGCTCATTCGGGCTAATTCTGATTCCCTAACATAGGGAAGATTGGCTATTATAAGGTCAACAGGCTCAGGCACAGGGTCAAGCATATTGCCCTCAAGAAGATGAACCCTATCTATCACCCCATGTTTTTGGCAGTTAAGTAGGGCAACTTCTAGGGCTGGGGCTGATATATCGGTGGCATAAATCTTGGTCTGGGGCAGGTTAAGCGCCAGGCTGACGGCAATAGCCCCGCAGCCGGTGCCAACCTCAGCGATAGTGGACAGAGGGTGATTTTGAGCCAGACCGAGAGCTGCTTCTACCAGTAGCTCACTTTCCGGTCGGGGGATGAGGACGCGGGGGTCAACATAGAAATCAAGCCCGTAGAATTCGCGGTGCCCGGTTATATAGGCTGTGGGCTCGCCATTTAGGCGGCGCTTGAGCAGGCGCCAGAAGGCTTCCTCTTGTTTGGGGCTTAATTCATGGTCAAGGTCTAGATATAACTGGGTTCGGCTTATTCCTAAGGCATGCCTGAGCAGTAGCTCGCACTCCAGAGGGGCATCATCAATGTTTTTTTCGGCAAGAATGCCTCTGGCGCGGCTAAGAGCCTGTTTCAGGGTCACGCCAGTTGCCTCTCTAGCTGTTTTGCGTGGTCAGTGGTGGCTAGGCCGTCTATAAGCTCGTCAAGCTCCCCATTCAGGATTCGGGGTAGGTTATGGATGGTTAGACCAATACGGTGGTCGGTAACGCGGTCTTGGGGGAAGTTATAGGTTCTTATCTTTTCGGCACGCTCGCCGGTGCCCACCTGCAAGCGGCGCTCTTTGGTTATTTCCTCTTCTTGCTTGCGCCGCTCTAAATCTAAGAGTCGGGCTCGGAGCACAGACATCGCCTTCTTCCTGTTTCTTAACTGTGAGCGCTCATCCTGGCAGGTGCTGACTATTCCGGTAGGCAGGTGGGTAATACGGACGGCAGTGGCTACCTTATTTACATTTTGTCCCCCAGCCCCCCGGCTGTGGTAGAAGTCAATTTTAAGGTCGTTAGGATTGATAGTTAACTCGACTTCGTCGGCTTGAGGAAGGACAGCTACTGTAGCTGTTGAGGTATGAATCCTGCCCAAAGATTCAGTAGTGGGCACTCGCTGCACCCGGTGCACCCCCCGCTCATACTTTAGATGGCTGAAGGCACCCTTACCTTTTATCTCAAATATAATTTCCTTAAAGCCGCCGACGCCGCTCTCAGTACTATTAACAATATCTATTTCCCAACCTTTAGATTGAGCATACCTTGTATACATGCGGAAGAGGTCGGTAGCAAATAGACTGGCTTCATCACCACCAGCCCCAGCCCGGATTTCCATAATGATGTCTCTTTCATCATTGGCATCCTTGGGCAGAAGGGCAAGCTTTAGTTCATGAAGTTGACGGTCTAGTCGTGTTTCCAGGTTTTCTATCTCCTGCTTGACCAGGGCACTCATGTCTTCATCCAGCTCAGTGGTTAGCATTGCCCTTGTTTCCTCTAGCTCCTTAGAAGTTGCCTTATATTCTCTATACTTGGTTACTAAGTCCTCAATACTAGCCTTCTCCCGAGCCAATATCTGCAATTGCTTGGGGTCAGTGGCTATCTCGGGCGTAGCTATTTGCTGGCTTAACTCTTGGTAACGGCGGTCTATTTGTTTTAATCTGTCCCACATAGTTGATTTATTCCTATGGGAAATTATAGCATAGGCACAGTTAGTGCTCAAATTTGTGGTGTTAGTTCTGCACCTCACCCCCTTGATATTTTACAACCCTCCCCCTTTATCCCCCTCCCTTAGATAAGGGAGGGGGAAGAATATGTAAAGAGGGGCAAAGCTCCTCTTTCCTCTTTTCCCCTCTCCGTGATAGGGGGATGGGGTCAATAAACAATCTCTTAGAGTGAGAAATGGAAGAATAATTGGCTCCCCGAGTCACCTAATAGATAGAACTTTTAAAGTAGTCTTCTCGTTCATTTAGATTATAGCAGCGAAGTCTTGAACAGGCAAAGTGCACATTCCACCCCATAGTAACCTCAAGTAACCCAAGCTTTGGTGCAATAGGTGCGGCTACGCTGGCAGCTGAGTTAAGATTACTCTCAATGGTTCACCTAACTCTATTTACAACATTCCACATATCTGGTATAGTAGAAACAGGGCGATGAAGCTCGCCTAGGGTTAATCCCAAACAGCCCGTTAGTGGGATGATAGCCTCTACTAGCAATGCCAGTAGAGGCTTTTTTCTTGCCTTAGTTGTGCTGTGGGCACATAGTAACCGGCTCTATGAGACAGGAACATCTACTGAAAGAACACGAGACTACTTATAGATTGGACCGCTCCTTCCGCCGGGAGGTAGTGAGCTATATTGAAAGGTGCCATCTTGAAGACGGCGGCTATTTCTTTGCCCGTATCCCGCCCTCGAGCGGTACGGATACCTACTTCGCGGTCAAAAGTCTTTCTATACTCGGTGTTAAGCCTCAGAATCCTGAAGCTGTGGTCAACTTTTTCCTGAACTGGATTAGAGAGGGCACACTTGGTGGCATTACGGGCATCTTCAATGTAGTGGAGGTCATAAATGAACTCGGCCAGATAACGGATGAACTCAGGTCGTATGCTCAAGAGCAGATAATGGTCTGTGAAAACAAGGCGGGAGGCTTTGGCGCTCTGGAGAACCTGGATGTTGAGGTGACCTCGGAGCTGCAGCAGACCTACCGGGCGGTGAGGGTTCTAAAAACCCTCAGTACCAGATTTGACCAGAATAGGATTGTGCGCTTTGTCTCCGGCTTTCTCAACCCGGATGGGGGATATGGCCGGGAAGGGCGCTCAACTCTGGCATCAACCTTCTATACCACAGAAATCCACAGGTTGTTGGGTGCAGAGACTGCGAAGATTAGCACTGTTGACTACCTTAGAAGCAGGGAGACGAACTGGCAGGTTAACTTTGATAGGGGGCAGGTAAGCTTCATTGAGGATTTGTTTTGGCTGGTTAAAGGCTTAGCCAACCTAGGTGAAAAGTCGGATTTCCCGGACAGGGTCACCAGGTTTGTTCTGGGATGCCAGAGACGAGGTGGAGGCTTCTCACGGGCTACCATTATGGGTATCCCTACCCTGGAGTACACCTTTTACGCACTTTCTATCCTGAGGGAGGTGGGGGTTCTGTAGAATGGTGATTTATTGTACCAAGTGCTGGAAAGAGAATCCCGCCGGTAGCAGGGTTTGCCAGCGCTGTGGAGCGAAGCCCCCCCCTCTTAAAACTACTTCCCCCTTCCCCTCAGGGGAAGGGGGTCAGGGGGGTGAGGTCAATAAACAATCTCTTAGAGTGAGAAATGCAGGAATAGTTGGCTCCCCGAGCTGGATTCGAACCAACAACCTAGCGGTTAACAGCCGCCCGCTCTACCGTTGAGCTATCGGGGAACGGTTAAACGCCTTATTAAGGGCGCCATCATTATTGTTGTTACAGATGCCTAAGTCAAGCTAGCAGTTTAGCTAAAAAGTTTTAGGTAACGGCTGGGGTTTCACCTGGATGTAGCTTCTTCCATTTTCCCAGCAATTGCTCCCGGCTTTCCTTATGGTCTGGGTCAGGTACGCAACAGTCCACCGGGCAGACCTCAACGCACTTGGGTGATTCAAAATTACCCACACACTCAGTGCACTTAGCCGGGTCAATTACATAGATTTCCTCTCCCTCAGAGATTGCCTCATTTCCACACTCCGGTTCACAGGCTCCACAGCTAATACACTCTTCTGTAATCTTGTATGCCATCTAACCAACCTCCTGTCTGATTATGGCTTATTTTATCATTTGTCCTTATTCAGTTTCTAGGTCGGCAAGGGGTGATTTTCCTCCCACCTTCATCCAGATTCTATATAGTTTTTCCCCGCCCTTCTCAAAGCACTTAAATCCCTTAGTGTCTACTTCTTCCACCTCAACCTCGCCTAACTCTCGGCATTGCTCTAACCAATTTCGGAAATGTTCCCCCCCACCGAAGTAAATCTTTCTCCACCTGTTTCCCTTTTCATCTATTCTTTCTCTAACTTGCTCTTCCTGGGCTATTCTTTCCAATTCCTCTTCTTGAGCCATTCCTCCTGCCCTCTTTACCCACCATTATAGATTAAGTCTAAGGCTTCACTTAGTCAAGGGGGTAGTTCTTTCTCCAAATATTTTCGTCCCGATTCTTACCATGTTTGCCCCTTCCTCCAGGGCGACCTGGTAAGAATTTGTCATCCCCATTGAAAGGTATCTCATCTCTACATTCGGTAGTTGTAGCGCTTTAATCTGGTCAAATATTTTTCTGGTAGTTACAAAGTAGGGTCTTGAATCCTCAGGGTCGCCAAAACGAGGTCCCATAGTCATCAGCCCCATTACTTTTATGTTGGGCAAGCTTGAAATCGCCCTTATTAAATTTTCGGCGTCTTCGGGCAGTACGCCTGACTTCTGTTTCTCTCGGCCACTATTTATCTCAACCAATACCGGCATCACCTTACCAATTTGAGCACATCGCTTATCAATCTCTTTAGCGATGTCAACAGAATCCACGGTTTGTATCATATCAAAGAGTCTTACTGCCTTTTTCACTTTATTTTTTTGGAGGTGGCCGATGAAGTGCCATTTTGTTTTATTTCCCACCACCTCATAGATTTTCTCTGCTTCTTGGACGTAATTTTCCCCGACAATCTTTATGCCGGCTTCTACGGCTTTCAGCACTTCTTCAGACGTTCTGTCTTTGGCTGCGGCTACCAATTCCACCCCGGTGGGTAGCTCATTTAGCAGCTTCTGGACATTTGCCCTGATTCCCACCGATAATTTCTCCTTAGGGCTAGCCGCCAACAGGGGGCGTCATAAAATAAAAATGGCTGCCGAGCCAGGATTCGAACCTGGGCTAAGGGATCCAAAGTCCCCTGTGCTACCACTACACAACTCGGCATCCTATATTGTGCCGAAGGTCGGGCTCGAACCGACACAGAGGTTGCCCTCCAACAGTTTTTGAGACTGTCGCGTCTGCCTATTCCGCCACTTCGGCTTACCGCTCAAATGGAGCGGAAGACGAGATTCGAACTCGCGACCTCCTCCTCGGCAAGGAGGCATTCTACCGCTGAACTACTTCCGCCACCACCCACGAAAATTTTTGATTTTCGTGGGGACCCGTCTTTTGGTGCCGAGGCCCAGAATCGAACTGGGGACACGCGGATTTTCAGTCCGCTGCTCTACCGACTGAGCTACCTCGGCGCACAAATTATTGTAGCTACTGGCAATATCAGTGTCAAGCAATCCCCCTTACTTCTCCTATGGAGCAAGGAATGGTATACTGGATAGCCATGCAGCGCAAGGTCTTTGGTCTTAATCCAAACGTCTTCTTTCTTGGCATTGTCAGCCTGCTGACCGACGTCTCAAGCGAGATGATTTTTACCCTCGTCCCCCTCTTTTTGCGCAATGTGCTGATGGTACCATTTACTATTGTTGGTCTTATCGGTGGGCTCTCTGAAAGCACCGACGCCATCTTCAGGATACTCAGCGGCTGGTTCAGCGACCGGGTGAGAAAGCGCAAGTCTCTGGCAGTATTGGGCTACAGCATTTCTACCATAGCTAAGCCCTTTATGTATCTGGCATCAACATGGGGTAGCGTGCTGGCAATTAAATTTGGCGATAGGGTAGGGAAGGGCATCCGCACCTCGCCCCGCGATGCCCTGGTGGCTGATTCAGTCTCGGCTGAGGAGAGGGGCAGGGGCTTTGGGCTGCACCGGGCTATGGATACAACGGGCGCCGTCCTCGGGCTGGCGCTCGCCGCCATGATTATATACCTGGTTCAGGGTGGGGGGCTTGGGCTTAGTCTGAAGACCTATCAATGGCTGGTATTGGTCGGCATTGTGCCGGCGGTGCTGGCAGTACCGGTGCTGCTATTCTTTGTCCACGAGAGAAAGGAGTCCTCGCCTAATGCTCGTCAGAAGTTGTCCCCAATTGGATTTGCTGGCTTTAATACCCGTTTCAAGCTGTTTCTGGCGATAATGGTGGTGTTTACCCTGGGCAATTCCAGCGATTTCTTTGTCATTTTGCGGGCACAAAACCTGGGCTCATCTGTTCTCTATGTAACCTTGATGCTCGTCCTGTTTAATATCACCTACGCAATTACTTCTTTGCCGGCGGGGGTGCTGTCAGATAGGTTGGGAAGAAGGCGTGTTATCGCCGTGGGTTGGTTTATTTATGCCGTGGTCTACCTTGGATTTGCCGTGGCATCAAGTCTGTGGCAGGTCTGGCTGCTCTTTGCCTGTTATGGAGTCTATTATGGGATAGTAGAGGGGGTGGCACGAGCCTTTGTTGCTGATTTAGTCCCTGAGGAGAAGAGGGGCACTGCCTATGGACTGTATCACGGGGTAGTTGGTCTCACTCTTTTGCCCGCCAGCCTGATTGCCGGCTGGCTATGGCAGGCTTACAGCCCCGCGGCTCCTTTTTACTTTGGCGCCGCTCTTGCCTTTCTGGCTATGGTGGGGATTATGGGGGTGGTGAGGGAGTAGGGCTTTCATTCATTTTTTGAAATTCCTTTTCAAGTTCTTCAATAACCCATTTCTTAATCTTGCCTCGGCATAACTTGCCCGACGATGCTCTAAACCATGCCCACTTTAAGTCTCTTGGAGTTCTTCCGCCTTTCTTTAAGGTTTTAAGTAAGTCTTGCATATCTGACCACTGCGAAAGTGATTTGCCACCGTCCAGTTGATAGGGGAATTGATAACCCATTTGTGGCATTACCTGTAAAAACCCCCATTTAGGACGCTTATAATAAAGTCCGAAGCCAGATAGTGTCACAGGCTTAGTATGCGGGTTGCTTGCTTCGAAAAATACCTGTCGGTTGCTACCCTTTGAAGCGTCGGGAGTTGTCAGATACGTACCACCAAACAAAAAGCCTAAGGACATTTTCACTTTCACTAATGGGCGGTCAAGAAACCACCTAAACCATTCTGCTATTAGTACAGCAACTAGGGTTATTAGCCCTGCAGCTGCAGCACCTGCAAATGCTGCCCAAAAGACGTCAGGCATAATTATTCCCCTCTAGTCTAGTACCCTAGCCTATTATAGCACGATAGCGCATAGGTTCGGAAAGGAGTATTATCTCTAGGTATAAAGGAGGACATTATGGAATTTGATGTGGGTATTGGCTTGGGGCTGTATGTCTCTGGGCTGGTTTTATTAGTAAGGACTTTGGAGGAATATCTTCCTTTAGATAAACGAGGGATTGGTCGGTGGTCAAGCATCATAACGCTTGTCTTGCTTGGAGTCTTATTCATGTTATACTAGGGGCTAAGCAGACTTTTTCTAGCACTACATTATCTATCAGCCTGGTCTTGCCGATTTTCACCGCCAGTGAGACCAGAGCCGGGGGTTTGACTTTGTCCAGTTCGTCCAGCGTCTCGGCGTCAGCAATGCTGATATATTCAATATTTGCTAGTGGCTGCTTTTGAATAAGGCCTGTCATCTTTTGGCGGATGGCTTGGGCGTCTTTCTCACCCTGCGACCAGAGCTTTTGAGCTAGGCTGAGTGCCTGATATAAGACTACGGCTGCCTTTCTCTCCTCGGGATTAAGATAAATATTGCGGCTGCTCATCGCCAGACCATCGGGCTCGCGCACCGTAGGCACGGCAACTACCTCCAGGTTCATATTAAGGTCAGCCACCATCTTTTTGATAACCGCCAGTTGCTGGGCATCCTTCTGCCCGAAGTAGGCTCTATCTGGCTGGACAATGTTAAACAGCTTGGCAACAACCGTAGCAACACCGCGGAAATGACCGGGGCGGGCGGCACCCTCCAGCCTTTCCGTAATCTTACCAACGTCTACCCAGCTATTGAACTGAGGCGGGTACATCTCGGCTACTGAGGGCATAAAGACAAGGTCAACCCCTTCCTTTTCCAGCATAGCTAGGTCACGCTCGGGGTTACGGGGGTATTTATCAAAGTCTTCGTGGGGACCAAACTGGGTGGGGTTAACGAATATACTGACCACCACCGAGGAGTTTTCCGCTTTAGCTCGTCTTACCAGAACCAGGTGACCTTCATGGAGATAGCCCATGGTGGGGACAAAGCCAACCGGCTCGGGGAGCTTGAGCCTTAGCTGTTTTATCCCATTTATGGTCTTTAAGACTTTCACCGGGGCTTACAACCTCTAACCCAATATTGGGGTCTGTATTCTACGCCTGACACGAGCTATTATACCACAGCCTAAAGTGACCATAACCATCCTTAATTGATGTCGTTTAGCAACCTATCCCCCTGACCCCCTTCCCTTAATAAGGGAAGGGGGAGTGTAGGTAAGAGAGGGGCTTCGCCCCTCTCTTAAGTCTCTTCCCCCTCTCCTTCTGAAGGAGAGGGGGACAAAGGGGGTGAGGTTAATAAACAATCTCTTAATTGAGTGTTGACATCCATCTATCTATTGCCCCATAATACACCTAGTGTTTCGAGGTATAATACGATAATGGTCGGTGATATTGCCTTAGTTTTACTGGTGATTACTATAGCCTACTTGCTTGGTTCCATTCCTTCAGCCTACATAGTGGGACGATTGCTGAAGGGGCTAGATATAAGAGAGGTTGGCGATGGTCGCATCGGAATGGCAGCTACCTTTCGCCGTGTGGGTTTGCTTGGCGCTATTATAGTAGGTATTATGGACGTAAGCAAGGGAGCGGCAGCAGTGCTGCTTGCCCAAAAACTTGGGCTCCCTCTCTTAATTGTGCTTCTTGCCGGGCTTACTGTGGTAGTGGGACATAACTGGTCAATCTTCCTTCGTTTTAGGGGAGGGAAGGGGGCACTCACTACCTATGGGGTGCTCGTTTCACTGATGTTCTGGCAGTTTTTTATTGCCCTAGCCTTAGCCGGGGTATTATACTTTATCACTCACAAAAGTGGAATGTCCACGGGCGTCTTGTTTGGCTTTTTATCCCTCATCAGTTGGCTTACCGGCAGTCTAATATTGCTCAGCATTTTGCCTATCTTTATTTCACTGCCTATGGTCTTAAAGCACATCTTCATGCCTAAAGCTGGTGCTGCGGTAATGGCTTCTATTAAAAACTTAGGGAATAAAGAGGGCTAGAGGCAACAAGTAATAGTGGTTACTTATTTACTTTGTCTCTAGCTCAGCCAGCAGGCTTTCATCCATAGAGAAGCTTTGCTTATCAGTGGGAAAGGTGCCAGCCTTTACCTCGTTGTAGTATTGAGTCACTGCCTTTGAGATGATATCGGTGAGCTTGGCATACTGCTTGGCATGCTTGGGGACAAATTCGGTGTATGAACCCAGAACATCGTTTATAACCTGAACCTGACCATCACAGTCTATGCCGGCACCGATGCCAATAGTGGGGATGCTTATCTTTGATGTGATTATTTTGGCTAGCTGGGCGGGAATAGTTTCCAGGACGATGGCAAAGGCTCCCGCCTGCTCCAGAGCCCGGGCATCTTCCAGCAGCCTGGTTGCTGCCTCCGGGGTTTTACCCTGCACGGTGAAGCCACCTAGTTGGTAGATTGACTGGGGGGTAAGTCCGATATGACCCATAACCGGGATGCCACACTCCACAATTCGTTTCACCTTTTCCGCCACTGTTACCCCGCCCTCAAGCTTAACTGCCTGGGCGCCTCCCTCCTGAATGAAGCGGGCAGCATTATATAGGGCATCATCAACACTTATGTGGTAGGTCATAAATGGCATATCGCCAATTACCATCGCCCTATTTGTCCCTCTAACCACCGCCTTGGTATGGTGGAGCATTTCATCCATGGTTACCGGTATAGTTGACTCGTAACCAAGGACTACCATGCCCAGACTATCCCCAACCAGAATTAATGGTATGCCTGCCTCATCAACTATCTTAGCAGTAGTGAAGTCGTAGGCGGTGAGCATAGTGATTTTCTCGCCCTTTTGCTTCATTTCCTTTATCTGATTTATGGTGATACGCATCTATTCCTCTTCTAGAAGGGTATAGCCCCGACCACTCGCTTGATTGCGGTGATGGCGTTTTTCTCATCAACATACACCAGTTTGGGAGCAAAGTTATGGGCTTCGTCATCATCAACCTGGCGATAGGTGAGGATGACAACGATATCTCCTACAGTGGCTAATCTGGCAGCAGGACCCTGAATGCTAATCTCTCCGCTATCAGGCTCAGCTTCAATGGCATAGGTTTCAAAACGGGCACCATTGTTGATATTTAGCACCTGAACCTGCTCGTAGGGGAGGATGTCAGCCGCTTCCATAAGCCTTTTGTCAATGGCAATGCTCCCTTCGTAGTTGATGTTGACCTGGGTGACATGGACTCGGTGGATTTTGCTTTTAAGCATTATTCTCATCGCACCCTCCAAAATTTATTTTTAGCCGGGTTGTTCTAGTATTGCCTGTAGTTCCTGCGCTTGTTCCCGATTTATTCTCCCCTTTGCCACGGCAATGGGGATAGTCTGTAGCCCGAGCTCACGATAGGTGGAGAGGAGGTTGGGGGCGGCTTTATTTAGGGCATCAAGGTGCTTCCTAACTGTCCCGATGTCGCCACGAGCGATTGGTCCAGTAAGGCATTGGGGTATACCCACAGTATCAATATTATGGATTGTCCCCTTTAGTAGCGGGAGTAACGCCCGGGTAGCTTGATGTGGCGGGACACCGAAGGTTTGCCACAGGTCAGTGGCTAACTTGACCAGGGTTACCAGATAGTTGCAGGCAATGACGGCGGCGGCATGATAGATTACCTTATCGCTTGCCTTTAGCTCGACCCAATGACCATTAAGGGCGGTAGCCATATCCTTGAGCGTACGTAATAAAGGCTCCTCAGCCTCCACGGCAAAGGTTGAGCCCGGTATATTTTCTATTGCTTGTTTGACACTGGCAAAGGTCTGCAGAGGATGGAAGGCACCAACCTGTGCCCTGAACTGCTTGGCTGGTTGGAGAATATCTGTGGAATCAGCGCCGCTACAATGAACCACACTCTGTCCTGGGTGCCAATGTATTTGAGAGACTACGGGGGCAATGACATCATCAGGGGTGGTAACAAAGATAAGCTCAGCATTATCGGCAACACCTTGATTGCTGTTAAATACATGGCAGCCATTGACTACCCGTGCCAGCCTTTCTGCCGAGGTTTGGCTTCGGCTGGATACTGCTACTATGGGATAGCCCTTGCTGCTCAGCCTCACCGCTAGAGCAGTACCTACAGTTCCGGCACCGATGAATCCTAATTTGAGCATTTTACCCAGCCAAATTGACATTAAAAATGCCTTCTCCAACACAGCCAGAGAAGGCATCTAAATACAAACTCTATTTTTGCCGTCTCGGTCGTATCCGATCCAAGCGACTAAAGTTGTTAAAAATATGCTAATAAGCTTACCGCCCTGTGGGTCGATAGCTAACATTTTATTATACAGCTTACTATCAGTTTTGTCAACGTTCTTGGTGTTTTACCCGCCGCCGGGTTTGACCAGGCGGATTTTGGCAGCGCATAGCGGGCAATCCTGCGGTGGGTAGGTTTGGGTTTCGGCTCGGTGGCAGCTAAAAAGGGGGACACCAAATTCTATCTTCTGCTCGGAGCGGTCAACCAATACCCCAATGCCGATTATTATGCCCCCTAGCCTGGTTACTGCCGCCATAACCTGGCGGATGGAGTTGCCGCTAGTGAGAATATCATCAACGATGAGGACTCGCTCGCCGGGGTCAATGGTAAAGCCCCGCCTGAAAGCCCTCTCCTGAGCGCCTTCCTTTTCGGCAAATATACCCCTTGCTCTTAGCTGCCTAGCCACTTCAAAAGCAAGGATAATGCCACCGGTTGTTGGTCCAGCTACTACCTGGATTTTTTGCTTGCGGAAGTGGTCGGCAATCATTCGGCAAAGCTGCTCAGTGTAGTTTGGGAATTGCAAAACCCGGAACTTCTCCCAATAGACTGGGGAGTGTAGCCCGGAGGCAAGTAGGAAGTGCCCCTTAAGTATAGCCCCCGATTTTTGAAAAATTTCCTCTACATTTTCTATATTAACCTCACCCCCTTCAAGCTACCCTAGTAAAGGCGGTTATCTATTTAGTAGAGCTGGCAAGTTGCTCCTGCAATGGGTAGTGAGTAACAAGCCCCCATTCCCCCGGTGGCCAGAATATTAACCAAGCTTTGCCAATTATGTTTTGCCGGGGCACAGTCCAGCCATTATGGGAATCGTTGGCATTATTGCGATTGTCACCAAGAACAAAATATTCATTCTCGGGGATTATTTCCTTATGAAGGGTATAGGCGGGGGGCTCTTTGATATAGGGCTCATCTAGCTTTGTGCCATTAACATATACCGCGCCCCCTTTTACCTCTACAGTATCACCGGGTAAAGCGATGATTCGTTTGATATACACTGCCTTGGGGTCAGAGGGGGGGTGTAATATAATCACATCGCCCCTTTTAGGTTCACCGAAATGATAGACCACCTTATTAACCAACAGCCGATCTCCTTCGTGAAACTGAGGCTCCATGCAGCGTTCTACTATAATGAAACTCTGAACTGAGGCTTGTAGTAGGAGGAATATGACTAAAGCCAGTGCCACCGTCACCAGAATTTCGCGGAGAAAAGTTCTCATTTAATATCTACCCCTTCCTAGGCAGTCTTAATTATACCCTATCCGACTTTATCCTTCTAGAGGGGCGTGAGATTGTTTAGCACCCTATCCCCCAGACCCCCTTTCCCTGGAGGGGAAGGGGGAGTGCAGATAAGAGAGGGACTTCGCCCCTCTCTAAAATCTCTCCCCCTCTCCTTCCCAAGGAGAGGGGGATTAAGGGGGTGAGGTTAATAAACTCCTAATGTTGCACTTTTCTTAAGGTAGGTGCTAGAATGGCAATGCCATGAACTACATGGGGCAGGCGCTTTCCCTAGCCAGATTAGCTTTGGGGCAGGCTAGCCCTAACCCGGCAGTAGGGGCGGTGGTGGTTAAGAAAGGGGTAGTTGTCGGGCAAGGCTATACCCAACCCCTAGGCTCCCATCATGCCGAGGTAATAGCCCTGAAGCAGGCGGGCGAGGAAGCTCAAGGGGGCGTCATGTATGTTACCCTGGAACCTTGCTGCCATTATGGTCGGACTCCACCCTGTACCCGGGCAATCATTTCTGCCGGCATCACCGAGGTTCACATGGCAATGCTTGACCCCAATTCCTTGGTTTCAGGGCGGGGTAAAGGTGAGCTAGAGAAAGAGGGCATCAAAACCTATCTCGGTGAGCATGAGGAGGAGGCTGAAGAGATTAATGAGGCTTATATCAAATTCATTACTACTGGCATCCCTTTGGTCACCGCCAAATTTGCTATAAGCCTTGATGGGAAGATTGCCACGAGAAAGGGTGATTCTCGGTGGATTAGCGGCATTGAGGCGAGGAAGTATGTTCATAATCTGCGCTATACCACCGATGCTATTATGGCTGGGGTGAATACCGTCTTAGCTGACAACCCTCACCTTACAACCAGATGCTGTGGTGGTAGGGGGGGCACAGCGAGAAAGCAACCGCTCAGGGTGATTGTGGATGGCGAAGGGCGCACCCCATTAACGGCTCGGGTATTCACTGAGCCGGGGAAGACACTTCTGGCGCTGGGCAGAGCGGCTACGGCAGAGGAGAAAGCAGCTTATGCTCAGGCTGGTGCTGAAATATTGGAATTGCCCATAGCCGAAGGTTTGGTAGACTTGGAAAAGTTGCTAATAGCATTGGGTAAGCGGCAAATTACCAGTGTTTTAGTTGAGGGCGGTGGAATCCTCTTTGGTTCTCTATTTGACCACGGGCTTGTGGATAAGGTTATTGCCTTTATTGCCCCTATTATTATTGGCGGAGGAGAGGCAAAGACGCCAGTGGCGGGCAAAGGGGTTGATAGGTTGGCAGACTCGTTTAGACTGGAGCGGGTTAGGGTGGAAAAGGTTGGCGATGATTTGATGGTTAGTGGATATGTGGCAGTGAAAGGGGGGCGGAGGTGTTTACCGGGATTATAGAAGAGGTGGGTAGAGTCATTTGGGTGCGTTCTGGAAGTCTTGTTATCGCCGCAAGTGATGTTCTCCACGGGATGGGGCGTGGTGCAAGTATGGCGGTTAATGGGGTATGCCTGACAGTGACCAATTTTGACAATAGCTCGTTTTCTGTGGATGTAATGCCAGAGACATTAAAGAGGACTAACCTTGGGTTACTTTATGCTGGAGACGGGGTTAATCTGGAGCGAGCGCTACCTTTAGGCGGGCGCCTGGGTGGGCATTTGGTGCAGGGGCATGTTGATGATACGGGAAGGGTAACCTCTATTACCTGGGAGGGTGGGGCGATGACATTTAGATTTGAAGCTTCGCCTGAAGTAATGCACTATATGGTGGAAAAGGGTTTTATTGCCGTTGACGGGGTGAGTCTAACCATTGTGACTAAAGATACCAGCTCATTTCAGGTTTCTGTTGTTGATTATACCCGGAAGTATACTACTCTAGGCACCAGGCGAGTGGGTGACCGGGTTAATCTGGAGGTGGATATTATCGCCAAATATGTGAAACAACTTAGCCAGGCTTACCGCCCAGGCATAACTGCTGATTTTTTACAGGAGCATGGGTTTCTCGTAGGTTAAATTTGGGGAGGATAGGCATGGGCATATCAAACATTGCTGATGCTATTGAGGATATAAAAGCGGGCAAATTTGTTATCATCGTTGATGATGAGGATAGGGAGAACGAGGGCGACCTGGCAATAGCTGCGGAGAAGATTACTGCCAAAGCTATTAACTTTATGGCAAAGCATGCCCGAGGACTGATTTGCCTGCCTATTATCGGAAAGCGGTTAAATGAGTTGGGGATTCCCCTAATGGTCGGTGAGAACACCTCAAAGTTTTCCACTGCCTTTGCCGTCTCTGTTGACGCCAAACATGGGGTAAGCACCGGCATTTCGGCGGCGGATAGAGCTGAAACAATCAAGGTCATTATTGACCCGGCGACCAAGCCTGACGATTTAGCCCGACCGGGGCATATATTCCCGCTGCAGGCGAGGGAGGGGGGGAGCCTAGTCCGAGCCGGGCATACCGAGGCTATAGTTGACTTAGCCAAGCTGGCTGGGCTCTATCAAGCTGGGGTTATCTGCGAGATTATGAGCGAGGATGGCTCTATGGCACGGCTACCCCAACTTAAGGTAATGGCGGAGAGGTTTGGGATTAAGATTATAACTGTAGCCGACCTTATTGCCTATCGCCGCCGTCATGAAAAGCTAGTGCACCGAGTAGCTGAGGCAAAATTGCCAACAAAATATGGCGAGTTTATCGCCATCGCCTACAAGAGTGACATCGACCCGGATGAGCATCTGGCATTGGTGATGGGGGATATATCTACCGGGGAGCCGGTGTTAGTCCGAGTTCACAGTGAATGTCTTACTGGCGATGTATTTGGCAGCCTTCGCTGTGATTGTGGTGAGCAGATTGACCTAGCAATGCAGAATATCGCTAACGAGGGGCGGGGTGTCTTACTGTATATGAGGCAGGAGGGGCGAGGTATTGGCTTCCATAACAAGATTCGCGCCTATGCCCTCCAAGATAAGGGGCTGGATACGGTAGAGGCTAATCTATCCTTGGGCTTCCCTTCAGACCTGCGGGACTATGGCATCGGTGCCCAAATCCTGGCTGACCTGGGCTTGCATGAGATCAGGTTGCTCACCAACAACCCCAAAAAGGTGATAGGTCTGGAGGGTTACGGGCTAAAGGTGGTTGAGACACTCCCTATCATCGCTACCCCTAACCCCTATAACCGAAGCTACCTTGAGACAAAACAGAAAAAGTTGGGTCATCTATTGGAAATACCCGAGGCTTCTGACTAATTAAACGACAAAGGAGAAAGCAATGAGTAAGTCTTTTGAAGGCATGTTGCTGGGGAAGGGGCTGAAGTTTGGGCTGGTCGTTTCCCGTTTCAACGAGTTTATTACCAAGAAAATGGTTGAGGGGGCAGAGGACGCCTTGCTTCGCCACGGGGTTAATCTGGAGAATATAGAGGTTGCCTGGACGCCGGGTTGCTTTGAAATCCCGTTAATAGCCAAGAAGTTAGCCCAGACTAAGCGGTATGATGCTGTTATCTGCCTCGGAGCTGTAATCCGTGGTGGCACACCTCACTCTGAATATATTGCCGCTGAGGTAACTAAGGGGATTGCTAAAGTGGGCTTGGAGACCGGACTGCCGGTTATCTATGGTGTTATCACTGCCGATACCCTAGAGCAAGCTATTGAGCGGGCAGGGACTAAGGAAGGGAATGAAGGCTTTAAAGCTGCAGTCAGCGCCATTGAGATGGCTAACTTGATTAAAAGCATAGGCTAGTTATTAAAGAACTGCGGCAATAGTCAGCTTGGGCGGTTCAGTTAACAGCGAGTCAATTTTGGGCTCAATCTCTAGACGCTTGGGGCTACCTTCCCAGGATTTCCAGTCAAGTGGACTTAGCCAGGTGCTAAGGGCAAAGATGGCAGATTCGTCCTCCACGCTCTGGAGCAGCTCACCGGAAACATAACCCGGCTGTGAGACTAGCTCAGTACGTAGCTTATTAAGTAGCTCAATTAGATACCCTTCTCTGCCCTTCTTTACATGACGTTCTATCAATACCTTTATCATAATCCTCGCTTCCTGTGGCGCGGGAGAGAACTCGGCAAGTTTTTTAGTCAACAACCTTATAGACGATGTCTCCCCTTCTTACCCGGTCGCTAACCTTGACCCCAATAGCATCTCCTGCCTTGGCTTGTTTAACGTCCACATTATTAATCTGCATAGATTCAACAATTAATTCTATATCAGTGGTATGACCTTTGATGTGGATTTTGTCGCCCAGTTTTAGGGGAGCACTTAGCTGGATACCAGCAACCACAGGTCGGGCAAAGAAATCACTCACCTTTCCAATTTCCACCTCCGGCATTTGGGCACCTCCTTTGTGTTTTGTTACCTCTAGTATACGCTATCTAGTTTAGGTAAATCAATATTAAGGTTGTTTATTAACCTCACCCCCTTAATCCCCCTCTCCTTCTGAAGGAGAGGGGGAAGATGAAAAAGAGAGGGGGCTTCGCCCCCTCTCTTACCTACACTCTCCCCTTCCCTTGATAAGGGAAGGGGGTCAGGGGGATAGGTTACTAAACAATCTCAAATATTGGCCTTTGACATAGTGCTATCTAGCCCATATAATTAGTCCAACTACAATCTTCCTAGAGGTGCGTTCTTGGCGGAGAAAGATAGATTGAGTGCAGTAGGACAGGAGCAGGCGCTGGATATTGAACGTATTAAACGGCGTCTTGATATGCTAGACCACCGCTTGGATGATATTGACTCAATGGTTACCGCTGTTGCTGAACGGGTGATGAAGCAGCCTATTTCATTTATTATAACCTGCCCCCACTGCGGCAAGAGTATGGAGATTGCCGTTATGGGTAGTGAAAAACCAAGGAGATAGTGTCAAGGTATATTCAGTCACCAGATGCGATACTAACCTGAGGTCGTTTATTATATTAACCTCACTCCCTTAAATCTCCCTCTCCTTCAGAAGGAGAGGGAGAAAATTTTTGTAAGAGAGGCGCAGCCTCTCTTCTACTCTCCCTAAATTCTATAGGAGTAATCAGGGAGTTGTTAGACAGCACTTTTAAGAAATCATCTCTCCTATCTCTCCTATTGGCAAGGGAAGGGGGTCAGGGGGATAGGTTGCTAAACGACCTCTAACCTGCCTATTGATTATTTATCTGCAGTCTGATAAAATTACCCCTTGGCTTGGCATAGGAGTAATAATTAATGTCGGAGGATAAACATGGCAATTGCAGCTAGAATCAACCAGTCTAAATATGATGTATTCCGATGGAGGTATGAGCTTAGTATACCGAAGAAGTTAGCTCTAGCAGTTGGTATTGCTTGTGTTACCGGGCTTCTTGCTCAGATTAGAGTCCTGCTGCCGTGGAGTCCAGTGCCGGTGACAGGGCAGACCTTTGCTGTTCTCCTCGCCGGTGTGCTTTTAGGAAGGTGGTGGGGAGGCATAAGCCTGGCTATCTATGCTGGGCTCGGTGTTGCCGGACTTCCCTGGTTTTCCGGCTGGTCCGGTGGCGTGGGTTACCTTGCCGGACCCACCGGAGGATACATAATCGGTTTTATCCTGGCTGCCCTTTTCTTGGGCTACTTTACTGATAAATATATCAGGTCAAGAAGCTTCGTCAGCATGCTAGCGCTTATGCTGTTTGCCAACTTTGTCCTGATCTACGTTCCAGGGCTGCTTCAGCTCGGACTATGGGTTAACCTGGTAAAAGGAGAGCCTGTAACCTTCACTACCCTCCTCGGAATGGGAGCTGTTCCGTTTATAGCTGGCGATATAACCAAGGCAGTAATGGCAGCTGCCATAGCCAGGGGAGTAACACCTAAGCTAGCCTACAACGGGGAGGTAGATAAAGAAAAGTGGGCGAGTTGGCGCATTCCTTAAAGATAGGGTAGAATTTATGTTGGTGGGCGGTTAGCTCAGTTGGTTAGAGCACTGCGTTGACATCGCAGAGGTCACTGGTTCGAGTCTAGTACCGCCCACTAGTGTTTGCAAAAGTTTAACAAAAGTTTGCTGACTGTTTGCACTTTGTTTTCAGGAACTGTTCGGAAGGCTCAGTTGGCCCGAAATGCCTAATCTTGCTGTTCGCGAAGCTTTATATACATTCCTTCTAAATCTTCAAGCCAGAGTCCTGCTTCGGCGTCGGAGGGCATTCTCCAGTCTCCCCGAGGGGATAGACTTACGGAGCCAATCTTGGGTCCCTCGGGCAGGCATGTCCTCTTAAACTGGTTGGCGAAGAATCTCTCAATAAAACTCTTGAGCCATTTGTGTAAGTCATCAAGGGTGTATTGCCCTTCAAATAGCCCTTGTTTTCTAACCTCGGTCGCCAGGTAAAGAATCTTGCCGGGTCGCATTCCGAACCGAATAAAAGGATAAAGGTAGAAATCTGCCAGCTCAACGGGCCCGATAACCTCCTCGCTCCTTTGGGCTATTTTGCCTCTCTCCGGGCGTAGTAGCTCCGGAGATATGGGCGTTTCAAGGACATCGTATAAGACCTTTTGTGGCAAAGAACCAGCCAACTCTTCATCGGCAACCCACCGTACCAGAAAACGGACCAGTGTCTTAGGCACCGATGCGTTCACGTGATAATGGGAGATGTGATCCCCGGCAAATGTGCACCATCCCAAGGCAATCTCAGTAAGGTCACCTGTCCCCAATGTAATTCCATCTAGCTGGTTTGCTTTATTGAAGAAGAATTCTGTGCGATAGCGAGCCTGCACGTTTTCAAAGACCACATCCTCCCTGCCATCGTGCTCAATGTCTCTCAAGTGCGATGTGCATGTCCTCCTGATACTCACTCGTCCGAAACTCACTCCCAATGCCTGGCATAATCTCGTGGCATTAGCCCTGGTCCTTCGTGTAGTGCCGAAACCGGGAAGGCTATAAGCATGAACGTTCGTTCGCGGTAGCCCCAGAAAATCCATAGTCCTCACAGCGACGAGCAGTGCCAGCGTGGAATCAAGTCCTCCAGAAACGCCCAGTACCACGTGGGTCTTGTTTGCCCCGGAAAGCTTCTTGGCTAGAGCGGCTACCTGCATGGAAAAGATTTCGCGACACCTCTCTGCCTTTCTAGCTGGATCCGCTGGGACAAAAGGATGAGGGTCGAGTGTACGCCATAACCTAGCGACTGCCGGGTCTGCGACCTCCGTTTCAACAACTCTAAAGGTTTTCGACTGTCTGGACACGTCGTGGAAACTCGTGGTGACACGGCGATCATGTGCGAGGCGTTCAAGGTCGATATCAGAAACTACAAGTTGAGAATCTGGCGACATGCGCTTGGATTCCCGTAGGATGGTCCCGTTCTCTGCAATAATGGCGTGTCCACCATAGATTACATCGTTCGACGACTCTCCGATGCCCGATGATACATAACAGTAAGCCGCTATGCATCTGCCAGACTCGGATGATACCATTATCCTGCGCCAGTCCGCCTTGCCCAGCACCTCGTTGCTCGCGGAAAGGTTAATGAGTACCGTTGCCCCGGCTAGTGCCTGATATTCATGGGGCGAGAGTGGGACCCACAGGTCTTCACAAATCTCAACCCCGATGATACCTGAGACAATTCCCCGCAGTCTAAAGAGGATATCTGTGCCAAAGGGGACTCGCTGTCCCGCTAATTCAACCGTATCGGAGCAGCTATCCCTACTGGGGGAAAACCACCGGTCTTCATAGAACTCTTTGTACGTAGGCAAAAGAGTCTTAGGTATAACCCCAAGAATGTGTCCAGAGTTCAATAGTACAGCACAATTAAAAATCTTCTGCTCAACAACCAGCGGCATCCCTACTATCACGACCATGGCGCTGCCGGCACTTTCGTTTAGTATCTCGTCTAACCCCTTCTTCGCTTTTAACAACAATGCCTGGTGTTGCACTAAATCTCCGATTGTATAGCCAGTTATAGCCATCTCTGGGAAAACCAGTACCTGCACACCGTCATTACTTGCTTTTCTCATGAAATCGATAATGGTTCCAACATTAAAATCGACATCAGCCACACGAAGCACAGGGACTGCAGCACCAATGCGCATAAACCCAAGGTTCTTGCTCAATTGAATGTCTTGGCCCATTGGCTACCTTCTTCCTAGGGTTGTTTTGCAGAATGGCTTTTTTAATATTGGCTTGTATGAGGCGGTTAGATATTTTCCCTAGAGTTGCCAAACACTAACGAGTTGCTGAAAATCAATAAGTCCGCTTTCGGCTATGTTTTCGATTTCGACTCCGGCCTCAACGGCTGCCGCCACCGGGTTTAGCCCGGCGAGTTGTACGACACCAAAACGATTCAGACCCACCGGAATCTGACAAAGTGGCTCGCTAGTATTGCCCACAGCATAAACCCCGTCGATGCCGGCCTCCTTGAGCAAGGCAATCTTCTCCTCCAAGATTTCCCTCGCTGGTGCTGGTATTGTACGGAAAGCACCTAGTATCTTACCATTCCCAGTCTTCACAGCTTCGCTAATGCTAGTCATCTTGGCACGAATAAATTGTTCGGAGGGATCGAGAGAGGTACCAGCGTAGTCGATGATGGCCACAAAGCGCCTTGGCTTTGAATTTCTAACTTCGAGCAACCCCCCAAACCTATACTCAGTAGGGATACCGGCCTTGAGGAGCACTCCGTTTATAACCACGCTACAAATGGTAGCCAGGCCAATTTTGCCACTTGGGATAATCACAGAACCAAGTTTTTCGCCTTCAGACGCTATGGCTACCAAATCACTAACACAGATTCCAGCCCTGAACGCACTCTTCATAGCTGATATTGCTGTGTTTAACTTGTCCTTGTCAATAAGAGAGGTATTTATGGATAACTGACCGGTTCTTTTTTGGGGGTCGAAGGTGGTTTGGAAGGCTAAAATCTCGAGCTTTTCCCGTATGAAACCGAGTTGCTCTGGGGCTAGTGCTTCCTTAACCTCCTCGAGTCCTGTCGTGGTGATCATCCTGCCATCCCGACCTATTGGCTCAGTATAACCACGCTCGTCCGCTATTCTAAGATGATATCTAACTGCTCTCTCACTCAAAAAAATTCCACGGCGCTCAAGTTCCCGAGCAATTGTAATTGACCCTAAAGGTTCGGAGGATTCGCTCAAGACCTTCAGAATAGATATCATCTTCCTCTCTGTCTCGGAGCCACCCTGAACCATGCGAACCTCCTTTAACTCTCTAAGATAAACCGTAGCCATTATAACACCGCCCTACTAAAAACTAAATACCTTGTAGTCCTAGGACGCGCCCCGTTATGTCCCATTGTCCTGTCGCTCACATTATCACCCCTTGAACCTGTGTTAACCGCGTGAAGGCTCTAGGGTGGGTGCAGTCGACGCAAGCTCGCTCTCCGGAGCCGACATATGGCTTGGATTTTAAAGGATGGGTAAGTATCTATCAAGCTCGTAGTCGGTAACATGGATGCGGTAGCGATCCCATTCGATCTTCTTATTCTCGACAAAAGCATTGAAAACGTGGTCGCCAAGGGCTTTCCGCACTAGTTCACTGTTCTCAGTGAGCTGAATTGCCTCAGGGAGACTAGCTGGTAGACTACCTATCCCTCGCCTCTTTCTCTCCTCTTCCGACATGTGATAAACATTCTCTTCCACAGGTTCTGGTGCTTCCAATCCCTCCTCAATTCCGGCTAGCCCAGCCACCAGCATCACGCTGAAGCATAGGTAGGGGTTGCAGGCAGGGTCGGGAGAGCGAAGCTCGAATCTGGTTGCTTCTTCTTTGCCTGGTTTGTATTCCGGGACCCTGATGAGGTCAGAGCGATTGCGTGTTGCCCAGGAGATATATACCGGCGCCTCCCAACCTGGCACCAACCGTTTATAAGAATTGACCCACTGGCTGGTAACTGCGGTAATTTCAGGGGCATATTTCAGGAGTCCAGCAAGGAAGCTTAAAGCCACCTTGGAAAGGTGATACTTTCCATTCTTATCAAAAAAAGCGTTACGCTCGCCCTTGAATAGTGACTGGTGCACATGCATCCCGCTACCATTGATGCCGAAGACCGGCTTGGGCATAAAGGTAGCATAAACTCCATGCCTCAACGCTATTTCCTTAACTACAAAGCGGTAGGTCATCACGTTATCAGCCATAGTCAGGGCATCGGTATAGCGCATGTCTATTTCGTGTTGACTAGGAGCAACCTCATGGTGAGATTTGTCAACGCCAATGCCCATTGCCTCTAGTGAGAGCACTGTTTCCCGCCTAAGGTCGTGAGCCGCATCTGGCGGGGTCATATCAAAGTAACCCCCTTCGTCCAAAGGCTCACAGCTTTTTGAATCCTTAAAATAGAAGTATTCCAGTTCGGGACCAACATAGTAGGTGTAGCCAAGGTCGGCCGCCCGTTTCAAGTTCTTTCTCATGACAAACCTGGGGTCGCCTTCAAAGGGCTCACCCCCGGGCTTTAAGATATCACAAAACATGCGGGCCACTGCCGTGTGCTCCTTAGGCATCCAAGGGAGTAATTGAAAGGTGTCCGGGTCAGGCAAGGCAACCATATCACTTTCATCAATGCGGGCAAAGCCTTGGATTGATGAGCCATCAAATCCCATCCCCTCTTCCAGAGTGCCCTCCAGTTCCCCTATGCCAATGGAAAAGCTCTTAAGAAAGCCCAGAATATCGGTGAACCACAACCAGACAAATTTGACATCATGCTCCTTCGCCATCTTGAGAACATATTGCTTTGCTTCTTCTCTACTTCTGTTTACCAATTTTTACTCCTTTTTTAATTTTTTACTGGATTCTTCCAGATACATGCTCACCTTTTTCAGTAGGCATAGAGCCGACCATAAGGTCGCAGCCACCGAGGGAAAAGTTTGGTGAATTTACGTTCCAGTATCTTCTTGGCGTCATAGTCAAAATGAGAAGCAAACTCACCAACGAATCTCTGAAGAATATTGTAATCCTTCTCCTCTAGTTCGGCAACACCTACCTCTTTGCCCAATTGATAATCCTCGGCGCTCCCCCTCAGATAAATCACGCCCCCATGCATTCCGGTGCCAATAAAACTAGCTTTATGACGTTGTCCTTCACCCAGATTTAGTCCTAGTAGAATCAGAATGCCTCCCGCCATGTACTCACCAAGGAAGTCTTGAGCAGTGCCGCCAATAACCACTACTGGATTCTTATCCTTATACTCCTTCATATGGATGCCGGCTCGATAGCCGACATCCTCTCTAACGAAGATTTTGCCTCCCCTAGCTGATAAACCGAGAATATCCCCGGCATGTCCGTGAACAATAATTTCACCTTCATTCATGGTATTCCCGCAACCATCCTGAGCATTGCCCCGAACAATAATCTTGGGTCCGTCCATAAATGCTCCCAGGTCATTGCCGGGAGTGCCAAAAATCTCAATTTCCACTGGCCTAGCTAAACCGGTGCCAATATATCTCTGTCCATACACGTTATGAAGCTCCACTTTCCGGGCACCATTAGCCACCAATTCTTTGAGCTGAGCATTAAGTTCTCGGTAGAAAATGCCACTGGCATCTATTCTTACTACCTGATTAGTCTCTTTCATCATCATTTTCAACTTCCTGCCATCTTCACTCCTAGGATTTCGAGTTCGGTGTCGGTGAGTCCGACGCCTCTCAGGTGCAAGCGATTGCCTCGCAGGCTCTCTATAGCGTTAACACCCATACCGCCCAGAATGTCCTTAAGCTCGAGGCTCCAGCCGCGAAGAAGGTTAGCTAATCGTCGGGCACCAATGTCAGGGTTAACCCTCTTAGTCAAGAAAAGGTCGGTAGTGCAGATACCCCAGGCACACTTACCGCTGTGGCATTGCTGACACACAGTGCAGCCCAGAGCAATGAGGGCAGCAGTACCAATGTAAACTGCATCGGCACCAAGGGCGATCGCCTTAGCCACATCGCCGCTATTTCTTATTCCACCTGACACTACAATAGAGGCTTGGTTGCGAATGCCCTCCTGTCTGAGCCGACTATCTACCGAAGCCAATGCCATCTCAATGGGGATGCCAACATTGTCACGAATAATCTTGGGGGCAGCACCAGTAGCCCCTCTTAGCCCGTCGAGAACTATGATATCCGCCCCAGCCCGCACCATACCGCTGGCAATAGCCGCCGAGTTGTGGACGGCGGCTATCTTGACCGCTACTGGCTTGGTGTAGTTTGTTGCCTCTTTCAATGCGTAAACAAGTTGAGCCAGGTCCTCAATAGAGTAAATATCGTGCTGCGGCGCTGGGGATAGGGCATCTGTCCCCTGGGGAATCATTCGGGTCATAGAGACCTCGGCACTTACCTTCTCACCGGGAAGGTGTCCACCAATGCCCGGCTTCGCCCCCTGACCAATCTTAATCTCAATTACCCGGGCGACATCAAGGTACTCAGGATGGACGCCAAAGCGCCCAGACGCTACCTGGACAACGGTGTTATTACCATACGTATATAGCTTGGGGTGAAGTCCGCCCTCACCAGTGTTCCACAGTGTACCCATCTCACTAGCTGCCCTGGCTAGAGATTCGTGTACATTAAGGCTGACCGCGCCGTAGGACATGGCGGCAAACATGACTGGGACTTCGATTTTCACCTGGGGTGCCAGTTCTGTTTTCAGGTTGACACCACCCTCGGTTAGCTCAACCTTATCTGGCTTACAGCCAAGGTAAGTGGCAAGCTCCATGGGCTCACGCAGTGGGTCAATGGATGGGTTGGTTACCTGGCTAGCATTTAAAACCAGATGGTCCCAGTAGATGGGATAGCCCTTGTCACAGCCCATCCCGCTGAGGAGCACCCCTCCCGTCTCAGCTTGCTTGATGATGTCCTCAATAACCTCGGGACGCCAGTTGTAGTTCTCGCGGTAGTCTAAAGGGTTTCTTCTAATAGTCAATGCTTGGGTGGGGCAGAAGAGGACACAGCGATGGCAGCCAACGCAGTTTTCCTCGCGACTCCTCATCTCATTGTCCTCAGCGTCATAGTAGTAGGCATCGAAGGTGCACTGGTTAGCACACACCTGACACTGGATGCACCGGTCAGGGTCCCGCTCTATTAGAAACCTAGGTGGTAGATAGGTCTTCATTCTTCCTTCCTCTTATATGCGTATCGGTAATCCTCTTTTCGCTAGGTATTCCTTCGTTTCACTAATGGAGTAGGTCCTATAGTGGAAGATGCTGGCAGCAAGAACAGCATCAGCCCTACCTGCGACCAGCGCTTGATACAGGTCTTCCAGAGTGCCGGCACCACCACTGGCAATAACTGGCACGCTCACCGCTTCAGAAATAGTGCGGGTAAGCTCAATGTCATACCCTGCCCGGTGACCATCAGCATCTATGCTGGTAAGCAATATTTCCCCGGCCCCGAGTTCTACTACCTGTCTCACCCAATTGAGAGCGTCAATCCTGGTCGGCCTCTGACCACTATAAGTATAGACCTCCCACTGAGCCTCCTCCCTATCCCCTATCCGTTTGGCGTCTATGGCGACCACGATGCACTGGCTGCCAAATTTATCCGCCCCTTCTCTAATCAGGGTAGGTTTGAGCACCGCGGCAGTGTTCATCGCGACCTTATCTGCCCCTGCCCTGAGCATACGCTTCATATCATCAATGCTGCGCAGTCCGCCACCCACAGTAAGAGGTATGAACACTTCCTCAGAGATGCGCTCAACAACATCTACCATAGTGTTACGCCCCTCAGGAGTGGCGGTAATATCAAGAAAGACCAGTTCATCAGCACCCTCTTGGTAATAGAAGCGAGCCAGCTCTACCGGGTCGCCAGCATCACGTAACTCACCGAAGCTTGTTCCTTTCACCACTCGCCCATTTTTCACATCAAGGCAGGGAATAATCCTTTTAGTTAGCATCTCGTATTGCCCCCCTGGCAACAACCAGCGGCTCTGGTTGAAGCGATTTCCCGAGTCTTCCCACGATAGGTTCACCACCCATTGGAATCCATGTCCTATCCAGCTCAGGACAAACTAGGCGGATGGCTGACTCCTCAGACGAAAGGTAGAGCATGTCGCCCTTTATCCCGGCGGTAAGCGGGCGCAATCTGATGCGGTCAGTTAGCCCAATCATCTCATTATGATGGGCAATAATTACCGTGAACGGGCCGTTTAAGAGCAAGCTGCCATATACTTGACGTAAGGTTCGGAGCAGCTTCTTCCCCTCAGGAGGTCGGCGCTCAATATCTGTCCAGAAGGGAGGCGCCAGGATATGAGCCACAATCTCAATGGGAAGTCGGTGCTTTCTTATTAGCAGGTCAACAGCGTAAGCCACTACCTCAGTGTCAGTCTGCATAGTGCAATGGTAACCAAATTGCTCAAGGTAACGCCGATTTATTCCGTAGGATGAAATCTCGCCATTGTGAACTACTGTCCAGTCTAGGATATTGAATGGGTGAGCCCCACCCCACCAGCCAGGGGTATTGGTGGGAAACCTACCATGTGCTGTCCACAGGTAGCCCTCGTATCGCTCCAGACAGAAGTAAGCCGCTATCTCCTCAGGGTAGCCCACCCCCTTGAACACCGCCATATCCCTACCGCTGGAAAAGACGAAGGCATCTTCAAGCTTAGTGTTTATCTCCATCACCCTATCCACAACATAGTCATCCTCTGATTGGTCTTCAGGCTTGTGCCTACCTACCTCAAGAAAGTAGCACCATACCAGTGGCGGCTCCACAATTCCTGGTGTCGGTCGTGTTGGCACTTCCTCGTCATAAACCAGGTTGAATCTGGCTTTAAGGAATGCCTCTGCCTCCCCTTGTCCCTTCGGGCTAAGATACATTATGTGGAAGGCATAAAGGTCAGCATATTCGGGGTATAATCCGTAGATGGCGAATCCGCCACCTAAGCCATTACCTCGCACATGCATATTGGCGATAGCCCTGATGACATCTTCCCCGGAGAACCTCCTTCCTGAGGTATCCATTACTCCAAACAGAGAGCAGGCATCAATTACCTTGTCATCATGGTAAGGGTTATTTATGTGGTTAACCTCTTTCATAGTGGCAACTCCTAAAATAAACTCCTACTCTCCCAGGCTTACCTCCTCAGGCTGTTCAATAGAGACTGAAGAGACCAGCCCTGAAGGTGGCATTTCCAACTGTGGCCGCCATATTTCTTCAGGGAGAGAGACGAGACCAAAATCAAAAGCGACGAGCGCTTGATTGAAGCCATCAACGTTCACCTTGTCCTTCATCAAACTCAAGATTATGCCTGATTTCTCAATGTTACCCCCAAAGACCATTCCCACCACTTTCCCGTCCTTCAATACCACCTTGCGATAGATATTTTTATCTTTTTTGCTAAGCACCTCGTAGCCATCATCAGGAGGGTTCACTATTCCAGCAGAGACCACGTCCAGCCCGAAGTACTTCAGGGAATTCATCGCTGTCCCGCCGGGATATTGGGTTGAGATGCCAGCCATATTGAATCCGGCGACTCTCCCTCCTAAGTAAGCATTGGGCCAGATAGGGGTGAGCCGATTCTCACCGTAGATAAAATCATAAGCCTCAGCCGCATCCCCGCAGGCATAAACATCGGGACTAGATGTCGCCATATAGCGGTCAACTACTATACCGCGATTTACCTTTATCCTGTTGCCAGACACAAGCTCAGTTCGCGGCACAACGCCAATAGCCACTATCACCAAATCACAGGGTATTGGCCGGCTATCATCCAGAGTCACGCTGGTAACGGCGCCCCCAGAATAGCTACTGACCTCAGCCACAGTGTGACCGGTTATAATTTCAACCCCAAACTGTTTCAGATTTTCTTCTTCCAGAGCTGATGCTTCTTCATCAAGGATGGTGTTCAACAGCCGTTCTTTCATCTCGACAATAGTGACCCTGATACCCCGCTTCACCAGTGCCTCGGTCACACTCACTCCAATGAGACCGCCACCAATGACTACGGCTTTTAGCGGTTTTTGAGGGAATTCATCGAGGAATCGGTCAATCGCTTTCGCATCATCGAGCGTGGTAAAGGTAAAGACCCCTTCCATTTCAGCACCCTTTATCTGAGGGACAATAGGCAAACCGCCAGTAGCCAATAAAAGCTTCTTCCAACTGATTGTCTCTCCAGATTCCAGCTCAATGATATGTTCATCAATATCAAGCCATTTTGCCTTCCTGCCCAGGAACGTCTCGATATTGTTGTTCCCATAAAAATCAGCCGGCCGGAATAGCATCTTCTCTAGGGGACACCTCTCGGCTAAATACTCCGAGATGAGCGGGCGTGAGTAGGCAGGATAAGGCTCATCGGAAACAATAGCCAAAGTGCCTCGCTTATCCAGTTCGCGTATGGCTTCAGCGGCACCAATACCCCCGGCTGAGTTGCCTATAATCAGATATTTCACTTTGTTTTTTGCCATGCTGGCCTCACTTTATTTCTAGCCCGCCTCTGCTACACTCGCCAACTTGATGAAATTGGCATACATCCTCAGTCCAAACTCGCCGCTCTTTTCTGGGTGAAACTGAGTTGCTATCAGGTTCCCCCTAGCAATAGCACTACATATAGTGATGCCGTAGCTTGTCTCACCGACTACCAGCGATCTATCGTCAGGCTCCGCGTAATAGCTGTGAACGAAGTAAAAGTTGGCTTCATCCGGTATGCCCTCAAATATCGGGTGTGAGGCTACCTGCTTTACCTGATTCCACCCCATGTGAGGGGTTTTCAGCCCCGCAGGAAGCTTTCTTACTTGCCCAGGAATGACCCCAAGGCACTCATGCGAGCCGCCTTCTTCAGTGCCAGCAAATAAAATCTGTAGCCCGATACAGACGCCGAAGAAAGGGCGACCCTCGCTAATGAACTGACAAATTGGCTCCTCCATCCCCAACATCTTGAGATTTTTCATAGTGTCAGCTGCGGCACCAACGCCAGGTAGAATAACCGCTCGGGCATTAACCAAATCCCTAGGGCGACTTGTTATCTTTGGCTGGTAGCCTAGCTTCGTGATAGCGTTAGCTACACTGCGCAAATTACCGGCGCCATAATCAATTATTACAATCACTTTGTCTCGATTATACTACCTTCTGGTTTCAACGGAAAACTTCTTACCAATTCCTCGGGAGACTCGTCAAAGTCGCCAGGTACATACTCATGCATTTCCCCATTAGCTGAGGCTACCTCATCGGCTCGTTCTATCGTGATCTTGAATGGCACCGGACCCATGAAGCTACAGCTTTTGGCTCGCACCCCGTCCCGTATTATGACGGCCATACGTTCAGCCTCTACCCTCGGAAAATAGCGGGCGAAAGCAGGCGGCACTTCTAATGCCACTACAAATAGTTGCCTTTCCATGTTTCTACCCCCTTCCTTAAACTGAATACTAGTTAGTCGTCACATTCGCATGGCGACCACCTTGAGCTTCTGCATATACCAGCGCCTCGTTAGGACAGTTCATGACGCACACTGGCATATCTTTCCCTGCACACAGGTCACATTTAGCAATCTTTCCCCGGCATGTATCCTGCCTTATAGCACCAAAAGGGCAACCTAATATGCAGGTCCAGCAACCGATACACCTCTCCATATCCACAGTGACGACGCCACTGTCAGGATCCCTCTGGAGGGCTCCGGTAAGGCATGCGTAGACGCAAGTGGGGTCAGCACAATGACGACATTGCACAGCAAAGGAAACAGGCTTCCTCTCCTCAACTGATAAACACGGTAGCGATCGGGGAGACTCCCCCTTGAACGCTTTGACTAAGTCCTTCGTTCCCGAGTGCGCCACCTGACAATACACCTCACACAGGTGACACCCGATGCAAACCTGCTCTTTAATGTAAATCCTCTTCATATAGACAGGCCATCCCCCTTAATGGCGAACGGTAGGCGGTTGCCGCCTACCGTTAGGCTACCACATAACATCCACCCTGTCAATACCCCCCATGAAAACTTCGGCTGTGTAACAGGACCGGGAGAAGGTTTCTCATAAGCGAGATTTGAGGACGGCAGGGAGCAACCAAAAGACAGTGCGAACGGCAATACTGAAGGCTGGAGTGACTTCCGCAGTTTCCCAGATTAAATCAGGACATTTTGAACGTGATAAAGGGGTAAATCCGCCCTTTAAAATTTGCCTAACTTAAACGATTCCCCAATCTTTGTAACCCTGCTGAATAGGGGCTATGTATTCCTGAGAAGGTTTTGTCTCTTCTGACTGTTCAACCTTGGCATAGGTTACGGCTTTTACCGGCTCACCATCCTCCGTGAATACAACTACATCTATCCGATTATAGATATTAGGGTAGCCTTCGTGTTTATCCAACAGCCTCAAATCTCTGTCGGAAATTTCATAGACACCACCAATAACCTTTTCCCCTCTAAGCGGCTTAATGCTGGCAACCCCACCATGCCACTGCCTTGACCAGCCAGTGAATATTAGCTTGTAATTGGGGAGGGTAGCGATGAACTTTGGCTTGGCATCAGGGCAGCGTTCTAATATCTGCTTACGATTGAGGTTAGAGGCATAGGCAAAATAATACATTCTTCTCTCCAAATCGGCATAACGGTTTTTTAATTATATACTGTCCTAAAGCCTAACTACAAAATATACTTCAATACCCTAGTGACACCTCAACTTTCTGCACCTCACCCCATTAATATTTGACAACCCTCCCCCTTAGTCCCCCTCCCTTTGTAAGGGAGGGGGAACAGTATTTAAGAGAGGCTTCGCCTCTCTTGGACTTTCTTCTTTATCACCTCCTTTAGTTGAGAAGGGAAAAGATTTAGAGAGGGGGCTTCGCCCCCTCTTTTTTATTCCTCCCCCTCTCCTTCTAGGAGAGGGGGATAAAGCGGGTTCCCAGAAAAATCTTAATTTTTCTGGTGCTTAAAGGGGGTGAGGTGCCACTAAGCATATGAACGAGCACACAAAATTGATTGCTACAGTGCTGACAGGTATAATGCAATCGGGAAAGGAGGCAAGCGGCTCTAGCCAATGATTATCCAGTGCGATTTTGATGGCACCATTACCGAGGAAGATGTCAGCTTCATGTTGCTGGACGCCTTTGCCCAAGGAGACTGGCGAAAATGGTTCCAGGAATATAGGGATAACAAAATATCGGTCGGCGAGTTCAATACCAGAGCCTTTGCTATGGTCAAAGCGGGTAGGAAAGAGCTGCTGGAGGTTGCCCGGAGTAAGGTTAAGCTGCGTGCCGGGCTTCATGAGCTGGTAGCCTATTGCCGGAGTCGGGGCTTTCGGCTGGTGATTGTAAGTAATGGGCTTGATTTCTATATAAAGTCAATTCTAAAGGATGTTGGTTTAGGGGATATTGAGGTATATGCGGCGCAAACCCGCTTCCATCGTGGTAGGCTTAAGGTTCAATATATAGGTCCGGATGGCACCCCACTAATGAGCGATTTCAAGGAGGCTTATATTAGGGCATTCCTCAGGCAGGGTTATCGGGTAATATATGTGGGGAATGGTCCCTCTGATATCGCCCCGGCGGTTCTGGCTCATCACATCTTTGCCCGGGATGGGCTGCTAGACTGCTGTAGGGAAATGAACCTCAAATGTACGCCCTTTGATGACCTTAATGATATTGTCACGAGCTTGGAATTTCT
>Ga0315282_10002312_pt1 | contig 35288 bp, 28 predicted proteins | sample YL17G07_20_MG_FD_203693 | JGI IMG/M metagenome (GOLD analysis project Ga0315282, IMG submission 203693) | Sediment microbial communities from Yellowstone Lake, YNP, Wyoming, USA - YL17G07_20 | ecosystem: Environmental > Aquatic > Freshwater > Lake > Sediment | place: USA: Wyoming | collected...
GGAGACCCTGAAGGGTATCGCCGCGAGGTGAATCTGCGGGTCTCGGATTTTACTGTGGATGTAATGGATTTTCGCCGCTGATCTTTCCCCTATTATGTCGGTTTGGCGATGAAGGGTGCGGGGAGTAGCTGATGCATGTAGCGGTTTTCGCCGATTTGGAAGGGAGTTTCGGCATCTGGCGGATGCGCCAATGTCGCACAGGCACGCCGGAGTGGCAATATGGCCGCGAATGCCTGACCGCGGATGTCAATCATGTGATCCAAGGCGCATTTGACGGGGGCGCGACAAAGGTCACGGTAAAGGATACGCACGATACGGGGTTCAACTGTCTGATCAACCGGCTGGATCCTAAAGCCCGATATATCGGAGGCCATTTCACCCGCCCAACGTTCTTTGGAAAGATTTCGGATTACGATCTTGTTTTTTACGTCGCGATCCATGCCGCTTCGGGAACCCCGAATGCTTTTTTTCCTCATACGCATTATGGAATCTTCAGCGAAGTCAGGGTGAATGAAAAAGCGGTTTGCGAAATGGATGTTTACGGCGGATATCTTGGAGAGTACGGTGTGCCGGTCGGTTTTGTCTCGGGCGAAGATATCGCCGTCGGGCAGGCGCTCAATACGTTGCCCTGGGCGAAATCAGTGATTGTAGAAAAACGCGAAAGCGCATATAAGTCCGGCGATGAAAGCATCCGATATCTTCGGGAAGGCCGGGCAAGATTGCGCGAAACAGCGGCAAAAGCGGTTCAGGATTGTTCGATGATGAAACCGCTGATAATCCGAGGGCCTCTGAATTTCGAGGCGATATTCCGAAATGAAGAGCTCGCGAAAAAATTTAATACGTGGGGATTCGATCGAAAAGGAGCGATGGTGGAATGGAAAGCGGAGAACATGATCGAGGGCTTTGATAAATTCAACAAGCTGACCTTTTTTTCGAAAAATATTTATCCGATTCGAAGGCCCGTATCCTATTTCATGAGGAACTATTATCGGATAAAAAACAGCTATTTCGCTCCATCGCCGAATCGCGAGGGGGCGGTCCGGATAGAAAATTCAAAGAATGAGAAAGAAGTTTGATGACTGAAAAAAAAGCGAAGACAAATCCCTTGTGCTCGATCATGAATCCGAAATCCGTTGTCGTGGCCGGAGCAAGCAGCAACATAATGAAAATGGGATCCATCCAAGCCCTGAATCTGGTGTACGGCGGGTACCCGGGCGAAGTGATGTTTCTCCATCCGTACGAAAAGGAAGTAATCGGCAAGCCGGCTTATCAAGACCCTGCCGATCTTCCGATTGTCCCTGATCTGACGCTGATGGTCACGCCCGCCAAAGTGACTCTCGATCTTCTCGATAAATTAGGTCAAAAAGGCTTGCGATTCGCGGTTATTGTCACAGCCGGATTCAGGGAAATAGGCGGGGAAGGGGTGGAGCTGGAAGAAGAGCTGGTCGCAATCGCAAAAAAACACGGCATCCGTTTCGTCGGCCCCAACTGTATCGGCGTTCTTAACGCGCATGCTCGGCTGAACATGACCGTCGCGCCGTACTTGGACAAACCGGGGAAATTGGGGCTGATCAGCCAAAGCGGAACGTATGTCGCTCAAACTTTGGCCTACCTGCGCGACCTCGGCATTCGCTATAGCCAGGCCATCAGCGTGGGAAATGCGACCAATATTGATGTGGTGGATTGCATCGAGTATTTGGGCGACGATGTAAACACGCAATGCATAGCCATGTACATCGAAGGAATCCGGCGCGGCCGCGAATTCATCGAGGCGGCTGGAAGAGTTTCGCGAAAGAAACCCATTGTGGCCTTATATGTCGGCGGTACCGAGTCCGGCTCCCGCTCGAGCATGTCTCATACAGGATCGATGGGAGGGCCGGACGCTCTGTACGACGGCATTTTCGAACAAGCCGGCGTGATCCGCGTTTCAACCATGGAAGAGCTTTTCGGATGGGGGTACACGCTCGCCAATATGCCGGTGCCGAAAAGCAACCGCGTGGCGATCCTGACCCATTCGGGAGGTCCGGCCACATCCATGGCGGACGCCTGCGAAAAAGCCGGGTTGGAACTGCCGGTTTTCAGCGAAGCGTTGCAGGATCGGATTAAGAAGCTGATTGAACCCATGGCGTCCGCGAAAAATCCGGTCGATCTGACATTCTCATTGAATCACGATCACTTCACAGTCCGGATACCTGAATTGCTTTTTCACAGCGACGAGGTGGATGGAATATTAATCCACGGAATGATGGACACGGGCTTCGCCATCCAAATGTACGAGAATGTCAAACAGTTTATGGCCGTTCCGAAAGAAGATTTCGTCAAGGCAATGGAGTTCGATCTGACAAGGCTGATGCAGTTGCCGCTCGAAACAGGCAAGCCGTTGGTCTCTTCCAATTTCCTTCGCGAGGATCACGCAGCCCAGACTTTTCGCGACAACAATATTCCGCTGTTTTTTTCGCCCGAACATGCGGTCAAAGCCATGGCGGCGCTTGTCCGATATGGGAAGATTCGCGCGAGACATCAAGGAATCCCGAATCTGAGCGGAACCGAAATCTCTGAATCGAAAGAGGCGCTTCCTGACGGAGTGATGGATGAGTTTAAAGCGAAAAAGCTTCTGGCTGAATACGGTGTGCCGGTCGCCAAAGAGCTGAAGGTTGCTGCTTTGGATGAAGCATGGGCAGCCGCCGAGAAAATCGGATATCCGATTGCGCTCAAGGGATTGCCTGCGGGAATAGCGCACAAAACCGAAGCAGGCCTTGTCCATTTGAGGATCAAATCAAAAGATGAATTGGAAGCCGCCTGGCGAAAGATCGAAGATGTGGCGCCCGGATGCCCAAAGCTCGTGGCGGAGATGCTGAAAGGCGAGCGCGAATTCGTTGTGGGCATGACTCGATTTCCGGGTTTTGGCCCGTGCGTGATGCTCGGGATCGGCGGAGTTTTCACAGAGGCTATCAAGGACATCACCTTCAGAGTGGCTCCTGTAGCTTTTGAAGATGCGCTGACAATGCCCGACTCATTACGCCTCAGAAAATTGCTGGCCAAACAGCGCGGCATGCCGGAAGTGGATCGTCCATCGCTCGCCAAAACGATTCAGGCGGTAGGGCGCCTTGCCTTGGAGCATCCCGAAGTAACGGAGATCGACATCAACCCCCTGATCGCGGTCGACGGCATACCTATCGCCGCCGATGCGCTGGTTGTCGTATCGCCAAAACATTTTCCGTAAAAAATAAGAAAAACAGTTAGCGACACAAAAATTTTTCTCCCCTCTTGACATTGTATTATTTTGTAGTACATTTATTAAATGGCAGCACAAAAACAAAATCGAAAGAAGAAAAGTCGGGAGCCGTCAGGCGCTAATGGAAACAACATCGAGCGCCATGAGCGCGAGTTAAAAGAGCACGTGCTTCAGGCAAGGGTTTCCAAGACGCTCTATAGAGATTTGGCTGAACAAGCAAAACGGTTGAGGGTGCCTATATCCAATCTCGTGCGCAATATCCTCGAAGATTCGGTCCGCATGGTCGGAAATATTGTGGAAAGCAGCTTCGAAATCGCCGAGGCCTTACGGGATAAAGTGGATAAGGAAACAATCGCTTCCGTGCTCGGTTGGCAGCGCATGGTCGCCAACAAGCGCTTGGCCTGCGCCCAATGCGGAAATGCAATAGAAAAAGGCAGTGAAGCATTTATCGGCGTCGGAGCGCCCGGCAGCCGAACCATTGTCATTTGTGAGGGATGCAAATGCAAAATGTAGATGCTTTGAATGCAGTCGGTAAATTGGCTAAAAGAATCGGAGCCTGGGTCGGAGAGACTATACAGAAGGTCAATCCTGACGTGTGGCGCGAGCTGGCGTTTGTTTCCATGTCTTCCTATTCTTTTTTATTGCCTAAGCGAGAACAGATTGTGGATCGAGGTTTGGATGGCTTTGTACCGGTGGTGCTTGTTCATGGCTTAGGAGGCAACAGAGGAACGTGGCTGCCTTTAAAGCTTTTTTTGAGAATGAACGGCCATCGCCGCGTCTATGCATTCGGCTACGAAGACGGGACGATTGAGGATCATGCCAAGGATTTGAAGCTCTTTGTCGAAAAGGTGCTCCAAGCTACAGGCGAGTCCAAGGCGGATATCGTGGCTCATTCTTTGGGCGGAATTATTGCCCGATATGCAATCCAAAGGCTGGGGCTTGCGGATTCCGTGAGAACGCTGATCACTTTAGCTGCTCCGCATCAAGGAACTTATGCCGCGCTGTACGCGAACACTTCGCTGACAAAGCCATTGCGCCCCGAAAGCGATCTGATTCGCGACTTGAATAACGATGATCTGAAACGATATCCGGTTGAATTCGTAGCAATATATTCAGATCGCGACGTTTATATTATTCCTGCGGAGTCGGCGACTTATCCCAGCATAAAAAATGTTTTCGTTCCGAATATATCGCACTCACAACATCTTGTGTCGCCGCGGGTTTTTCGCGTTGTAGCTTCTTGCTTGCATCAGGATGGATTATTAAAAGCCGCTTCCTGATTTTGTTAAATAACCGAAAAGCGGTTTCTATTTCACTGATTTCCCAACTGTATCTTTTTTCCTGTGCTTGGCAATGAAGGACTATCCGTGCTTATAGGGCCGAGAAGCTTTTCATTGTATTTTATCTTTGCGTTTTCTTTTATTTTCTTCATGAAGTCTTCATAGGCCTTCTGCTGATTTTGTCTTTTCATCCCTTGAGCGATCTGATCTTTGACTTCTTCGAAGGATCTATCGCCAGGCCCCTTTTCTGCGGTTTTCTTGATGATATGGTAACCAAAACGGGTCTTGACGCATCCTTTCACTTCGCCCACTTTCATCTCAAAAGCTACGTCTCCGAACGGCTTTACCATCCGATCTTTTTCGAAGAATCCTAGATCGCCGCCGTTATCTTTGGATGAGTCGTCGGAATATTCTTTGGCTAGTGCGGCAAAATCGGCATTTGGTTTTTTTGCTTTGGCCAGAGCCTCTTCACAGGATTTGCTTTTGGCTTTTTCATCGCTGCCGTCGCCTGCGGTTTTAAAAAGAATATGGCTCGCCTGAACCTGATCTTTGGCTGCGAACTGGCTTTTATTTTCTTCATAAAATTTGCGCATGGCGGCCTCATCCGTGCCGGAATTTTTTATGGACTCATCGATATACGATGCAAAAATGATCTGCTTGGTCATGTTTTTGATCTTATCCTGAACCTCCGGCTTTTTATTGAAGCCTTCCTTCAGCGCTTTATCGTATACAAGCTCGACATTGATCATGTTATCCACCAGCATTTTCATTCCTTGCGGTGTCTTAACCTGGCTTTGGTAAGCGGGAGGCATTGTTGCGATCATTTCGTCGACCGCTTTTTTTAGGATCGGTTTTCCATTGACCCAAGCCACAGCGTCTTCATCGCCTGATTTTGACGGTTTGCTTTTTTCTACTGCGCCTTGTTTTTCCATGCATCCGGCTGAAAATGCCGCGCACAGCAAAATAGCGAGCAATAGCACGATAAAACGTTTCATTAAAATACTCCTTTCAAAAGAAGCCGGCGCCCGATATTTCAGGTAGCAAAAACCCCCATTGAAAAGGGCAGCGACTGGTCAGCGCATTTATGAATTTATTGCCTGGCAATGTCAAGGGATTTAAAGAACTGCGCGTAAATAAATAAACGGACAGTTCTATTATTACTGCCGTGAATTTTTTTTATTCAAAGACAGCAATAGATAACCCTTCAGAACGCGATTTCCAATTCGGAATGGCCATTTCTCTGCCGTTGAATTCAAATGAAATCGGCTGCTTTTCCTGCGTGCCGATCAGGAGATCGAAAAAGCGCACGAACGGAATCAGAGTATAAATGCCGCCGGCAGGGGTTTGATCGCTTTTACCGTTGAAGTTGGCGTCGAAGAAGAAAACAACTAACGTGGTGATCGAGGGATCCGCCATTTCGGTAGTGGATAGGTTTATTCCATTTACATAAAAAGTGTCGCGTCCGACCATTACGGATTGGTTGATGTTCAGCCAGGCGAATATTGCACGCGAGTCGTTCAAAGGAAGAAAACGGAATGCGAAACCCAAAAAACTATTCGGCTTAGGAAAAACCCTGAAATAGACTTTGTTGTTCGAGCGCAAAAAAGGCTCGCGATAGTAATGCAAAGGAGGCCAGAACGTCTCGGGATCGAGGCAAACAAACTCGTAATAAGCCCCGTGCTTTGCTGCAAAAGGCCCCCAATATCCATCGACATCCGCTATAAATACGCCATTCGGAACTTGAGAAAATCGCTCGCCGGTCGCAGGATCTACTTCGTATATTCTGATTTCCATCTGCGGCGCAGGATCGTTTATCGCAAAGGCTACCGTTCGGCCGGATAGCTCGATATTTTCTTCGGAAAAGATATCTGTCGTCTGCGGAGTTTCCCCGTCATTAAAGAAACGATACATGGCTGCGAAAGATTCGGCTGAGGTGATCATCTGCAAGTGGTCTTTGTCGTCAAACACAATGTTTTCAGCGCCTGGGATTGTCGTAGGGCCGACAATTTTATCGCCATAAGAAGAAAGATTGATCGTCGGAACGCCGTTCGGGATTTTGTCATACTCAAATGAAGCGACATGGGCATAATGAGCAACCTTGGCGGCATTTGCCGGATCGGCAATATATTGAAAGCTGAGGTCGCCGCCCATGGAATGCCCGATCAGATTCACCCGAGCGGCGTAGTCTTTATCCAGAACCGCATCGATGAATTTAGCCAGCCGGTCTTTTTCTGTGTTGTCATATTTTAAAGTGTTCCAATCGAAGGCATGAATGCGATCCTGACAATATCCGTTGGATGAAAAGCGCATTGTCTGGGTTGAAAAAGCATCGCCTTCTTCAATAAAGCCGTGGACGAAAACAATAGGGAGAAAATGATCGTCGCATATAACCGGCGCATTGTCGGCATCATCGGCGGAGTCATCATCGGTCGGCGACGGATTTTCGGCTGACGATTCATGGTTTGAATTGCATCCGGCGACAAAAACCAAAATGAACATGATAATAATCAAACCGTAATTTTTCATCCGGCTATCCTTTGCTCAAAATTCTCATGCGTGATTATAGTGGTTTGACACATCAGATCATACAGGCTAATTTGAGTTCCGGTTTGATGATTTTTTCATCGCACAATCGCGACGTTTAAGCTATTGACACAAAAAATTGCGGAATTAATAAAGCATTGCCGATAAACTCCGAACAAGTCGTAAATATTTCGCCGTCATACCGTTCTTTATATATGATTGTGTTGCTGATATCTCTCGCCTGCGGTCTTACCACGCTTTGGCTCCCCTTGGGGCGCGATCACGGTGAGATGCTTTTTGTGTCCGATCTTATGTTGCACGGCGGTGCGCCTTACAAAGATGCCTGGTTGATCAGGCCGCCGGGCCTTTTATTCATTTACGGCGCAGCAATCGCAGCATTCGGCAAGACAACGCTGACTTTGCGTTTGCTGGATATTATTTGGCAATCCGCGACGGCTCTCGCCTTGGCTTATCTGGGCCGGAAATTTTATAATGACCTGGCGGGATTCTTTGCCGGAATTTTATATTCCATCGCCTACTTTTTAGGCAATGACTATTGGAATTTGGGCAACGGCGACGCCTTTATCGCTCTTCCCGCAACGCTGGCCATGATTTCTTTGTTGCCGTCGAACAGCGGATCAAAAAAAATTTGGGATTTTGCAAGCGGGCTTTTTATAGGAATCGTATTTCTTATTCGCTATAATCATGGTCTGATATTTTTACCGGCCATTGCAATAATTTTTGCTTATGAAGTCGACGAACAATCTTATCATTTTTGGAATAGACTGCGGCGTTTGGCTGTCGTTATGGCAGGCTTCATCGCATGCGTCGGGCTGTTTGTCGCTTATTTGTATATCAAAGGAGCGCTAAAAGATTTCTTTTACATTTTATTCGTTTTCCTTCCGAAATATGCTGTCCAGACTTACGATGAAAAAATTATTCGACTGCTTATCGCCATCGCATCGATACATATTAAATTTGGCGTCAAATTCATTCTCATAACAATCCCGGCGTTTTTATCCATTGTATTCATTTTAGTTCGTGAAAGAAAAAAACAAAGGCTTGTCGAAATCTCCTGGTTGTTGGCTGCTCTCATCGGAATCGTTTCAATGCTCAAGTTTTTCGGTTATCACTGGCTTCCCCTTTTCGCCCCATTGTCTTTGTTAGCCGGATTGTTTTTCGAATTAGTGCACAGAAGTCTGGCAAATAGACGAATCGGCTGGGGACTGATCGGGTTGGCGATAGCGTGCATCTGCGTAGTATCTTTCTTCAGGCTGTTCGGTCCTGTGATTATCGACCGAGTGAGATCTTCGGTTGCTTTAAGCACGAATCAAATGAGTTATCAAAGCTATTGGAAGAGGTTTGGCAATTTGCAAAGCGGCGGAGATTTTTCGGCCTCGGCGAATTATCTCAGCGCGGAATATCTCATGCAACATACGACTCCGGGGGAGCCTGTTTTTATCTGGGGAAATGAGGCTCTGATCTATTATCTTGCGGACCGGTATCCGCCGACGAGATTTTTTTCTAATTACCCGATTATTGCAAAATGGCATTCGCAGTCTTCTTACCAGACCCTGCTGAGCGATCTCCGACGCAAGCCGCCGGTCTTTATATTGTTGGTCTCTCAAGATGTCATGCCTTGGGTGACGGGGCAGGGGCGCGATTCGCTGACTTTATTGGGATTGTTTCCGGAATTGCGCCAATTTATTCTGGATCATTATGAATTGACCAAAACCATTGAGAATATTCACATCACTAAGCGCAAAGAGAATTAGTTCCGCTATCTCTTATAAAATTACTTTCCCTTAAATTCAGCTTTTCTCCCTTGTTTAAAAGCAGCCACTCCTTCGCGCGCATCCGCTGAACTGAAAATCGGAAGGCCGATCTCGATTTCTTTGTTCATCGCCTCATCCACATCCATTTCAGCGGTAATGCGTATGCATTTTAAAATGCCTTGCACAGCCAATGGGCCGTTGTTGCAAATACGGCGCGCAATCCGCATCGCCTCATCCATGAGATGATCCTTTTCGACGACCTTGTTTAAGAATCCCCATTCGTAAAGCCGCGCGGCAGGGATTTCTTCGCCGAGAATCAGAATTTCTTTTGCAGCCGCAAGAGGAATCTGCCTTGGCAGAAACACGTTCGATCCGCCGATCGGCATTATGCCGTAAGTCGCCTCTCTCATCTGGAACATTGCATCATTTGAGGCAATGCGCAAATCCGTTCCCATCACCATTTCGAATCCGCCGGTAAGGCATAACCCGTGCACTGCGGCAATGATCGGCTTATCCCAATCTCGTTGACGAAGCATGGATTTAAAGACTCCCTGCGGATCATCCACAAGCCATTGTTCGCTTTCGTTTACCGGCTGCCTGGCTGCGGTCAAAACCGGGATCACGGTTTTAAGATCCATACCGGCGCAAAAGATATCCGGAAGTTCCGAATAAATTATCGCTGCTCGAATCGCTTTATCTTCTGCGACCTCTTTCCATGCGCCCTGAAGCTCCTGAAGCATTCGTGCGTCCAGAGCGTTTTTGGCTTCAGGTCGATTTAGCCCCACCGTCGCCACGCCGTCCTTTTTACTGAAATCTATGCCCATTGATGCCTCCGAAACAGGAATAGCAATAAATTCAATTGCAGATGGTCTTTATCATCACTGATTCTTTTAATGCAACATTTATTTATTTTTACCGGATGTTCTAAAAAAGAAAATTGAAATTCATTCTGATAAAACTTTTTTGATGGGGCTTGAGGGCGTTGAATATGGCTTCCAGCCTTCGTAGCCAAAGCAATAGCTTCGCGGAGTATGGCTTCCAGCCTTCGTAGCCGAAGCGGAAGCTTCGGCGGAGTAGGCGCGCACAATAACGACCAGAGGGGGAAACCCCCTCTGGACTCCCCCCAAAAGGGTAAAAGGGAAAAAGGGCTCAAGGGTAATCATTTACAGTCCCGGGAAAGTCGAAACCCCAAGCTTCTTGCCCCGGAACGAGGCGCGAACATCGCCCGCTCCATCGACCCAGCACCCGCCGCGAACAACACGGTCCGACTCCTTCTCGTCGTACCAATCCCAACACCATTCCCAGACGTTGCCGAGCATATCGTAGAGGCCCCAACCATTTGGCTTCTTCTGTCCGACGGGATGTGTGGAGCCCTCCGAATTCCCGTTGTACCAGGCGATCTCGTCCAGAGGGCCATAGGTCTCCTCGGTCGAACCGGCGCGGCAGGCATGTTCCCACTCCTGCTCAGTTGGTAGACGGATGCCTTTTTTTTCTTTTCGCCAACTGATTTTTTGGTTCGATTCGTCGATTTCATACACTTCTTCCATCTGCTCCCGTCTCGACAGCATGTTGCAGAATCTGACAGCATCAAACCAGGAAACTGTTTCTATCGGATGGTCATCCGTGTCTTTATCGTCTCCCTTGAAATAACTTGGGTTCACTCTCATCGTGTCGGAGTAAAGCCTTTGAGTCACCGGATAGGCACACATTTCGTAATTGCGTTCCTGAATTCGGACCCAGGTCAGGGGGTTGATTCGACGACCGAAAGCGGAAGGGGTGACCGGCTCAACCAATCGCTGACGAAAGCTAACGATGAGATCCAGGTTTTTCTCAGGGTAATTTTTCGGGTCGAGCATCCAATCGATGACAGACATCAACCGTTCGGAGTTGGAGATTTGAAAATCGAGGTCTTTCTCCCCTTCCGGCGTTTTACCGACTTTTTGCTTCAAAGAACGCAGCCAACCAAGTAGAACCTCTCCGGACCCCGCCCTCGCGTTCCACCAGGAACGTTCCCGTTTCTGTACGGCGTGCGAAAGGAGATGGTAGCGGCCCGCGTAGGGCAACAGAGACTTTCGTTCCGCCCCCGACAAATCTTTCTTGATTTTGCCGAGAACTGAGAACCATACGGCCAGATCGTTCAGGTATCGCTTGGCTGCACGGGGATTGGCGGGAAGGTTCAAGGCGAAAATCTCCCTGTCCTCCTTTTCAATGTACTCACCCATGGGATGCCCATCGAGCAGATCATTCACATACACTTGGAAGTCCTCCAGCGGAGGGGCCGGGATATTGAAGACAACCTGCACGAACTTATCCAGCGCTTCCTGGTGACGTTCCTTGAACACATCCTTCAAGTAGCGATCCAGTTGGTGTTGGTCCATAGCAAGGTAAAAGCAGACACCGGGAAAATCGAGAAAGAGCTTGATCGCTTCCAGCACAGCTCTGATCTGCTTGTCCTCGCAGCGATCCAGGTCGTCGATGAAGACCGCGAGGCAATACTTGTTATCGTCGATCACGCCGTCGGAGGTGTCGCCCCACTTGTCCATGAGCCACGCGGCGGTGACTTCGAGAAAAGCCTGCTGGAAAACGTCGATCTCGTCGCACTTGGAGAGAATCGTGTCGATGGAGGTCGAGCAGTCCTCGATCTGCTCTATGATCTTACCGTCGGTTAGAAATTTATCGAGCATGGCGGGGAAGGCGTAGATGATGGCTTTAGCGAGGCGACCTCGGTACCTCAAAAATAGCTTCTGGAACTGTTCCCAAAGTCCGCCCTTTCCGATCTCCTTCAGCAGAGCGCCGAGTAGCCCCGCCATTACCGGCGCGGCGTCCTTGTACTTCCAGGCGTTGAACCAGACGGACTTGACGACACGATTGCCTGTTTCTTTTTCCTTCTGCTTCGCCCGGAGGATACCCTGAATCGTTTCTATGAGAGTGGACTTGCCCACGCCCCATTCGCCCTGAACCAGAACACATAAAGGTGTTTCGTTTTTAGGATTCATCGCGATTTCAGCCAAAGTGGACGCATACTCTTTGAAATGAAACTCCGGGGAGGCCGCCTTCTTCCAAGGCTGGTCACCGATGATCCGGATGAGTTTTTTATCCTCCGACATCTAAATTCTCCTTCTACTATCCATCGGTGTAAGATGTGTTTGCAACGCAGAATACCACAGAGGCGGTAACCCGGTCGATAAGAAGTAATTATAGCCTTGACGCTTAATTTAATTGGTGGTATTGAAAATTTTTTATGTCTTACTGAGACTAAATTCAGTTTCATTAAACAAATGCAAACGGAGCAGCTAAAAGCAGTGCAGCGGCCTGTAGTGAAATTCCGAAGAATGAAAGATCGCCGGCGCAGCTTGATCATGGAAGCCGCCCTTAAATGCTTTGCCCAAAACAGCGTGGCAGCGGTCGGCATCGCGGATATCGCCAAAGCCGCAAAGATTTCCGTTGGCACTTTTTATTTATATTTTCGAAAAAAAGAAGACCTTCTTCTCCAATTGCTGGACGAATCCGCTCGCGAACTCCGGCAAACTTTGGCTGAGGCGTTTAATTTAGAGGGACAACCATTAGACAGATTCGAGTGCGCGGGCCGGGCTTTTTTTCGCAAGTTCTGCAACGACCAGCGCGAAATGTTGATCTTGATTTTGCGCGAATCCATCGGCGTAAGCTCGGAAATCGAGGAAAAGCGCAAAAAGATTTTTCAATTGTTGATTAATGACATTACCGGAGCGATCGACCAGGTTCGGGGGGCAAAGGGTCGGCGCGAAAAGAGACATGCAGAGGTCGTCGCCGTCAGCATATTGGGAATGCTGGAGCGCGTGGCCTATCATTATTATATCTGGCAGACCGGATCAAAGGATTTGCGCAAGGTGGAAGATGAAGCACTCGCGTTCATTCGCGACGGCCTTGGCAGCGTTTTGAATCGAGGGAATTGATATGCCGCTTTTAAAAGGCGCATTGCATGTGCATACGACTTTATCAGACGGCCAACTCTCGCCCTTGCAAGTCGCCGATCATTATAAAGACTTGGGTTTCGATTTTGTCGCCATTACGGATCACGATTATTTATTAAGACCCAACTATCGAGCGATGATTCCTGCGCACAACGGGATTTTGGTTTTTCACGGCGTTGAACTCACCATTTTCGAAAAAGGATACATACACGTAAACCGAATCTACGGCGATAAGGAGATATTGCATATCTTCAATCATCCGGCGGAATACGACCTGGAATTCAACGAGTTGCTTAAAATTTTGGAATCCGTGGCGGAAAAATTTCCAATCGATGCCGTGGAGATTTCGAGCAAGGGTTTTTATACTCCTGAGTACGATATCGATCTCGTCCCATATCCGAAAATTGCTTCTGACGACAGCCACACCAAGTTGGGATGCGGTCGCGCTTGGATAGAGCTGGAATGCGAAAGAAACCCGGATTCGATCATCCGCGCCATTAAGGCAGGTGATTCGAAGCCATGTTTTCGTTAGCCGGGCATGTGCGCGCATATGCCGCCCTCGAGGGAGGTATGAATGGATTTTTTGTTTACGCCTGAACAACTCGCGTTTCGCGAGCAGGTGCTCAAATTCACCATCAAAGAACTGGCGCCTCTGGCCGAAGAAATGGATCTGAAAAGTGAATGGAGTTGGGAGGCTTGGAGGGCGATGGGCCGGTTCGGCTTGCTGGGCCTTCATTTCCCTGAAAAATACGGCGGCGCCAATGCGGACGTAGTGACGACTTGCGTGGCAGGAGAGGCGCTGGGTGAAGGCGGCGCGGACGGAGGTCTTTTGCTTGCCTACGGCGCGCATTCGTTTTTATGCAGCGATACGATCATGAAACACGGCGCTGAAGAGCAAAAAGAGAAATACCTTCCGAAATTGGCCACCGGAGAATGGGTCGGAGCGATGGCCCTGACCGAGCCGAATGCGGGTTCTGACGCAGCCTCCATAAAAACGCGAGCCGCTCGCGACGGCGATTACTATCTGCTGAACGGGACCAAGATGTTCATCACAAACGGCCCCATTGCAGATGTGATAGTGGTGTTTGCAGTGACCAACAAAGATGCCGGTCCTATGGGAATCTCGGCATTTATCATAGAGAAGAATACGCCGGGCTTCCAGGTCGGTAAAGTGCTGCATAAAATGTGCGTTCGTTCAAGCCAGACATCGGAACTGATCTTCGATAATGCAAAGGTTCCCGCTTCGAATTTATTGGGCGCGGAAGGTTACGGCTTTGTGATCGCGTTGGGCGCCTTGGAATGGGATCGCTCTGCTTTGCTCGCGCCCGGAGTGGGAGCCGCCAAGCGCATTTTAAAAGAATGCGCCAAGCACTCCAATGAACGTAAGCAATTCGGCCGACCGATCAGCCGTTTTCAAGCTATTCAGCACAAGCTCGCCGACATCAGAATCTATTACGAGGCAACCCGGTTGCTCGTATATCGGGTCGCCTGGAAAAAAGATCAGGGCCAGATGCTGAATCATATGGAAGCCTCTGTTTCCAAACTCTATTTGGGTGAACAAGGAATGCTCGCGGCGAGTGATGCGTTACAGATTTTCGGCGGCTATGGATTGATGCATGAGTATCCGGTCGAGCAATATTTCCGAGATACCAAGTTGTCTTCGATCGGCGGCGGCACAAGCGAGATTCAGCGATTGATCATCTCTCGCACGATTTTGGGGGAAAAGTAGATGAATTACGAATATTCGTCCGAACAAAAAACAAGCTTTCAAGCCTTTGCCAAATTGTGCAACGAGCAGATCGCGCCGAAAGCAAAAGATATGGACAAAGGCGAGTATAAGCACGTGGTGGATTTGCTTCGCGAGAACCTCAAACGTCTGGCGGATTTCGGTTATCTGGGGCTCAGGTATCCGGAAAAGTGGGGAGGCACCAACCGGCCTTACGCTGAAGCGGTGATTTATATGGAAGAGCTGTGTCACGCGTGCCCCTCGACTTTTTTATCCGCCGGCGCCTCCAGCGGTTTGTGCGGAATTCCGATTTTGACTTTCGGCACAGAGGAGCAAAAAGGAAAGTATTTGCCGTCTTTGATCTCCGCGAAAATCATCGGCTCGCTGGGCCTTACCGAGCCGGCGTGCGGAACCGATCTCTCGTCAATAAAAACCAAGGCGCGAAAGAAAGACGGGAAATGGATTTTAAACGGCACAAAATCCTTTATCACTAATGCGCCGATCTGCGATATCGCAGTTGTGCTTTCTAAAATTTATGAAGGAGAAGCGGAGCAAGGGACCGGCTTGTTTATTGTTGAGCGGGGGATGACCGGCTTTTCCACCAGCGCCCCGATGGAAAAGATGGGCTATCATGGCTCGCCGACCGGAGAGTTGATTTTCGAGGATTGTGCTTTGCCCCTGTCAGCGCTGCTCGGCGAAGAAGGCCAAGGCTTTGCGCAAGCTATGAGAACCCTTGAATTTGGGCGCATTGGTATGGCGTCCGGCGCTGTCGGGATCGCCAGGGCGTGTTTCGATGAGGCTGTCAAATATTCCAAAGAACGCGAGGCTTTCGGACACAAAATATGCAAGTTTCAGGAAGTCAGTTTCAAAATTGCGGATATGAAGATGCTGATCGATACGGGTCAATTGTTGGCCCGCTATGCTGCATGGCTGATGGATATAAACGATCCGGAGGGAGACGTTTTGAGCCGTTGCGCCAAGGTATTCGCTACGGAAGCGGCAACGAAAATCAGCTCATGGGCTCTTCAGATTCATGGCGGTTATGGCTATCTCTCCGAATTTCCTATTGAGCGGCTTTATAGGGAAGCAAAGCTCGGAGAAATCGGCGAAGGAACCAATGAAATTCAACGAGTGCTGATAGCCCGGGATTGCCTTGAGCGATGGGGATAAAGGGGTTCGATCTGTAGAAATCGCCGGGTGAATCGAGAAAAGACAATGGATGAACCTAAAAATTTGGTGGAGTTGTTTTTAAACCAGGTAAAGAGCCATGGCGATGGCGTTGCCCTGCGCTATAAAAGCGAAGGCAAATGGATTCCGATCACATTTAATGAGTGGGCTCGCGAAGTGAAAACCGTTGCCATGAGCCTTGTGAAGCTCGGGTTGCAGCCAAAACGGACCGTATCGCTTGTCTCCAACAATCGGCCGGAATGGGTCTGCGCCGATTTGGGGGCTCAGATGGCCGGAGGAATCCTGGTTCCCATATATCCTACGCTGACGGCCGATGAGGTGCGCTATATTATCGATAATGCCGAGTCTACGATCGTATTTGTCGAAGACAATTCACAACTGGCCAAGCTGCTTTCCGTCGTGGATAAACTGCCTCTTGTTCAACAGATTATTCTTATTCAAGGAACCTCGAATGATTCGCGGGTCATGACCTATAAAGATTTGCTGAAACTCGGCGGATCGTTTGATGAAGCAGTGCTGAAAGAGAGATACAAAAATATCGGGCCTCACGATATAGCCACGTACATATATACTTCAGGCACTACAGGCAAACCCAAAGGAGCGATGCTGACGCACGACAACATTCTCTTCATCACCGATTCGGTGCTCAAGGTTTTCGAAATTCAGCCCGAAGACTCGGCGATCAGTTTTTTGCCCCTGAGCCATGTGTATGAAAGAGTAGGCGGATTCTATACCGCGCTGCGCGCCGGTATTGAAGGCAGCTTTGCAGAGAGCATCGACAAAATGGGCGCTAATCTGCTGGAAGTGCGGCCGACTATCCTTTGTGCGGTTCCGAGGGTGCTGGAAAAAGCCTATGCCGCCATTCTGGACAAGGTGAACTCCGGAAGTCCGACTGCAAAAGCCATTTTCAATTGGGCTTTGAAAATCGGATATAAAACGAGCCCGTATCGGTTATCCGGGAAACGGCTGCCGCTTTTCCTGGCGATTCAGCATGAAGCGGCCAAGAAGCTCGTATACGACAAAATTGCCGAACGCTTCGGAGGCCGCGTCAGGTTCATCGCCGTGGCCGGCGCGCCTATGAGCAAGGCTATTGCCGAATTTTTCCACGCTTTAAATGTGCTGGTGCTGGAAGGATACGGGATGACGGAGTGCGCAGCGCCTGCGACTCTAAATACCTTGCAGAGAGCGCGATTTGGAACAGTCGGGCAGGCATTGCCCGGCGTCGAATTGAAAATCGCTCCGGACGGCGAGATTTTGCTTAGCGGCAGATCGGTTTTCAAAGGGTACTACAGAATGCCGGAGGAGACGGCTGAGGTTCTGGAGGACGGCTGGCTGCACACAGGCGATATAGGCGAGATGGATTCCGACGGCATGATCCGCATCACGGATCGCAAAAAAGATCTGATCGTCACCTCGGGCGGAAAAAACGTCGCTCCACAGAAGATAGAAAATATGCTGATTTCGGATCAGTATATCAGCCAGGCGGTCGTCATCGGCGACAAGCGCAACTACCTGACCGCTCTGATATCGCCGTCCATTGAGGCGATCGAACATTATGCGCGCGAAAAGGGATTTGAAATTCAGGATCGCAAATCGGCTGCAAAGAATCCCAAGGTCATTGAGCTGATCCGCAGCCGAGTTGAAGAAATCAATAAAAATCTGGCAAAGTTCGAAACGGTAAAAGATTTTCGGTTGTTGGAACAGGATTTGGCCCAGGAGACGGGAGAAATAACGCCTACCTTGAAGGTTAAGCGCAAGGTAGTGCGCGAGAAATATCGCGATCTCATCGAGGAAATGTATGCCCCGGCGGCGGGGTTATAACCAAAGGAGGCGGCGCTATGAATCTGGTGGAATACTTTACCGAAAGAACCGCAAAATATGCTGATCATCCGTACCTGTTTTTCTATGGGCAGGAGTACACCTATGGGGATTTTGCAAAAAAAGTCTACAAATTTGCTCACGGATTGAAACGCCTGGGAATTCGCAAAGGAGACTTCGTCCATGTATTGGTTGAAAATTCTCCCGAGACCTTAGTCAGCTACTTTGCGATCCAACACCTCGGCGCCATTGCAGGGCCGATCAATGGGTGGTGGAAAGCGGAAGAGGTAAGGTATCTTCTGAACGATTCCAAAGGAAGGGCATTGATTATCGGACCGCAGTACTTGGAGATTCTCGATGAAATCCGCTCAGGTTGCCCGAATTTGGAGCTTGTGATCGAAGTCGGAGGATCAACGCGCCCCGGACATGTGAGCTTCGAATCGCTTCTGGTCGATTCGTCCGAAGATCCGATTTCAGCGACATTCGATGAAAACGACCCCGCATTTATATTTTATACGTCCGGCACTACAGGCGAGCCCAAAGGCGTGCTTCTTTCTCACCGCAATGTCATTGCCGATTTGCAGGGTCTACAGGAATCTCTGGATATGCCGGAATTGCTGCGCATCATGGTCTTTTTGCCGCTCTTTCACGTCAATGCCATGCTCACCAGCGTTTCCAGCATGTACAAGGGCCACGCGATTATCTTAAGGCGCAAGTTTTCCGCTTCCGAATTCTGGCCCGCGGTCGAACAATTCAAAGTCAACTTTTTCTCCGCCGTTCCCGCGGTATATACCATTCTGCTCAAAGATCCCGGACGCGCCAGTTATGACACGAGTTCCCTGATGTTCGGCATTTGCGGCGCAGCGCCGATGCCGGTGGAAACCTTTAAGGAATTCGAGCGCGTATTCAATATCCCGATCATCGAGGGTTACGGATTGACCGAGGTTACTTGCGTTTCCACAATCAATCCGCGCGTGGGGGTTCGGAAGGTCGGCTCCATCGGACTGCCCGTGGGCGGACAAGTGATTAAAATTGTCGATGAAGAAAATCGGGAATGCCCGACCGGAGCGCCGGGAGAGATCGTAATCAGCGGAAATGCAGTGATGCTCGGCTATTACAACCGTCCGGATGCGACCGCAGAAACCATAGATCGGGCCGGCTTTTTACATACGGGCGATGTCGGATGCAAAGACGAGGATGGCTACATCTTCATAGTGGACCGCATCAAGGAAATGGTGATTCGCGGTGGTGAAAATATTTATCCAAAGGAAATCGACAACGTGTTGGCGGGCCATCCGAAGGTAATCGAAGCGGCATGCGTGGGGGTTCCCGATAAAGATATGGGCGAGGAGGTAAAGGCGTTCGTCGTTCTCAAAGACGGTGAAACCGCCACCGAAGAAGAAATGCGCGCGTATTGCAAGCAGCACCTGGCAGGTTTCAAAGTGCCGCGCTATTTCGAATTTTTGAGCCGGGATTTCCCTCGCAATCCGGTTGGAAAAGTTCTTAAAAAAGTGCTCAAGAAATGGGCGATAGAAGGAGTGCCGAGAGATGATACGCCGGTAGTGGAAGTGGCGGACATCTTCGGCACCATGGAGCAGCGCTTTTCGCCGCAATTCGCAAAGGATTTCAAAGGCCGTGTCGGCTATGACATTACCGGTCCTGAAGGCGGACAGTGGACCGTAGCTGTTGAAAACGGCAAATGCAAAGTCGTCAGAGGAATCGGCGAAACGGATGTCAAAGTCTCTATCGGAGCACGCGATTGGATCGGCCTGACTCTGGGAACGCTGGATCCGATGACGGCATTCAGCGCCGGGAAAATCAAAGCTGAAGGTGATCTAAGTCTGTTGATGGGTTTGACGAAATTGTTCACTCCTTATCAACCGAAGTGAATTCATAATAAACAAGCGGAGGTTTGTTGCATGACCAGAAGAGTAGCAATTTGCGCCGTAGCTCAAACGACTTACGAGCGCAGCAAGTGGTATCAACGAATGCAAGGCATGGCCCTGGAGGTGGTCGAGCAATTAATTCAAGCCACGGGCCTGGATTTCGAAGAGGATACCGGCATCAATCAAGTGGTGACGGTTTCCGACGATGTCTTCGATGCCAGAACCATATCGGATGGAGCCATGACCGACGTTGTAGGAGCCCATTATCGGACCGAGGAGAAGGTATCTCAGGATGGCGCGCAGGCAGTGTATTACGCCTTGTCGGTCATTCTGTCAGGCCATCATGATGTCGTGATGATCGTCGGCCATTGCAAAGAAAGCCAGCCCACCAGCCGCAACCTTGTGACGCATATGGCCTTCGATCCGTTCTTCACCCGGCCGGTCGGTCTGGATTACCTGGCGGCGGCCGGACTTCAGGCTCAGGCGTATATGGCGAAATCGAAGGTTTCTGACAAACAGCTTGCCGACGTGGTGGTGAGAGCCAGGAAGAACGCGGCCAAGAATCCCAAGATCGCGGATCTTAAACAGATCACCGCTCAGGAAGTTCTCGCCTCGCCCATCTGGGCTGATCCGATCCGCGAACTGATGGCGTATCCGATTTCCGACGGTTCGGTGGGATTGATCCTCGCCTCTGAGGAAAGGGCTAAAAAGCTAACGGATAAACCCGTTTGGATTACAGGAGTCGGAAACTGCTATGACGGTTTCTTCCTCGGAGATCGCGATTTGGCCGGCAACTTCGCGCTAAAGCGTGCGGCGCAAAAAGCCTATCGCATGGCCGGAATTAATGATGTGAAAACCCAGGTGGATTTGTTTGAAATCAGCGATCAGTACGCATATCAGTTGCCGATGTGGGCCGAAGGGCTCGGTTTATGCGCGGATAATGCAGGAGGAGCATGGCTCTCTAACGGAGGGCCGGATAAGGCGCGCGTAAATCTGTCAGGCGGCGTTTTAGCCGGAAACCCGATGATCCTCGGCGGATTGGTGCGCGTTGCCGAAGCTGCATTGCAACTGCGCGGCGAAGCGGGCGCTCGACAGGTCGATGGGGCGAAAAGAGCCGTGGCTCAAGGCCTTACCGGACCTGCAGGCCAACTGCAAACCGTTGTTGTTTTGGAAAGATAAGGGGGTTGGAGATGAAGAAGAATAGAAACGTAGGCATCATCGGCATCGGACAGACCAGGCATTCCAGCCACCGCGAAGATGTCAATCAGCCTGAAATGATTCATGAGGCGATTACCTTGGCCTTAGAAGACGCAAAGATGACCATGGATAACGTGGACTGCATCGTTCACGGAAACATGGAGCTCTTTGAGATGATCCATCAGCCGGATATGTGGCACGTCATCAGCGACGGAGCATACGGCAAGCCCGGACTTCGATTGACCACCGGCGGGACCACCGGCGCGACTTTAGTCTGCGGAGCGGATACTTTAGTGGCGAGCGGATTGCACGATGTGGTTCTGGCAGTCGGCTTTGAAAAGCTCCAAGAAGGCCATACCACGGGCGGAATCACCAACATGGCCGATCCTCTGTGGGGCCGCGAGCTTCAAACCGGCGCACTTACCGGCATGACGGCTGATGCGGTCATTGAGGAATTCGGCGAAAAAAGGGCCAAGCACGCCGCCATGAAGATGAGGGTGATTATGGACAAACACGCCATGCTCAACCCCCTCGCTCATCGCAGATTCGGATTCACGGATGATATGATCCCCACGATGATCGATAACGTGCCGCCGCTGGTCGGCGAATTGCGCATCGTGCATATGTGTTCCCAAAGCGACGGCGCATGTGCAATGATTTTCGCTTCCGAAGAAGTCGCCAAAAAGCGCTGCCCCAATCCGGCGTGGGTTATGGATCATATCACGATTCATCGCGAAGAAACCTTCAACCTGTTCGGCAATGTCGAAGAAATGACGACCATGCGGTATGCGGCGAAGAAGTTATTCGAACGAAACGGAATCACCAATCCCCGCAAGCAGATCGACGTCTTCGAGATGTACGATCCTTCGAGCTGGTGGGGTCTGGATTGGATTCGCGAATTCTTATTGCTGGAAGGCGATGAGCACCTGAAGATGGTCGAAGACGAAGAGATCGCCATCAACGGCTCGTTCCCCATTAACCCGTCAGGCGGCGTGGTGGCCACCAACCCGATCGGCGCCACTGCAATGATCCGAGTTGCAGAGGCGGCGTTGCAGATTCGAGGCATGGCAGGCGAACATCAGGTGAAAAAGGATGTCAACCTGGCTCTTGCCTCGGGGTTTGGCGGCACCTTGTGGACTGTGCTCGTACTCTTATCCAAAAACCCACCAAAACTTACGGAGAAATGACCATGACGGAAGAGACCAACGTAAAGCAAAATTTGATCGTTCTGCGACAGATATTGGAAATTCCGCAGCACTTTTCCACCGGCCCGATCATGGGTCGTTTTTTAAAAGAGCTGCGCGACAATAAGCGGATCATGGCCAATCGCTGCCCAAAGTGCGGCAGGTTTCATCTGCCTCCGCGTGAGGTGTGCGCGATATGCCGCGCTCGGTCCGGAGAATTTATCGAGGTCGGGCCCGAAGGCGTGATCCAGAGTTACGATCTCGTTTATTACGCAAGCCCGGATCCGCTCACCGGACAGGCCAGGCAAGCGCCTTACACCACGGTCAACGTGCTGCTGGATGGCGTGCAAGGCAAAGATACGCTCTGGCATCTGCTTAATGAAACCGATCCGGCCAAAATCCGGCGCGGATTGCGTGTGCGCGCGGTTTTCAATGAGGAGCGGACCGGCTCGATTTTCGACATCAAATACTTCGATATCATCGATAACAAATAAAAAGGAATCATGCCATGACCGATAAATATGGAGATGCATTTGTCGTTGAGGGAAAGATGGCTCTGCCTTATCAGTATTTTGCAGGTACGATTGGGAGCCATTTTTTGATTTCACTGCGGGACGAGCAAAAAATACTGGGCCAGCGTTGCGAAAAATGCGACAAGGTGTTCATTCCGCCTCGCGCAACCTGCGAAAGATGCTTTTCCGATCTGTCGCAAGCCTGGGTGGAATTAGGCGATACAGGAGTGATAACCGGATATACGGTGATCAACTATGCAGAGCCGTATCAGCCTTTTAAGCCGCCTTTTATTCTGGCTTTGATCAAACTCGATGGCGCGGATACGCCGCTGGCTCACGTGGTTGCCGGAATCGATCCGGGTAAAGTCAAAGTCGGAATGAAGGTCAAAGCCGTGTTCGCCGAAAAGAGGATCGGCTCGCTCATGGACATCAGCCATTTCGAGGTGATTTGATACTCGCGATAAGGCCGGCGAACCGAAGTCTGCGGGTTTGTGCCGAAACCCGAAATGTAGGGGCAGGCCCCCCGTGCCTGCCCGAAAATGTAGGGGCTGACAGATGTGCACCTTGTGCGTACGGCAGAGCGCTACTTTCTGAGGTACTCAGAATGCTTATCGCATAGCCAGCGGTAGGTATTGTCCGGCAATCTATATCGCCTGAGATTTCCAAATACATAGCTTCGTGAGCCTGCCGGATCCAATTCTTTCATTAATATGTCAAGCTCTGCGCAGGCTCGAAGGGTTCGAGATTCATCCAAGTCGATAAAATTATACTTGCGACCTGAAATGGTATGTAATCCGGAGTCAATATAGTCAGCTAAAGATTCTCTGGTTTCTTGTGAAAGATGAATATTCGGCTCCAAATCGTCTTCCATGAAAAATTTTGATAACTCGTCGGCCAACGACCTCATTGAAGAGCATTCTTCTTTGACCAATTTAAACGCATCGCCGGTCATGGCGATAGGCAAGGCGACCGACCCAAATGCAGCCGTGATTCCCAAAATCTTTAAGCCCAAAGAAAACAGCGGCTGAGATTTTACCCACCACTCTTTTGGTTTTTTAAAAGTATAGTGCGCTTCGCTGGGATGCGGATCTTCGTGCTCGCAATAAAAACGCAGGTGAAATTCTTGATTGAAGAGCTTATTCGGATCAAACCTATGCCGCTCTTTCGGAATGATCGTAAAGATTCGAGGAGTTTGGTGCTTCTTCTCTTTGTCGATCGCATTAAGGAACTCGCGAATGTTTTGCTGAAAGGACATATGAAGGGCAGGTGAAGGCGCGACATCGGATTTTAGTTTCAGAACTTGATCATAAATTTTTTGAAGTCGGTTGCTGACAGCCAAGATATTAAGGCCGGATCTATTGATCAATTCCTCGGTCTGCTTTGCGTTCTCTTTGCGAATGATTTCCCGAATATCTTCATGCTGTGCAAAGCTGTGAAGACCGAAAATGAGATCCAACGGATTCACGCTATGGTCGCCTTCATCGCAAAGGATATCGGTATTTTTAGCCAGGTAATACGCCACGACACGTTCCTTATGCACTTTTTCGCAAGGAACTTCGTGCGGTTTGATGCATCCGTAATAGCGAATGGGATGCAAACCTTCGAAAAAAGAAAACACGGCATTTGCCACAAAGTTTAATTGTTCCACCATGTTTTGAGGCAATATGGATTTTACCTGGATGCGTAAGATTCTTTTATCTTCTTCCCAAGTGCAAAGCGCTTGTGATTTATATTCCCCCTCGCCGTTTTCCAGAAACACACCGCTGCGCCAGTAAACTCCCATTGGGAGAGCCGAAGTCTTTACGATCAGATGGTGGGTTTTTACTATAAATCGGCTCATCAGGCCGGCAGGGGGAGTGATGTCGAACTGATATTCTATAAAGCGCTCTTTCGCATTTGGTATATCCTCCCAATTGATAGCCGGTTTGTCGTACGAAAATCGAAGCGGAACTAAGGCGAGATCGGATCGGTTTTCAAGCGGATAGCAAAGTTCAAATTCTTTCATGCAGCTATAAAAACGCGGATACATTCCCGGATAATCTTGATCCCACAATTTTTTCAGCATTCGCAAATCCATCTCGCCGCGATGCTGGATCAAGTATTCGTCCTCCATAGCCAAGCTGATTGCTCTTGTGAGCCATTGAGGTCGAAGTACAATGAAATCTTGTAAGTCGATGCTGTCCGGGAAGTGAGTAAATATGCCCATGTCGCCAAAGATTCGAGCGGCCGTCTCAAAACCATCGGATTGGACTCCGGCGTTCTTGAATAAATCGTACAACTCAGTACGAGAGATATAGGTTTTATTTTCGGCGCGCTCTCTAACGGCTTTTTCAGCCTGTTGATATGATGCAGGCCAGGGTTGGGGCATAAATTCCTTCATCCCGGATGCAAGTTGAGCGATACGTTCCCGTAATTCAGGGATGTTTCTAAAATTCTCGCAGCCTACCGCAAAGAAGCAGTTATCCGGCAGCATGTCTCCGTAGCGGCTTTTCAAACGGGGAAGATCGATGGCAGGAGTCCTGTCCTCGCATTCGGTGGCAGCCAACAATACTTTGCATCCCAGCGCTCTTGCTCTTATCGTATCCAACCAATATTCGATTTTATCCATCCGGATTTCTTTGCGGCCTTTGAACACGACAATATAAAGTGAACGACAGGTGAGAAAGAATTGGTGAGATTGATGATTGATTTCCTGACCCTCGAAATCCCAGATCCATAAAGTAATTTTTTTATCCTGATCTTGCGGCGCTTCCGGATGCGGAAAAGGCCATGGATCGATGTTGATGCCGCGCGTGTTATTTTGCTTCTCAAATTCTAAGCCTCTCAGCGCCCTTGAAAGGCAGGTTTTGCCCTCATCGCCATGGCCCAAAAGAATGAGCTTGGCTTCATAGCGTTGTATAGTTTTGACTTGCTTCTCTCGAAGAAAAGCAAGGATTGCTTTTGTTCCTTTGCCTAAAACTTCACGCGGAATATTTAACGGATTCCCAGAAAGAATTAGTTCTTGAAGGTTTTGTAATTGGCCGATTTCGGCAGGCAACTCAGCAAGCTGATTGGAAAAGAGGTCAAGACATTCTAACTTTTGTAACTGGCCGATTTCAGCAGGCAACTCAGTAAGTTGATTGGTAGAGAGGTAAAGCCCTTGGAGCTGTTTTAATTGGCCGATTTCGGCAGGCAACTCAGTAAGTTGATTGGTAGAGAGGTTAAGATAATATAGCTGTTTTAATCGGCCGATTTCGGCAGGCAACTCAGCAAGTTGATTGCAAAAGAGGTAAAGCCATTTTAGGTTTTGAAACTGGCCGATTTTGGCAGGCAATACAGTAAGTCGATTGGAAGAGAGGTCAAGCACTCTAAGCAGTTTTAACTGGCCGATTTCGGCAGGCAACTCAGCAAGTTTATTAGAAGAGATGTAAAGCCATTTTAACTTTTGAAACTGGCCGATTTCGGCAGACAACTCAGTAAGTTGGTTGTTAGAGAGTTCAAGATATTCAAGTTGACTCATTTCAAATAGTTCAATTGGGATATGAGAAAGTTCAAGATTTAAGAGATCCAGCTTCTTAGATCCCTTTGCTTTTGCCTCGGCAATTCTTTTAAGCGCTTCTTGTAACGACATTTGGCCTGACCGTTTTCTATATCGGATTTTTTTCATTTTCGATCATTTAAGCATTCAGGGTCAAGTCAATTACGGATTTCTAAGTAGGGGCGTCCGGCGGACGCCCTGTTTTATATGGGCGACCGCCGGTCGCCCGTACCATCCACGCACCCACATTAATGCAACAGGGGTGTGTGTATAAAAATTGCACAATGGGACATCACACAGGTAAACGCCGATCACCCATATTTCAGGCAAGCCCCTACGTCGAGCCGCGCCTATGCCGCTATCTGGCATGTTTTTTGAAGCCCTTCTTTCATCCGATGATTTTTATTCTTGATATTGGGGTTGAGACACTATGAGCAAGAAGCATAACAGCGGGAAAAACAAGGCAAAGGCAATGAGGACAGCAATCAGGGCAGGTTTGAAACCTGCCCCTACACCCGGGTCTTTGAATAGAGAAGGTGTCAAAATAATAACACCGCTGGATACTCAAATCGGGAAAGATCCGATGTTTTGGGAGCGGCTTGAACAATATAACCTTCTTGATCCGATGCTGAAAGCAGAAGGCTTGAAGAAGCTGGGGATAGAGGTTTCGGATCCCGAAAGCATGGGCATTTTGACCAAAAGCAATTTTGTGATCCCGGGGAAAACGCGCTTTCAGTGTCAAAAATGCGGCGAGTGCTGCAGGTACGCCAGGAAAGTCGCCACGTTTACATATGAGGCATGCCCCTTTTTGGATGAGCGCAACGAATGCTCCAAGCACGACGATCGATATAACATCTGCAAGTGGTTTCCGTTTTGGATTTATACGGATAAGCGCTACGGCACGTTGCTGACAATCAAGCCTTACTGCACCGGATACGGCCTCGGGAACCCCGTGAATTATAATGCTACGGTCAAATGGCTGGCCGAGCTTTCGCGCGCCGCCGACAAAGACAGCGACGGCGCCTTTGTCGTGCATGAGCTGGCCTATCTGCCTCACCGCAAAACTTGGGTGTTTCCGTCAAAGAAAAACATCGACGATCTGCTGGCTTTTGTCTCGAAGGGCAAGCTGCTGAAGGACGAAACCCGTCAGATGCAGGACACCGCGCCTCACATGAAAGCGGAGCGGCTTGGAGAATTGCAGCACGCGCATCACTATACTTCCGGATTATTGGGAAGCATCAACGATCCCCACATCACGGTGAACGAGGAAGGCTACGTCACTGACGTGAACGAGTCTTTTTGTCGGCTGAGCAAACGGGAAAGATCGACGATTATAGGCCGAAAGTTCAGCGGCTTTTTTGTGAATCCGGAGAGCGTGTCCGGCAATATCCTCACTTGCATATCGAGCGGAAAAATGATGGCGGCCCCTCAACAGCTCTTTCTTCCCGATAATTCGGCGACTCCCGTTCTGTTGAATGCGATGGTGTTCCGCGATAGGGGCGACGGCCTGATTCACAGCGCATTGGTCTGCGTGAACGAGCTGTCTCCCAACGCTTACCACGAGCTGGCTCAATCGCGGAACTATGCGCGCTGCCTTATCGAGGCGAGCCTTGACGCTCTGGTGGCGATCGACCGAAATGGCGTAGTGTCGGACGTCAATGAGGCTTCTGTAGGCATGACCGGATATTCGCGCGATGAGTTGATCGGATCCCATTTCAAGAATTATTTTGACGATCCGGTCCGCGCGCAGCAAGGCGTTGAATTCACGTTCGCCAGAGGCCAGGTGAAAAATTACGAACTTAATTTGGTCAACAGGGACGGCGAGCTGATTTCCGTCTCTTTCAACGCCACTGTTTATCGCGATGCGCAGGGTGTGGTTCAAGGCGTGTTTGCGTCGGCGCGCGATGTCCGCGAAACCAGGCGCATGATCAAGGAGTTGGAGGAAGCCCATAACTACGCGCGCGGGTTGATCGAAAGCGGCGTCGATCTCATGGTCACTGTGAACCGCGACGGCATCGTGACCGATGTCAACGAGGCCGCGGTGCGCATGACCGGATATTCGCGGAATGAGTTGATCGGATCGAAGTTCAAAGATTATTTCGTCGATTCGGACCGTGCGCGGAACGGCGTCGACCTCACTTTTTCAAGCGGCCAGGTGAGCAATTATGAGCTCGATCTGATGAACAGAAACGGCGGGCTTATCCCGGTTTCTTTCAATGCCGTTATCTATCGCGACACTGTAGGCAGCGTGAAAGGCGTTTTTGCCGTGGCCAGAGATATCCGCGAAACCAGGCGAATGATCAGCGAGTTGGAAGAAGCGCGCAACTATGCGCGAGGATTGATCGAAAGTGGGATCGATCTCATGGTCACCGTGAACCGCGACGGCGTCGTCACCGACGTCAACGAGGCGGCGGTTTCCATGACGGGACGTTCGAGGGAATCACTTATCGGCTCGTACTTCAAAAACTACTTCGACAATTCGATTCGGGCGCAAGAGGGCGTGAATTTGACCTTCTCAAAAGGCCAGGTCAGAAATTACGATCTTGATCTGAAAAATGGAAACGACGGCCTGATTCCCGTTTCTTTTAACGCTACGGTTTATCGAGACACAGCCGGTGCGGTCCAGGGGGTTTTTGCCGTAGCACGAAGCCGTAAGATGTAATTTCGGCTGTATGTTCGCGTTCATTGCGCTTGTCCGCTTTATTTATAACAAAGCATGGTGCAGGAGCCTAGTTGGGATAAAATAAGAACAAGAGATAAGATAAAACTCCTTGACCTGAATAATCGCCTCCCATTAAGTTATATCGTACATGATAGACGCTTATTCCATTCGCAAGATTATTTTGGAGCAGTGCAAGCGCGCCGATGTCGGGCACATCGGCCCGGCGTTGTCGATCGCGGACATTCTTGCGGTTCTGTACGATCGTATTCTCTTTCTGCCTAAGCCGGATCACGCAAACCGCGATCGCTTTATTTTATCCAAAGGCCATGCAGCCCTCGCTTTGTTCGCCGCCTTGTTTTTAAAGGGATTCGTCACCAAAGAGCAATTGGATTCATATTGCACGGACGGCAGCCTTCTGGGAGTGCATCCGGAAATCGGCTTGCCTGGCGTGGAGTTTTCCACCGGATCATTGGGACAGGGCTTGTCGGTAGGCGCCGGAATGGCCCTGGCTGCGCGTATGAAAGGAGAGCGGCATCGCATTTTCGTGCTGGTGAGCGATGCGGAATGCAACGAAGGCGCTCTGTGGGAAACCGTGATGTTCGCGGCGCATCACAAGCTTTCCCGGCTTGTCGCCATTGTGGATAACGACGGACAGCAGGCGCTCGGCAAAACAAAGGATGTCCTCGATCTTTCGCCGCTCGGCGATAAATGGAAATCTTTCGGCTGGGAGGTTTACAAAGCGGATGGCCATAATATCGAAGATTTGACCGATGTATTAAAAGGCCTCAACACTGAAACAGGCCCGCCAAAGGTGGTGGTTGCAGATACGATCTGCGGAAAAGGGGTATCTTTTATGGAAGGTAAGGTGGCTTGGCATTACCTTCCGATGAACGACGAGCAATATAGCCGGGCATTAAGAGATATAGAAGCAAACCGATGAGACGCGCCTTAGCCAAAACCCTGATGGATCTGGCTCGGAAAGATTCGCGGTTGATGCTGCTGACCGCTGATCTGGGCTTCATGGTCTTTGAGGAATTCGCCCAACAGTTTCCGGATCGTTTTATCAATGTGGGCGTGGCTGAAGCGAATCTGGTGGGCTTGGGAACAGGTCTTGCGATGTCGGGCTACCTGCCGTTTTTATATTCAATCGCCACCTTCGCCTCCATGCGGCCTTACGAGCAATTCCGCAACGGTCCTGTGCTTCATCAACTGCCCGTGCGTATGGTCGGCGTCGGAGGAGGGTTCGAGTACGGGCACGCTGGCATCACGCATTACGGATTGGAGGATTTGGGAATCGCGCGAATGCAGCCGAACCTGACTGTCATCGCTCCGGCGGACGCGTTTCAAACCATATACGCTCTCAAATCGACATACGATTTGAACGGGCCCATCTATTATCGAATAGGCAAAAATGACATTGAAATCGTTCCCACACTGAACGGACGCTTCCGCCTTGGGCGAATCGAAATATTATGCGAAGGCCGCAGCCTTTTGATGCTCTCCATCGGCAGCATAAGCATAGAAGCCTGGAAAGCCGCGGAAAAGCTGGCGGCAACGGGCATCAAGGCGACCCTTGGCATCGTTTCATCGCTTAACCCGGCTCCTGTCGGCGATTTGCAGTCATTATTACCGAACTTCGATCTGGTTGTGACCGTGGAAGAGCATTATATTCAAGGCGGACTCGGATCTCTTGCGGCGGAGATTTCGGCCGAGTTCGGGTGGAAAGGCCGTTTGCTGCGGTGCGGTGTCTCGCGCAATCCGGGAGGAATCGCAGGCAGCGAGGCCTATATGCGCGATCTGCACGGCTTGTCAGCGGACCGCTTGGTCTATTCGATAAGAAAAGTTTTGGATGAGGCTCACCGATGACCGAGCCGATTTATATTTCCATCATATTGCCGGTTTACAACCAAGCGGATCATCTTGTCTCTATTGTGAAGAGCTATCTGTCTGCGCTGGAAAGTTTCAAGCATTCGTTCGAGATTCTATTGGTAGTTAATGCCGGCAAAGACGAATCGCTGAATGTAGCCGGGCAATTGGCGGCGGAGCACGCTGCCGTCAAAGTATATTTTAACGAACTTGCCGGATGGGGCAGGGCTGTGCGCCGCGGATTGAGGGAAGCAAAAGGGCAGTTGGTTTGTTATACGAATTCAGCGCGCACATCCCCGCATGTTCTGGTGATGATGCTGAGCTATGCGCTTGCAAACCCCGGCGACATCATCAAAGCCAACCGCCGTTTGAGATACCCGATCATTCGTCGAGCAGGCTCGGTTTTATACAATTTTCAATGCCGATTCTTATTCAGATTGGCGGGCTGGGACCTGAATGGCACGCCTAAGGTATTCAGCCGTGAGCTGATTGAAAAATTAGACCTTCAGGAAAACGGCGATCTGATCGACTTGGAATTCATCGTCAAGGCCAAAATTCACAATCTGCCGATCATTGAAATTCCGATTGTCTCCGCCGAGCGCCATAGCGGCAAATCCACCACCAATTTCGGTTCTGCGCTGAAGTTATATTCGGGCGCTTTTCGCCTGTGGCTGATATATCGCAACCAGCTTTCTCTCATGCAGGGACCCCATCAACAATGACGAATCGATCGAAGATGAAACGGTCCGAGTCGCAACCCGATCATAATGAGATGTTTCGCGATCCGATGGAGGTGATTTGCGGTTTGACCGAGATTAAGTCCGTTTCACGGAATGCAATGGATTATGAAGTGCAAGGGTCATGGTGGGATATTCTGCAGGAATTCGGAATCACATTGCTGGCGACCCGAGAGTACGAGCACCTGGTCTTGGCTTTGCAGGCGGATGATGCAAGCAAGCCCAACATAACGATGCTGCGAATTCCGCACCCTTCAGGCTTGGCGGTGGATAGGGTCCGCGAAAAAGTTTTTATTGCATGCACGCGAAACCCCAATCAGGTTTTCGGATTTGCTCCTTCACAAAAGCTGATGCATCGGCTTGATGTGGAGGACATGCCAGTTGAAGACAAGCCGTTAATGCCGACTTTTTCAAGGTTTTATCCGGGTTGTCTGTACTTGCACGATCTGGCCCTGATCGGCGACGATCTATATGCGAATTCCGTGGGCCAGAACGCCGTCGTGCGCTTTGAATCCGCCGGATTGCCGCGCCGCGTATGGTGGCCCAAGTGCATTGAAACCGGGCAAGGACCAGTATTCGGCCGGAATCATCTGCAATTGAATTCCATCGCGGCCGGAAAGAGCATTAAGGAGTCGTTTTTTTCCGCATCAACGGATGAGTTGAGCTTTCCGCTTCCGGGCGATCCGAATTTCTCCGTGGATCGTCGGGGCGTGATTTTTGCCGGCGCCTCTCGCGAGGTGGTCGCAAGGGGCCTTACGCGGCCTCACTCCGCGCGGATTTACGACAGGCGCCTTTGGGTGGATAACAGCGGATACGGCGAAGTCGGATATATCGAGGACGGTGAGTTTCATTGCCTGAGCCGTCTGCCTGGATGGACCCGCGGGTTGTGCTTTTTCAAAGACGTCATGTTTGTCGGGACCTCGAAAGTGCTGCCGCGTTTTCGAGGATATGCGCCCGGGCTGGATATCGCCTCGAGCAATTGCGGAATTTACGCGGTCGATATTCAGTCGGCAAAAATTCTGGGGAGCATCGTCTGGCCTAGCGGAGACCAGATTTTTTCCCTGGAATGGATGCCGCAAGAAATGAGCAAGGGCTTTGCTTTTCGTTGGCCTTCAGACGGCTCTGAGGAAAGAATAAGGAAACTGTTTTATTCTTACCATATATTATCGGGTTCGGAGGATTGATCCATGCCGGAGTTTCAATTGCTCATGATTTCCGCAATGTACGAAAACGGCGGAAACACGGTGCACCGTCTTTTGGACGGACATCCGCAAATGTTCGTTTATCCTTTTGAATCCCAACTCGGCACTCAGTTGGTGCAGGATCATCTATCTTCCATGTTCCCGATCAAATACCGGTGGCCGGTTTTTTCCACCGAAGCCACGCCGCTCGAAGATTATAAATCGATCATCGATGAAGAATGCAGGGTAAGAGCGCGAACGCCGCAGGCGAGCAAGTTTCGCATGATGCCTTTCGATTTCGATGACAATTTCCGTTTTGAAATTTACCAGACGCATGTTTTGAAAACCGGGCGTTCCAGGGCCGACAACATTGCAGCGTTTTTTAAAGCCACGTTCGAAGCTTGGAAAAATTTCAAAAGCACAGACCAACAAAAAATATACGTGGGATATAGCCCAATTGTGGTTGTGGATGCGGATAAGATCTTGTGCGATTTTCCTAAGGCTCACGTCATTCATGTGGTGCGCAACCCATGGTCGGCTTATGCGGATACAAAAAAGCGCGCCGTGCCGTTATCCTTGAAGCGTTATTTTACCGCATGGGCGATAAGCCAATATTATGCGTTGGCATTTCGCGAAATTTATCCCGAGAGCGTTCACATCTTGAGATTCGAAGACGTGGTCGCCGACCCCAAAGGCGTTCTCGGAAAATTGTGCATGAAGATAGGGCTCGATTCGTCGGATATCCTCGCGACTCCTACGTGGAACGGCGCTGTTCTTGAAGAAGTCTATCCGTGGGGCACCATCCGGCGCGCTACGCCGGAAGCCAATCTTGCCACTGCCAAAGAGCTATCCGGCGAAGAGCGCGAGCAGGTGCGCTTGTGGGCAGAGCCATATCTGGATATCTTGGATTATCGGCGTTTATTATCATGAGCAAACGGATTTTACTTACCGGCGGATCAGGTTTTGTCGGAAGCAATCTCGCACGACATCTGATTACATCCGGGCATGAAGTCCATCTTTTGCTTCGAAACGAGGAGATTCCCTGGAGGTTGAAAGACATCTTTCGGGATTTTCCGACTCACATTGCGGACCTGAGAAACAAATTCACCGTTAATCACGCGATCAGGGAAGTCTCGCCGGAATGGGTATTTCATTTGGCCGCCTACGGAGCATATCCGTTCCAGCAAGACGTCAGCCGGATGATGCAAACAAACATCATAGGCACTGCAAATCTTCTAAATGCATGCCTGATCGTAGGATTCGAGGCGTTCGTAAACTCCGGTTCGTCTTCTGAATATGGTTTTAATAATAATGCTCCCAGCGAAAACGACAACATCGAACCGAACAGCTTTTACGCCGTGACAAAGGCCTCGGCCACTTTATCTTGTCGATATGCGGCTCGTGCGTATCATAAGCAAATCGCAACATTACGCTTATATTCGGTTTATGGGCCGTACGAAGAACCGTCGAGACTTTTGCCTACAATCGTTTTGAAGGGGTTGCGCAATGAATATCCGCCTTTGGTGAATCCTGCGATCGGCCGCGATTTCGTATATATCGACGATGTGGTACAGGCTTATGTATTGGCCGCATCCATAAGGAATCAGGAATTAGGCGCCGTGTACAATGTCGGCACGGGCATCCAAACCACGATTCGGGATGTGGTCGAAACCGCGCGCTGCGAACTTAATATTTCGGCGGAGCCGAAATGGGGCTCAATGCCGGAGAGGGCATGGGATACCGAGACTTGGGTGTGTGAAAATCGTCGTATCCGGGAAAAATTAGGCTGGCAGCCGCAAGTGGATTTTAAATCCGGATTCAGACAAATGGCAAAATGGTTTCAGGAAAATCCCGAAATCCGAGCTAAATATGAAGCGCGGTCTCCCGAGATGAAGACCGCGCTACCGAATTGAAAGCCTGGATTGTATAAAGCTTACAGTTTGACTTTATAAATCGCTTTTCCTTCTTTGATATTGAGATTTTTGGTGGCTACTTTGGCGCCGCCGATCAGGACTTCCACCTTGTATTTCCCAGGATCCAAATTGAATTCCGCAGTGCCCGTGATGTCGGTATTCGCTTTCTTGTTATCAATTTTCAATGTGCAGGCCGGAAGGGGGATTCCCTTCCATGAGAGCGTCAGTTTCACCTTGTTGTCTTTGGCCAAGGCTAAAGAGGCCGTTAAAACGAAAACGGCCAAAACTGCGAGCACGATTAATTTTGTATTCAAACTTCTTTTGTTCATTTCTAACTCCCTTCTTCATCAACAAGGTGGTCCATTTGAACTCTGAACCACAACAAAATTGCATTATATTCTGCGCTAAAATGAAAAGGACATCAAGAGGTCGTTTCCGCTTAGCAATATACATTTACGCCATCATGCAGAAATCAGCTTATGTCAAGTCGGCAAATATTGAAAATCATCTGATTTTACAGCTAATTTTGTCTATGACAAAAAAATCATAAAATATAGGAAACAATCGCCGCTTTTTTATTATGCTATCTTTTTTTCGTCCAATTCAGCGAAATGATAAACGTAATGAACTATTTTTTCGTTTCTGGCGCACTAACCAGAATTACCTTAGAATAAAAATCATGAGCCGATATATAGATCTTTTGTTGCATTGGTCAAGGCAGCCCTCATCGTTTGCTCGGAAGATTATTTCTGGTGCGGGAGGGTTGGTTGTTTTTCTGGTGGTTATCCCGGGGGCATTGATAATATTCGGGCGTTGGGTTTTTGTTTCTTTCGAGCCTCTACTGCCTCGCTGGTCTGAGTGGGCCCTCGCCATCCTGGCGGGGGTACCGGGCCTTGCTCTGGTGACATGGGCAACGGCCACTCAGTGGCGCATTGGCCGCGGTACGCCTGCCTACACAGCGCCAACTCAGCATCTCGTAGTGGCAGGGCCGTATCGGCATTGCCGAAATCCGATCCAGCTTGGCGCCAACCTCTACCACTTTGCTATTTGCACGGTAATGGCAGGGTCTGTGACGGGTTTCTTCGCGCTGGCGCTGGGTCTGACCATCGGGAGTTCTTACCATAAATTCGTGGAAGAG
>Ga0315282_10002313_pt1 | contig 35281 bp, 28 predicted proteins | sample YL17G07_20_MG_FD_203693 | JGI IMG/M metagenome (GOLD analysis project Ga0315282, IMG submission 203693) | Sediment microbial communities from Yellowstone Lake, YNP, Wyoming, USA - YL17G07_20 | ecosystem: Environmental > Aquatic > Freshwater > Lake > Sediment | place: USA: Wyoming | collected...
AAGGAGCGGCTGGCGGTGACTACCCTTAAATCTTGATCCAGAGCGATTAAGGGTTCACGCACGGTGTTGATGATGCTCTCGGCGTACTCGCGGGCTTCATCTTCGGATATTTTAGTTACTTCCAGTTTTTTACGGGCTTTTTCCAGCCCCTTTTCTATCTCCCTACGCTCGGTAATGTCCTCGATGGCGAGAAGGATTATCGGCAGGTCGTTTTTCTTTTCTGTGATTTTGCAGGCGTTAAGGAGCATGGTTTTCTGTCCGATGCTCTCAAAATTATGTTTAATTTCGAAGTTATCAACTGTGGTGTTCTTCGGAAGAATATCCTCAAGCAGCAGGCGAAGGTTCGGGATGTTCCATTGTCCGTTTCCAAGATCGTATAAAAGACATTCTATAGTCTCTTCGGAATCTACTTTGAAAATAGTGAAGAAACTGCGATTGGCCAAAAGAACTCTAAGGTTTTCATCCAGTATGAGAATGGCTTCACGAACTGTGTTAAAAATGTTCTTGAAATAGTCTTCCTGGATTAACACCTAATCTCTCCAATTCATGAAACTATGACTACATGTTAGTTGAATTTACATGCCATTGCAAGTGAATTTTTATTGCTTGTTACGCCAATTTAGAAATGTCCTGTCTTGCTTAATATTGCTCAATGCAGATGTCATTCCGACTTGTTCGGAATCCCTCTGAAGAAGGATGCTGGATTCAGCCTTCGCAGCCGCTTCGGCGAAGTAGGCCAAGCCAGCATGACAGATAGGGATAGTTTAAATAATGGTCATGTAGCATGAATATTTTAGGACATTATCATTTTGGTATTACATATGATTTTGTCAATTTTATAAGGACTTTCTTGCCTGACAATTTTCAAAGAAACTTGATGGAATTGACCCAAACCATGAACCGTAATGTAATCTTCTGATAGCTTGCCAGTCGCTTGATGTGTACCCCATTGTGTAATACCTTGAAATCAAGATTTTTTGTATAATCAAGGAATAAAGAATGAGAAATTTGTGCATCCAAGAACAGGCAAAACAGATAGCAGGGGATAGGATGTCGCTTCTGGTAGTCGCGGTTCTCTGTACCTCGGGTGATCTGCAGGAATGAATGGTAAGAAGAAAAAAGTCCTTTTTATCCTTGGCGGCGTCGCCGCAGCCCTTGTTCTTGCAGTAGTCATTTTCGCCCTCACATTCGACATAAATTCCTACAGGCCCCGCATCGAGGCCGCTGCCTCCGGGGCGACCGGCCTGGAGGTCAGGATCAATGGGAAGATGGGGCTCTCTTTCTTTCCCTTTGGCGTATCGGCTAAGGATATCCACGCCGCCAACAAGGGAGGCGAAATCATTTCCCTCGAAAACCTCAAGCTGGGGGCGGAGTTGATGCCCCTACTGAAGAAGCACCTCAAAGTCACCAGTTGCGAGCTTGTCAAACCTGCCGTCACCATCGTGAAAGACGCCGAGGGGAAATATAATTTTGAAAGCACTGAAAAAAAATCGACTAAAGGGCAGCCGGGAGCAGCCTTCAGTTTGAATGATCTCAAGCTGTCCAAAGGGGTAATAGTCTATCTCGACAAGAAGACGGGGGAAAAGACGGAGTTTAAGGAAATCAATCTGGCTATCAAGGATCTTTCGGTAGCAGGGGACGTCATAAAGAACGCCTCGTTCACAGGAAGCTTCGACTGCAAGGAGGTGCTGCAAAAGGACTTCAGAATCGAGAATCTCAAGTCCCCTGTGAAGGCGGTCAAGGGGATATACAATTTCGAACCTCTTGCCATCGGGGCGCTTGTCTACTTTGACAAGAAGGCGGGTGAAAAGACCGAGTTGAAAGAAATCAATCTGGCTATCAAGGATCTTTCGGTAGTGGATACCTCGGGGGTTATTATAAAGAACATCTCATTCACGGGAAACCTGGACTGCAAGGAGGTACGGAAAGGGGACCTCAAGGTCGGCAACGTCAAGAGTCCTATAAAAGTGGAGAAGGGAGTAATCTACCTCACGTCCCTTACCATGGATATCTTCGGCGCGAAGGCTGAGGGAGATGCCACGGCAGACAAGTCGGAAGACGATGCTGTGTATAAAATCAATTTGAAGGTATCGAAGCTGGACTTCGAAAAACTTCAGGAGTCCTTCGGCACAAAAAAGGTTATCGGCGGGAAGGGTGATCTTTATGCTTCCCTGACGATGAAAGAAAAAGGAAGCCGTAATCTGATGAGCAGCATGGACGGTACTTTTTCTCTCCGGGGTGATAATCTCGTCATTTATACGATGGACCTCGACAAGGTCCTCTCATCGTATGAAACGAGCCAGAAGTTCAATCTCGTCGACCTCGGCGCTTTCTTCATCGCCGGCCCTCTCAGTACCGTTGCGATCAAGGGGTATCGTTATGGGGACGTTTACAACCAGACCCGGGGCGGGCGGGGCGCCATCACACAGTTCATCTCCCACTGGAAGATCAAAGACGGTGTGGCAGATGCTACGGACTGCGCCCTTGCGACGCACCATAATCGGGTTGCCCTTAAGGGCAAGCTCGATCTTGTCGGCAAACGATATGATAATGTAATAGTGGCGCTTCTCGATGATAAGGGATGCGCAAAATTCAAACAAGGCATTAGCGGTCCTTTCGGCAGCCCCCGGGTCGGCGCGGTGAGCGCTGTCGAGTCCCTTGCCGGCCCAATCTTCAATCTTTACAGGAAGGCAAAACGCTTTGTTCAAGGCGGCAAATGCGAGGTCTTTTATAACGGCTCTGTGCAGCAACCTCCAAAATGATTCTCTTCTTGTGATGTAAAAGACAGGACTCGACCTACCAGACATTGAAAGGACAAGTCCCATCTCCTTCCTGAAACAAGCACCGCCTCGGTTCTTCTGAATTTACGCGATACACCTGATAACCCGCACCGTGGACATCTCGCCAAATATGTTGATTTCCGAAAATAACTGTCGCACAAGAGGAGCCGTCCTGTTTCTCGATGCCTTCCTGTTACAAACGCCTTTCGGAGTCCCATTAGAGAGAAAAAGTATACATAGAACTAAATAAACAGCTACTCCAGTGATTGATGTGAAGTTCATCATTAATTACGCATACGTGCACTTTCTATAACTATGAAGGTTCCCTTTGGAAATTATTAAGGTTAATATGTATAATGCTAGTTAAAGATTGTTATTGACATGCGTGATGTTTTGCTCCTATGTTCATCCTCACTTTTACACTATTCTTCAGGAAAGGGGGGCAATATGAAATATATCAGGACTCTCTTAATCATAAATATCTTTGTACTCATTATATTTAACAATATTAACGCTATTGCATTATTAACACTTCCTGGTACATTTTCCAAAACAGGACCAAGCAATAGATCAACCAATCAGTCAAAGAAGCCGACGTTTAGCTGGACGAGCAGCAGTGGTGCCTACGCTTATTATTTATGTATTGACACTGTTGATAATAATAAATGTGATACGGGTGGATGGATTGGTCGTTGGATGTATTGGTCTGACACGAGTTATAGCTCTTTTACTGCTATGAAGCCTGGTACGACATACTACTGGCAGGTACGAGCACAGAACTCAAAAGGAACAACCTATGCAGATGGTGGGGCATGGTGGAGCTTTACCACAGCAGAATCTGCAGGCATTCTTGAAGTTACTCCTACTGACAATCTTACTTCATTAGGCAACCAAGGTGGATCTTTCACTCCTTCAAGTAAGGATTTTAAAGTTAAAAATACAGGGGATGCATCAATCAACTGGACGGTCTCTAAAACACAGACTTGGGTGAGTTTGTCATCCACAGGAGCCACTCTATCACCTGATGAAAGTACTACAGTTAGTGTGTCAATAAATAATAGTGCAAATAGTCTTTCATCAGGAACTTATAACGATACGATTACTTTCACTAACACAACCAATTGGAATGGCAATACAACCCGCACAGTAAACCTAACTGTAAATGAGGTTACATCTCCTCTTACCATAACAACAACTTCTCTCACTTCAGGAACAGTCGGAATTTCATATTCAGAGAGCTTGGCAGCTACAGAAGGAACAACACCGTATAGCTGGTCTATCACAAGTGGTGCCTTACCCAGTGGTTTAAGCCTGAATACATCAGGTACCATCAGCGGCACTCCCTCTTTAGCTGGAACATATGATTTTATGGTTCAGGTTCGGGACAGCAGTACACCTCAGAAAACAGCCACAAAAAACCTATCTATTGTAATCACCCGGTCCCCAGGTGCTATCCTTCAGGTCCTGGCTACTGATATTTTTGTCTCATCAGGTATGCAAGGGGGTCCTTTCATTCCTTCGAGCATGGCATATACTCTCACCAATACAGGAAGTTCATCTCTTGATTGGACAGCATCTAAGACACAATCGTGGATAGACATATCAGTAACAAGCGGGACTTTAATGCCTGGTGCCAATACCACAATCACAGCATCGCTCAACGGTAATGCCGATAACCTGACATCGGGGATTTATTATGATACAGTTACTTTCACAAATACCACCAATGGAACTGGTAACACAACAGAAGACGTAACTCTTTATATAGACACCTTACATTAATGTGCCTCATTTGATTTTCTTACAAATACTCTTCATATTCCTTGCTTAACATTATACACTTCATCCTTCTGGCTTGATTTAAGTCTCCTCGTTAACAGTGATCCAATCCTTTTAGAGTTAAAGGATTTTGGGGAGGGCACTTCACCCTGTGATTCCACATATTCTCGATATTCTGGCATGTGGAACCTTAAAGCACCTTGTACAAGTCGTAACGACGGGCATTGTTCCGCTGTTGATCATAATTTCCTTATAACTGTAACTGTTACAGAAGATGGTAATGCTGCGACTACCTTTCCTTCAAAATTAGTAGAAGGTCATACCATGATTTTTACAGGACAGTTTACTGGAACTACAATAAATTTAGATTCAAACAATATTTCCCAGGAATGCAATTATAGTATTTATCCTTACTGCTCTACAGGAACTGCTAACTGGACTATCACTTTTACAGACATAAATCACGGATATGGCACAGGAAAGGGTTATGGATGTGGAAGCTGCTGTCAAACATGGGAAGAAGATTCATTAGAACTTTACAGATAAGAATAAGGTCTAAATTATATTAAGAATACTTTTATTAGTAATCGTTAGCCTTCATTTTGAACAAAGACATTGAGCTGTAGATAAACTGTGCAATCTGAGACAATTCCTCAGAGTGCATAGTTGATGAAGAAAGTGATAAGATTTCAGAACTCTTGAGATTCATTAGTTGTAGGTGGACGTCTCTGACTGATCTTTCCGAGTGCGATATCTCATCCACCTGAAAACAAACACCTAGGACATCTCGCTGATTGTGTTGTTTCCCAAAAATAACTGTTACACGAAAGGGTTCCTTCTGCTTGTCGATGTCCTACTGTCTTTAGATGTTAATACTCTTTTTGATGCACCTATCGCATCAAAAGGGAACATGCTTTGGTGTTTGCTATTGTATTTAACTGCTTGACTTCTTTGAGCGCTTCCCGCAGTGCCTCCTCTGCCAGCCTGCGTCCGGTTTCTCTTGCTCGCAATTCTTTAATAGCCTGATGCGGTTCTGCTAATTTATTTATAAGTTGCTCTTTTGTTTTGTCTTTATATTTCATGTTTATTTTTTTATCAAAATATTGATTGTTTGTCAATACGATTTTGTCAATTTTAATTGAGCGAGGAATAATTACTTTTTTACTGATAACATGAATATGAACATTGTGGAAACAATAAAAAAAGTGGTAAGATGGTTTAGAGATGGAGTCGACGATAAAAGACAGTGCCTTGCTGCCTTTCTTTCATTTCCTCGGCAAAAGGACAATGAACGTCATCAACAACCTTGGTGCCGTAGCCATCTTTTTTACGCTTGCATTTCTGAAGATCTTCCGTCGCAAACAGCTCCGGGAGATTATTCAGCAGGTCTTTTACATCGGCGCAAAGTCATCGAATATCGTTACGCTGGTCGGCCTCTTTACCGGCATGGTGCTCGGTCTTCAGCTTTTCTATACCCTTTACAAATTCGGTTCTCAGGGGGTCCTCGGTTCAGTCGTTGCGCTCACACTTATCAGGGAACTGGGGCCCGTCCTTACTGCAATAATGATAACCGCACGCGCAGGCTCTGCAATGACCGCAGAGATCGGGAACCTCCGCATCTCCGAGCAGATAGACGCCCTCTATACCATGCGTATAGACCCCCAGCGGTATCTTATCAGTCCGCGGATCGCAGCCTCGATCATCAGCTTTCCCTTGCTGACGGCCTTCTTTGATCTGATCGGGATACTCGGAGGATATATCACCGGCGTTGTGCTCCTTGGTGTGGATAAAGGCGCTTACTTTTATCGCATCCGTGCATATGTGGATATGGTGGACATCAGGGGTGGGTTCATAAAGTCACTCGTCTTTGCCGTGCTCGTGTCCACAATCTGTTGCTACCAGGGATACTTCACGCACCTACGTACCGACAGCTACGGCGCAAGGAGCGTCAGTCTCTCGACCACCTCGGCAGTCGTATTCTCCTGTGTAACAATACTTATCTCAGACTATGTTGTTACGTCTTTTCTAATGTAGAGGCATCTATGGAAACGCCATTGATAGAATTCAGAGGGATTACCAAGCGCTTTGCGGGAAAGACCATTCTTGACAAGGCTGACCTTTCTATTTATGAAAACCAGATTACGACAATTATCGGTAAAAGCGGCAGCGGCAAGAGCGTTCTGATTAAGCATATCATCGGCCTCCTCTCTCCTGACGAAGGGAGCATACTCTTCAGGGGAATGCCTGTTCATAAGATGAAGAAAAAGGAATGGGAAGGATACAGGAGCCGGATCAGCTATATGTTCCAGAACAATGCCCTCTTTGATTCCATGACCGTCTTTGAAAACATAGCACTACCGCTAAGACAGACGACAAATCTCAAAAAGAAAGAGATTGAAAAGAAGGTGATGTCACGTATCGAACAGATGGAACTCACGGATGCTGCCCGAAAGTACCCGGCAGAGCTCTCAGGCGGTATGCAGAAACGTGTGGCTCTGGCAAGGGCACTTGTAACAGATCCGGCCATCGTGCTCTTTGACGAGCCGACAACCAGCCAGGACCCTATAAGGAGAAACATAATCCTGAGCATGATCGCCCATTACAGAAAAAAGTTCGGTTTTACCGCCGTTCTCATCAGTCATGATATCCCTGATGTCTTCTTTATCTCTGACCGCATACTGCTCCTGTGGGAAGGGAAGATCGCCTTTAGCGGGTCCTATGAAGAGTTTTCCAGACTCAAGCATCCAATGATCGATGAATTTCTCGTGAGCATCGAGGGCCTTAGGGACGAGCTCACCGGACTGCTCTCAAAAGAGATGTTCAAGTCCAGGTATGCCATGACACTGGGTAGTGGACGTGCGGACGCCACAATAACTGCCGTGCTATTCAGCTTTAATATTAACTTCCTTTCTGATCTTTTCAGGCCTCAGGCTGCCATAGAAATCCTCAAATCCATAGGGGAGAATCTGAATAACTATTTCGGTCCTTTGGGAGGATTCTCGGCACGCCATAGCAGAGAAGAGATCCTTACAATATTGCCCCATTTAGGGCTTGAAAAAACCGGGGAATTAGTGAATGATTTTGCTCAGAGACTCGAGAAGAAATTTCTCCCCGAAATCCGGGAGCTTATAAGGGACAAAATAAAAGCAGGGGAATGCTTCGAGATATTTGTAAATGCAGGTATAACTGAAGGCAGTTCCTCTGATGAGATCGAACAGATCATAAAAAGGGCTGATATGAACAAGAAAAGAATCGCAAAATATCTTTGTGGTAAGGAGGGTGCTTCGAAATGAAAAAATACTCGATCGAAACGGTTGTCGGCATTTTTGTAGTCATCGGCCTCCTCTGCGTGGCGTACATGACGGTGAAACTCGGCAAGGTCTCTCTCTTCGGGGACAACTACTATTCACTCTATGCGCGCTTCGGTTCAGTATCGGGATTACGGGAGGGCAGCCCTATCGAGATTGACGGCATCGAGGTCGGACGGGTTGAACAACTGACCTTAGACCAGGAAAAACAGTTGGCATTGATTACATTGAAAATCCGGAAAGGCGTCAAGGTTTATGACGACGCCTCCGCAGCAATCAAGACTGCCGGTCTCATCGGCGACAAGTTCGTCAAGATCGACCCGGGGGGGGGTGGTGAAGTCCTCAAGCCGGAAGGAACGATTACCGAAACCACCACTCCTACCGATATCGAGGATCTTATCAGCAAATACGCTTTCGGAGATGTCAAGAAAGAGGATAAAAAGGAGACCAAATGAGTTTTCAGGAGGAAGCTATGATAAACTGCATCGTTAGAATAACGTTCATTCTGTGCTTGATCTTTCCGGGCTCTGCCTTTGCAGGTGTGCCGCTTGAGACTGTAAAGGGCTATGCCGACAAGGTGCTTGACGTACTGCGGGACCCGGCCCTCAAGGCTGAAGCTGCAAAGAAGACCAAAAAGGACAAACTCCGGGCCATTTCAGAGAAGATGTTTGACTTCACCGAACTCTCGAAGAGAACGTTGGCCCAGAACTGGAGTAAGTTCAATCCGGAGCAGCAGAAGGAGTTTGTCGAGCTCTATACGTCTCTCCTCGAGGATGCCTATGCCAATAAGATCATGGCGTACACCGATGAAAAGATGGTCTTCAGCACAGAGGTTGCACTCACAGAAAAGACGGTCGAGGTCCGGAGCACGGTCCTGAGAAAAAATGGAGATATCCCGATTTACTACAGGGTAATTATGAAGGACGGTTCGTGGAGGGTCTACGATGTTGTCGTTGAAGGGGTAAGCCTCATCAGTAACTACCGCTCTCAATTCAGAGAAATACTCGCAAACAAAACACCGGAATCATTACTCGAAACCCTCAGGAAAAAAGTAGGCAAAGCCTGAAGTGTTCATAAAGCAATACAAAAGGAGAAGGACCTATGAAACTCATCTATAATTTCATACTGATCTCTGTTCTAATGCTCTGTCCGGCCTCTCTCCGGGCAGATACGTCTTCAACAGCCATGGATACGGCGCAGTCACATGGCCCCGAGACGTCTATGGCTACGCAGATATTGTCTGACGCAAATTCTGATACGAATGAGGTAGCGCAGAAACAGCTTGAATTTACTCCTCCAGATGAAAAAACAATAATCGTATTGCCACAGCGCAACGAAGCTGAAGCGAAAGAGGCACAGGAGGCAGCACCCGCCGAAAATGAGACTGTCACAGAGGCCGAAGAAGAGGGTCCTCGGATTCACGACCCCTTAGCTCCGGTGAACAAGGTGATGTACCACTTTAACGACAGGCTTTATTTCTGGGTGCTCAAACCCGTAACGCAGGTATATTCCCACATCATTCCTGAAGATTTCAGAATTATCTTCGGCAACGTATACGACAATCTCTGGGCACCCTCCAGAATGCTGAACAATCTGCTGCAGCTCAGATTCAAGGCGGCAGGTAATGAACTCATCAGGTTTCTCTTCAATTCCGTCGCCGGAATTGCCGGCACAGCCGATGTTGCAAGGGATGCCCTCGGCATCAAGAAACAGGAGGCTGATTTCGGCCAGACGCTGGGCCATTACGGCATAGGTCATTGTTTCTATCTCGTATTGCCTGTTTTCGGACCTTCTTCCCTCCGTGACGGGATTGGTCTTGCAGGAGACGGGTTAATGTATCCCCTGACCTATGTAAGCAGTTCCGATCTGACCTTCGGAGAAAGCACGGGAATCTACGCGCACGAAAAAGTGAACGACACATCATTCAAGATCGGGGATTATGAGTCCTTCAAGGAGTCGGCCATCGATCCTTACGTCTCGATGCGTGACGCCTTTGTCCAGCATCGGAAGAAGGAGGTGGAAGAATCGAAGCAATAGTCTTTCGCATACAAGAAAGGGCTTATGAGCGCAATCAGAGGACATGCCGCAAGTGTTTTATGTCTTTTCCTGGTAGTTTCATTTTTTTTAAATTTTCCCAATGGTGTGAAATTTCATACGGTAATGAATCGTTACCTACATGAGGGGCACTCTCATACAAAGGATCACCAGTTCGGATTTGAGGCAACACCATTAGACAAGGGCAGGACATTTATTCATTTAAGGTATTCTTATAGTTACAGTTCCTGGGGATATTTGCTTATGAAAATATTCGGCGGCGGTAAGATCGGATTCAGTGTAATCAGTACGGATAGCGACGGTAATCCTGTTTATGTAGACGGTTTAAGGGGCGCAGTCGAGCGTGATGTTGTATGCTATTATCTTGCAATTCTGGCGTACCTGGACACACTTAAGCTTCCTGCTGAGCAACGATTTGAGAAACGGGTTAGTCAATGGTATGATTTGGCCGGTCGATACAAAAAACAACTTTTCGAAATGGAAAAGGAAGAATATCTCACTTACAAGAGACAGGACCGAGAAAATCAGCAACAACTTCAAAGTGATTTGAACAGATAAGAAATATATAAATATTTTTGTAAAATTCATTTTTGCAAATTTAACAGTGCTGATTGAAAGAAAAAAAGAGTTCTTAATTTTTATTTCCCATTGCCTTTCTCTAAATGATGAAGGTGCCTGTTAATTCTCAGTGCATATCGCCAATGGATAGGAAATGGATAGGAACCCGTACGGTGTGAGGTTGCATGGAAGGGTTTTCTGGAATATAATTTTATAGAAATATGGTTATCAAAAGAGTCTCATTTATCGAAGCGGGCTCACCCGGCCTGCATATCTTCAGCAAGTTTCCTATACCGCGACTTGGCGCGGTATTGCTTTCTACTATCCTCAGGGCAAGGGGATACGAAGTAAAGGCATTTATTGAGGACATTGCCGAACCCGATTGGTCATTCATTGAGAGCTCTGACATCGTCTGCATCTCGACCATAACGTCCACAGCGATAAAGGCTTACGGAATGGGGGAACGATTAAAGGCCCTTGGGATACCGGTAATTATGGGTGGAGCACATCCCACGTTTCTACCCGATGAGTCCCTAAAATATGCCGACTTTGTCATACGGGGGGAAGGAGAGCATTCCCTTGTGGAACTGCTTGAGTACATGGAGAAAGGGACCCCGGCATTAACGGGCATCAAAGGGCTTTCTTATAGGGACAGGGACGGGAGGAATGTTCACAACCCCTCCAGAGAATTTATCGAAGACCTTGACAGTCTCCCCGAGCCTGACCTCTCCCTCGTACATAATTGGAACCTGTCAAATACCTATCCTGTTTCGACATCGAGGGGCTGTCCCTATAACTGCAAGTTCTGCTCCGTCATCCAGATGTTCGGAAGGAGCTATCGTTTCAAATCCGTTGAGGCAACGCTGAAGGAGTTGCAATATGTGGCATCAGTATCAAAGGCGACCAAGTTCATTGTTGACGATAACTTTACAGCTAACAAAAGGAGGACCAAGGAAATCCTCAGGGGAATGATTGCGGAGGGAATTAAGACGCGATGGTCTGCCCAGGTGAGGACAGATGTTGCCAGGGACCCGGAACTTCTCCGCCTGATGGCTGACTCGGGCTGCCATACTTTGTACATCGGCTTTGAATCCATCAATGCCGGGACGCTTGAAGCATATAATAAAAAGCAGGGACTGGAGGATATCATTTCCTGCATCAGGACAGTCAAAGATCACGGTATTCACATCCACGGAATGTTCGTCCTGGGGGCGGACACCGACGATGTGGAGACTATCCGTGGGACCGCTGATTTTGCAACAGGCCATGGGATAGACACGGTGCAGTTCCTGATTCTTACGCCACTACCGGGAACACCGTTCTTTCACGATATGATGGAGAGCGGAAGACTGCTCCATACGGACTGGAGTAAATATGATGTCCAGCATGTAGTTTTCAAGCCCCTGCTCATGTCACCGGCCACCCTTCAGGTTGAGACCTTCAGGGAAATGGCTCGTTTTTATTCATGGAGGTATATTTTCAGGCATCTGGCAAGATTGGACTTCCACTACGCAGCGATCGGAATCTTTGGGAAAACAGCCGTTCATAAATCCATGAAGGCGTCTTCAGCCTATCTACAAGAAGCTAACATCCAATGAAAATTCATCAAAAAATGGGAGCATCGCCCCCCGGACCAATGAATTCATATAAAGGCGCTTTTTTGGACCTACTCAGTTGGCTCACAATTTCTTAGGCATATTTTTTATAAACAGTTATTCACAGCGTCGGTTATGCTCGGTAGCAAAAAGGAAAGCTCGTCGGGGTAGTAACCCTCAGACGGAAGAAACAATTACTATCAAAACTGCCAAGGCTCCTAAATGTGCAGCAGGAAAGGGGTTTCGCCAGTTTTGCTTTCATAGAAGTGATAGGCCTTCTTCATGAGAGTGCCTTTTAATCTTCTTGGCAACGGGACTTTATTGAGTCGGAACAATTTATAAGAACCGAATTTTTTAAGATAGGGGCTAATGTTAATTATTCTTGTCTTAATACTAAATGTTTGTGCAAAATGAAGGGCGTCTTCTATATGTTTTTCTTCTGAGTCCATCTCTGGCATAATGAGAGCCAGAATTTTGTCTTTATCGACTGCCCTTCTGCACAATGCAGCAACTACGGATGAATCTATACCACCACTCAGTCCGAGGATTATTCCTTCCCTTTCCAATTTTTCCATGCAGCCGTTGATAAAACACCATAGGGAATGAGAAAGATTTTCCGGCTCAATTTTCAATTGAGACTTCAGATTTGTTAAATTATTATTAATTAGATTCATTTTGGTTATTGCATGAAGTCTTTTATTAGGAGTTTCTTACAATATTAAAACAACCCATCATTTTTCAGGCAATTATGAACCTTCTCCATATAAGTCCTATAATTCTTATATCCCGCGTGCTCGAACATTTAGACAGAGACTATATGATCGAATTTTTTGTTCACATCTCTGTAATCCTGGAGCATGATTTCCACAGGCATCGCCTCGCACAATTCTCTGCCGAGAGACGCCTGCTCTTTGGAGACCATTATGCCTAACTACTTCAACCTTGTAGTTTTCAGTAGCATACTTTGCAAGACTGGCCCAGCCAAAAGCAATGATAGGATTCGTCACCTGACTCGAGAGCCAATTTCTTGTACAATACTGTCTAGTTTATTTCTTCATTGTGCGCAGGTATGAGGATCACATATTTCATCTATGATGCTGCATGAATTCTGCAGCCTTTTTACCCTCATAAAAGGCTCTGAGATTGAATTGAGTCGTATCATTACCAAATCTTCCTTGAATAGCCTCCTCCCAGTTTTTTAAAGGGATATCAAGAAGGATACTGAGCTTTCCAAGACAGAAAACATTTACATTCCTCCGGTATTTTTCTACCTCTTCATCTGTTGGAGCAACAGACACAGTACTGTCTGAACATGTAAAATAATGGTCTTTGGAAAGCAGCACAACGATATCTGCCGTTTCCGGAGTAACTTTTGGATTGTAGATCTTCTCGCCTGCTATAAGTGTAGAGAGCACCCTTCCCCCTCTGCGTGCGATCCCTTTGATATCTGATTTCTTGACATCATACCCTGATAAGAAAAATGCACGCGCTGTGATGAGTGAAGCAGTCAATACTCCCTGTCCGCCTCTACCTGCGAATAGTATTGATATGTGCTTTTTTAATTGCATTATTTTCACAGACCTGGATACACAAACCGCATCCGTTGCATGAGTTTTTTATGAGATAGGAATCACCATTTTTGACGATTGCCTCACAGCCCAGTGCAAGACAGGCACCACAGAGTAAACATCCTTTTTTATCGATGGAAAAAAGACTGATTTTCTTTTTCTTTTTTTTCAAGATGCATTCACCATCAATAATAATGACCGAAATGCCCTTGGCTGAAAGCCCTTCATTTATCGCTTTATCAATTTCCTTCAAATCATATGCTCCTGTCCTCCTGATATATTTGATACCACATCCAGATAAAACATCTTCTATCATCAACTTTTTTTTCTTTCCTCTAATGCCTTTACCAGTACCAATATGCGGCTGTCCGCCGGTCATTGAGGTTGTATGATTGTCGAGGACTATTACCAAGAGATTAGCATTATGATAAATGGCATTCAGGATCCCGGGAATACCTGAATGGAAGAAGGTTGAATCACCGATTACTGCTGCTACCTTTTCTCCTGTGGAGACGCTGTAACCTGCAGCCTGGGATATGCCGCTACCCATGCAGAGTGTTGTATCAAGCACGTGGGGGAAGGTATGGACCGAAAGTGTATAACATCCGATATCACCACCGGTAAAAATGTTTCTACTACTCAACAGGTAAAATACTCCAAGATACGGGCATCCGGGACAGAGGGCTGAATGGTTATCCCTGCATAACTCACCGGATATTGAATAATTACCACGAAACGCTTCCCTGAGTATAGTAGTATTTAATTCACCTGCTACAGGAAAAAGCCCGTCTGCCTTGCCTTTGGCCTTAATACCCATTGACCTCACTGCATTCTCTACGAATGGTTCTGATTCTTCAATAACAAACAGTTTTTTTACCTGAACGGAAAACTCTTTGATCTCCTGAGCATTCAGTGGATAGACAATCCCTATTTTAAGCACTGAAGCCTCTGGAACTGCATCTTTCACATACTGATAAGCAATCCCTGATGTTATAATCCCAATCCTGTTACTTAATATTTCAACCGTGTTCAGTCCTGATAACGGGGTAAACTCCCTGAATCTTTCTATCCGTTTCTGAAGAGAGAGTCGCTGTCTGCTTGTGAAAGGTGGAAGGAGAACATTTTTCTCGACATTGATACGGTATTCCCTGCAACAGTCCTTTCTGTTACCTTCAATGTTTACTATGGTACTTGTATGTGAGATAGACCTTGTCAGCCTGAGGATAACAGGCAGGTCAAAGTTTTCACTTATTTCAAATGCTCTTTTTGTGAAGATATATGCCTCTTCTGAATCAGACGGTTCGAGAACCGGTATGTTTGCCATTCTTCCAAAGAGTCTTGAATCCTGTTCATTCTGGGAACTCCACATCCCCGGATCATCTGAAACAGCGATTACGAGCCCTCCATTTACTCCGGTATAGGCAAGGCTCATTAGAGGGTCTGAGGCTACGTTTAACCCTACATGTTTCATGGCAACAAGTGCTCTTCTTCCGGAGAGAGATATGCCCGATGCAAATTCAAGGGCTGTTTTTTCATTGACCGACCACTCAGTATAGACTTCAGAGTAACAAGCGATCGATTCTATGATCTCTATTGCAGGGGTTCCAGGATAGCCTGTGGCTGCAAAAACACCAGCTTTATATGCCCCTAAAGCAACAGCCTCATTTCCTGTAAGAAGGGTCTTCATGAATCAAATATTATATCATATAAAATTATTATTACTTGTAAGCCCTTTTAACGGAGAGAACCGGGCATAAGAGAGCCCATATAGTATACCTATGCGCATCATTACGCCGACGGTCTTAAATACACTTCAGAGTGAGCATACTTCTCTAATTATGCCGTGATATTACTTGACAAAAATCTATTCTGTTTTCAATAATAAAATCTATTCTGTTTTCAATAATAAAATCTATTCTGTTCTCAATAATAGCTAAAGAGATCTATTAGCAACAAAAGAGAATGATGGAAAATTCATATGACAAAAACAATTTCCTTGTACATGCTGACATGTAATATTTCGGTGTTAACCTCTCGAAGGGAACGATTATGGCCGGCATAGAGATTATTGCTGCGGAAGGGAGATCGGAATTAAAGGACTTCATTGACCTGCCATGGAGGATCTATGCCGAGTACCCCAACTGGGTTCCCCCCCTTAAGAAAGAGGTTCGCCAGATGCTGGACCCCCGTAAGCACCCTTTCTGGGAGTTCTCCGAGCGCATACTCTTTCTGGCACGCCGCGGTTCGGAGACGGTGGGAAGGATCGTCGGCATTGTAGATCGTAATTACAACCAGTGCTACAACGAAAAGATGGGTGTCTGGGGATTTTTCGAATGCGCTGATGATCAGGAGGCTGCGCGAGTTCTCTTCTCCTCCGTTGAGACGTGGGCTCTTCAGAAGGGGATGGCTTTCCTGAGAGGCCCGCTCAGCCCGTCGATGCATTACGAGTCGGGGCTGCTCATAGAGGGCTTCGATTATCCGCCTGCTGTGGGTATGACTTATAACCCACCATATTACCTGAGGCTGGTCGAATCAAGCGGCTTCACCAAAGAGAAAGACCTGCTGGCCTTCCTGATAGATGGCGAGTACCGGCTGCCCGATTGGATGGAGCGTCTTGCTGAACGGACCGCTCAAAAAAAAGGTGTCCGCATCAGGCACGTTGATCCGAAGAAAATGGATGCTGAGTTCGACCTGATCAGGGAGATCTATAATGACTCCTGGTCAGGCAACTGGGGTTTTGTCCCCCTGACTACTAATGAGATGCGGGGCATTCAAAAAAGTGTGAAGCCCTTTGCAGACCCGGGTTTGGTGTTCTTCATATATTACGATGATGAAGCAGCGGCGGTCTGCGTGATATTTCCTGACGTCAACCCTTTGCTCAAATGCCTTAACGGCCGTATCAGCCCGCTGGGTCTGCTCAAGGCGCTCATCTGTTGGCGAAAGATCAAGGGACTGCGGTTGCTGATGTTCGGGATCAAGGAGAAGTATCGACAACTGGGGCTTCCCATGTTGGCCTTCCACCACATCTATGAGATTGCAAGGGAAAAAAATAAATATCAGAATCTGGAGATGGGCTGGACCCTGGAGGACAACGAGTCAATCAACTCATTGATAGAGGAAGCGGGCGCAAAAAGATACAAGAAATATCGCATATTCAGAAAGTCCTTATGAGTAGCAAATTAACCGAACGAGTATATCGAGCGCGTCTCCTCGTGGTGATGATATTACTGGCGGGGGTTGCGGCCGGATGCGCCCACCAAACGCCCAGGCTCTATGCTCCGATGCAACCCGATGGCTGGAGTGTCCAGCCCATCGCGATCTTGTGCCGTTTTGCACCCGATGCCGACCTGGATCCCGCCACCGGAACGCCCGTGGGAGACGAGGGATATTACCTCTATATCCTGAACGAAGCTGCCAATTGGGACTACAGCGATACGAAGTCGCTTCTCTTCTCAATTTGGAAGCGTCCATGGGCGCATAGTTGGCTCATCCTGGAAAGTCCCCAGGATCGTATGGAATTCGGCCACACCGGCGACTTCGGGCAAACGAAACCACGTTACCATGATGGCGTGTTTCAGAGAATGCGGGATGGAGATCCCAACCCTATCGCTTACATGTGGCAGACGATGTCCGATGGCCAATTCCAGATCGGCAAGCCCAATCGCCCCCCCACATTCGTCTGGCGAATGCCGATTACCCGGCGACGGTATCAATTGATCTATGAATACGTGATGCAACGGAAGTACGACCAGTTCGGCGTGAGGAGCAACAACTGCACCGATATGGTGATAGAAGTAGCGGCGCTGGCGGGCATCAACCTGATCCACCGCATTCGCCTCATCTTGCCGCCGGAAACAAAGGTTTGGGGTCAGATGCGGCGTGTTTGGACGGATCCCCAATACCGTATACTGGAGTACGGCACGCCCGACGTTCTGGAAACAGATCTGCGCCAGCTTGCCCGGTTAGGAATCGGGAGTGATGTCACGGAGTGGTACCTAACTTTTAAGCGGTGACGATCGCGCTGATACTTGGGCGTATCGGGTGGGATTGATCTAGTAACTGTCGAATTGTCATTAAAAGGTGAATATATGACGTTGAAGCAGAGGTCTGACATAGTGGCTGAGCATCCGGTTTCTCTCATCGGTTTCGTCTGGCGTCCTGAAGAGATCACCCCATCGGTGATTCAAATGTCTCAGCGAACAGGGAGCAGAGCCATCTTCGATTTTTCCATGATGGGGGTGGAAGGGTTACGTTCTTTCTTACGAAAGGCTTCCCCTGCCGGCCACGTTAGGGATATCAAGATTTCTATCCCTGCCTTGATGGATCCATCTTTGGGGCAGTTATTGAAGGAAACAGGGGTCCACGACATCTGGGTAGAGTGCCACCCCCAGTTTTTTCAAGGAGATCCTTCCACCTTTTTACAGAGATTGAGGGAATTATCGGAAACCCACCGTTGCTTTCCAATCATCGGTGACATGGATCTCCTATCAGCGATTTTGAAGGATAGCTCGGGCATCGGGCGCATCGTCCTGAAAGGATGCGAGGCCTCCGGGTTCGTGAGCGGTGAGACGACCCTGGCTCTCTATTCGGTGGTCAAGGAAATGCTGCGCACACCCTCAAAGCCTCCCAACATCCTCATCTGGGGAGGCGTCTCCACCCCTGAGGCGGCAGCGGCATTCCTGTCCACAGGGGCCACCGGGATTGTTTTCGAGAGCGTCCATTGGCTGACAGATATGATTGCAATTGATGATGTTCAACGCCAACGGCTCTCCAATCTCCGCCTGGATTCTACCGATCTGGTTGGCCTGGATCTGCAGGTTCCCTGTCGCCTTTTCAACAAGGGAAACTCGCGCGCGTTCAAGGAGATCAAGACGCTCGAGGACTCGCTGTACGGAGCAAAGATCACAGAAGAAAACCACCGTTCCTTCGTAAGTCAGGTGCACGCAAGGGCCCTTCACCCTCTGGAGAGCCATTTCAACCAGGACGAGGTCATCCCTCTGGGCGTGGAAGCTGCCTTTGCTCAGTCGTTCGTTAAGCGTTTTGGGGCCGGAACAGAGGAGGCCGTGAAAGCCTTTATAAACGAGATTCGAAACTTATGCCGGCTGGCTGAGGCGAAAAAGGATTGCTTTTTAGACAGCCCTGTAGCCAGAGAGATGGGAACCAAATATCCCTTTATCCAGGGGGCCATGTCCTGGATCACAGATGTCCCGGAGTTTGCCTCAAGGGTTGCCGATGCCGGTGGATTGCCCACCATCGCCCTTGGCCTGATGGACGCAGAGGCCCTTGACCGGAGGCTGGGACGCCTGCCGGAGATCATGGGTGAGCGCCCTTATGCAGTGAATGTCGTCTCTTTGGCAGAGAACCCTTTCAGGGAGATGCATCTCGCCTGGATAAAGAAATACAGACCCTGTTTCGTGGTGATCGCCGGAGGTGATCTCTCACCTCTAAGAGAATTGATAGAACTCAGCATAGAGGTTATTTATATCGCTCCTGATGAGTCGCTGTTGAGGCTCGCCCTTGAAGCGGGCGTGAGATACGTGGTCTGCGAGGGGTATGAGGCCGGCGGCCACGTGGGGCAGCATAGCACGCTCACCCTTGCTCAAATGGTGCTGGATATGAAACGGCGCACGCCATCCCTTTTCCAAAACTGTCGCGTGATCCTCGCTGGGGGAATCTTTAATCGGGAGACCGCCTTCTTAGCCGCCATGCTCGGCGCGGACGCCATCCAGATGGGCACTGCCTATCTGGCCACCCGGGAGATCGTTGAAACGGGGGCTTTGACAGCGCTCTATCAGCGGATGGTCCTGGAATCGCCCCCTGGGGGAACAGCCGTTTCGGGCCAACACACCGGGCTTCGGGTGCGATCTTTGAGGACCCCGAGAGTGGAAGCTATTTTATCACTGGAGAGGGAGTTTGCAGCAGGCCAACAAGACGAGCCCTCCTTTCGGAGGAGAGTGGAGGAGATGACCGCGGGGAGCCTCTGCGCTGCGGCCCGAGGCATGGACAGGCGAAGCGAGGTTCCACTGGATGAGCGGGCCTGTCTGGAGCGCGGGCAATTCATGAGTGGGGCCTGCGCTGGCCTCATCCGTGAGGTCCAGAAGTTGCAGTCCTTTCACCGCGAGCTGGCCGGAGGCCCTCTCTTGCTGCATCAGCCCGTTGTGGGGTCGATCGAGCAAACCCCGGAAACTCCATACCCCGGGGTCGGCCGTGGACTGAAGCGGGTCGCTCCCCACAGAGACGATAGTGAAAGGGTTGCCATCACCGGGATGAGCATACTCAATGCCTTAGGGAATAGTCCGGAGGAAGTCTGGGCTGCAAGCCTGGCCATGAAGAGTGGGATTACATTAGTTCCGCCTTCGCGGTGGGATCACGCGCTTTTTTATGATCCCAGGCCGCAGGTTCCGGACAAGACCTACTGCAAGGTGGGCGCCTTCTTAGACTTTCATATCTCCCGCAATGAACTCGGGATTCCTCCCCATGATTTCCGGACCATGACCGGGGCGACAAGGCTTACCATGTGGCTGGCAGACAGGGCCATCCGGGCATCCGGTATCCTGGATTCGGACATCCCGCGCGAACGAATCGGAGTCCTCATCTCCCAAAACTCGGGTGAGGCGGCGGGGACCCTCACCGATATGCACATCAGGGCGTACGTTCATGATATCCTTGCCGCTATCCAAAGGGCCGTTCACCTCACGCCGGATCAGAAGAGCGCCATCGAACGAGAGGTGAAGTCCGGACGCATGGCCCCGGATGATACCACACTCCTGGGTAGACTCAACTGCGCAGCGGCTGGCTTCATCTGTAATCGGTATGGGTTCATGGGACCCAGCTATTCTGTCTCCGCAGCCTGCGCGACCTCACTGGTCGCAATTCACAGTGCCATCCAGATGGTCCGGACCGGCATCATCGATGCAGCCATCGTCGGAGGAGGTGAAGAAAATCTTACCCACTTGCATTTTCTGGAATTCTCTGCCCTGGGCGCACTTTTCGGTATGTCCGGAAAGGAAAGACCCCCTCGCGAGACCTCCCGCCCCTTCGATGCTGAAAGAGACGGAATGGTCCTCGGCGAAGGAGGGGGAATGATCGTCATCGAGCGGGAAAGCCTGGCCCGTGCCAGAGGGGCGCGTCTCCACGCCGTCATCACCAGCATGGGGGCGAGCAACAACCATCTGGGCATGGTGGAGTCGTCCAGCGTCACCCAGGAGATGGCCATCCGCGCCTCTTTCCGAGGGATACCCTATGGGCCAGATGCAGTGGACCTGGTAGAATGCCATGCCACGAGCACCCGGCAAGGAGACGTGGAGGAGGTCCGTGCCCTGAAGGCGTTCTTTAATTCCTCCAGGCGCACTGTGATCACCTCATTCAAATCGCAGATCGGACACACACTGGGCGCCTCGGGCATTAACAGCCTCATTCGAGGAGTCACAGCCATGAAGGCGGGGGTTTTTCCTCCCACCCTCAATTATATGCATCCAGACCCTGAAATAGACCTGGAAGGATCGGGGCTCCTCATCACCCCGGAGCCGCTTGATTGGAAGGGCAGGGACGGCAAGCCAAGAAGGTTTCAGGTCAACGCCTTTGGGTTCGGAGGTTCCAACTTCGTTGTGCAGGTTGAGCAGGCCATGGATGAGGTGGATACGATCCTGGTCTCAACAGGCAGAGAACCCGGTTTCAATAGCGATAAGGGTGAAGGCTCTCCCACGCTGCAGGGCATATCTTTCTTCCGGACTGAGATGGACGGCTGCAACTGCCGGATGGCTGTCGTGGCGCAATCCGAAGAGAAGGCGCTCACGGTCATCGAAAAGTCGGCCTATCTTGCCGAAGCCGGAATCGCCTCACCCAAGGTATTGAGGTCCCTGGCGCAGCAGGGGATTTTTATGGGCCGCGAGGATCTGCCAACCTCACCGCTCGCCTTTGTATTTCCCGGACAGGGGTCACAGTATATAGGAATGGGACGGGAACTCTACGAGTCCTTTCCCGTCATCAAGGAGTGGATGGATATGGCTGCAGCGGTAGCGGATTTTGACCTCCTTGACTTATTGTTCCATGATAAAGAGGAAAACCTCCAAAAGACACGGTGGCAGCAGCCTGCTCTCTTCACTATGGAATACGCCATGGCTCAATATCTTGTTTCTCTTGGCATTAACCCTGCGGCTGTGGCCGGCCACAGTCTGGGCGAACTGACAGCTTTGTGCATAGCCGGCGTATATTCCATGGAAGATGGGTTCCGAATCGTGAACATGAGAGCCCGCTGCATGGATAAGGCCGCTGCTATGAATACTGATCCCGGTGTCATGGCAGCAGTGGATGCCCCTATGGAAATGCTGAAAGAAATAATGCAGGGACATGAAAATATCCACATCGGCAATATCAATTCACCGAACCAGGTTGTCCTGAGCGGCAACACAGAGACAGTCAAGAATCTTGGCAAAAAATTGAAAGAGATGGGATACCGATGCACCCTCTTGCGGGTGAGCATGGCCTTCCACTCTCCTATCATGCGGGTCATCCATGACGAACTCGAGGCGTACATTGCCTCCATCCCATTTCATTCCCCGCAGATTCCAGTCATCTCCAACACGACCATGGCACTGTATCCATCAGCTCCCGATGAGATCAGGCGAATCCTCATGGCCCACCTGGAATCTACCGTCCATTGGATGAATAATGTCCAGACCCTTTGGAATGACTACGGAGTCCGGTTCTTCGTGGAGGTGGGCCCCGGCGATATATTAAGCAATCTCATCGCAGACACACTCCCTGACTCAACATGCATCCAGACCTGCATACCACCTGCAGAGTGCATCACTTACAAGACCGCTCTTGCTCAGCTCTTTGTTCAAGGTCATCTGAAGGTTGAAGGAGAACCGAGGTTTGTTTCCCCCTCTGCATTCAGAAAGGCTCCAGCATCTGGCCGCAACGCCTTGAGCGGACAGGCATCCCCTTCCCTCGCCGAGACGTCTGAGCATCAGGACCATATAGAGGCGCTTATTCAAATCATCATGGACGCTACAGGATTCAACAGGGATGAAATCCAACCCGATATGGATCTCAGAAGGGATCTCTCCATTCGCTCCAGCCGTCTCCCAATAATCATGGATGCAGCAGAACGCCATTTCGGGATCACTATCGAACTGGAGGATTTTATAGGCGTCCGTACCGTAAGGGACATCGCGCAGAAGATTTCTGAGATAGTCGCAAAGAAAGAAGGTACCAACCTACCGCAAGCCCCCAAGGCGGATGAACCAGGCTTAGTGCAAGATGAAACCCTGAAGCCTTTACAGGATGAGGCGAGTTTAAAGCGCCTCGTATTCAAGAGCGTTCCTATGGAGCTATCGGCCTCGGCTCCAATAAAATTGAGCCAGGGCGAGTCGGTGCTTTTTCTCTCACCTGACAGGGATGACGAGATTGCCAAAAATGCTGGAGATATATTCCGGCAGGATTACAGGGCTGACACGATTCCAATGCTATTTGCTGAGGAGTTCACAAGTGGGGCCCCCTCTCCCTCCAGGGGAGATAACGCCCCCGCCTTCGGCACCCCCTCTTTGCCAAAGAGGGGGAAGGGGGAGTTAATTTCCACTCCATTGACTGATGAAGGGTCTTGTAAGGTATCAGAGAGAATATCGAGTTTGGCGTCCCTGGCTGGGATGGTTATCACCTTACCTAAAGGTTGGTCGGGAAAGTTAAAAGGCATAGTGGATGTTTCGCAGCTTTTGAGGGGACTATTTTTACCACTGAAGGCATTTCTCCAGTCACCGGCTAAGAAGTTCGTCGTGCTTATTCATTGCAGAGATGATGCCGAAACTCTTAGTCGGCTGCTGGCGGAAGGGATGCTCGGACTTTTTCTGAGCGCAGCGCAGGAATACTCATCGGTGCAGTTTCGCACACTGGAAATCGACAGAGCTGCCGATCTTCGCGCTGCCTTATGCGACGCTCTGGACAGAGGATACACCGCGGTGGAGATGATTCATTGTGATGGAAAGGTTTTCACCTCTGAGGGATATGTGGTTCCGTCGATCTTCAGAAATCTTTCAAGTCTAAATCTTAATCCCGGAGACATTGTAGTTATGTCCGGGGGTGCATCCGGTATCAGCGCCCACCTGGCTCGCGGCCTTGTGCCTTTTAGGCCGCGCATAGTTTTCCTGGGAAGGACTCCTATAGATACAGCGATAAATTCTGCAAAGACGGCATCGGGGCCGCTGCTTTCTGAGTCGAATACTTCCGGCCACAGAGCATCGGAGATTGCTCAGACACTGGCGGATTTACACTCATTAGGAATCGAGGCAACATACTATACCTGCGATGTAACTGACCCCGAAGCGGTCCGCGCGATCATGGGCGAGGTGGCAAGCCGTTATGGCAGGATTGACGGGATCATTCACGGCGCTGGAGTCCTCAGGGACGGTCTCTTAAGCCAAATGACCCCGGATGATTTCTCCATGGTCGCGAATGTCAAGTTCCTCGGTGCCGGGAATTTATTTTCGGCAGCAGAGAAGGCGGGCTTGAAGTTTTTCGTGGGCCTATCCTCGGTGGCCGCAATACAGGGCAATCCCGGCCAGACCAATTATGTTGCAGCCAACCGGATGATGTCTGCGTTAATCAGATACCTATGCCCCAAAAATAGGGCCGTGCGGTTCAAGGCGTTGATGCTTCCCCCCATCGAGGGGGCTGGCATGGCCGAGGATCCGGAGGTCCGCGAAATGTTGAAGCGAAAGGGTGTGGGGTACATCCACGTAAATGAGCTTGCAGGGCTTTTCTGCCGGGAGCTCTTTGTAGCCCCGGCCGACGACGATTGGGTGATGTTTATGAGGAGACTGCCGGCCGTGAAGACGGCACGGATTAATGATACCATCAATACTTTACTCAGCGGGGAACTGGGTGGAGGTACCGTGGCCTTTAGCTGTGAGAATTTACCCATGATAGAGGAAATCTCAAGCATGGACATCCGCCGGGAAGAACTGGAGGCATTCAGATCCTTCTCCATGGAGAAGGATCTTTGGATCGCGGATCACAGGCCTTTCAAGTTCGTCAAGCATCCTCTGGTCTCAGCCGCCATGGTTCTGGAGACATTCATGGAAACCGCCCGGATCCTGTATCCCCACCTGCAGGTGCGAGGGGTTCGCCAGATGCGATTTATGGATATGATACAATGTCCTCCGGGAATTTTGCGGCCTTGCAGGATATCCTGTCGCCGGGTCGATGCTTTGCCTGGAGAGGCGATGTGCGAGGTCTCTCTTTCAGCACAGGAGATATCCCCAACAGGAAGATTGACAGACCGCTTTACACCGCACTACACAGGCCAGGTAATCCTCGATGGCGGCCAAGGCAATTTAGGGGAGGGGTTCTATGATTTCCCGATCCGGCTGGACGAATTGCAGACACAGCCCATGGATCATAATAAGGTACTTCAATGGTACGCAGACTGCAGTGGATTCGAAGGCAGGTACCGTGTGATAGACTTTCTTGACGGCGCAGGTACAGGGGTGGTACGGGGCCAAGCCACCTACCGGCATATGAGTGATTTCGCACATCTGCAAAACGCGCAGTACCAATACTCACCTTATCTTTTCGAGGCGCTTATGCAGTTGGTTGGCTTCTACATAGCTGCAATGGCCCCAACGCAGCGACAGGCAATGATTCCCGTAGAGGTTGGCGAGATGAGATTTTTGCGAAAATGCCGGGAGGGAGAACAGATAACCCTGGAGGCCCGAATGCGGATGGAGGATGAGAAGGGCTTCGTCTGGGACGCCAGAGGAATTGACAATCAAGGCTTCACCATCATGCAGGTGTATGGTATGCGCATGCAAAAAGTTTCGGAGTAAAGCGTAGCTTGAAAAAATGAGAGCGGATATGATAAAGGATTGCCAGGAAATAACCATCAAAGCCGTAAGTTTCCCTCATCAAAGAGGAGTCGTCTTCTATGCGTGCTCGCCATGTGACACTGAAACTATCCCAGGTCACAGGGCAAGCCGGACGGCAGATAAGATTCATTTGGTATCTATCCTGCGGGAGCATCTTGTGGGGATGAAAGGTTCTCCCTTGACAGACTGTCGTTTCTCCAATAGAGCGGATTTACCAATTCAGGTGGTCCACGACCCGCTTGGCAGGCCGCGACTACTACTGGGAGAATATGAGGGGCCGGCCATTTCTTTTAGCGAGTGTGGAGGAAAAGTCTGGGCCGCTCTCTGCGGAGATACGTCAGATATCGGTATCGATGCGGCAGGGACAGATGAATTCCACAGAGAATATCCCTTTCATCGGGTCTTCCATCCACAGGAGCTTCACCATGCCTTGGGGTTGGCCGACGGAGATTTAGAAAAAGCATCAGCCCTGCTATGGTCTATCAAGGAAGCCGTTGTCAAGGCCCTGGGATGTGCATTCCATCTCGTGGATCCGAGGCAAATCACTGTCTATCCATCAGCAGGGAGAGACGGCGGGTATACCTTTCCGGTGGGCTTATCAGGGAAAGCCCTGGTGCGGTTTCCCATAGCTGCAGGCCGGTCTCTATGGGTACGTTCGCTTCCTCAGAGGAAGATGTGGCTTTCCATCGCCCTTTTGAATCGGAGACCGACAGGCCATGAATAACCTTACCTGTAATTGCGTGCCGCGGTTAGACGGAGTGTCGGCGGCAGAACTTGGACGGCTTTTCCCGGAGCCTTCTATAACCGCACCCTTTCTTTCTCTGTTGCAAGAATCGGGTATAGACGGTTTTAACCTGCGGAGCATCGTGGTGTTAAAAGATGATGCTCCTATTCTCTTATTGCCGTTGTTTGAAACCCGTTTTGATTTGTCCACTTTTGTGAAGGGGTGGATCAAGAAATCGCTGAAAGTGGCAGGCCGTCTCATCCCCTCACTTTTTCAACCCCGTGTTTTAAGCGTGGGGCTGCTGGCAGGGGAATGGAGTGAAATCGGGATTGATCCTCAAATCGATGAGGGCACCCTCGATGCGGCATGCAAAATGGCCTTTGGCGTTTTGCAAAAGCTTGCGGCCGAACTTAAAAGCGACATCGTGGCGCTTTACAACTTTAATCATTACGGCAAACTTCCCGGGGAAGTGTTCAAAAAATTCAACCGGGTGCAATGTCAGTCTTGCGCCCGACTGCCGATCAATTTTAACAGCATGGAGGAATTCTTAGCCCGCCTTTCAAGGGCCGCCAGGAAAGACCTGCGCCGCAAAATGCGTGCCTCCCACGAAGTTAGAGTGATTCGAAGCCGCACTATTTCTCCTTTTCTGGATAGGATCTACAAGCTTTATCTGGAAACCGTGGCGCGGAGCCCTATGGCACTTGGCGCGCACAAGCGTTTATTTTTTGAAAAAATCTGTGAGAGAGTCCCGGGCGCCGAATACACGCTCTATTTTGTGCAGGAAGAACTCGCCGCTTTTAACCTTCTCGTCGTAAAACAACAAGCGATGGTGGATAAATATTTCTGCATGGATCACGAGCTCGGCCGCAAGTACAACCTTTATGTTTTGTCCTGGCTCGAAAATGTCCGCACCTGCGTGGAGCGAAAAATCCCTCTCTATTACACGGGCCAGGGCGCGGAGAAGACCAAAGCGCATCTGGGTGCAACGTTTATCCCGAGTTTTCTTTTTTTCAAGCACCGCCATCCTGTAATTGACCGTTTTCTTATAGCATGGCCTGCGGTTAACAATAAGGTACTTAGCCACCTCAGGTTCTGGCCAGCCGTCTCCCCCCGCGCCGCATCGGATGTCCCGGTTTCAATACCGTTGCCCCATGAAGGCAAAATGGAGATTCATGACCAAAGAAACTGAATACGCAATCGAAGTCGAGAAACTGACGAAGCGTTACGGGGATTTACTTGCGGTCAACGACATATCGTTCACCGTCAGTAAAGGCGAAGTGTTCGCCTTCCTGGGCCCGAACGGTGCCGGCAAGACCACAACCGTCGAGGTCATCGAGACGATCCGCACGCCCACGTCTGGAAAAGTGACCCTTCTTGGAATGGACGTTACGAAAAAAAAGCACGACATCGTCCCACGCATCGGCGTCCTCCCGCAGGAGTTCAGTTCGTTCGACAGGATAACGGTCAGGGAGACCATCCAGTACTACTCGCGGCTTTTCTGCATGGACACCGATATCGATGGGTTGATAGACCTCGTGAACCTCAGGGACAAGGCCAAAGAGCAGTACAAGAATCTCTCCGGGGGCTTAAAACAGCGCCTCGGAATAGCGATTGCTCTCGTGAACGACCCAGATGTCGTGTTCCTCGACGAGCCGACGACAGGGCTCGACCCCCGCGCAAGGCGCGAGGTATGGGAGGTCCTGCTGGGACTGAAGAAGAAGGGGAAGACGGTGTTTCTGACCACACACTACATGGAGGAAGCGGAGCTTCTTGCAGACACGGTCGCCATAATCTCGAAGGGGAAGGTAATCGCCATGGGCTCGCCCGGGGAACTCATCGAAAGCACCGCGAATTACCTGGTCCTGACGCTAAAGCCAGTCGATGAAAAAGTCTTAGAAATCGTCCGGACGATGGGCTTCGAGGCGGTCTTTGACAACCACAAAGACATCAAGATCAGGGTGGAGCACACAGACGATGTGCAGAAGATACTGAATGCCATCAGTGATGCCGGGGCGTTGTACCTTGGTCTGGACGTTCGGAAACCCAACCTTGAAGAGGTCTTCCTGAAGCTCACCGGCGAGGCGCTCCAAGAGGATTCGCCCGAAATGATGGCAAAATGAAACCGCGCATCATCAGTGCAAATCTCGTCGTGAAGCTCACGAGCTTCTACCGTGAGAAGACCACCATGTTCTTCACGTTTGCGTTCCCGATAATTCTGATACTCGTGTTCGGCACGATATTCATGAGCCAGGACAACGTGGAGTACCACCTTTGCGTGCAGGACCTCGACCAGACGAATTCGTCCGCACAGGCCGTCAAAGCCCTCGAGCTCAACGGGAAGTTTAAGATAACCAGGGTTGACCCTGCCGTCAACGCCGCGCAGTACGTCAGGGACAACAGGGTGAACCTTGTCCTCGTTATTCCCAAAGGCTATGAAAGGTCCCTCGTGCAGAGGATGGCACTTCAAGACTTCAACGCATCCGTCACCATCACCTATATTTACGACCCCAGCTCTTCTTCGGTGGACACGAAGAAGGATATCCTGAACGCAGTGTTAGCCGGGATAAACCAGAAGATGTCCGGGAAGCCGCCGTTCATCCGATCGGCTGAGAAATCGATACTCGCCAGGAAATACCGGTTCATCGAGTTCTTCGTCCCCGGTATCATCGCGATGTCGGTAATGACGTTGAGCCTGTTCGGCACGGTGGACTCGGACACGGAACTGCGGCAGAAGGGCATCATCAGGAAGCTATCCACCACGCCCATAACCCGTACCGAATGGATCCTGTCGAACATCCTGTACCAATTCATACTTGCGGTCATATCCACGACTGTGATGCTGCTGGTGAGCTACGCCGTGTTTGACGTCAGCCTGCATATAGACGCCTGGCTCCCTGCGTTCATTTTGCTTGACGTCTTCGCGTTTGTCGGAATCGGGATGATACTCACCCGCTTCGTGAAGGAGGCGCAGAGCGCCGCCTCCGCTACAAACGCCATCAGTTTCCCGATGATGTTCCTCTCCGGGAGCTTTTTCCCTATCGAGTTGATGCCGGGGTTCCTGCAGAAGTTCGCCAAGACACTGCCGCTGTTTTACGTGAACGAGGGTCTCCGGGCATCCATGGTATTTGAAGACAACATGGCCGCGCTGAGTTACTCCGCGGTCATAGGTGTTTTTGCAGCCGTGGTCTTCATCCTGGGGATTGTAGCCACCAAATGGGAAGAGGGCAAGTGATAGCAAAGTATTTCCTTTGCGCCATCACTCAAGGGAGAAGGTTTGGCAAAAAAGACGCTGGTTGGTTTTATGTAAAATAATATTGGAGAGATGAAGAGATGAAAATTAAACTTATCGCACCGCATGAAGAACGCAAAGACGCTTTATCCAGCCCCTTCAGGTTCCAGAGGGTAAATCTGCCGCTGCTGGCGGCGCTTACCCCACCCGGCCACACGATAACACTTGTCGAGGAAGTCTTTGCTCCCGATGACATCAATCAGGACGTGGATTTGGTAGGCATCACCGTCCTTACCGAACTTGCGCTCAGAGCCTATGATATCGCCGACATCTATCGCCGGAAGGGGGTAAAGGTGGTAATGGGAGGAATACACCCCACGGTATTGCCTGAAGAAGCTTTAAAACATGCAGATGCAGTAGTGGTAGGGGAAGCGGAAAATGTATGGCCGCAACTTATATATGATGCTGCTGCGGGGCAGATGCAAAGAATATATAATGCAGGTAAAATGACAGACCTGAAGAGTCTGCCGAAACCAGCGCGAAAGCTTTCCCCCGAAGCAAAAAATAAAGGATATAATCCTATACCGGTCCCTGTCGGCATCGAGACGTCCCGGGGGTGTCCGAACGATTGCGAATTCTGCTGCATTGGCTCGACCCTGGGCAGGCAATATCGGGTCAGGCCGGTTCAGGAGGTCATTGACGAGATAGCGTCTATAGATTCCACGCACCTCTTCTTTGTCGATGATGCACTGGGACTGAACCGTAAGGTAGCGAAAGAGCTCTTTACTGAAATGATACCTCTTGGGAAGCGATGGCTGGCGCAGGGGACAGTGTCGCTGGCTGAGGATTTGGAGTTGCTGTCATTGATGAAACGTGCGGGATGCCTGGGGCTTTTGATCGGATTCGAATCGGTACAGAAAGACACACAGGACCAGGTGAGGAAAATAAGGAACCTGAAGGTCGATTTTTATGAGGCAATGCGTCGATTTCATGGCGAAGGGTTCGGAATACTCGGCTCCTTTGTTTTCGGATTCGATTTCGAAAACAAAGATGTGTTCGGGAAGACCTATGAGTTCATAATGAAGAGCTATATGGATGTCGTGCAGTTGAGGATTCTCACTCCCTATCCCGGAACACGTTTATACGATCGACTCATAAGCGAAGGCAGGCTATTAGCGCGTGACTGGTGGCTCCGTGGATATCCTCCTGATACGGTCCTTTACCAGCCCAGGGGTATGACGGCTGATGAACTCATTAGCGGCTACGCCGGCTTGAACAGACAAGCCTATTCTGCGGGCGCCATAATGAAACGCTTCTTTGGCATGACCCCATGGAAACGGACTATGCTGGGTTGCATGACGTATACCGGGGTCAATCTGTCTACCCGTAAACGTTATTTTAATGGTCTGAGGAATCCACAACCATTTGCAGGGGCTTCCAACTCAACAGGAAAGCAATAGAGATCGCCTATGAAAAAACCGGTACATGGACGCCGCACATATCCACTTGGATATTCCGACCAGTTCGGACAGGTGCTCTGTTTTAGTTCGAACATCGCTGCAGCGGCGTAGACCCTATTCCCCGCGGAACGCCGCAGTGTCAGCTTCTTCCTGGAGCACGCATCATTTTGAGCATCAATGGAGCACCATCATTCACATAGAAATGTTTTCTTTGATTTTCACCGAGATTTAAACATTTCCGAATCAAAGTCACATTTCAAAAATACAGTTGATTGCAAGGCAAGCATGCCCGTTGTCACAATCGAGGTGTGCTATAATGGTATTAGTTGCAACCAAATAATTGACTGAGATGATCTTTCATAAGATATCTATTTATGCCAAAAAGAAAGTTGAGAAACAAAAATGTTAACGAAAATTACCTATTATCAAATTTTTGGTATCTCATTAATAACATATTTAGGCATCCTTGCCCTCCTTCTTTTTGCTGCCACTACCTTAGTTGCTGTTCGGAATAAAAGAGGTAGCCGTCTCTTTTTTAAGTGGCATCATCGTTTAGCTGCTATTTCAATAATTGTTGCATTTACCCACGGGGTATTAGGATTGTTGGGTGGAGATACGATCGGATACGGCATGGCAGGTTCTGTTCAAGATAACGACCCTCGACAGTCGTCATTAACATCCGCCAGCGCTGACATATTCAATTCTTATTGCAGATCTTGTCACCAAAATGGTGGTAACATAATTAACCCCGATAAACCAGTAAAAGGTTCTCAGAAATTAAGGGATTTCGATACTTTTCTTGCCTATATTCGTAATCCAGCATCACCTATGCCTTCCTTTTCACAAGGAACGATATCTGATAAACGGGCAGAAGAATTATACAAATACATTACATCTGAAAGGGGGTTGAACCTGATGAAACCAAATTAGCTTGGAGTAGGGTACATCCTTGATGGAGCAAACAAAAAAGGAGGTAGATTATGAGACGCCTTAGCACACTAACAATATTAATGGCTGCCTTGGTATTTCTCTGTGTATCTTTACTTCCAGAAGACTCAAATGCGATTCCGACCTTTGCAAAAAAGTACCAAATGAATTGTAGTAATTGTCACTTAGCATGGCCTCAGTTGAATCAGATGGGGAGGACGTTCAAAGAAAATGGCTATAAGTTTTCTGGAAATGAAAAAACTGAGGTAATTTCTGATTTTCTGCAATGGGATAAACATATCCCCCTTACAGCGGTTATCGTATCCCGACCGTATGATGATCAAAAGAGCGATGCCAGAAAAGTAAGGGCATTGCATGAAGTAGAGTTAATGGTAGCGGGGCTGTTGTATAAGAATGTATCAGGATTTCTTGAGATAGAAGCGGAAGATGAGGAGGATTTTAAGCCTGAGATTAGCACCGGTGTTCTTGGTTACCATCCGATGAAAGCATTAAACATCCAATTGTCTTATTCACCGGCATTATGGGCGGACCCCTATGATACATTTTCAGAAAAAAGAAAGTTGACGAGAGGCAACTATTCTGTTATTGACCATCCATTTGGCGGCGCTGATAACAAAGGAACGCTCAGTAATTCTCGTCAGACAATTGCATTATACGGAAGATCATTCGAAAAATTATTCTATAGTGTTGGTTTCAGTGGCGTTGCAGATGATGCGGAAGGAAAGAATGCAAATAATTTTCATGGTCGGCTTGCAGTGGATATAATCCCAGAAGTAACCATGGGAGCATTTGCTATTACCGGCAAGTGGGAGGAAGATGATATAGAGCGGGATTTTAGCCGTTATGGTTTCGATCTACAAGTAGATTATTCCAATATTCGATTAACCGGGGCTTACCTTCATGCAAAAGACGACAGGGAGACATCAGGGAGTGAGGATAATGATGCATGGTACGCTCAAGCATTTTATGTATGGAAAAAGGACGCACGGCCTTTGTTGGTTCCGCTTGTACGATTTGATAGTTATGAAAAGAATGCCGGAAAAGATGAATATAAAGAATTGACTTTGAATTTAGGATATTATTTCACGGAGAATATAAAAGGGTTTGTTGAATACTGGACGCAGACTGATAAACCAGATGATGTCATGAGAGACAATCGGATTACCCTCCAGATTGTTGCTGCCTTCTAAATTATTGAACTATATCAAGAGGGCGAGATAATTATCTCGCCCTCTTTTAGGAAAGGAGAAAAGGTTATATGCATTGGGATTATGGCTGGGGGATGGGATTTGGATTCGGGTGGATTGTGATGATTATCTTTTGGGCCTTGCTGATCTTAGGAATCGTTTATCTTGTTAAAATGATTGCAGGAAGTTCAAAAAAGGAAGGTAAGGAAGAGACTGCCATTGATATTCTTAAAATGAGATATGCCAAAGGAGAGATCAGTAAAGAAGAGTTTGAGAAAATTAAGGATGATTTAACGAGAACCTAAATCAGGCAAAATATCCTTAATTTCAGATTCTCAAAACGTTAACTTGCCAAGATGAAGTTCGTAGCTCTTCCAAACTCAAGAATACAAATTCCCAAGTATACTTCACACTTAATGACCAGCGTTCGCATTGCGACTTTGATGAAGGAAGTGATAAACCCTTGGCTTACCTGAAAACGTTTCTTCGTAGGTGTTACAAATAATCGGACAGCACGCTATTGATACGTTTTGCTATAGCCGCTGAAAAGCGAGCATTTCTCCTCGTATTCAACTCCCTGTCAATTTTGATAACCGTGTCATTGAACTGGAAAGAAACGCCCATGATCTTCTCCTGCGTTGTTTGCTTGAATAGGAATTAAATAGATATCAGGAATTGATATTTTTGCGTATAACTGTGAGTACATGACGGCAACTGAGTCATGTCGTCTTTGGGAACAACTATGGGGACGGCGTTGAATTAGTTGACTTATTCCTTTTATGACAGCAGGATATCCCATCCTCTTTGTAATTTTTTGACCTCTCTTTTTAGTGTTCCCTGATCGCAGGTAGGGCATCTCTCAGATTTCATTCCCAACCGCCGATATTACACAAACAATGCTTCGAAATCCCTTGGTGTTATGATCTTAATGCCCTTATAGCTTTTTATCTCGAGCAGATCAGAGTCGCCTGTCACAAGATAATCCGCCTTTGCCGCCACTGCACAGGCGATAATGTTGTCATCATCAGCATCCCGGCAAATGTCCGTGATTTTGAGATCATGATCAATGCTTCGTTCAATTGCTTCACAAATGGGCTCCATTGCTGACGCTGTTTCACCAGGTGAAAGGCGAAATTTCTTCGAGAGGGTACGCCGGAGTTCCATCATGATGAATGGGCATGAGACGAGAGAAAATTCTCGGGCGCGCGCCCTGTGCAATAGTTTGGAGCAAATCCCTTCAGTGATAATTGCCGCAATGAGCACGTTTGTATCAAATACGGCGATCATGATATCGCTTTGAACACATCTTCTTCACTAACGATGCCAAGCTTCTTTGCCTTCGGGCCGAGTTTTTTCTGCACTGCCTTGAGTTTCGTTTCCCACAGGAACATGCTCAGGGATTCCTTTACAATGTCACTCTTGTTTCGCCCGGTACTCCTGGCAAACCTGTCAAGTTCCTCGGACATGTTTTCCGGCAGGCTGACGGATAAAACTGTTCTCATAAAACACCTCCTGTATTACAATACACTACATAGAGGGAAAATGCAAACCCTGCGCCGGCTCCTCTGCCTTTACCGAAAGTTCGCCCAGGTCATAATTGACGCACCTCGTCACCGCTTCAAACCATGATACCATTCTGTAGCATCACTCCCGATTCCGAACTGGGCAAGTTGGCGCAGGTCCATCTGCAGCACCTCAGGCGTACTGAACTCCAGTATGCGGTATTTCGGGTCCGCCGGAATAGCGGGCAATTTCTGGGGTCAAGTCTTTAATCTTGAATTAAGAAGAGCGGATATGATAAATTAGCTGTATGGCAAGACCACTACGGATACAATATGATGGGGCCCTGTATCATATAACCTCAAGGGGCAATGCAAGAAAGGCTATATACAGGGATGACGAAGACCGCAGGATATTCCTTGATACACTTCTCAATGTAAACAAAAGATACAACTGGATATGCCATGCATATTGTCTAATGAACAACCACTACCATCTTATAATAGAAACCCCTGACGGAAATCTATCAAAAGGCGCGAGACAGTTAAACGGAGTCTATACCCAGATATACAACAGGAGACATCATAGAGTAGGACACATATTTCAGGGAAGATACAAGGCGATACTGATAGAAAAGGAAAGCCATTTACTGGAAGTCTGCAGATATGTGGTATTAAACCCTGTAAGGGCAAAAGCAGTAGAGAGACCGGAAGAATGGCGATGGAG
>Ga0315282_10002314_pt1 | contig 35277 bp, 26 predicted proteins | sample YL17G07_20_MG_FD_203693 | JGI IMG/M metagenome (GOLD analysis project Ga0315282, IMG submission 203693) | Sediment microbial communities from Yellowstone Lake, YNP, Wyoming, USA - YL17G07_20 | ecosystem: Environmental > Aquatic > Freshwater > Lake > Sediment | place: USA: Wyoming | collected...
GCCGAAGTCATGGAAGTCGGCAAGGGGCGGGTCAACGATGACGGGAAGACAATCCCGCTCGTCATCAAGAAAGGCGACAGGATCCTCATCGGCAAGTACAGCGGCACGGAAGTCACGGTCGACGGTGTGGAGCTTGTCATCGTCCGCGAGGAAGAAATCCTGGCGGTCATCGAGAAGTAAGGAGATATCATGGCAAAACAGATTGTGTCCGGAGATGAAGCACGGCAGGCGCTGTTCAAGGGCGTCAACATCCTGAGCAACGTCGTCAAGGCCACTCTCGGTCCCCGCGGCAAGAACATCGTCCTCGACAAAAAGTACGGGGCGCCCACGAGCACGAAGGACGGCGTCACGGTGGCCAAGGAAGTCGAGCTCAAGGACCCGTGGGAGAACATGGGCGCCCAGCTCGTCAAGGAGGTCGCCTCCAAGACGTCCGATGTGGCCGGCGACGGCACGACGACCGCGACCGTCCTGGCCCAGTCCGTCTACGGCGAGGGCCTGCGGCACGTGACGGCGGGCTCCAACCCGACCCTCATCAAGAAGGGCATCGACAAGGCTGTCGAAGAGGTCGTGAAGGAGCTCAAGAAGATGAGCCGCGAGGTCAGCGGCGAGATGATCGCCCAGGTCGGCGCCATCTCGGCCAACAACGACCCGTCCATCGGCAAGATCATCGCCGAGGCCATGGACAAGGTCGGCAAGGACGGCGTCATCACGGTCGAGGAGGCCAAGGGCCTGGAGACGACCATGGACATCGTCGAGGGCATGCAGTTCGACCGCGGCTACCTGTCCCCCTATTTCGTCACCGATCCGGAGCGGATGGAGTGCGTCCTCGAAAACGTCCTCATCCTGCTCCATGAGAAGAAAATCAGCAACCTGCGGGAGCTCCTGCCCCTGCTCGAGAACGTGGCCAAAATGGGCCGGCCCCTCGTCGTCGTCGCCGAGGAAGTCGAAGGCGAGGCCCTGGCGACCCTGGTCGTCAACAAGCTCAAGGGCACGTTCATGTGCGCCGCCGTCAAGGCCCCCGGCTTCGGGGACCGCCGCAAGGCCATGCTCGACGACATCGCCGTCCTGACGGGCGGCCGGGTCATCTCCGAGGACATCGGCGTCAAGCTCGAGAACGTCGGCATCGACTGGCTCGGCCAGGCCAAGAAGGTCGTCATCGACAAGGACAACACGACGATCGTCGAGGGCCTGGGCAAGGCCGCCGACATCCAGGCGAGGATCAAGCAGATCCGGACCCAGATCGATGACACGACGTCCGACTACGACCGGGAGAAGCTCCAGGAGCGGCTGGCCAAGATGGTCGGCGGGGTCGCCTTGATCAAGGTCGGCGCGGCCACCGAGACCGAGCTCAAGGAGAAGAAGGCCCGGGTCGAGGACGCCATGCACGCCACCAAGGCGGCCGTCGAGGAGGGCATCGTCCCCGGCGGCGGCGTGGCCCTGCTCCGCGCCCAGAAAGTGCTCGAAAAGGTCCAGCTCGAAGGCGACATGCAGATCGGCGTCAATATCGTCAAGAGGGCCATCGAAGAGCCCCTGCGCCAGATCGCATCCAACGCCGGCTTCGAAGGTTCCGTGGTCGTCGAGAAGGTCAAGGAGATGAAGCCGGAATTCGGCTTCAACGCCCTGTCCGAAAAATATGAAGACATGATCAAGGCGGGCATCCTCGACCCGACGAAGGTCGTCCGGATCGCCCTCCAGAACGCGACCTCCATCGCCGGCCTGCTCCTGACCACCGAAGCCATGATCGCGGAGATCCCCGAAGAAGATAAGCACTCCAGGTACCCGACACCTCCGGGCGACATGTACTGATCGCTCCCCGAGCGAACGCACCCGAGCCCCGGGCGGCCCCCCGCCCGGGGCTTTTTTTATGGGTTTGACCCCTTCTTATGCTATATTGGGCGCGGCGGTTCATGCCGAAGATCTTCGACCGGTACATCCTCAAAGAGGTCTTCCCCCCCTTCCTCATCGGCCTCCTCGTCACGGCCTTTGTCCTCCTCATGAACCAGGTCCTCGTCCTGGCCGAGCTTTTCATCGACAGGGGGGTACCGGCCGGCGTCGCGGCCCGGATGTTCGTGTTCCTCGTCCCGTCGCTTCTTGCCTTCGCCGTCCCCATGGCCGTTTTGGCGGGCATCATGGGCGGCCTGGCCCGCCTGTCTGCCGACTCCGAGATCGTCGCCTTCCGGACGCTCGGGATCGGGTCGCGGAGGCTTATCCGGCCGCTCCTTTTCTTTGCTTTGGGCGGCTGGCTGGTCACGTCGGCCCTGACGCTCGTCCTGGCTCCCCGGGCCAACTTCCGGTGGGTCCAGGACATGACAAGCTCCGTCCTGGCCCGGGCGACGCTCCGGGTCAACCCGCTCGAGTTCAGCGAGTCCGTCCCGAACGCGGTCCTCTTCGTTGAGGGGATCGGCCGGGACAAACAATGGGAGAACGTTTTCGCCTACCTGAACAAGGACCCCCGCGCCCCCCGGGTGGTCATGGCCCGGAAGGGACGGATCAATCTTTTCCCCGGGAGCAAGCGGGCGACGCTGGAGCTCACGGACGGCGTCCTTCATTCCGGCCCCCTCGCGGAGCCCCAGACCTACAGCGTCACCTCCTTCGCCCGCTTCGAGGAAGAGATCGACGTCGAGAGACTGTTCCCCACGTTGTCGAGCGAGAAGAGGGTCCGCGAGAAGGACATCCGCGAGCTTGTCCGGGACGCGAGGGCGATCGGAGGCGAGCTCGCCGCGCTGGAAAAAGAAGGCCGTGAGGGCGCCACGCCCGGGGCCGGATCTTTCCGCGTCGCCCAGAAACGCCGGGACCTCCGGGCCCACTGGGTCGAGATCCACAAGAAGTTCTCGCTCCCTCTTGTTTGCTTTATTTTCGTCCTCCTGGGGCTTCCCCTGGGCCTCATGACCGGACGCGGCGGCCGGACGGGCGGATTGTCCCTGAGCATGGCGATCATCCTCCTTTATTACGTCCTGATCACGGCCGGCGAGAAGCTGGCCATTGACGGCAAGATCACCCCCTTCCTCGGCATGTGGGGGCCCGACATCCTCCTGGCCGCGGCCGGCCTGCTCCTGTTCGTCCGGTCCGAGAGGGACACGGACGCCCTGGCCCGCCTGTCCGGCGCCTTCCGGAAAAAGCTCGCGTCTCTCCCCGGTCCCCGCCCGGGGCCGAAAGCGAGGCGCCTGCCCCGGCTGCCCCTCCGGTTTCCCAACCTCCTCGACCGCTATATCGCCCGCAAGTACCTCGCGATCATGGGGTTCGCGCTGACGGGGCTTCTGGGAGCGTCAGTCATCGTCGCCTTCTTTGAGCGGCTCGATGCCGTTCACCGGCACGCCAAGCCGATCGGGCTGCTCCTCCAGCACGTCTGGTTCAGGATCCCCGAATTCCTGGCCGCCGTCCTCCCGGCCGCGGCCCTGACCACGACCCTCCTCGCCCTCGGCCTTCTGGTCAGGACGAATGAGATCACGGCCATGAAGGCCTCGGGAATCAGCCTGTACCGGACCATCGTGCCCGTCCTCGTCCTGTCCGCCGCCGTGAGCGGGGCGGCCTTCCTGGTTCAGGAGCGGTTGGCGCCCGCGGCGGGGATCAGGGCCGAAGAGATATGGAACAGGATCAACGAGGTACCGGCCCGGAGATACAGCTCGTTCGGCCGGCACTGGGTCCTGGGCCGGGAGAAGGACCGGATCTACCACTATGAATATTTCGAACCCGCCTCCTCGGGCTTCATCCGGCTGTCGGTTTTCGATATCGACATGGGGCGCTGGACCGTCGCCAGGAGGGTCTACGCGGAAAAAGCTTCGCTCGGGGCGGGCGGCTTCGAGCTCCGTAACGGCTGGCTCAGGGATTTCACGGGCGCGGCGGCCGTCCCGTTCGCCGTGATGGAAAGCTGGAAGCTCCCGGCCTCTGAAGGACGGGCCGCCTTCGTCCGGGAATGGAAGGAGCCCCAGCAGATGACGTATGCGGAGCTCCGGGAATACGCTTCGGAAGTCCGGGCCACGGGATTCGAGGCGAGCCGCCTCACGGTGGACCTGAGGGCCAAAATTGCCTTCCCCCTGGTCAGCCTGGTCATGACGGTCCTGGCCATCCCCTTCGCCTTTTCCATGGGGAAAAAAGGGGCCCTCGCGGGGATGGGCCTGGGCGTCGTTCTCGCCGCCGTTTATTGGGGAGCGTTTGCCGTGTCGAGGAGCCTCGGCTACACGGGTGTCCTGTCTCCCTTTCTCGCGGCGTGGGGGGCGAACCTCATCTTCGGGTTGGCGGGGCTTTTCCTTCTCTTCAGGCTCAGGACCTGATCCCTCGGGCTCGGGACCTTGTCACATCTTGTACTTGCCGAAGTCCTCGGGGCCGAGGCCTTCGAGCCATCTCCTGAGCTTTTCCGAAGCGTCCAGGTTATCCTCGAACTTCAGGCTATGGGCCTTGCGGACGACGTCATCCTCGACGAAGATCGGCGAGCTCATGCGGAGGGCCAGGGCGATGGCGTCGGAGGGCCGGGAATCGATAATGATGGCCCGCTCTTGCTGGCGGCAGTGGATGAGGGCGTAGAACGTGTTGTTGCGGACGTCGTTGACGACGATCTTTTCGATGGCGATACCGAGCTTCTCCAGGAAACTCTTGAGGAGGTCGTGGGTCATGGGGCGGGGCGTCGGGACGTTCTCGATGGTCAGGGCGATGGCGTTGGCCTCGAAGACGCCGATCCAGATGGGGAGGATCTGCTCATTGTGAGGGTCCTCCAGGACGACGATGGGCATCTTGGAGATCGGGTCCACGACGAGACCCTTGACCTTCATTTCGATTTCCATGAACCTCTCTGTTCCCTTCTAATATAGGGGGAGGGGAAGGGGTTGTCAAGGAAGGTCAGAAGAGGGGCAGCTGGCCGGCGGCCTGCTCTTCGGCCTGCTCTTCGCCGAAGAGGCTGATGACGCCGTACTCGCCGTCGTGTCCCGGGACGATCTTGACCCGGCCCTGCCTCATCCGGTCGATGGCGGCGGCGACCCTTTCCGGACCGGACCGGGCGAGATCGGACACGGGGACGTCGACGAGGACCTTGAGCTCGCTCCCGAACTCGCGGACAAGCTTGAAGTAGAGGTCCCAGACCCCCTGGGATTCAGACGTCTTTCCGAGGGCCTCGGCGATAACCTCGTTGAGGGGGATGAGGCTCTTGAAGGGGATCCGGCCGGGAACCTCCTCGCCGCTCTCCCGGTCGGCGAGCTCCTCGACGCGATGGAGGACGCCGATGGTCAGGCGCTTGCCGCACTTCGGACAGAGGTCGTTCGTCGTCAGGCTCTCCCGCGGCGAGAGGACGACGCCGCATTTCCGGTGGCCGTCGTAATGGTATTTCCCCTCTTCCGGGAAGAATTCCAAGGTGTGGAGGAACTTCGCAGGGTCCTTGCTGCGGAGCGCGTCCATGAGGCCCCGGTAACTGAATTCCGCGTCGAAGACGTTGCCTTCGCGGCCGATCTTGCTCGGGGAGTGGGCGTCGGAGTTGGAGACGAGGGCGAACCGGTCGAGTGCGGACAGCCGCCAGTTCATAGGGGGGTCGGAGGACAGCCCGGTCTCCAGGGCGAAGATCGTGGGCGTCATCTCCTCGAAGCACTCCTCGATCGAGTCGAACCCCGAGTTGGCGCCGAAGAGGGAGAACCAGGGCGTCCAGATGTGGGAAGGGATGATGACGCATCGCGGGCAGGTCTCGGCGACCATCCGGCTGAAGAGCCGGACGTCCAGGCCGAGGATGGGCCGGCCGTCGGACCGCAGGTTGCCGATCGCGGACAGCCGGCCGTTGATCCGCTCGACCGACTCGAAGTCCGGGGCGAGGAGCATGACGTGGATTTTCCGGACCTTGCCCGCTTTCGAGTAAATGAAGCTCAGCTCCGTCGAGAGGATGAACGAGACGTCCTTGGGCGAGAAGGAGAGGCCCTTGAGATACGGGTTCTCGGGCGCCTGCACGCCGTTCTTGAACTCGAAGAAGCCGTTCCCCGAGGGCTTGAGCTTGGTCTTCATCAGGAAGAGCCATTCGGGGTGGGTGAAGTCGCCGGTGGCGAGGAGCCGGATACCCTTGGCCTTGGCCCAATACGCGAGGGTGTCGAGGACCATGTCGCGCGATGTGGCCCTCGAAAATTTCGAGTGTATATGCAGGTCAGCGGTGAATCTCATGACCGAGATTTTGAGTTTAGAACGAGCCGGCGGCGAATGCAAGCGCTTTCGGCCTGATTTTTTTGATGGTCCGTTCGCGGAAATTTTTTTTCTTGACAAGCGGCGAAAAAGAGCAGCGGGAGGCGCTCCGCGGCGCCGCGGGGCGGGAGTTACTTGCCGTTTTTAAGCGCCGCGGCCAGGGCCTGGCCCTTCTCCGCGCATTCCCGTGACCGGGCGTTGTCACCGACGCGCTTGTAAAGGTCGGCCAGAAGGAAATAGCCGAGGGGCAACTCGGATGGTTCGGGCTTGAGGTCGATCGCCTTCCGGACGAGGTCGATGGCCTCCTGGTAGCGCTCACCCCGGACGAGGTAGAGCCGGGCGAGGTAGAAGTAGGTCAGGGGGAATTTCGGGTCGGCCTCCAGACACCTCTTCAGGGTCTCCTGCTCCTTTTCGAGGTTTCCGGATATCTGGTAAACCCGAGCCAGGTTGTACATGGCCTTGAAGTGCTGGGGAGAGATTTGAAGCTCATTCACGTATTCGGCTTCCGCCTCCTGGAGCCGGCCCTGCTTTTCGGCGATCCAACCGATCCTATAATGGACGTTCGGGAGCCGGGGGTTGAGCTCGAGCGCTTTCCGGAGATACTCCTCGGCACGGGCCAGGTCGCCCTTGACGATGTAGATCGCGGCGAGGGTGTCGCACGAGCCGGCGGACTCGGTGTTGAGCAAGAGGCACTTTTCGTAATAGGGGATGGCCGTGTCGTACTTTTTCTGGAGAAAATTCATGTTCCCGAGCATGAAATAAAGCTGGGGCTCCTCGAAGCCCTTCTGCAGATAATCCAGGGCGAAATGTTCCGCCTCCTCGAGCTTTCCCATCCTCTCGTAGGAACGCGTGATGTTGAGGGCCGCGAAGGTCTCGTCGGGCTTCCGGTCCAGGACCTGCTTGAAATAGTCGATGGCCTCCCCGTATTTCTGCTCCTGGACGTAGATGCTGCCGATCGAGAAGTAGGCGTCCGTGATGTCCGGGTCGGTGGCGATGATCCCCTGGATGATCTTGATCGCCTCGTCGGGCTTCCCGTTCATGCCCATTTCCCGGGCCCGGGAGAGCTCGTTGAAAACGGCGATCTTCTCTTTGGGGTTGGCCAGTGTCTTTCCCTTGAGCTTGGCCGGGTCCGTGAACGAACCGACGTAGCCGAGAGCGGACAGCTTCTCCCGAGTCTCCTGGTCGACCCTTGAAGTATCCATCTCGTACGCGTTCCGGCTTGACTTCTGAATAAAGGCCTCGGCCTCGGCATTCAAGTCCTCATAGACCTTTTTTTGGAGATAGACGAGGTTTTTTTCTTCGCGGGGGTCGGCGACGATGTCATAAAGCTCGGGCACGGGGGCCAGGATCAGCTTGTAGCGTGCGTTCTGGACGCTCTTGAGGTCCGACCAGCCGTAGTGGAACCGGGGGTAGTAGGTTTCGCTGTAAACCAGGGGGGGCTCTGTGCGTCGGCGGCCATAGAAGGCCGGTACCAGGCTTTTTCCCTGGACCTCGCCCGGGATGGGAAGCCCGGCCATTTCGCAGACCGTCGGCAGGACGTCGACCAGGCCCCCGACCTCGGCAGAAACAATCCCCTGGAGCTTCGGGAAAGGCGTGACGATGATGAGCGGGACATGGATGTCCGACTGATAGACGAAGAAGCCGTGAGTTTTCTCCTCGTGCTCGCCGAGGCTCTCGCCGTGGTCGCCGGCGAAAACGATGAGGGAATTCTCGAGGAGGTTGTTCGTTTCGAGAAACTGCCAGAGCCGGTGGAGCTGCGAGTCGGCGAAGGCGATCTCCCCGAGATAAGGATGGGCGGCGTACTGCTTGTCGAAAGGCGGCGGGGGTTCGTAAGGGGAATGCGGGTCATAGAGATGGATCCAGGTAAAGAACTTCTTGTCCTTCTTTTTCTCCAGCCAGGGTAGGGCCTCGTCCATGACCTCGTTGGCCGGCCTCTGGACCGTCTCCAGCGAAATCCTCTGGAACTTGTTCAGGTCGAACTTGTCGAAGTAGGTATCGAATCCCTGGTTCAGGCCCCACTTGGAGTCCAGGACGTAGGCCGCGATGAAGGCCCCGGTTTCGTAGCCCTTATCCTTGAAAAGCTCGGCCATCGTGACCAGCTTCTGCGGAACGAGGAACCCGCCGTTGTCCCTGACCCCGTGGAAAAGGGGCAGGGTTCCGGTCATGAGGGTCGTGTGGGAGGGAAGCGTCAGCGGTGTCTGGGCGTAGCACCTCTCGAACCTGACGCCTCGGGCGGCGAACCCGTCGATCGTCGGCGTCCGGACGTCCTCGCATCCGTAGCAGGCCAGCCCGTCGGCCCGGGCCGTGTCCAGGGTGATGATGATGACGTTGAAATCCCGACCCTTCCTGAGCGAGGCGAAGTCCGCCCCCTTGGGGAAAAACAAAAAATAGGCGGCGGCGGCTCCGGCGATGACGATCCCGGCCGCGGCCAAGAACAGGAATTTATGGGATTTCATCTGGAAGACAAAATTCTACCATAAAACAGGCCCGATTTCCCCTGCCGGCACTGCCCGTCCCTTGAAAAAAGAGGAGGACGGGTCTGACGAACATCAATGACGGGGGCCGGGCCGAGATCCAGCGGAAATTCAAGGACTGACGGACGGCGCGCCGGCCTAAATCTTCCCCTTCAGCGCCGCGGTCAGGGCCTGGCCTTTCTCGGCGTATTCCTGCGACCGCGCGCTGTCGCCGACGCGGTTGTAGAGGTCGGCGAGGAGGAAGTAGCCGAGAGGAAGCTCGGCCTTATCGGGCTTGAGGTCGATGCCCTTCTTGACGAGGTCGATGGCCTCCTGGGTGCGCGCGCCCCGGTTCAGATAGATGCGGGCCAAGTAGAAATAGCCCAAGGGGAACTTGGGATTGATCTCGATGGTCTTGTTCAAATATTGTTCCTCTTCGTCCACTCGGCCCAGGAGCCGCATCACGCGGGAGAGGTTGAAACTCGCCTTAAAGTGTTTGGGGGAATATTCCAGCTCCTTTTCATAAGCCTGGGCCGCCGCGGCCAGGTCCCCTTTTTCTTCCAGGATTTGAGCCCAATGAAAATTGACTCCGGTCAATTTGGGATTGAGATCGAGGGCCGCCCGGATATGCTGTTCCGCCTTGGCCAGGTCCTTCTTGTTGAGATAGATCGTGGACAGGGCGTTGTGCGAAGCGGCCGAGTCTGAATTCAAGGAGATGCACTTTTCGTAATACGGAATCGCTTCCATCTCTTGATTCTGGGAAACCTTCATTCCGCCGAGGATGAAATAGAACTGGGAGTCGGCGACCCCTTTGGCGAGGCTGTCCAGGAGGATCTTCTCCGCCTCATGATATTTGCCCAACTTCCGGTAGGCGTTGGAGATATTGATAATGGACAGAGAGTCGTCCGGCTTTCTGTCCAGGGATTCCCGGAAGTAGCGGATGGCTTCCTCATATTCTTCCTGTTTGAAGTAGATGTTCCCCATGGCGAAATAGGCGTCGATGACATCCGGATCTTCGGCGATAATCTCTTGGATGAGCTTTTTCGCCTCCTCGGCCTTCCCCTCCATCCCCATCTCTCGGGCACTGGAGAGCTTGTTGAAGACGCCGATCTTCTCCTTGGGGTTGGCCAGCTTCTTCCCCTTGAGTTTTGCCGGATCGGAAAATGACCCGACATAACCCAGGGCGGAGAGCTTCTCCCGTGTCTCCTCATCAATCTTGCTGATATCGAGATGATAAGCGTTTTCGCTCGATTTGGAGATGAATCGTTCGGCCGCGGTGTTCATCTCCTGGAAAACGTTTTTTTCCAGGTAGACCAGGTTCTTTTCTTCCCGGGGATCCTGGAGGAGGTCGTAGAGCTCGGGAACGGGGGCTCGAATGAGCTTGTACCGTTCGTTCTGGATGGCCGTGAGCTCGGACCAGCCGTAATGAAAACGAGGATAGTATGTCTCGGAATAAGCGTAGGTGCGCCTCTTCTTATCGGGGTGGAAAAAGAGAGGAACCAGGCTTTGGCCTTGGACTTGAGGGGGGACGGGGATTCCGGCCATCTCGAGAACCGTGGGCATGATATCGATCAATGAAACGACCGTAGCTGCCGACTTTCCCCAAAGTTGAGAGAACGGTGTCGAAATGATGAGAGGGACATGAACGGCTCCCTGGTAGACAAAAAACCCGTGCGTGCTTTCCTCGTGTTCGCCCAGACTCTCCCCGTGGTCGGAGGCGAAGACGATCATCGAGCGGTCGAGCAGGCGGTTGCTTTTCAGGAATTCCACAAGCCGTCCGAGCTGGCTGTCGGCGAAAGCGATCTCGCCGAGGTACGGACGATGGGGATATTTTTCGGCGAATGCGGCCGGAGGGTTATAGGGCGTGTGGGGATCATAGAGGTGGATCCAGGTGAAAAACCTCTTGTCCTTTTTCTTCTCGAGCCAGCCGAGGGCCTCGTCCATGACTTCGTTGGCCGGCCTCTGGACTTCCCCCAGGGAGATCCTCTGGAATTTGCTGAGGTCGAAGTTGTCGAAATAGGTGTCGAATCCCTGGTTCAACCCCCACTTGGAGTCCAGCACGTAGGCGGCGACAAAGGCCGACGTTTCATAACCCCGGGCCTTGAAGACCTTGGCCAGCGTGACGAGCTCCCGGGGGACGAGGAATCCTCCATTGTCTCTGACGCCGTGGTAGAGGGGAGGGGTTCCGGACATGATCGAGGTGTGGGAAGGCAGTGTCAGCGGAGTTTGGGAGATGCAGTTGTCGAACTTGACTCCCCGGGAGGCGAAGAAATCGATGGTGGGCGTTTCGATTGAACTGAGGCCGTAGCAATGGATGTGATCGGCCCGGAGCGTGTCGACCGTGATCAGGATGTAGTTGTCATCATGGTGGCCCGCCAGGGAGGAAAAGGAACGCTCTTTGGGCGGCAGGAGGACGCGGATGATCAGGAATCCGGCGATGAGAAGGAGCGGGAAGAGATAGATGGACTTTCGAACCGGAGATTTATTTAGGCGGGGAGCCCTATGATTTCTCTTCTTCTTAGCCACGATTGAATTTTACCATAGATTTCGTCGGCGCCCCTAATCCTGAAGAGCCTTGCCCGGCCCCTCCTCCTTCCGGCTTCCTATCGCTGGAGACGGCCCTTTGGACTCCGCTTGGCAAAAAAAAGGGGAAGCCGCGCTCCGGCTTCCCCTTGTGGCCCTGACGAGAGAGGCCCTTCGAATTAGAAGAAGAACCTCGCGCCGATACGGATGGCCCTCGGGTCGACCAGGCCTAAGACGGTATGACCGTTCGGTCCGGCAGCCGTCGGATCGTTCGGGTACCAGTCATAGTTGATTCGTGTTCCCCAATCCGTGACAGTGTTGTCGTTGAAAACGTTGAAGACGTCGATCATCAATCCGACACGGTACCTTCCGCCGAGCATAAAAGACTTTTCTAGCCGAAAGTCCAGATCTTTAACGGTGGGGTACCTTGAGGACCCCCGCGGTTCGGTCAGGAAGGTCACACGGCCCTGGTCGAGTCGGACTCGCAACTGCCTCGTGTACGTATCTCCCGAAATCAAATGGAAGTAGGCCGAAACATTGATGCCCAACGGGAGCGTGTACGTTCCCTGGAGCTTGAACATGTGGGTAGGATCGTATGTCGCGTGGCCCTGCACGTTGATCCAGTAGTTCGGGTCGTTCGTGTTTAAGCCCGAGTTGGCCGTCCAGCCGACATCCGCGGCCTGATCATTGTTGATGGTGCCCGTGCATTTGGAATAAACATAGGAAAGAAGGAGCTGCCAACGGTTGGACATCCGTTTGTTGAAGACGAACTCGAGGCCGTCGTACTTGCGGTAGGCATCATAAGGCATGGTCAGGCCGACACCGGTGGGATAGCCGGCTTGAATGTTGGCCAGGGTCCGCTGGAAAGTGCCCGGATTGAGCTGATTGTAGACCGTGTATGTGGCACCCGTGATCGGGTCAGTGACGGGATGGGACTCGTACTCAGCTGCCGTATCATAGAGGCCGAGGACGTTCCGCCATCTGCGTCCGATGTAGCTGACGCCTAATGAGGTGTCTTTGAAGAGTTCACGCTCGACGCCGACCGTGAATTGTTCGAGATAAGGATGCTTGAGATTCGGGGCTTGGGAGAATTGTTCGTGGGTGATCGTATACCAAGGAATCAATTCCCCGTCAACCAGAAAATAAGCGTTCTTGGGGCTGTAGGCCGACGGCGGATCGAACCTATCGAAGACTGCGGTATACATCGAATCGGTGAATTGGCCGTAGTGCGCCTTGAGGACCGTGGAATGGTCGCCGAAGATGTCCCAGGCGAACCCGACGCGGGGCGCGAGTCTGTTGGCGCTGTAGACGGACCCGGACACGCCCTTGGCACGGCCGTTGAGAAGGCTGTAGCGTCCCCCGAAATTGAGCGTGACGTTCTTGGTGATGGCCCATGAATCCTGGGCGAAGAATTCCGTCCGCGTGTAGCGGTTGTTGATGTCGTACCCGACATACTGATAAGCATAGAGGGAGCCGTAGTAGTCATAGATGTAATAGCTGTCCGGCCCCGTATAGCCGTACCGGCTTCTGGCCCACCCGTATTCGAACTCCGCTCCGAACTTGAAGTCGTGGTTGCCCTTGATGAAATTTTCAGCGTAGTGGGACAACGAAGCGTTGGCCTGAAACCTTTTGCGGTCGGCTTTATACCAGTAGAAGCTGTTTCCGGACCACACGTCGTTATTCGCCGCGGTTTGGACGGCTATGCCTTGCCCCTGAGGGTTGAGATAGTAGTAACCCGTGAAGAAGGCCGATTTAAGATCGAAAAACGTCTTGGGGCTCAGAATAAACGTGAAGGTGAGGTCCGAAATGATCTCGGGGGCTTTCTCCTGGACAGTGGTCTCCGGGGTCGCATGTCTGGCGCTGGCGCCGCGGTTGGTCCGATCCCATCGGTCGCCCTCGACATACCAGGTCAAGCTGAACGCGGAGCTGGGCTGAGCCGTGATTTTCGCGAAGGCCCTTGGCTGCGTTCTAATATCGAAGTTGGGAGGCTGATATCCAGCAGGCCGGTTCTGGGCGCGGGCATATTGGACGCCCAGGAAGAACCAGACCTTATCCTTCACGAGGGGGCCGCCGAGGTGGGCGCTGCTGTCCATGGTTCCGGAGATGGGAGATGCCAGGCCGGGAAAATCGTGGATATAAGCCCCGTTATTTTCGGCCGTCCAGAAGCCCTTCTTGGTATCCTGGAAAATGAACTCCGCGTGCCCGCTGAGCTGGTTTCCGCCCGATTTGGTGATGGTGTTGAAGATGACGCCGGAGAAGGCCCCGTATTCGGCGTTCAGACCGACACCCATCACCTTGAATTCCTCAATGACGTTGTAATCCAGGAAGACCCAGGCCGTCCCCGCTTCCGGGTCGCCGACGCCGACGCCGTCGACCTGGTAAGAGATGCCCGTCCCGCTCGAGGCCCCATAGGCGACGTCCTCTGTAACCCCGGGCGCCATATTGACGAGGTCGGCAGAGAACTGAAGGCTGGGAACGTTGCGCAGCATTTCATTGGTGAGCGTGACGGAGGCCGTCTCGGAGGTCTTGACATCCACCGTTGGCGATTTCGCGATGACCGTCACTTGTTCCGCAATCGTGGAAGCGGTTAAGGTCATGTCCGCCGTCAAGCGAGTGGTGGTCGTCAGGCGGATATCTTCCCGGATGACGGTCTTGAAACCTTGCAGCTCGGCCTTAACGGCGTACGTCCCTGGACGAAGAGCCGGGAACCTGTAGGTACCGTCAGATCCGGTGATAAACGTCCGCGTGCCCATCAGGTTCGGGCTGGTTAACGTGACGGTCACCCCGGGGAGAGGACTTTTCTGATCGTCATAGACAGTTCCGGCAATCGCCCCCGTTTCCTTGGACTGCGCGAGGAGAGCGGGAGAGAGGATGAGCCCCATAAGGACGATCATCAGGCCCAGTGATTTGACTCTCATGTCTTTCCTCCTTTCTTTACTTTTTGCTACCCCTTTTTTGAGGTCTTGATCCATTAGCTAGATTATGGTTCAAGGAATATAGAAAAATCAAGTGAATTTTCATATTCGGCATCCTTATGAATTTCCGGCTCAGGACAAACCGCGGCCGTTTGAATCTTCCTGAGTCATGTGCTATTTTATTTTCGGAGGTTTACGGGCGTCCTTGAGAAAACACGTCGTTTTGCTGTTCACGGCCCTTGGCCTCGTGGGGGGGTGGCTCTTATCCGATGAGGCCCTCAGGCCCGACCAGCGGCGCTGGCTGGACGATATCTCTCCGATCATCACAAGAACAGAGAAGGATGTTTTTCTGAAACTCCGGACAGATCAAGAACGGGATAAATTCATCCGACTTTTCTGGCGCATGCGGGACCCCCTGCCCGAGACGCCCGAAAACGAATTCCAGAAAGAGTACATGAAGCGCGTCGAGTTCGCGGACCAGAACTTCGGCCACGGATCCTCGAGACGGGGGAGCCAGACGGAACGCGGGTTCTACTATCTTCTGCTGGGCCCCCCGCTGGAGCGCTCCCAGTATACGACCCAATCCGAGTTCCTGCCCCTTGAACTCTGGTTTTACAAAGGCCAGGTGGAATACGGTCTTCCCGACTATTTCTACCTCATCTTCTACCAGCCACAAGGCCTCGGGGAGTTCCGCCTTTACAATCCGGGTCACGAAGGCCCGGAGACCCTTGTCATCCCCTTGGCGGCCGGCCAGCAGATGACCAGGAGCGCCGCCTTCCAGATCATGAAAAAAACCAGTGCCGAACTCGCCGGAGCGGCGCTCAGCTATCTCCCCGGCGAACGACCCGGCGGCATCGAATCTTTTTCATCCGATATGATCATCGCTTCGATCAAGCAGCTTCCGGACAAAAAATTTTCGGACGCCTATGCCCGGACCTACATGACCTACAAGGACTATGTGGAAACCGAATATTCCGACAACTTCATCGACAGCACCTTCCAACTGAAGCTCTTCAAGGAGTCCGGCCAGCCCTTCGTCCATTGGTCCATCGAGCCGGAAAAAATGAATTTTGCGATCTCCGGCGATACCGCCTACGCGGGCTTCGAGCTCGTTCTGAAGATGGAGGACCTCAAGGGGAATTCGATCTTGGAGAAGATCGAGCCGATTCCGGTCAAAATGACCCTCGAGCAATATAAGGCCCACGAGCGCCAGCGTTTCGCATTTCAGGATATCCTGCCGGTGATCCCGGGAGAATACAAGCTCCTCCTGCTCCTGAAGAACAGGACGGGGAAAGATTTCACGTCCCATGAGACGAGGATCTTGGTTCCCGGTGAGGGGCAGGCAGGGTTCAGCTCCCTCCTTCTCCATCACGGTCGGAAACCCGTCCCCGAAACCCAGAGGTCCAATCTCAAGGCGTTCGTCTTGGGCGGCACGCAATTCCTCGTGGGGACCCGTAACGAGTTTTTGGCGGCCGAGAAGATGGGAATCTTTCTCCAAGCCTTCAATCCTGACAAGCTCGGGCTCCCCGCTCAGCTCCATTTCGTCTTTGAGATTTTTCCATCGGAATCCGAGAAAAGCGTGATCCGAACCCCCCTTTCCGTAGAAGCCGGACAGGAGAACGTCCGGTCGGTTCCCCTCACGGGCACCGCAGACCTGTCTTCTCTCAAACCGGGCTATTACCGCGCCGAAGCCTCAGCCGTGACCCCTGATGGGCAGAAAGTCCTTACCCAGAAAGATAATTTTGTCATCCTGGCCCAGCCTTTTCCCGTCATGCCTTGGAGCCGGGCCGCGCTTCACGGCCGCTTTCCGGGCGCGGAACATTTGCGCATCCTTGGAACCCAATATTTTCTGGCGAAGGAATATGAGCGGGCGAAAGCCGTGCTCCAGCAGGCGCTGGAATTTAAGGACGATGCCGGGGCGCGCCTACTGCTCGCCAAGACATTTTTCGCAATAGGCCGTTTCCGGGACTCCCTCGACCAGGCCCTTCCCCTCTATGAGAAGGCCCCGGACCGGGAGGCGGCCAAGGTCATCGCTCTCGACTACGCGGGTTTGAAGGATTGGAACTCCTCCCTGGTTTATCTCGATAAGCTCCTGGCCGAGGCCACGGAGGTCAGTGTCTTGAACCTGGCGGCCGAATGCCATCTGAACCTCGGCCATCCGGAAAAGGCCCTGCCCCTCCTCCAGAAATCGCTGTCACTTGTCCCGGACCAGCCTTCGATCAAGGAGCTCGAGGAGAGGGCGAAAAAAAGCCTGGGACAGAGATAGGAGAGTCTCCATGATCAGAAAAAGCGGATTCGTCGCCGTCCTCCTGGCCCTGACCCTTTCGGCGGCCTGGGCCCAGACGCAGGGCCGCATCCAGGGCAGCGTCCTGGACTCCGCCGGAAATCCCCTGGAAAAAGTCGCAGTCAGCATCGTCTCCCAGCGAACGGTGAGCATTCATTACGAGCTCACGACCGACAAGAACGGCAAGTTCGTCCAGGTCGGGCTGATGCCCGGCAATTACCTGATCAACCTCAAGAAAGAAGGCTTCGCCCCGTACTCGAACGAAGTCCACGTGAGCATCGGCGAGACGACGCCGTTCGAAGCCCGTCTGAAGCCCGCGGATGTCACCGCCCTGAAAACCCTCTCGGAGGCCGACCGGCTGTTCCTCAAGGGGAACAAGCTCTACGCCGGCGGGAATTTTCCCGAGGCGGCCGCCGCCTACGAGGAGGCCATCAAGTTGGATTCGGGAAGCTGGCAGTACTACCTCAACCTCGGCCTGTCCCGGAAGAAGTTGAACAAGCCCGAGGACTCCCTGGCCGCCTTTAAAAAGGCGGTCGAGCTCAATCCGGCGAGCCCCAGCGCCAACAAGGAGATCGGAGAAGCCCTGGCCCGGGCGGGGAGCCTCGGCGAGGCCAAGCCCTATTACGAAAAGGCCGTGAGCCTCAGCCCCGACGACGCCGATGCCCGTTACAACCTGGGCCTCTGCCTCAGCGGCAGCGGCGAGCCCGAGGCCGCCTGGACCCAGTTCCAGAAGGCCGTCGAGCTCAAGCCGGACTCCGCGGACGCCATCTACCAGCTGGGATTGTCCTCCATTAACCTCCAGAAGAACGAGGAGGCGATCGCCGCCTTCCAGAGTTATCTCAAGATCGACCCCGATTCGCCGCGGGCGGTCCAGGTCAAAGCTTTCCTCGACTTCCTGAAGAAGAAATAGGCCGGGCCGGGAACACCCCGGCGGGGAGGCTGTCATGAACGCGAAAAGGGCGTTCCTTGTCCTGTGGATGATGGCGGCTCTGGGCTCCGCGGCCCGGGGCCGCGGCCGGGGGCCGGCCGGGACCAAGATGGACGCGGAGAGCGAGAAGTTCTATCAGATGGCCCGGATCATCATGACGGGCGAAGAGAGCAAGATCTTCAAGCTCCTGCCGGACGTCGACGCCCGGAAGGAGTTCATCAAGGACTTCTGGGATAAGCGGGACCCCGACCCGGACTCCGGGACCAACGTCTTCAAGAGGGAGTACGAGAGCCGGGTCGCCTACGCCAACAAGCATTTCCGCGAGGGGGGGCTGGGCATGAACACGGACCGGGGCCGGATCTTTATCTTCATGGGCCCTCCAGAGAAGGTCGAGGAATTCTTCAACCACGGGGACTCGACGGTCCGGGGATCCATCATCCAGTGGATCTATTACAGCGATGATTTCGGCGTTGAGTTCGCCGACGAGCGGAACAACGGTCAGTACAAGATCCGCAACTATTCCGGGGATTTCTTCGGGGCCATGGATCTCTTCAAGCTCGGGCAATGGGTCGGGCCGGATTCGGTCTTCAAGAAGAGGTCCGTCGACTTCAAGCTGAAGTATGATCCGCCGAAGAAGGAGCTCGTCGTCCTCATCCCGGCCAAGTTCCTCCTGCTCAAGGAGAACGCCGAGGGCAAGCTCCAGGTGGACCTTGACTTCAAGTTCTACATCTATGAGAACGAAGGCGCGAAAAGAGACATCTCCACGGAGAGCAAGTCTTTTGTCACCGAGGACCAAGCCTACGAAAAATCGGGGGATGTCACGTTCAGGTTCGCCTACCCCCTGAAGCCCGGAAAGAACTTCGTCGACGTGATCATCAAGGGCAAGGAAGGGTCCAAAGGGAAGGTCCGGAAGATCTTCGAGATCAAGGCCGGCCCTTGAGGCCCTGCCCCGCGGCGAGGGCCCCCCGGGCCGTTGTCCCCGTCCTTATTTGACTTCCAGCGGGACTTTCTTTTCGACGGCGAACCCGGAAACCTTGTCCTTGACCTTGACGACCAGCTGGTACTTGCCGGGAGCCAGGTCCGACTGTGAGGTCGACTGTTTCCCCGTGGCCTGGTCGGTCGTCACCTTGGTCTGCTTCAGGGGCAGGGGCTGGTCGATGAGCGGGCTGGCGTAGGTCTGACTCTGCCACTTGATGACCGCCGCGCCGTCCCCTTTCTGGACCTCATAGTTGACCTCGATGTCGTTTGTTTGCCGCTGGGGCTGGGCGGCCGACTGAGCGGGGGATTCCTCCTTGGGCTTGGCCCCGAGGACGATGCAGAAGACCTCGATCTGGGACTTGTCCTCGGCCGTGACGACGTTGTCGATGTTGGGAACGATCTGGAGAACGGAATAGGTGAAGAGGCCCCGGTGGACGACCGGCTTGGGCTCGTACGAATTCATCTGCTGGATGTCCTTGGCGTAGAAGACGGGAGTCGTGTCGATGGCGCTCTGGTAGGTCTCGACCCCCGGCAGGGTGATATCGTAATAGCCGACGCCGATTTTTTTGATGTCGGCGGTCCCCTTCTTCGGATCGACGGGCGCGAGGAGCATGGCGATCGTGTATTTCCCATAGGGCAGCCCGACAGTCAGAGCGTACCACTCTTCTTTGGCGGGATCATAGCCGGCGCTGTCCGCCTGAAGGGTCACGGGAATGCTCCTTTCGCCGGAGACCTTCAGGGCTCCGGCTTCGTCGGCCTGGAAGAACTCGAGAACCAGCGCAAGGCGGGCCTCGAGCGTCCCGGCGGGCGGAGCGGCGGGCTGGGCTTGCTTACCTTGAGGCGCGGCGGGAACCGGGGCCGCGTAGCCGAGGTCCGCGTTCTTGGCCTTGAAGAAGATGGCCGTATACATCCCATCCTTGGCTGGAAAAGCCATATATTTGAAGATCGTGAAGGGGATGTCCTGACGCCCCTGCCGGGTCGCCAGGCCTTCCTGGATGATCGCCTTGATCTCTTTGGGGATGAGGGATTTTTGCGGCGGCTTCGCTTCCTGCTTCTTGGGCTCTTGCTTTTGCCCGGGCGTCGCCTGGGCGAAGACGTTGAACAAACTCAGAGAGAAAACAAGAATGAGGCCGAGAACAACGATTCTTAAGGCTTTCATTTTTCCTCCTTGAAAAACGCCATTGTCCATTCCATATTCTTTTAGAGCAATTCTCATGCCAACCACTCTGGCTGGAATCCTCCGTCCTTCGAGAAAACCCCGTGGGATCTGTAAAGGTTTTTTACAGCCTTCCTTTGACCCTCGCGAGAGCGTTTCCAGCTCAAAGAACGAATCAATATATCAGATTTCAATTCTTTTTCAAATGATATTTTTCGACCGCCCGGAGGTGTTCCCCGAGCGTGCGGCTGAAGCTGTGGCTGCCGTCGCCCGCGGCGACGAAATAGAGGTAATTTTCAGGCGCGGGATAGAGCGCTGCTTCCAAGGATGGCCTTCCCGGATTGCAGATCGGGCCCGGCGGCAGGCCGGCATGAATGTACGTGTTGTACGGGGAGGGGAACTTGAGATTTCGGCTCAGGAGACGACCGGAATATTTATCCTCGAGCTTGAGCCCGTAGATGACCGTCGGGTCGCAGTCGAGCTTCATCCCGATCCGGAGACGGTTGTGGAAAACGGCCGATACGAGCGGCCGCTCCTCGGGGAGGGCCGTTTCCTTTTCGATGAGCGAGGCCAGGATGACGACCTCCCGGACGCTCAGACCGAGCTCCGCGGCCCGCCTCTGCCACCCTTCATGGAAGACCTTCCGGAACTGCCCGGTCATGGCTTCGATATAGTCGCCGGCCGTCGCTTTCCGCGGCAGGAAATAGGTGTCCGGGAAGAGATATCCCTCAAGGTCCGGGGCCTTGGGGTCCCACCCGGCCACGCGGGCGGTCTCGTGGAAAGCCGTCCGGAATGAGCCCGGGTCCGCCGCGCCCCGGGAGCTGACCAGCCCGGCGATCTCGTTCCCCGTCAGGCCCTCCGGGATCGTGATCGGCTGGAGATAGATCCGGCCGCGGAAGATCTTGAAGAGGATCTCTCTGGCGCTCGCCGGGAACGAGAATTCGTATTCGCCCGCCTTGAGCCGTTCCCGGGAATAATAGAGATCATAAGAAAGGGTCAGGGCCAGGGAGCTTCGGATGATCTTCCGCTTCCGGAGGCTTCCGGCGACGGCCCGGACGCTCCGTCCCTTCTGGACCTCGAAGAAAGCGCTCGCTCCCGGCCCGAGAAACGGCGCCGTGCACTCCCTGGCCAGCCAGCCGGTGAGCGCCGGGAGCAGGACGATCGTCCCGAGGAGCGCGGCTTTAGCTGCCCTGAGGACCATCCGGGCCACCGCGCTTGCGCTCCAGGTAGGTTGAGAGGATGATGACGGCCGCGATCTGGTCCTCGCGGTCCTTTTTTTCCCGGCCTCTGACGTTCCCTTCCCGGAGGAGCTGGAGGGCCTCGCGGGTCGTCAGGCGCTCGTCGATGAAGACGATGGGCTTGCCGACGGCCTTTTCCAGCCAGGCGGAAAACTGCCGCGTCTTCTCGGCCCTGGTCCCGGAGCTCCCGTCCATCCGGAGCGGGTCGCCGATGACGATCTCCTGGACGTCGTGGCGGGCGACCAGGTCCTGGAAAAACTTCCGGTCCTCCTCCTCCCGCCCGGTGAGCTTGTAGGTGCCGAACGGCTGGGCCGTGATCTGGAGGGGATCGCTCAGGGCGAGGCCGACGTGGCGATCTCCGTAGTCGATGCCCAGAACCCTCATCAAAGGCCCCGATCGACGCAGGCTTTTCGGGCCTTGTGCCGTTCGAGGCCGAGGGCGACCAGCCGCTCCACGAGCCGGGGGAACGGCAGCCCGGAAGCTTCCCAGAGCTTCGGGTACATGCTGATCTCGGTGAAGCCGGGGATCGTGTTGACCTCGTTGACGTATAGGCGCTTCGTCCGGCCGTCGATGAAGAAATCCACCCGGGCCATCCCCGCGCATTCCACGGCCCTGAAGGCCTCGACGGCCAGGCGCCGGACCCTTTCGGTCATTGGGCGGGACAGCCGGGCGGGAATGACGAAGCCCGTCTTTCCGTCGACGTACTTATCGCTGTAATCGTAAAACTCCCTGGAGGGGATGACCTCACCGGGCAGGGAGGCTTCCGGGGACTCGTTGCCGAGAACGCTGCACTCGATCTCCCGGCCCAGGATACCCTTTTCGACGAGGATCTTCCCGTCATAGCGAAAGGCCGTTTCCACGGCCGGCCCGGTCCGGCCGCGGTCCTTGACCTTGGTGATCCCGATGCTCGACCCGAGGTTGGCCGGCTTGACGAAAAAGGGGATGGCGAAGTCCCTGCGGATCCGGCGGAGGATCCCCTCCCGCCCGCCGCGCCACTCTTCCTCGCGGATGACCCGCCAGGGAACGACGGGCAGTCCCCGCTCACGGAAAAGGGATTTGGCCGCCGCTTTGTCCATGCCCAGGGCCGACCCCAGGACCCCGGCTCCGACATAGGGGACTCCGGCCATCTCGAGCAGCCCCTGGATCGTCCCGTCCTCTCCGTACGGCCCGTGGAGGACGGGGAAATAGATGTCGGCAGGGATCTTCGACACGGCTCCCCTGACCTCCCAGGGAAGAAAGGAGAAGGCCTCGCCCCTGGCCAAGACTTCCCGGTCGGTGGACGGCGCCTCGACGGTCTTCCAGAGGCCGTCCCTGGTGATGTAGATCGAAAGGACCTCGAATTTAGCCTTGTCCAGGTTCCTATGGATCGCCCCGGCGGAGATCAGGGAGATCTCGTGTTCGGCCGAGCGGCCTCCGAAGATCAGGGCGACCACAATTTTTTTGGACATCGGGTCCCTCGGCGCGACTAAAGCTAACGGACGCCCCATTTTAATATAAGTGACGGTTTTTGTCTAATGGCGGCGGACTGGAAGTCCCCGGATCCGGGACCCGGGACCAGGCGGGAACGGCGCAGGTCGCGTCCCGGCGGAGGCTGAAGATGGTATTGACAGCGGCGACAATTGCTCTTTATAATAGCCCCAAGTGCGATTCCATCGGCCGAGAGGTGTGACCATGAAAAATCTTAAAGGACGTTCGCTAAGCCGTCTTTCTCTTGTCCTCGTCTCCCTGTGCCTGCTCGTCGCGGGCCGCCCTTTCGCTCAGGACCAGATCCAGAAGGCCAAGATCTTCGAAGACACCTATCAGCTGATCAACGATACGGACCTCTACGGGTCGTTCTTCATGCTGGAGGAGGGCAAGCCGCTTCCCGACCTCCGGATCATCGGCGCTGAACTGATGAACGAGAAAGATCAGTTCACCGACTTCGACCTGATCTACCTCAGCAAGGGGCAGGCCGGCGGCCTCGAGATCGGCCAGCTCTTCCAGATCATCGGACTTGAAGACAAGGTCCCCCCTTACGGGACGGTGACCCGGCGCCGGGCCAGGGCCCGCATCGTCCGCCTCGAGGAGAAAGTGGCCGTGGCCAGGATCGAGAGAAGCTTCTGGCCCGCGCGGGTGGGCGATTACCTCCTGCCGTTCGAGGAAGGAGAGGGAGAGGTCGGGAAAGACAAGGGCTATGATGTGATGGACCCGAACGCCAGCAAGAAGGGCCAGGTCGTTTACGTCGACCAGGCCCTCCGGCTCGCCGGCGCGGGGCATTGGGTCTTGATCAACATGGGCCGGCAGCAATGTGTCCAGATCGGCGACCAGCTCACGGTTTTCCATCGCGCCAAGCCCAACCTCCCACGGGAGGCCGTCGGGAGCATGATCATCATCGACGTCCGCGGCGCGACCTCAACCGTCAAGGTCCTCACCTGCCGGGACGCCGTCCAACCCGGGGACGAGGTCCAGCTGAACACGTCCCGGTAAGACCTTCCGGGGCGTCCGTTCCGGGAAGCCTGAAAACTCCGCCCGACCGTCCCAGTCAACCCTCGTCAGAGGATCGCCGGGTCCTTTGCGCCCGTGCCTTTCCCGCTCATTTTCCAGGCAGCGCGCCGCTTTTCAAGCGCCTCGCAGCCGGCATGGGGTCGGTTGACAGGCCGGGGGATTTCTGCTAGTTTAGGGCGTGCCGTTTTCGAAAAGAACGAGCGGGCGGGCGTAGTTCAGTGGTAGAACGTCTGCTTGCCATGCAGAAGGTCGTGGGTTCAAGTCCCATCGCCCGCTCCAGTCATCCGAATTCCATGGACATCAGATTCCGGGCGCGGTACCCAAGCGGCTAAGGGAGAGGTCTGCAAAACCTTTATTCGTCGGTTCGAGTCCGACCCGCGCCTCCAACGTCCCCTCCGATATTCAAAGCCCCGGCCGGCCGGTTCCCTGCTCTCCAGGCGGTCTGTTTCCTATCCGAGAGTCTTGCATCCCCCCCGGCGGCTGCTATCGTCCGTCCGCGGGCATTGACAGGTTGGTTCGCACATAATATAGTAAGGATAATTTCAGCTCAGCAAGGAGGCCCCCATGGATTTGTTCCCTAGGGTTCAGGCGATTTTATTGAAGCCCAAAGACGAGTGGGTCAAGATCAAGGCGGAGCCCGCGACGGTTTCCGGGCTGTTCACGTCCTATGCCATGATCCTGGCGGCGATCCCGGCCGTGGCCCAATTCATCGGCTATGTCATCGTCGGCCAGCGAATCCCGTTTTTCGGCTTGTACCGCTGGGGGGCCGGCCGGGCCTTCGGCAACGCCGTCCTCTCCTACGTGCTCTCCCTGGTGACGGTCTACCTCTTTGCGTACATCATCAACACTCTGGCCCCGAGTTTCTCATCCGCCCAGAACCTGACGAACGCCATGAAGCTCGCCGTCTACAGCATGACGCCGGGCTGGGTGGCCGGGATCCTGAACATCTTCCCCTATCTCGGCATCCTGACCGTCCTGGCCAGCCTCTACGGCCTCTACATCCTCTACCTCGGGTTCGAGACGCCCATGATGGAGACGCCCAAAGAAAAGGTCATGGGCTATCTCGTCGTCAGCATCATCGCCGTGATCGTCTTGGTCATCGTCTCCGGGCTGATCGTCGCCGGGATGTTCGCGGTCCGGATGCGCTGAGCCTCTGCGCCCCCGTCCCGTCTCAAGCGGCCCGGTCGAGCTCTTCGACGACTTTGATGAACGCTTCCTGAGGCGAGGGCGCGCCGGTGACCGGCCGCCCGATGACCAGATAATCCGCGCCTTTCGCCACGGCCTCGGCGGGAGTCATGATCCTTTTCTGGTCCTGGGCCGCCGCCCAGAGGGGCCGGATCCCCGGCGTCACGATGACGAGGTCCCGGCCGAATTCCTTCCGTAGGACCTCGATCTCCTGGGGCGAGCAGACGACGCCGTCCATGCCGGCGGCCTTGGCCAGGCCGGTCAGCCGGACCACCTGACGGGCGACGTCCGGGCCCATCCCGATCTCCTCGAGATCGGCTCCCTTGAGGCTGGTGAGGACGGTCACGCCGAGAAGGATGGGCTTCGGACGTCCGAGCTCTTCCGAGGCCTGCCGGGCCGTTTCCGCGGCCTTGGCCATCATCTCCCGGCCCCCCGAGGCATGGACGGTCATCATTTGGACGCCGTGGCGGAAAGCCGACCGGACCGCCCCGGCCACCGTGTTCGGGATGTCGTGGATCTTGAGGTCGAGAAAGACGTCTTTCCGGAGGGCCTTGAGCTTCTTGAAAAGGGCCGGACCCTCCGCGATGAAGAGCTCGAGGCCGACCTTGAAGGTTCGGGCGTCCTTGAGCTTGCTGACGAGGGCGATCCCCTCCTCCTTGGTCTGGACGTCCAGGGCGATGATGATCCTGTCGCGATTCTCTTTTTTCATGGCGCCGTCCTTCTTTCGCTTTCGGCTGGGGGGCGCGGGCCCCGCCCCGGCCTTTCACCAGGCCTTGACCGTTCCCACGATGTCCCGGATGCGGCCGATACCGTGCGCTTCGCCCCAGGCTTCGATCTCGCCGATGATGCGGACGGCCGCGTCCGGCTCCACGAAGTTCGCCGTCCCCACCTCGACCGCCGACGCCCCCGCGATGAGAAACTCCAAGGCGTCGGCCCCCGTCATGATCCCGCCCATCCCGATGACCGGGACCTTGACCCGGGAGGCTACCTGGTAAACCATGCGCACGGCCAAGGGCCGGATGGCCGGGCCGCTGAGCCCGCCGAAGGTGTTGGCCAGCCGGGGCCGCCGCGTTTCGATGTCGATGGCCATGGCCAGGAACGTGTTGACGAGCGAGATCGCGTCCGTGCCGGCCGCCTCGGCCGCCTTGGCGATCTCGACGACGTTCGTGACGTTCGGCGAGAGCTTGGTGATGACCGGCCGTCGCGACACGGCCTTGATGCGCTGGATGAGGTGAAAAGTTGGCTCGGGGAAAAGCGCCGGGCACATCCCTTCCTTCTTGACGTTCGGGCAGGAGATATTGAGCTCGTAGGCCGCGATCCCTTCCTGCCGCTCGAGGAATTCGACGACCGCGACGTACTCGTCGTCGTCGCTGCCGCAGACGTTGACGACGACCGCGGTCTGGAGGTCCCTGAGCTTGGGCAGGATTTTTTCGGCGAACGCCTTGACCCCGACGCCCTGGAGCCCGATGGCGTTGATCAGGCCGCTCGGCGTCTCGACGAGGCGCGGCGGCGGGTTCCCCTCGCGGGGTTTGAGGCAAAGACCCTTGACCACGAACCCGCCGAGCTTCCGGAGGCCGAGGTAGGGCTCGAACTCCAGCCCGTAGCCGAAGGTCCCGCTCGCCGTGAGGACGGGGTTCTTGAGCTTCAGGAACCCCAGGTCTATCGTCAGATCCGTCATGGTCGTCAATCCGTCCACACGATCCGGTCGCCGGGAAAGACCGGGCCCTCCTCGCAAATCTTGACCCAGCCTTCGCCGCCTGCGTTCCTGATCCGGTGGACGCAGCCCCAGCAGGCGCCGATCCCGCAGCCCATCATGGATTCCAGGGAGAATTCCGCCGGGATCTGCCTGTCCCGGGCCATCCCGGCCGCGGCCTTCATCATGGGGTCCGGCCCGCAGGCGAAAAGGATATCGGCGGGGGTCCGTTTGAGCTCGCGACACAGCAGCTCGGTGACGAGACCCCTGAACCCGAAGCTTCCGTCGTCCGTCGAACAGAGGAGACGAAGCCCTGCCGCTTCGAGCTTGTCCTTCATCGGGATGTCCAGATGACGGCGCCCGCCGTAAAACACGGTGACCCGGGCCCCCAGCGCTTTCAATTCCCTCCCCAGGAAATAGAGGGGGGCGATGCCCCGGCCCCCCCCGACTAAGAAGGCGTTTTTCCCTCTGGCGCCCTCGGACACGGTGAAGCCCTTGCCGAGCGGGCCGAGGACATCCAGGGGATCGCCCGGCCTTTTTGCGGCCAAGATCCCCGTCCCGAGCCCGGCGATCTTGAAGAAGAGCTCGATCCCCGACTCCCCGGCGTCGTGGAGGCTCAAGGGACGCCGGAGGAGAGGGAACGGGGTGTCGGCCACCTTGATCATGACGAACTGGCCGGGCCGGGCTTCCCGGCCGACGGCCGGAGAATCGATCGTCAGAAGGAAGTAATTGCCCCAGCTCTTGACGTCCCTGATCCGCGCGCTCCTGTCGATCGTCATTGTCGTCGTATTTGGTCCCCGTGTTCGCTAAAAATAACAGATTTGCCCGTTTTTGGCAATCTAAAAGAGAGGATCAGATGGACACGGCAACCATGCTTGGCCGCCCGGGATTCTCAAGGGCACCCCCGGCCCTCTCTCCGTATTGCGCGGACGGCAGGAGTTAACCTATAATGAAGCGTAATTATCGAGGGAGGACTCGTCCATGCAGATATCGAAAAGAGGCCACGACATCCAGGCGTCTCCCATCCGGAAGCTCAAGCCGTACGCCGACGCAGCCAAGGCCAAGGGGATCAAGGTCTTCCACCTGAACATCGGCGACCCGGACATCCCGACGCCCCAGCCCGTCCTCGACGCCTTTCATCAATATCGGGAGCCCGTTCTGGGCTACGGCCCGGCCCAGGGCTTCCTCGAGCTCCGGCAGGCCGTCGCCCGCTATTTCGGTCATTACCGGATCCCTCTCGAGGCGGACGACATCCTCATCACCACGGGCGGCTCGGAAGCCATCCATTTCTCGTTTTCCGTGGTCGGCGATGTCGGCGACGAGATCGTCATCCCGGAACCCTACTACACGAATTACAACGGCTATGCCTCATTCGCCGGCCTCAAGATCGTTCCCCTGCCGCTCCGGGTGGAGGACGGCTTCCGGCTGCCTCCGCTCGAGGCCATCGAATCGAAGATCACTCCGAAGACCCGGGCCATCCTGGTCTGCTCGCCGAACAATCCCACGGGGACTGTTTACACGCCCGAGGAACTGGAGCGGGTCATCCGGGTGGTTAAAAAACACGACCTCTTCCTGATCGGCGACGAGGTCTACAAGGAATTCATCTACGACGGCCTCCAGCACAAGAGCATCCTCGAATACGAGGACATCAAGGACCGCGTGGTAGTGGTCGACAGCATCTCCAAGCGCTACAGCTGCTGCGGGGCCCGGATCGGGATGATCATCACCCGGAACGCCGAGCTTTATCAGTCGGCCCTCAAGTTCGCCCAGGCCCGGCTCTGCCCTCCCTCGGTCGAACAGATGGCGGCCCTCGCCGCTTACAACATGCCCATGGACTACTTCAAGCCGGTCCGGGAAGAGTGGCAGAAGCGGCGGGACGTCCTTTACGGGGGTCTGAAAGATATCCCCGGTCTCGTCATCCGCAAGCCCCAAGGCGCCTTCTACGTCATCGTCCGGTTGCCGGTCAAGGACGCCGAGCACTTCACGGTCTGGATGCTGTCCGAGTTCTCTCTGGACGGCAAGACCGTCATGCTGGCCCCGGCCCCCGGCTTCTATTCGACGCCCGACCTGGGGACCGACGAGGTCCGGATCGCTTATGTCATCAACGAAAAGGACCTCCGGGAAGCCATCCGCGTCTTCAAGGCCGGCCTGGCCAGGTACCAGACGCTATTCCCCTGAAAAGCGGCCGACGTCCGGCCGGGCCTCGGGTTGAATTATGACACTTTTCCATGTATAGTGCTCTGAATATTTCCTGAGGAGTCATCAGATGGCAAAGAAATACGTGTACTTTTTCGGCGCCGGCAAGGCCGAAGGCAACATGAGGATGAAAGACACCCTGGGCGGCAAGGGCGCCAACTTGGCCGAGATGGCCGGGATTGGACTCCCGGTCCCCCCGGGATTCACCGTTTCGACCGACGTCTGCAGCCTGTTTTATAAGAACAAAAAAAAGATTCCCGAGGCCGTGAAGGGCGAGATCGAAAAGAACCTGAAAAGGCTCGAGATCGTCGTCGGGCAGAGGATAGGCGATCCCAAGGATCCGCTGCTCGTCTCGATCCGGTCCGGGGCGCGGGCCTCCATGCCCGGCATGATGGACACCATCCTCAACCTCGGCCTGAACGAGAAGACGGTCGCGGCCCTCATCGCCAAGACGGGGAACCCCCGGTTCGCCTACGACTCGTACCGGCGGTTCGTCCAGATGTACGGCGACGTCGTCCTCGGTCTGAAACCGGTCCACAAGGATGAGATCGACCCCTTCGAAGCCATCATCGACGCGAAAAAGCACGAGCGCGGCGCCAGGAACGACACCGACCTCACGGCCGACGACCTGAAGGACCTCGTGGCCCGGTTCAAAGCCGCCATCAAGGAAACCACCGGGCACGAGTTCCCCGAGGACCCCAGGAAACAGCTCTGGGGGGCCATCGGGGCGGTCTTCGGCTCCTGGAATAACGAGCGGGCCATCGCCTACCGTAAGATGTACGACATCCCCGAGTCCTGGGGGACGGCCGTCAACGTCCAGCTGATGGTCTTCGGAAACATGGGGAACGACTCCGGCACCGGCGTCGCCTTCACCCGCGACGCCGCCACGGGCGAGAACACCTTCTACGGCGAGTACCTGATGAACGCCCAGGGCGAGGACGTGGTGGCCGGGACGCGGACGCCCCTCCCCATCGCCGAATTGAAAAACGACGACCCCAAGTCCTACGCGGAGCTCGAGAAGATCCGCCACATCCTTGAAAAGCATTACACCGACATGATGGACATCGAGTTCACCATCCAGCAAAGGCGCCTCTACATGCTCCAGTGCCGGGTCGGCAAGCGGACCGCCTTCGCCGCCATCAAGATCGCCGTCGACATGGTCGGCGAAAAGCTCGTCGGCGAGAGGGAAGCCTTGACCCGGATCGAGCCCGACCAGCTCAACCAGCTCCTCCGGCCGATCTTCGACCCCGCCGAGAAGGAAGCGGCCATCAGAAGCGGGAGGCTCCTGGCCAAGGGCCTGAATGCGGGCCCGGGCGCCGCCACCGGCCGGATCGTCTTCAACTCCGTCGATGCGGAAGCGTGGGCCGGGCGCGGGGAGAAGGTCGTCCTGGCCCGGATCGAGACCTCGCCCGAGGACATCAAAGGCATGAACGTGGCCGAGGGGATCCTGACGGCCCGGGGCGGCATGACGTCGCACGCCGCCCTCGTCGCCCGGCAGATGGGTCGGGTCTGTGTCGCCGGCTGCAGCGAGCTGGCCATCGATTATGCCAACCACACGATGACGACCAAGGGGCGGACGCTCAAGGAGGGCGACTGGCTCTCGATCGACGGGACGACCGGCCAGGTCATCGAAGGCAAGATCCACACCAAGCCGTCGGAGGTCCTCCAGGTCGTGATCGAGAAGACACTCGACCCGTCGAAGGCCCCCGTCTACCAGACCTTCGCCAAGGTCATGGCGTGGGCCGATCAATACCGGACGCTCAAGATCCGGACCAACGCCGACCAGCCCGATCAGTCGATCAATGCCGTGGCCTTCGGGGCGGAGGGCATCGGCCTCTGCCGGACCGAGCACATGTTCTTCGGCGAGGGCAAGATCGGCCCCATGCGGGAGATGATCCTGGCCGACACGCTCGAGCAGCGCCGGGCCGCCCTGGCCAAGCTGCTGCCCCTCCAGCGGAAGGATTTCGCCGGCATTTTCGAGGTCATGGACGGCCGGCCGGTGACCATCCGGACGATCGACCCGCCGCTCCACGAGTTCCTGCCCCACGAGGAAAAGGGGCAGCGCGAGGTCGCGGCCGATATGGGCATCACCTACGAGAAAGTGAGGGAGCGCGTCGAATCCCTCCACGAGTTCAACCCGATGCTCGGCTTCCGCGGCTGCCGTCTGGGCATCATCTATCCCGAGATCACGGAGATGCAGGCCCGGGCCATATTCGAGGCCGCCGCCGCCACCAAGAAGAAGGGGATCGAGGTCGAGCCCGAGGTCATGATCCCGCTCGTCGGTCACGTCAAGGAGCTCGCCAACCAAGAGAAGCTCGTCCGCGAGACGGCCGAGGCGGTCATGAAGGAGCAGGGCGTCAGGTTCAAGTACCTCGTCGGGACGATGATCGAGATCCCGCGGGGCGCCATCACCGCCGACGAGATCGCGACCGTGGCCGAGTTCTTCAGCTTCGGGACGAACGACCTGACCCAGACGACGCTCGGCGTCAGCCGCGACGACGCCGCCCGATTCCTCGTGCCCTACGTCGAGAAAGAGATCTACGCCAAGGACCCGTTCGAGGTCCTCGATCGGGACGGCGTGGGCCAGCTCATGCAGATGGCTGTGGAGAGGGGCCGCAAGACGCGGCCGGGGATCAAGCTCGGCATCTGCGGCGAGCACGGCGGCGAGCCGTCGAGCATCGAGTTCTGCCACCTCATCGGTCTGAACTACGTCAGCTGCTCGCCGTTCCGCGTGCCCATCGCCCGCCTGGCGGCCGCCCGTGCGGCCCTGCTGAACGCCCCCAAGGCGGCCGCGAAGAGGCCGGCCAGGCTGAAAGCGCGGGGGACGGCGAAAAAGAGATGATGGATGAGCGCCGCGGAACCCAAAACGGCCGCCGGGTTCGCCCTCACGCCCCTCTCGCCGATGATCAAGCGCATCTGCACGTACTCGTTCGTGATCGCGAGCGGCGGCTTCTGCCTCCTGACGCTGGCGTTCTGCTATTGGTTCATCGACAGCGGCCGGGGCCCCGGCCTTGCCAGGACCGGGGGTCCACTTCCGCCGTACTCGCCCGTGGATATAAGCCACGGGCGAGTGGCGAGCCGAAGGCTCGTCCCTTGACGTCAAGGGTGTCCGGAACGGAACGAAGTTTTTCAACATCGTCGCCATGAATTCCCTGTTCATCTACATTTTCACCGAGACCGGCGGGACGTCCTGGCTGGCCCACCTTGTCCAGCCGTTCACGGCGGTCGCCTTCGGCTGGACGGGGGAGCTCCCGGCGGCAATCGTCACCAGCCTCGCGGCCTGGGCCCTGCTCTGGTCGATGTGCGACTGGCTCTACCGGCGGAAGATCCTCATCAAGATCTAGGGGCTCGGCCATGGCCTTCGGCGGCCTTGGCGCGCTGTTCATGCCAGGTTTACCTCGGTCCGGTTTTTTGGTATGGTTGGGTTTTCATGGGTGAGTTCATCGATCTCCTGAGGTCGCTCGTCGGGAAGCGGTTCCCCTTCAAGCTTGTTTACAGCAATGAATACTGGATGTTCGACACGGGGAAGCATGTTTTCCCCCTCCAGAAGTACCGCCTCGTCTACGAGAATCTCCTCTCGATGGGGGCCCGCAAGGACGACTTCCTCAGGCCCCGGCCGGCCCCGGACGAGGACATCCTCCGGGTCCACACGGCCAAGTATCTCAAGCATCTGAAAACAGGGACCCTGAGCCCGGTCGAGGTCCAGGCGCTGGAGCTCCGGTTCTCGCCCGACCTGGTCCGGTTCGCGCTCCTTTCGGTCGGCGGGACGGTCCTGGCCGCGCGGAAGGCCTTGGAACACGGGCTGGCCCTCCACATCGGAGGGGGATTCCATCACGCCTTCCGCGATCACGGCGAGGGGTTCTGTGTCCTCAACGACGTGGCCGTGGCCGTGGAAAAGGTCCTCGCGGAGAAAAGGGCCCGGCGGGTGATGATCGTCGATTGCGACCTCCACCAGGGAAACGGGACGGCCGCCATTTTCGCCAGGCGGGAGGACGTCTTCACCTTTTCCATCCACCAGATGGACATCTATCCCTCCGAGAAACCGGCCGGGACCCTCGATGTAGGGCTGTGGTCCGGCGACGGGGACGCGAAATACCTGGCCGAGCTCCGGGCCCATATCCCGCGGATCTACAAAGAGTACCGGCCCGACCTTGTCCTTTATCTAGCGGGGGCCGACCCCTACGAAAAGGACCAGCTGGGGGGCCTGCGGGTGACCAGAGCAGGGCTCAAAGAGAGGGATCGGGTCGTCATCGAGGGCGCCCGGCGTCTCCGGATCCCGGTGGCGGTGGTCCTGGCCGGCGGCTATGCCTCGGAGATCGAGGACACGGTGAGTATCCACCTCGATACCATCCGGGTCGCCCAGCGCGTCCAGAGGGTCCATTCCTAGAAGGGCTCAATCCCCTTCGCGGGATCCCACGGACGTAAGTCCGTGGAGCTTCAGTCCTGCGTGAAGACGTGGGCGAAGACCTTGGCGTCGCCCACCATGTTGTCGATGATGCAATACTCGTTCGGCTGGTGGGCCGTGTCGTCGAGTTTCGACCAGCAGGCCGCGTCGAAGCCCGCCCGTCGGAAGAGGGCCGCCACCGTCCCACCGCCGATCCCCATGGCTTTGGCTTCCTTCCGGTAAACCGCCTTGACGGCTTTCCGGAGGGCCTGGACGACGGGGGCCCTGGCCGGTGTCGGCGGCGCGGCCGGCGCCTTCTGCTCGATGCCGATCTCGATCCTGACCCTGAACTTCTTGGCGATGTCGCCGGCGATGGCCTTGATGCACCGCTCGACGTCCGCAACCTTGTATTCCGGCAGGATCCGGCAGTCCATGTAGAAGACGTCCTCGCCGGGGATCGTATTGATGTTCGGGACGTTGGCCTCCTTCTTGGTCGGCTCGAACGTCGAGATCGGGGGAGCGAAAAGCCTCTCCCTCTCCGGGAAGAAATCGTACAGCCTGTTCAAGGCCGCGATGAAGAAACCGGCCGCCTTGAAGCTGTTGATCCCCCTTTCGGGCGTCGAGCCGTGGGCCTGCTTGCCGAAGGTCTTGAACTTGAGCCAGAGGATGCTCTTTTCGGCGACTTCGATCATCGTTCCGTTCTCATTGCCGGCGTCCGGGACGATGATCAGGTCCTGCTTGCGGAACACCTTGTGGTTCCCGAGGACGTAGCCGATCCCCTTGGAGCTTCCGGTCTCCTCGTCCGCGACGAGGGCGATGCCGATGTCGTAGGTGGGGAGGAGCCGCTCGGCCTGGAAGGCCTTGACCGCGAAGAGCGAGGCGACCATGTCCTGCTGGTTGTCTTCGACGCCGCGGCCGTAGACGCGTCCCTTCTCGACCCACGCCTTGTAGGGGTGGCCGGTCCACAGGGAGAGCTCGCCGGGCGGCACGACGTCCGTATGGGTCATGACCCAGACCGTCCGGGCCGAGCTCTGTCCCTTGACAGAGGCCAGGATGTTGGGCCGGTAGCCGGCCGAGGCCTCGAGGTCCGGGGCCTTGATCAGGGTGACGTCCTTAAAGCCGTTCTGCTTCAGCCAGCCCGCCAGGAAATCGGCTTTCTGGGCCTCTCCCTCCCCGCCGCTTCCGGGGGCGACGGCCGGGATGGCGGTGAGGCGGACCTGGAGGTCGACCATCTCGTCGCGGAAATTCTCGATCCTCCGGGCCAGCTTGTCATAGGTCGTAGCGTTTGCCATGAGGTCGCTCCTGTCATCCAAGGTGAGGAGGAGATATTAGCACGGTCCCGGAAAAAAGCAAGGGACCGGACGGCCGGACGGCGGCCCGGGCTCAGGCTCCGGGCTTCTTCCCCGTCGCGAAAAACCGGGCCATCCCGCTGATGATGTAATGGACCCCGGACAGGCCCGCGAGCGCGGCCGTCAGGACGTAGAAAACACCCATGGGTCCGGGGGATATTCCGAGGCCGTTATACAGGAGGACAACGAGGAGGACCATGACCTCGCAGATCGTAGTCGCCTTGCCGAGAAGCGACGGTCTGAACTGCGTTCTCCCCCTGATCCAGACGTAGATGAGCGCCCCCAGGGCGATCAGGACGTCCCGGCCGATGCAGATCGTCGTCAGCCATAAGGGCAGGGTGTTCGGCTGGGCGAGAGCCGGGAGGGTCAGGGTGACAAGCGCGGCCGTGAGGAGGATCTTGTCTCCCATCGGGTCGAGCCAAAGACCGACGTTCGTCTTGAGCCGGAAGTATCGGGCCGTGAAGCCGTCCAGGGCGTCCGTCGCGCCGGCCAGGAGGAAGATGCCGAAAGCCAGCCAGGGCCTGTGGCAGACGAGCGCCCAGATAAAGACGGGCGTGAGAAGGATCCTCATGAGCGAGAGGATGTTCGGCAGCGTCAGGACCTTGGAGCTGCGGTCTCCGTTCGCCACGATGTCCTCCCGCCTCGCCGCGAGGCCCGTCTTTTCCACACCGGGGTTCATCTGGCGAGCCCTTGCACGATGTCCAGGACCCTGACGGCGTCGCGCCCCGGGACGGTCTTTTCGGGCTCGAACATCCTCTGCGGCGTGAGGTCCATGACCTGGTAAGCGACGGCCTTGAGGATGGGCTGGTAGTAGAAGCTGTCCGGCGAGACGTCGGGGATCTGGATCTTCCGGACGTCCAGGAGGGGGACGAACCTCGAGCCCCGCCCCTTCAGAAAATCGATGAGCCGGATGACCGATTCCGCCAGCTCGGCCCGGTTGATGATCCTCCGGGGCTGGAAGGTGTGGTTGTCGAAGACGTTCATCACGCTCAGGGAGGCGACCTTGATGATGAACTTCTGGGCCCACGAGGTGGAGATGTCCACGAGGATCTGGGCCTGCCGTTCGGGGACGTTCAGGAAATCCTTGAACTTGACCGCGATCAGGGCGGCCAGGTCCTCCCGGGTGATGGCTTCCTGGGCCGGGATGAGGCCGTACTGACTCGGCAGCTCGAAGACGCCGAGCTTTCCCTTGAGTTCCTCAATCCGGTCGGCGACGGCCTTGTTCAGAGGTTCGAGCTCGGCCAGCTTCTCGTAGTGATCCAGGCTCTGCCCGAACTCCCCCGTCTCGTAGAGGAGGTCGGCGAGCTCCCGGAGGACGGCCTTGTTCGCCGGCTGGGCGGCGACGGCCGCCTTGTAGTGGACGA
>Ga0315282_10002315_pt1 | contig 35272 bp, 32 predicted proteins | sample YL17G07_20_MG_FD_203693 | JGI IMG/M metagenome (GOLD analysis project Ga0315282, IMG submission 203693) | Sediment microbial communities from Yellowstone Lake, YNP, Wyoming, USA - YL17G07_20 | ecosystem: Environmental > Aquatic > Freshwater > Lake > Sediment | place: USA: Wyoming | collected...
TTGACAACATCTCTGCGATAAGATACAACGGGACTTACCGCCTAGTCTATTCCACGTTCCCGTTCGAATCCATAAACGACCGCGCCCAGAGGAAGAGCGTCATGAACGACGTGATTTCCTGGATTGACTTCACCCCGCCATTCGTACATTTATTCAATCCGCAGAACGTGACCTACGGCACCACGACCATTGAATTGCAATATTATGTCTCGGATTCCGGATCGGGAGTGAACACGACATGGTTCGAGTACAACAGCACCAATACGACTTTAACTGCGAATAGGACTTTCACCGCGGCAAGGGATGCGGAATCAACGCTTATCATCTGGGCCAATGACACACGGGGGAATACCGGATCCGATGCGGTTACGTTCTCAACAGACAGGACCGGTCCTGAAATAACCGTAATCAGCCCCGCGAACACGACTTACAATAACACCATCATCAACCTGAGTTATTACGTAGCGGATTCCGGCACAACGGTGAACGCGACGTGGTTCGAGTACAACGGCACGAACACGACCCTCACCACGAACACAACGTTTACTGCCCGCTCCGACCAGACATCAACGCTCACTGTCTGGGCTAATGATTCATTCGGCAACACGAATCATGCAAGCGTTTCCTTCACCACCGACACGATTCCGCCCGCGATAATCGTAATAAGTCCGGGCAACACCACATACACGGGCCACTCCCGCACGATTTCGATCCAGTTCTGGGCGAGCGAGAATCTCTCCTTCATCACCTACAGCATTGACGGGGGTGCAACCAACGTGACGATCTCAGGCAACACAACAATCGAGCCGGCTAACGGATTTTATGGCATCACCGTTTTCGGAAGCGATATTGCAGGAAACCTCGCAGAAAGCAACGTCACGTACTTCACCATGGACGTGACTGAAATCAATAACTGCGTTGGTTGTGGTGGGGGCGGTGGCGGAGGAGGTGGCGGTGCACTTCCCTCAAAAGGCCCCGAAACCCTGCTCTTCAGCATCGTTAAGGCGAACGAGACTTTATACTTCCAGCCCACACGCTGGACGAACATAACCAACGTGACGCTCACTTCCCTTGCGAACGTGGTGCAGGTCAGGATACGCGTGGAAGAGTTGCCGGCTAACGCCACTAATGCGACTTCCGAGCCTGAGGGTTCTGTTTATTCCTACATTCAGGTATCCGTTACTGGAATCAGCACGAATAATGTCGGGGGTGCCTCTTTTAGCTTCAGGATTCTCAAGTCATGGCTCTCCGCCAACGGCCTCCCTGCAGGGGATGTCCACGTGCAGAGATACGATCCGGAAAGCGGAACCTGGAATGACGTCACGCTTGAACTCGTGAGTGAGGATGCGGATTACTATCACTTCAAGGCGACTCTTGACCATTTCTCGCTTTTCGCGATAACAGCGTTCGCAAAGCAGGAGGTACAGCAATTCTGCGGTGACGCTGTCTGCAATGCCGATGAGGACTGTGTCTTATGTCCATCGGACTGCGGCGCCTGTCCTCCGGAAGTTGTGGAAGTCGTGTGCGGTGACGGCACGTGCATAAGCACCAGCGAGAACTGCACGTCCTGTCTATCTGATTGCGGCGCGTGCCCTGCACCAGGCGCCGCATGTGGCAACAAGGTATGCGAATCAGGAGAGGATGCGAAATCCTGTCCGACTGACTGCATCACGGGTGGAGGGGTCGTTCCGAAAAAAGAAAGAAACACCCTGTGGCTGATGGTCGCAGCAATTGTAGTCGCGGTTACACTCGGCGCAAGCGCAGTGGTTTATTACGTCAGTAAGACGAAGACGAAGAAGAAAAAGGAAAATGAATCGGTAGGCGAACATGGAATTAGAATCATGGAGCCTCCGACGCTTTAATGGCGCCGCACCATAAACGCGCACGAAAAAGCATTTCGGCACGCCCGGGACAGAATAAACGTTTTAAACAAGTTGCCCGGAATGGTTTGCGACGATGATTAATGCATGATGGTTGAACTGACGACAACCGTGGAAGGAGCCGCCGAAACTGGCAATCCCGCACCAGATGAATCCGAATCAAAAACCAAAACCGGAAAAAAACATGCTTTTGATTTCCGCAAAGCGGGAATTAATGTCCTTACTGGCATCGTCTTATTGTTCATCCTCGCGATGGCATTCCACATGCGGATACAGCCTTACCTTCGCGGAGTGCAGTACATCAATCTCGACGACCCCCACTACGTTTACAAGATGACTGACTTCGTAATGAAGAACAAGTACCTGCCGGCGGTCGACTACCAAAGTTATTACCCGGTCGGCCGCCCGCTTTATCTTCGCGAGGACCAGGCGCTGCTTTACTGGCTAGTGGCGATAATAGGCTGGATCGGTCAGGCATTCATCAAGGGATTCAACGCATATGCTGCGACAATGTTCCAGACGCCAATAACCGGCGCACTCCAGGTTATCCCGCTTTTCTTCCTCGTCTTCTTTCTCACGCGAAAGCGCCTGGCGTCACTATTCGCGGCAACAATCTACGCAGTGCTTCCCGGGGCGCTCTCAAGGACGCTTTCAGGATTTTCCTACAAGGAAGGATTCGGCCTATTATTCATGCTCATCGGGTTCTGTTTCCTGGTCAAGGCATATGAGAAGAAATCACTTATACTCTCGATAGTCTCGGGACTCTTCCTCGCCATCATGGGATACACATGGAACGGCGTTCAGATTCCCACATTGTTCCTAACGCTCCTTGCAACTATTCTGATTCTCCTTGAAAGAAGCGATGGAACGGAGCTTTTGCTTATCCCAGTATTCATGGCGATATTCGGTGGAATAATGTTCCCGCCTTATATTTACAATCATACGCTCTTTGAAGCGCTCCTCGTTCCTGCATTCCTTCTCGTCCTCAAGCGCGTCTTCAAGGTCAAGGTTGGAGCCGCTGTAATCTTTGCTATAATGCTTTTCGCGTTATCCATCCTCGCACCCACATTCTTCTCAAACTCATTGTACTACCTTGCCCACTTTGACATAGGGGCATCAAGCGCCGGTCTCGCAAGCACAGTGGCACAGAACGCGCTCACGGATAGCGGGCAGTTCTATTCGCAACTCGGAATCTCGACCACGCCGCCCATGAAATACCTTGGAGCGCTGGTTCTCGCGGTGCTCGCTTGCATCGCCATAATCGCGACGGTCGCCTACCGCTTCACGAGGAGGATGAAAAAGGAAAAAATCTCTATAAACAGGCACGTTTGGAAGCACTTGGCGGAAAGCATAACATTCCACGAGCTTTTTGTTCTGTGTTTTGTTCTTTTTGGATTCTGGTTCGGGAAGGGGGCAGTGCGGCTCATGATTGCGACAGCAATACCAGTGAGCGTTGGGGCAGGGTTCCTCTTCGTGTGGGCGTGGGTCGCGGTCGCGCGCTTCTTTAAGGGCAACAACGCGAAGTATGCCAAAGGAGCCGTGCTCGTTGTCGCGGTGCTCATTCTTTACCTTCACGTAAACGCCGGTTATGCCGACGCGCGAAACACAGGTACATCAATGCATCCTGACTGGATAAACGGGCTCAATTGGCTCCGTGACAACACTCCGGCGGATTCCAAGGTGTGGAGCTGGTGGGATTACGGTTACGTCATACAAGCGATAGCGAACAGGACAAGCATCGTTGACCCGCGGAACTTCTTCGAGTTCAGGGACATCGAGGCGGCGCTCGTATTCACCGCGAAGGAAGAGAATCAGACGCTCCAGTACAATGACGGAATATTCAATATATCGTACGCGTCCACTATGGATTACATGAAGCACTACAACATCTCATACGTGATACTCGACTATCCGATGGTGGGAAAGTATTCAGCCGTCTCTAAAATCGCAAATCACGGAAAGTACATCGACGTTATAGCAGATGCAGGACAAACGGATCCGCAACTGGACCCCGGCCGGTTCGGTCCTTTCACGGTGGAAGGCACTAACCCTCCAAGAGTTTATTACAACACCGGAACGGCCGGACAGAGGATTCCGATAAACAACATCTGCACCAAGACCGCCATAATCAATGTATCAAGCGATGGATTCCCTGGATGTGCGTATGTTTACAGCAATCACCTCTTCTACGTGAATTGGAGGCAGGAGCAGCAGCCGGACGGAACGTACACCACAGTTCCATCCGATTCGAGCGCCAAGTCGATATTCGTGAAGCTCTGGTTTGATGACGCGGAATCACTGCAGCATTTCAAGCTCGTTCACACAAGCCCGTATGGTTACGTGAAGATTTATCAAGTAATTAATAATCCCTAAGACGGCTGCATGGCTTTTTTGTTTTCGGCGCGCGCAAACCTTTTTATTGAATCCCGAAACTAGTAATCCCTGCCAGATGAAGAAGTGAAACACCCTCTGATGCCGTAAGGCGCGTGATGAGCAGGAGTAGCTTCTGATGGTACCCCCTTTTTTTGCTTCACTTTCCGAATCTCATCTGCCTTCTCCTGAAATCATTAAGCGCCGCCTTAAGATCGCGCTTCCCGAATTCAGGCCATAATTTCTTCGAGAAATACAGTTCTGAATACGATGCCTGCCAGAGCAGGAATCCAGAAAGCCTTCTTTCGCCGCTGGTCCTTATTATGAGGTCAGGAGCGTTTCCAGAAAGCCATAACGCGCCCTCAAAAGTCTTCGCAGTTATCTTCTTGTTAGACCTGGCGAGTTTTCTTGCCGCGGCAACAATTTCTTCTCGCCCGTCGTAAGCTATAGCGATGTTCAGGACGTGATCGTCATAATCCTTAGTTTCTCGTTCTATATCGCTTATGGACTTCCTCACATGCGAGGGGAGCATGCTGCGCTTTCCTATGAACGTGACGCGCACGCGGTTATCGTGGAGTACTGCGTCGTTTTTCATCTGCTCAAAAGTCTTGGCGAACAATTCCATGAGCTTGCTCACTTCAGTCTCGCTTCGTTTGAAGTTCGCGGTTGAGAACGCGTAAATCGTAAGTGTCTTTATGCCGAAATCCTTGAATGCCCACACAGCCACGTCCTTCATTTTGTGTATTCCGTTCTCGTGGCCGAACCAGGTGGCGAGTCCCTTCTTGCAGGCGTACCTCCTGTTGCCGTCAGGTATCACTGCCAAGTGCCTGACCCGCGCGCAACCACCACTGAAGCCCCCGCTGTTGCTACTCTTTTTTTCCGTCTTCACCATCATCACCGTCCTCACCACCTTTTTCGAGCGATTCCGATTCCTCTTTGTAGTCATACTCAACTACTTTCCGAATCCTTTGGGCTATGCCATCACCTATCCCTTTAGTGCTTTTTAGCTCTTCCGAGCCCGCCCCGAACACGCCGCCAACGCTTCCGAAATTCCTGAGAAGCCTTCTTGCGAGAGTCACGTTGACGTCAGGAATGCCTGATACGACCTGCTCCGCGGACTCCCTGAGAGTCGGTGCCTTCTTCTTGCCCTTGACGCTTACCGGCCTTTTGCATTCGAGCTGTTCCCTTCTTGCGAGAGCTTCTACAACGCCCGCGGTTTCAGACGAGTCCTTAGTGAAAATGACAGGTATGGAATAATCAAGAACCAGGCTCGCGAGCGCCCCATGAAGAGCCGCAGGCCTTACGTTTCTTGATCCTTCAAGCAATCCTCCCTCTATAACGAATATGGGCCTTTCGAAATTGCGCTTCAGTTCCGCAGCCTGCTGGAATAGCCTGCCGTCAATCATGCTTGACGCGAAATCAGTAGCGGTCTTGCGTTCGACGACTACGCGGTCTGAGACTATGAAATCCCCGACAGGAATGCTTTCAAGCGAGACGTCAGCGCGCTGTGCCAGGATTTCTATAAGCCCTGATGGCGCTTCTCTCGAATCGGCAATCACCCGCACAGCAGGGGTTTCATTCAATTCCTTGAACTCCTCGAACGCACGGAGTGTTTGCTGGCTTTTTTCCATTCCCGCCCCGGAATCGTTTCTTTTCAACTCCTTCCGCAGTTCATCTATGCTTTTGCGCATCTTCTTCTCGCGGTTGCGTGACATCCAGTAGAACGCCTCGTCCTTGCTTCCTGCCGCGATCAGTATCACCACGCGTCCCGTGCCCTTCCTTGCGGTACGTCCCCTTCTCTGTATCAGTCTTATCGCGGAAGGAACAGGCTCATAGAATACAACGAGATCGACTGAAGGTATGTCTATGCCTTCCTCGGCGACGCTCGTTGAGCACAACACCCTGAAAGCGCCTTCCCTGAATCCGTTTATGCGCTCCTTCTGTGTTTTCTGCGTGAAGCCCTCGCCTTGGCCCAGGAATTCTGAAGCGCTCACCCCCACATCGTTAAGCATGCGCGAAATCTTTTTCACCTGTTCGCGGTAGTGCGAGAACACTATGATCTGGGATTTGGAATTATCATTCTCCTCGCGCAAAAGGTCGATGAGCGCCTTGAGTTTCGGATGGTCAATCCCCCCTTTAAGAAGCGTCTGGACTTCGGTTGCTGCCTGCGAGAAGTCCTTCATCGAGAACAGTATTTTGGAGGAACGAGTGCCGTCCTTCCTCATCCGTTCCAGGAACGAATTGCAGGCGTATGTCCCCTGCGTTTCCAGAAGCTCAATGAGATGCAGGAGTTTTATGCCAGCGGCAACAGCCATTATAGATGAATAATCGGGAGGGCTTTTGCCAAGTATCCTTTTCCTCGCGTCAAGGAGGGTCCTCTTGTTTGCAAGCTCGGTCGCGGCACTGTCCAGGCATTCTTTTTCCTTGAGCCCCTTGAGGAATGAGCGCAGCGTCGTGATCAACAGTTCCTTCACGTGAAGAAACTCTGGAGGCAACTGCACTTTCCGGTACGATACGTCTATGTTTTGGGTGTAGCCTGCGACGCTTGCGTCTTTCTCGTCGCGTGCCTCAATGTTTTTCACGAATAGATTATCACACACGGCTTTTATGTGCTCACGGTTAGATCCAGGCGAGGCGGTCATGGCGAGCACCAGCTGGTTTTTCGCACGCTTCACGTACTCCTTCGCAATCCCGACATAGGCATAACTTCCGATTGCTCGGTGCGCCTCATCGAAGACTATCAGGCTCACGTTCGTAAGGTCCGCACGTTTCGTGATGATGTCGTTTCTGACCGTTTGGGGAGTTGCGCAAATTATCTTCACACCCGGCGAAGCCCAAAGCTCAGCCCGCTTGGCCGGAGGTATGCTTCCTAGAAGGACGATTATGGAATCCCCGGAAAGCGTCATGTTCTTCTGGAAGTATTTCTGATGCTGCATGCAGAGCGGTTTCGTGGGAGCAAGTACAAGGATCCTGCTTCCGCCGTATTTTTCAAGCCGAATGACGCCAAGCATGAGTGCTATCGCGGTTTTTCCCAAAGCAGTCGGAAGCACTATGAGCGAGTTCTTCACGGAGGCATTCCCAACGAGCTCCTCCTGATAAAGTCTCGACTCAACGCTTTCAGGACGGATGAGCGGATGTTTCACGTAATCCATAACGACCGAACTTTTTTTTTTAACTCTCTTATTACTTCCCGCACGCGGCGGTCTTCGTTATCATTTAAATGTCTGGCTGAATGCTTAAAAAAATGTCAGATTATATAATTAATGAATGCCGGTTGAACTGAGCATAAGGATGGCACGCGCAAATTCATCATCATCATCATCATCATCAACAACAATCAAGCCTGACCGCATAATCATTCTCGCGATAGCATTGGCGTTTATCTGCGTATTCGCCTACTTCAGCCTTCCGTTCCTGAACGTAATTATCTATGCACTATTCCTCTATTACGTCTCGAGACCCATATACAAGTTCGTGACCGGCATATTGCACGGAAAGCACAGGAACGCTGCGTCATTCACTGCAATAATCCTGTGTTTTCTTCCTTTAGTGCTGCTCATAATCTACACCGCAGTGATAGCGCATGCCGAGCTCGTGCATTATCTCTCATCCCCAGAGCGCGCAATAAACCTGCCTGCGTCGGTCATGAATTCCTCGTTGGTATCGCAGTCCAAGTGGTACCGGCTGGCCCAGAAGGTCGGAAGCGACGGTTTCACGTCAATCACACTTTACGACATAAGCCAGGTTTCGACAACGCTTCACAGGGTACTGGATGTAGCGTTAGACATCATAGTCGGGATTTTCCTGGCGTTCATCCTCACCTTCTTCATGCTGCGCGATGGGGACAAAATGCGCGATGCAGTGATCAGAGCCACGCCAAAAGATTACGCCTCAAGGATGAAAAAGTTTTTGGGAGACGTTGACGCAGGCATCAACGCAATATTCTTCGGAAGCATAGCGAACGTCATAATCACGTCCCTGCTCGCAGTGAGCATCTACCATCTCCTAAACCGCATAGCGCCGAGCCATCAGCTCATCATACCTTACGCGACACTTCTCGGCGTGCTTACTGGTGTCGGAAATCTCCTGCCGTACATTGGCGCGAAACTGGTCTGGGTGCCGCTTCTTATCTTCCTGTTATTGAATGCAGCGGCAGCGCCAGTCTCGTCAGCAATAGTGATTTATTTCGTACTGTTCCTTCTGCTCGTTGGACTCCTGGTTGACCTTATGCCCGAGCAGGTGCTAAAGCCATTCATCGCTGGACGGAGGGTTCACTTAGGACTTCTCATCTTCTCATACATCGCAGGAGCGACCGCGTTTGGTGCCATAGGAATATTCCTGGGGCCCGTGCTTCTTGTCATCGGGACGAGCTTTTTCAAAAACTTCATCATGAAGCAGTAAGAAACAGAAAAAAGCTTTATTAGCGGCTAGGGCCAATTAATCATAAATCGCACACACTCATGGTTCTTTCCGTAGACAAAGTAAGCAAGACGTACGCAGGGGGAAAACCCGTGCTTAAGGACGTCTCCCTCAAAATACCCGACAGAAAGTTCATAGGCTTGTTGGGCCCTTCGGGCTGCGGAAAGACGACTCTCGTAAAGATCATACTCGGCCTCGTGAAAGCGGATGGCGGAAGGATACTCTTCAACTCAAAGCCGTTAACGCTCAAGACGGTGCGGGACCAGATAGGATACGTCTCCCAGAAGGACAGTTTCTACGATTACATGACTGTGCGCGAGAATTATGACTACTTCAAGTCGCTCGCTGCAACCTCGATGAGAGACGGCATGGATGAGGATGATGTTGCAGGAATCATTACGCCAAAAGACGTTGGCATCTCCGAGGATGCGGTTGCAGGAACACTCTCAGGGGGCCAGAAGAAGCGCTTGAGCATCCTGTGCTCACTCGTGAAGAAGCCGCGCCTTCTTTTCCTTGACGAGCCTACTGTAGGGCTTGATCCCATAACCAAGAAGGAAATACTCACTCTCATAAAAGGCCTGGTCCATCACGGCCGCGATACATCGGTAGTCCTCGTCACGCACGTAATGAACGAGGCACAGGAATTATGCGACGAAGTCATACTGCTTTCTCACGCAAGACTGCTTGCTTACGAGCCGCCTAAAGCGCTCATAAGGAGGACTGCCTCGTCAAACCTCGAGGAGGCATTCATAAGGCTGGTGATGCAGGAGAAACGCTCAAGGGGGGCCGGGAAAAAATGAGGGGTACGAATCTGGGCGGGTCTGGCACGCGCAAGTTCTTCTCGCTTCTCAAGAAGGACCTGCTTTACTTTTTCAGATCCAAGTCGTCGCTCGCCCTCATACTGCTCGTGCCGATAATAATAATCGCGATACTGGGAAATATGTTCCAGACAGAGGGAGCTTCGGGAGTCTCGGTGCTTGTATGTGACGCAAGACCGGGAAATATTTCCACAGCATTCACTGAAGCGCTCAGGAACGCGTCATTCAAGGTCACAGTCTCAACTGATGCAGACTGTGCTGCACAGGGTGTTTCGGCACTCGAGCACGGCTCGTACGCTGCGGTACTATTCTTCGAGGAAGGTCTTGACGGGAAAATACGCCAGGGACTCGGCGGAAGCATCTCGGTATACACCGATTCAGCTCGGCGCGAGAGCGCAAACTTGGTCTCAAGCACGGTCGGAGCCATAACCCAGAAAGCATCCCAAAAGATAAGCGTGGACTTCATACGAGGGGCTTGGGCCAACCTTGAAGCCCTAACAGGCGAACTCGGGACAGCCAGGGAAAAGCTCGATGAGACTAATGCGGTACTCCGGAATCTCAACGACACAGTCACCAACCTCTCACTCGAGCTTTCGCGCCTGCAATTCGATTCCGTAAGGAAGGACGCATCAGACTTGGAGTCGATGATGGAAAATCTTTCCTCCAAGATAGACTCGGCGAACAGCACGATGCGGGAAGGTCTGGAAAAGATAGGTTACGCTAATGAGACTCTGAATTCATCCAAGACACTACTGTCCCATGCAAGGACGCTTCTTTCAGACGATATGGCGCAGACTGAGATGATATACGGGGCAGTATACACGGTCAACGACAGCATTTACGAAGTCTATAACTCGCTTTACTGCACTCCCATCCTGTGCCCGCAATTATATCTTGCACTCAACCGCACATGGGATCTCGCCGATACGCTGGAAGCACGGCTTGAATCAGAAAGGCAGATGAATGAGAGCATAACCGGACTCGAGGCCAACCTGTCGATCATGAGTGATGATCTGGCAAATGCATCATTAACCCTCTCAGAAGGCATGATATCCGCAGGGGAGCTCTCGTCCAGAGTGGATGCTGCGCGTTCCATAATCGCAGAACTCAACTCACTCCTTTCAGACTACGCCACGGTGAGCGCCAATTCCCGTGTATTGCTTTCGGACGCCTCGTCCACGATAAACAACATGACTCTGCAGATATCACAGGCGGGACCGAGGCTTACCGAGATAGAAGGAACGCTAAACGATCTCTCGTCGCGCGATCCTAGGACCGTGGTCTCGCCGCTTTCGCTTTCCGAGAACCCGCGCGTCAACGTGTCCCGTTTTTCCTACATGTTTTCCGCAATCTGCGCAGCCATACTCATGTTCTGCTGCATTCTCCTTTCATCGGATGCCATAATGTACGAAAGGAGGGAAGGAACGCTTCTCAGGAGTTTTCTCTCACCAACACCGCTTTCACTTTTCGTCCTGTCAAAACTCACAGCCCTCATCGTGATCGCCGCATTGCAGACCGGAATCATGTCATTCTGCGCTTATTTCTTTTTTTCCGCAAGAGTGGCCCTCTGGCCGCAGTTCTTTACGTTAAGCCTTCTTACTTCGCTGTGCTTCATAGGCCTCGGGCTTTTGATCGGCCTCGCCTCGCGGAACCAGAGCTCGGCGCTTCTCGTTTCAGTTCTCGTGATAATCCCGTCGATGTTCCTCTCAGGAGGGCTCTTCCCGTCCGAGTTCATGCCGGGTGGGGTCAGGCTTTTAGGCGATGTCCTGCCGCTTACTCTCAGCACAACGGCCTTAAGGGAGTGCGCGGTCTATGGTTTCACAAGCCTTCCTGTCGGACTTTTGCTTTACACGATTGCGTTCTGCATCATCTCACTAATTCTTCTGCCAAAGCGGGCCAAGGAAGGTTAAGCCGAATACAACAACCAACAACAAAAGCCTGAAGCGGAATTTCTTCTCCAGCATGCGCGTGCTAGTGATTATCACAAAAGTCTTTTAATATACGCACGGCAGTCCCGCTTAGAAACACAAGTCACGCTTGCGCTCACTGTGCTGCGCGATGCGTTGTATTTGTGCGCTGTGCGCTGTGCGCGAATCAAGAATCAAGAATGCGGTTATTATGTAGTGTTGATGTGGTGGTTTAAGCATAATAATGGTGAAAGGAAAGAAACCGGCAAATAAAAAAAAGCAATCGGTCCGAAAAGCCGCTGCCGTTAGGGAACCGGCGGAAATGATTGAAATAAGGTGGCACGGCCGTGGAGGCCAAGGGGTCGTTTCGGTAGCGCAATTCGTAGGGCTTGCCGCACTCCATGAGGGAAAATTCATACAGGCATTCCCCGAATTCGGTCCTGAACGAACAGGTGCGCCAATAAAGGCATTCGACAGGATAAGCGAAGGCCAAATAGAGCTTCACTCGCAAGTCTACGCTCCGGACATAGTCCTGGTGATTGACCCGACGCTTCTTTCAAGCATAAATGTAACCGAAGGCCTGAAGAAAGGAGGACTGCTCATAGTAAACAGTCCTAAAGACCCGCACGCAGTTTCGGCAGACCTTAAGGCAGCAGAATTCAAAGTCCACACAGTGGACGCAACAAGAATCGCCATGGACACGTTCGGCAAACCCCTATTCAACACCGCAATGCTTGGGGCGCTCGTGAAAGTGTCAGGGATTGTATCGCTCGATTCTGTCCTGCAAGTCGTTTCAGAGAGATTCACCGGAAAAATCGGGGAACTCAACCTGAACGCAATAAAGAGGGCATACGAGGAGGCAAGGTGAAAATCACGATATATGGCAATATCAACCGATCCAAAAAAGAAATTAGGCGCCAATGAGCTGACGCTCGGCGCAACAATACCCCGACCGGCAACGTCACTGGACTTCAAGACAGGAGACTGGCGCTCGATAAGGCCGGTGAAGGACGATTCAAAATGCACGAAATGCATGATCTGCTGGATGTTCTGCCCAGAGCCCGCGATAAGCGTGAACGACGCGGGAGCAGTCGTCATCAACTATGATTACTGCAAGGGTTGCGGAATCTGCGCGAAGGAATGTCCGGTCAAGTGCATAAAGATGGTTGAGGAATCCAGCGGAGAGAAATAAGTGGTGAATGATTATTATTATGGAAAAAACTACTACTAATAGCGAAAAACCTGTCGGAATGATGGGTTCAGTGGGGATGGCTTATGCGGCACTGGATTCGGACGTTGACGTGGTGTCAGCGTATCCAATAACGCCTCAGACATTCATTGTGGAGAAATTCGCCGACTTCGTGGCAGACGGCGAGACGCATGCGGAATTCGTGTGCGTAGAATCAGAGCACAGCGCCATGTCATCCTGTATAGGCTCGAGCCTTACCGGCGCACGTGTCTTCACGGCAACGTCGTCCGCAGGCCTCGCATTGATGCACGAGATGCTGGGAGTGGCATCAGGCATGCGCTGTCCGATAGTGATGGCAGTCGCGAACAGGGCTCTGTCTTCGCCCATAAACATCCACGGCGATCACAGCGATTCAATGAATTCGCGCGATATGGGGTGGATCCAGATTTTCTGCGAGAACTCACAGGAAGCTTATGATACGACGATACAGGCATTCAAGCTGGCTGAACACAAGGATGTGCAACTACCAGTCATGGTCTGCATTGACGGATTCATAACCAGCCATTGCATGGAAGGGATAAAACGGCTTGACAAGAGCAAGGTGGATTCGTTCCTTCCAAAGCGCGTAGCTGAACTGAAACTCGATACGGACAAGCCAATGTCTTTCGGTCCTCTTGCGCTTACAGACTACTATTTCGAGTTCAAGAAACAGCAGGAAGACGCAATGGACCGCGCGCTCAAAGTCCTTAAAAGAATACAGGACGAATTCGCCAAGGCGTCCGGAAGGAAGTACGACGTCATAGACACTTACGGGCTGGAGGATGCGAAAACCGCAATAGTGGTTATGTCAAGCACCGCGGGAACCGCAAGGCACGTCGCAAGGCAACTTAGGGCTTCAGGCAAGAAAGTCGGAGTCATAAGAGTCCGCTGTTTCAGGCCTTTCCCTGACAAGGAAATTACTGCAGTATGCGGAAAACTGAAAAGCATAATCGTACTCGACCGCTCCTGTTCTTCAGGACACCATTCAGGACCCTTAAGCGATTCAGTAAAGTCCGCGCTTTATGATGCAGGAATCGATATGCCGTTATGCGACGTCATATTCGGCCTCGGCGGACGCGACATAACGCCAAAGGACATCGAGTCACTATTTCTGGAAGGACTGGATGCCGGAAAGAGAGGCGCGTTCAAGAGGAAATACAAGTTTGTTGGAGTGAGAGAATAATAATAAACGAGGTGTATGATTTAACGAAATGAGCGATGATAATGGTAGTTCATTCAAGGTAAACCTGAAGGAACTTGCAAAGGACAGGAAGGAACTATTGGCGCCAGGCCACAGGCTGTGCGCCGGCTGCGGACCGTCTATCGCGGTCAGGGAAATACTCAAGGCAACGCGCGGACCGACAATGGTAGTCAACGCGACAGGATGCCTCGAGGTCGCAACGACAATCTACCCTTTCACTGCATGGAATCTCCCATGGGCTCACGCGGCATTCGAGTGCGCCGGAGCGCTTGCAGGAGGAGTGGAATCCGCCCTAAAAGCAATGGCGAAGAAGACCGGCTCGGACAAGAAAGTGGACATAATAGCGTTCGGCGGCGATGGCGGAACATTCGACATAGGGATCCAATCATTATCGGGCGCATTGGAGCGCGGCCATGATTTCGTATACGTCTGCTACGACAATGAGGCATACATGAACACAGGAATACAGCGAAGCGGAGCCACACCGCACGGAGCCGCAACGACCACGTCTCCGGCAGGCAAAGTCATTCCGGGAAAAACACAGTTCAAGAAGGACTTCATCAAAATATGCGCGGCACACGGCATAGACTACGTGGCGACAGGAGCACCGCACTTATGGAACGACCTCATAACCAAGGCAAGAAAAGCTATAGAAGTGGAAGGGCCAGCAGTATTACACGTGCTCGCGCCATGCCCAAGGGGATGGAGGTTTGACCCAGCGGACACGATAGCCATGTCGCGTCTTGCAGTTAAGACAAGGGTATTCCCGATATACGAGATCGATCACGGCGTTTGGCGCCTGAATGCGGAAGTCAAGGAACCGCTTCCAGTAGAGGAATACCTAAAGGCGCAGGGGAGATTCAAGCACCTCTTCTCTAATGAGTTCAGGCACGAGATAAAGCGCATACAGGATGACGTGGACCGGCATTATAACGACATAGTGAGAATGTGCGAATGCACAGGCGGGATGCCTCCGACAAAGAGTCCTCCATCGTCACTACCATTATCAACAAAGTAGTGACGCTTCGCGCCAATAATAACTGAGGAAAGAATCAGGAAGACTTTCGGATTTTTCAGGTCTTCCTGATCGGTTTTTTTTTATTATTATTGTTATCTCTGATTCCGTATTATCCCGGTCTTTACTTCCTGGAAATAGTCCCCCCTCAATTTCCGTGCCTTGATGGAAATCCTGTTTGAGGAATCACGCTCCCTCATCAGGATGAATAGAAGTATCGCGGCGAGAATCCATCCCGACGCAGCTATTATGATTATGAAGCTGCGGGAATCCGCAACGTGCCGCAATCCCTCAACCAGTCCCGTTACGTTTACTGAAATGTTGTTGCTCATTTATTATTTTTTCTTGCTCCCGTTCTTTATGCCGTCAGTCCTTTTTACTGGCACGATTCTTGCGGAAAGCGCTCCAGCCATTATGCGCGTAACTCTTGCGATTTCCCTTCCTATCTTTATGTTCGATGACGGCATCCTTCCGTCCTCGTTGCGATGACGATGGTGCTGGTGGTGAAAGTAGTGCGTCCGTATCGGGACCTCGCTTATCTGTAGCCCTTTCATTCTCGCATCAATTATTGCTGAGACGTCGACGTCAAAGCGCTCGCCAGTCCAGGATATTTTTTTTGCGGCATGTCTGCTGAATGCCCTGAATCCTGACTGGGCATCGGTTATCCGGTTTCCTCCAAGAATAGTTGACGCAAGTCCCGAGACGAGCCGGTTGCTGAAGCGGTTATGGAGTGGCATCGCCGAGTAATCCCCGAGGAAACGGCTTCCTATCACCACGTCCTTACCACCATTGAGTATAGGATGGACTAGTTTCGGTATTTCTTCAGGAGCGTGCTGCAAGTCTGCATCAAGGAACACTACAGGAAAATCCGTGACTTTCTTCAATCCCTCCCTGAGCGCATTGGATTTTCCGGAATTCATTTCAAGATGAATTACAACAAGTTTCGGATGCGTGATCCCATCCAGTTTTTCCCGGGTATTATCTGTTGAGCCGTCATTCACCGCCACGATGCGGTCAACGTGAGGCAGGGTCCTTTCTATGACTTCGTTTATTGACTCGCTGCAATTGTATGCCGGGATGACTGCGGTGACCATGTAGCTCTAAAGCGTCTCCAGACGACCTGTTACTTTGTCTATCTCCGCATCAGGCGCCGGTCCTATCCCTAGTGCAGTTATGGTTCCGGACTTCACTTCAGTGAATCCGGCATCGCTTATGAGCGCATTCGGGAGCCTTAGGCTGGAAGCGGTCTCCTGCAGTGACTTTAGTTTCTCGAGCGAATCGACTGCCAGGACTACTTTCTTGCATCCGCACGCCTCCCACACTTTCACCCACAATTTCTTCTTGGACGATGCCTTCTTGTAGGACTCGAGGCTCGCGTGCGCCGCTTGTGCCGCTATTTTTCCGGAACTCATCTTGATGTCGGTTCTTACGACTAGCGCCTGCTTGAATGCGAGAAGTCCCACCATTATCCACTACCACTTCGTTTTTTTTTCCATCAAGGCTCAATTATTCCAAGGAGGCTGAGCTTGACCTTCACGGCAGCCAAGTCCAGGTCGGTTTCGTTGATTCCATGAACCAGAATTATTTTGTCAGTCTCGTTCGAGCCCATTCCCTCAATCCGGGTCAAGCTCTGGTTGTCAACGTAAAGGTTTATCGCAAGTATCCCTTCGGTTTTGTTGTCGAGAAGATCCCGTGTTGTCATTACCGGAACTTCAGGATGCTCCGCAGACTCCTTCGTGTAAGCAGTACCGAGCTTACCGTCTCCCTCGCTCCATCCAACTGCGCCAAGTCCGTACGCGATTTCCGTTCCTGAAACTATCACTTCAGGCGTAGCGTAAGGATCAAACGTTATGTAGACTTTAGTGATGTTCTCCCAGCTCAGTATGAATTGATTTTTTGTGTTTGTTGCAAGGGCGCCAAGATAGTACCTAGCCTTGTTGTTTATCGAGACGTTTGCGGCACTTATCGGGTTCGCCCTGAAGTGCCATTCAATCGGTTGGTTCCCAGTTCCTGTCGGAACGTCGATGTAGTAGTCCTTGTCGCTCACCTTGTAGATGTCAAGCCCGTTTAGCACCCCAACGTGTGTTCCGGTCTGGTTCGTGGTTGTTTCAGTCGTCTTAGTGCTTCCTGCAAGCCAGCCCACGACCCCGGCCCCCATGGAGAAAACCATGATGAGTATCATCACGAGTGCGGCAGTCTGCTTGCCGTCCCATCTTTTTTTCTTGCCTTTCGCGTTTACTGCAGTTTCATTATTTTTCGTCGGTTTTGCCATAGTAAAAAATAATCATGTCCCCCTATATCGCGAGTGTCTTCTTTACTTCAAATTTTCATCTTTCTTTTATTATAATTTGCCCTAATTTCTGGCGTCACCATTATTAAGCCGGGCAGGCAGGTGATATCCAGAAGCCCCGTAGGATAGCGGTCAAGTCTACCGCCCTTTGGAGGCGGTGACGGCGGTTCGAATCCACCCGGGGCTACTTTTCAATCCTGAACCACCAACCACCATCAACCGAGCGCCGAGTACAGTACCCCGTTGTTCTTGGTTATCGCGTTCTTGATCGAGGAATATCCGCCACTACCACCGCCTCGTGCGCCTCCACTTCCGCCCAATGTAACGCGTTCCTGCACCACTAATGAGTCAATCCTGAGTGCTGGCGATGTCGCCTCGACAGGGACGTATTGTCCTCCCTTGCCGCACGCTCCGTGGAATCTCCGCACACTCGCGAGTCCTCCGACGTCGTTTATTTTCCTGATGCTGCTTAGGGTGTTGTCCGTGAGCACGATGTCCTTGAGCGGCTTGTCGTGCCGTATTTTTCCGTCCTCTATAGTGTAGACTTCCTTCGGCCAGAATACGAAATTCCCGTTTGTCGGGTCCACGTATCCGCCCAGGCTTCCTTTAGCGTAAATGCCGCTTCCCGCCGATTCAGCCATCTCATCGATTGTCGGTCCTTTTTTACTGTAAGCGACCTGGGTGTTCGCCATGCGAACGAGTGGCCTCTTAGACCAATTCTCTGCCCTGCTGTGGCCGCTGCTTGATGCGCCCTTAACGGTGTATTGCGGCGCATCTGCGGTTGAAGTGTTTTCCCGCATAGGCAGGAATACTCCTGGAGCGATTTCCACCATTCCGGTTGTGGCGGGGGGTGTGGATGGATCATCCTTTTTGTGTGTCATCATCTTCTCGAATACCGCTGCTTCGCTCCTTCCGCTCAAGTATCCGACGAGTTTTCCGTTCTCGACTAGTGCGTACTTTCGTGTAGGCACGCCATCATCATCGTACTTCCTGCATCCGAGAGTCTTGCTCGAGTGTCCCGGGTATCTTACAGGTCTCGGGTCCTCGTAGACGTTAAGCAATGGGGATGCTATCTGGTCCCCGAGCCTTCGGTCCATTAGTTTCGATTCGCCTTCAACTATGGAATCCAATTCGCATATGTGGCCTAGCGCTTCGTGAATCCAGACGCTCGCGAGTTCTCCGTCCATTATGACGTTGCAGACTTGTGAGGGGGCGCTCTCGGCTCCTGCGAGTTTGGCTGCCTTCGCCACTATGTAGTCTATCCTCTCTTTTGCGGTGTGCTCCTTGAACGCGTCCTCGACTATTTCGTAACCTCCGACACCCGATGTGAGTTTCTCGAAGTACCTGTAATTCGCGAATTCCGCAGGGCTCGCTGACCGCAGGCCGTTCGTAGTCGATTGTTGAGCTGTTTGGGGCAGTGTTGCAGCTGCTTCTCTTTCGTACGCTGAAAGTAGCTTCGCCATCTTTGGCGAGTCTGCCTTAGCCAGCAAGTCCACCATGAGTTCGACCCGGGGAATGCGCTGTTCTATGTCAGCTCCCTCAGTGTCCGCGAACCTAGATTTGGTGATGACTTCCTGGTACATGGTTCTTCCAGACATGAGCCTCCTGTCTTCCGCCAGGTATTTGCTTATGTTCTTGAGAAGCGTTTCCTTCTTAGCTTCCGGAACGCTATCGAGCTTTATGGCTTCAGTCGCCGAGTACTTGTCCTTTATTCCCGCTTTCTTTTCAGCGAGCCCGAGAAACGGCGCCGCACCGTTGCCGCTTAAGTAGACGTCCTCATCCCCAGCTTGTATGGTGATATCCTTAGGGACGCTTGCGGCAATACCGTGGGCTTGTGGCAGTGCAGCAATCCTTAGCATCTTGTAAATCCCGTCAGGACTAGTCCTGTCGGTATGAGCGTATACCTCGCTGAAGTTGCCGCTTCCGGGAAAAGTTTCTATGACGACCTTTGCGCGGGCGCCTATGTCTATGCGGTCCGCCTTTGACGTTATGCTCCCGTCCTTCGCTGCGTAGGATTTCGTATCGTTCTCCTCGATGCATACGCTGGCATACTTCACGTTCAGCGACCTTCTCTTGAATCCCTCAACTATATCGATCAGTGAAGGGCCTTCGTTTTCCGCAGTGATAATTGATGACGCTATCTCGTTTTTCTTCGGTCTAGACAAACCAACCCACCTATGTGCTAGTTAGTATCACGCCTCTTTATAAATTTTGCCATTGCAGAGTGGTTATGTTGTGACAAGAGTGCAACGACCGCCTTAAATCGGCCTGCCCTCCCCTTTTACGATATAAGGCACGCCAAAAAGCGAAAGCATTATTAACTCAATAATAGTAAATCCCCTCCATGGCATACAAGCGTTCAGCAATGGTCGCAAGAATTGCGATAGCACTAGTTTTCGCAGCACTCGCGGGAGCGGTCTTCATGATCTTGCCGGCTTCGGCCTGCACGGTCAACGATGAATGTCCATCGCTGCATGCATGCATCAACGGCAGCTGTATTTCGGTAGCGTGCAGGTCTCATTGGGACTGCGGAACTGACGGCTATACCGGTGATGATTACTGCCTTGACAGCCATACTGTTGCCCAGAAATACAAGGAATATCAATGCGACGACACGACATACACCTGCAAGTACACTCTCACCCCGAAAACGCAGGACACCTGCGATGGAGGCAAGAGCTGCTCGGACGGAACATGCGTTTTCGAGTACCTACGCCTGAAAATATGGGCTGACGAGGAAGACGTGCCATTCAATGATTTCGTGAGAATAAGGGGTCAAGTCTATACTGATGAGGATACGACTCCGGCACGCCGCGTCACTGTGAGGGTGAGCTCGGATTTCGACGCTCACGAATGGCAGACTTTGACGAACGAGGACGGCGAGTTCTCGCTAGCGTTCCTTCCCCCCGTCGGGGAGCACGAGTTCGAGGCGTACGCCGAATCTGCAGGGGTCACGAGCGATACCGCAAGCGTTGACGTAGAGGTTTACGAGGAAAGCGGACTTAAGGGGGGAATGGACTTGTCAGCAAGCGTTACCCCAAGGACGGTCAAGCGCGGCGGGATAATAACGGTGTCCGGCAAGACGACTTACCAAACCATCCCGATTGACGCAGAGATAGAGATCCTGGCAGGCAATGCAGTCTACACCACTACCACGGGCGCTTTCGGTGAATTCTCGAAAGAGATAGTCGTGCGCGACACCAACGTCTCGCGCATAAGGATTGATGCATATGCATCCACAAGCGGGATAGACGTGAATACGCAGCAATTGCATTCCTGGGAGAACATTACTGTCGTGGTCTCGCAGACCCAGAAGGCGATAGAGAGCCTCAAGCTCACTGTGCCTGAGTCAGTAAAGCCTGGCGAAACGTTCGAGGCTTACGGGACGTGGACCATAGACGGAACGGAAGTCGATGGAGTTGATCTCGTCATGAAATTCGCTGGAGAAACCATAATCGTTCCGGCATCAGGCGGTACTTTCTCAAGGCTGCTTACTGCCCCAGAAGGGGAAGGATGTTACGAGCTTTCAGCAGGAAGCGTGACTCGACAGGTGTGCGTGCGGACGCACGACGCGATAGTAGAGGACATCGCTCTTGAAAGGAATAGCAAGGGACCGAACACGGTGACATTCACTGCTCACTACAATGACGACGGCTCGAGCGTTTCAGGAACACTGATTTACGACATAGGGAACTCCACTCACGGAAGGACAAAGATGGATAACGGTATTGTGACCGTGGAGCACGAGTTCAAGGAAGGTGAGCAAACAATCTCAGCATACGTGAGCGACGGACCGCGAGGCAAATACTATCAGGAAGTTTTCCAGATAGAGGGGAAGCCTGAGGCAGCATCAACCGTGAATCAGTCTGTTAATAACAAGACTGGAAAAATAACGATTTCAGTAGGAGATGTCGCGGTGGTAACTGGAGCTAAAAAGAGCGGAAACGCCACGCCCAACACTGCAGTCGTGCCTGTCTTCATTTCAGGTTTCAACGGTACGCGCCTCTCGCTCAATGTCTCGCTCAACGACGGTGCAGGACACCTGCTCCTGCACGAGGAAGGGGTTTCGGCAGTGATTCCTGAAGCCTTGAATTTCACCGCTAACGGCCTCGAGGCAGGTCGTGCTTACAATTTCTGCGCGACAGCCACGAATTCGACAGGTAGTGTGGTATTGAATTATGAGTGCACGAAATTCACGACTAAAAGCACTGCGCCATTCACTCTCACTCACGTGATTATAGGCGCGGCGATAGCATTGGCTTTGCTCCTGCTCCTTTAGTCAGAATAGAAAAGATAAATCACTGTTTTGGTTGCAGCGGGTCGGAATGCGGTGCCGCTGTTGCGGCAGCGGTCACGTCAAGCGTCACGAGTATGTCGGACAGATGATGATTGCCTATGCGTATCGGAGGCTCCTTCCAGACATAAGTGACCCTCCTGTGATCCTTGTTCCTTGAAACGAGAGCGTGCTCTCCACCTTCTGCTATTATCTTGTTAAGCAGGCGCCAGATGTTCGAGCGGTCCTCGACTAGTGTCCTAGATATCTCTATGTTCGTGAATGTGCGTTCCTTGTTCCGCGCAAGCAACGTGAGTATCTTCCGCTGGTATGCGGGAGTTATCTGTTTCAATATGCTCGCAAAAGCCCTTGCTGCATGTTCCTTCCCGTCAGGCTGTTGAAGTGGGGCGTTCCCATAAACCGTTTCCACAATAGTCATTTTTCTTATCATGCCTCGCACCAGTTAAGAGGACTGGTACTGGTAATACGTTGTAATAACTTTACACATATATAACGGTTTGTTGTAAATCCGATACAAATCGCCATAGTTATTAATATACCGTCCCATAAGCTCATTCCTCTGCCGTGGGGAGCTCTGCAGTAAGATGCATAGTGTGCAAGGGCAAGGGCTTATGCGGAAAGCCGTGCCCATTCACCATGAGGATCAATAAGGGCGCGAGCCCGGGCTTCCTCTCTCGGAACGTGTCATCATTCATGGGTTCGTCCCCTCCTTCTGTTTTCGTCGGCAGGGCGGATTATCCTAACGTCCGAGCCGGAATACTGGCTCCACCAACCGAATCCGAGATGGCATGGCAGCTTGACTCCCCTAAATTCTGGTTCGATGAACAAAAGCCTGTAGGGGACATAGTGGACATGCGCCAGGCGCTTCTTAATTCGCGTTTTGAGGTTAACGTAAAGAGGCCGAACAAGGTTCTAGACGTCTTCAAGGAGCTTGCCATGACTGACAAGGTTGTTGACGTTGAATTCAGGATTGAAGGGCTTCCGGTAGGGGGTGTCAACTTCGATCAGTTCTCGACTCCGATGGGGCCTTCTGTTGACTTGGTGTCTGCGAAGCTTGCCGAGAATGCGCCGGTGCCGGGCAAGATTGAGTCAAGAATAACTGATGAATTGAAAGCGGCGGATGCCATGACAGACCTTTACGGCAGGGGAATAGACGTTTATCACCTCTCTCGCCTTCTTTCAGCAGGCCTTCTTGGATTGGAGAAAAAACTGGTTCCGACCCGCTGGTCCATAACTGCGGTTGACGATATAGTCTCGAAAGCACTCCTTGATGGAGTACGCCAGAATCCTTCAATAAACGAATTCGAAGTCTACAACTGCAAGTACTTGGACAACGACTTCCACGTCATACTGCTTCCCGGATGCTGGTCTTTCGAGCAGCTGGAGGCTTACATTTCAGGTACAGTCGGCTACTGCGCCAAATGGGCTGAGCCCGCGATAATGCGTGACTGGGAAGGATACTACGGCAGGAAGACTTACGCTTCCAAAGTATCCGGAGCCTATTATGCCGCAAGGCTTGAGGTGGCGGCACAGCTTAAGACAAGAGGACGCCAAGCATCATGCCTCGTAGTTCGAACTATAGGACCCGCGTACTCGGTGCCACTCGGTGTATGGCAGATCCGCGAGAACGTGAGGGGAGCGCTCGCGGGCGCAGTACAAAAGTTCCAGACTCTTGATGCGGCGCTAAATCACGTCCAGGAATCAGGATGCAGGGTGCCGAAAGAGTCGCTCCTTAAGGAAAGCAGGATACTGCGCGACGCACGCCAGCAGAAGAGCCTTCTTGAATTCTGAAGAGTTTATTCCGTTCTGGGCATCACTTTATGGAAGTTGACAAAAATGGCAGAAACCAAAAGGCACTGTATTTGATGCTGGCAAGAAACCATAATAAACAATTGATGCAGTCCATTATCATTAACCACCGATATGTATAGCGTCCTCGGAATGTTAGTTGCCAACCTATTAAGCCCGTTTTCTATATTTTCTTACGGTTTTGTTTTCGGGATTTTCGCCTTCTTCGAGGGATTCAGACTCCTTCAGAGGAAGCGCCTGATAGAGAACACGCCGACATCAAAAATCCGCTCAATCGCCATGGGCTTCGCGGAAGTCCGCGGAAAAATCTCGGTATGCACTGACGCTGCAGTCGAGAAATCCGGCTTCCTCAAGTCCCCGATCAGTGGCGCCAAATGCGTCTATTACGACGCCAAAGTCGAGGAAATAGGCCTTGGCGGCATCTGGGAAACCACTTATCACAGGACGGACATAGTCCACTTCAACGTCTCGGACAAGACCGGAACAGTATTGGTTGATCCTAAGGGCGCAACGCTCGATATCATCCGCAAAGATTTTTATTACGAAACCGACAGGACTGACTCCATTTCAGGGCGCAAGATGCCCAAGAATTGCAGTGACTTCTGCGCAAGGAACAGGATACACTGCGGCCCTTTCTCGGCGTATCCTAAGTACTTCACTGAGCGCTATCTCGCTCCAGGGGATTCACTTTACATTCTCGGAACCGCTATGAAGAATCCATACATTCATTCATCAAAAGTCAAATCCGATGCGGTGATGATGGCCAAGGGAATAAGAGGCGAGAAGACTTTCTACATTTCGGAATCCGGAGAGAAGAACATACTCTCGAAGCTCCACCACTCGGCTCTGATTTGGGTTTTCGGTGGTGCAGCGCTTTCAGTCGCGTGCCTTTTCTTACTGGTCTGCATCGGCTTCTATATTTAATTCTGCGGCGTTCCATTCGTTTCGTCTCAATCGCGTGACTCCCGGAAGCAGAAGAGTCTTCTTCAGTTCTTCGGAAAACCTAAAAACGAGGCGCGCATTGAGTCTTCCCTGCATTGCATGGAATTTAATCTATCAACACCACCCTCATTAACCGTTAATCTATCAACATCCTCAACCACTGCCTCGACAAGCGTCGGGTGGTTGTTCCTCTTTGCGTTAGGCGTATCTGTAGTGGGTGTTGGTCTTTTTGTTTACGGGTTTTTGCTTCTGAGACGGAAGCGATTTATCGAGAATTTACCGACATCGAAAATCCGCTCTCTTGCGATGGGTCTTGTCGAGATTTACGGCAAGGTTTCGCCCTGCACGGACCCGGCAGTGACCAACGGGATCGAACTCGTTTCCCCAGTAAGCGGCGCTAAGTGCGTTTATTATTCAGTCAAGGTCGACACGTACGAATCAAGAGGGGGCACGTCAACGTGGACGATGGGTCAGCCCAATATTCGTCGCGTTCCGTTTTATGTTTCTGATGGCACTGGCAGCGTTCTCGTAGACCAGGCGAACGCGGTCGTCGAGATAAACAGAGAGAGCAAGGTTGAATACAAGGCTCCGCTATCCGAGGATTGCATGAATGTCATTAAAAAAATCGGTTCATTCGAGACCGAGGCATTCTTGGATGCGCGCAAAAAGCAAGGAGCAACGGAGAAGCAGCTGTACCTTGCCAAAAACATGCTTTCTTGGAGCCAAGCTGGTCGGCTTGGGGTGCAGAAGTTCACCATAACCGAGAAGTACTTGTCGGCGGGCGATAGTGTCTACGTCCTTGGGACTGCGATGAAGAATCCACACGTTGAGTCATCGAGCGTCAACGCTGAGAATCTGATGGTGAGCAAAGGCAAGGGCGAGAAACTGTTCTACATTTCTGATTCGACCGAGCTAGAAATCTTGGAACAGCTGAAAAAACGCTCGTCTTTCTGGGTTCTTGCGGGAGCCATCATCGCAGTTCTCGGCCTTACTGGCGTTATCTGGATTCTTCTTACGAATCCGACAGGCTTGATACTGTCTTTTCTAGGGTCATTACTGCTATTATGGTTGCCATTGATATTGGCGATTGTCATGATTTTCGTATCTCCATTTTTCATAATACCACTGTTCCTGTTGGTCTTGGGAGTCATTATTTTACGGAAGTCGATACAAGGAGGACAGAAACAAAAGGGCACTGGATTTGATGCGAACACTAAGCCAGCGGCATTCGAGCCGCCTAAAAAGCGCTCGCCATTCTGGGTTTTTGCCGGAGGAGCCCTCTTGGCACTTGGCATCATAGGCATCATCTGGGTCGTTCTTAAGCACCCAATTTTGTCATTCGTGTTATTAGTCGCGACGATGTCACTCGTTCCTTTTATTTTCGTATTCCTGATCGTATGGGGATTGATAAAATCGCAGCAACGAAACAAAGGCACCCGATTCGATGCGGACATAAAGAAACCATAAAAAGCAATTGATGCAGTTCATCATCATTAACCTGTATGGCAAACGACATCGTCGCTACGTTTATCCTCCTCGTTGTCGGTTTCGGTTTCGGGATTGGGGCATTCTTCTATGGATTTTTCCTCCTCCAGAGGAAGCGCCTGATAGAGGACACGCCCACATCAAAAGTACGCTCAATCGCCATGGGCTTCGCTGAAGTCTATGGAAAGGTCTCGGCATGCATTAACGCAGCAGTCGCGAAATCGGGCGTACTAAAATCCCCGATTGATGGCGCGGAATGCGTCTATTACGACACTAAAGTTGAGGAACTGCGCCAATCCGGAAAGAGCAGTCACTGGGAAACAATCTATCACAAGACAGACAGGGTCAACTTCAACGCCTCGGACGAGACTGGAACATTATTGGTTGATCCTGCGGGCGCAACATTCGACATCCGAGACGACTTTCATTACGAAACAGGCCTTTTAGGAGGCAATATGTCCAAGAACTGCATTGACTTTTGCGCAAGGAACTGGATATCCACCGGCGCTTTCACGAAATCGAAGCGCTTCACTGAGCGCTATCTCGCTCCAGGGAATTTGGTTTATATTCTCGGAACAGCTATGGGCGATCCGTATGCTGATCCATCGAAAGTCGGCTCAGATAACGTGATGATTGCCAAAGGGACGATAGGCGAGAAGACGTTCTACATTTCGGATTCCGGAGAAAAGGAAATACTCAAGAAGCTTCACTGGTCTGTTCCATTGTGTGTTTTCGGCGGAGCCGCACTTTCAGTCGGGTGCCTTGCAGTCCTGGTTTTCCTGCTGAGGCGCGGTTTCTGAAGTTATCTTCGTTTCGCGTCCTATCACAGGAATGGCTCGCAGAGCGTCACAAAACATTATATATCACCTTCGCGTAGCTTTCCGTTATGGCATTTCCAATTATCATAGTCGGAGTGGTTGCAGCGTTATTTGTAATCGTTATGGCGGTATTGTACTTCCTCTCGATTTACAACAACTTGATAATGCTCAACAAGGACATTGACAAGTCCTGGGCGAACATCGATGTGCTCATGAAGCAGAGGCATGACGAGCTGCCTAAGCTGGTTGATACCTGCAAGGGTTACATGACGCACGAGAAGACCGTTTTCACGGATATCACCAACGCCCGTTCCATTTACACGAATGCGAAAACAGTGGGCGAGAAAGCGGCTGCTGACACCGCCATAACCGGCGCTCTCAAGACTCTTTTTGCGGTTTCAGAGAATTATCCGAACCTCAAGGCGAACGAGACTTTCCTGAATCTCCAGACGCGCATTTCCGCTTTGGAGAACGAGATTGCGGACAGGCGTGAGTTCTATAACGACAGCGTCAACACCTATAACATCAGGATTCACCAGATTCCTTACAATTTCGTGGCAGGAAACATGAAGTACACCGACAAGCCCCTCTTCAAGGCCACTGCTGAGGAGACTGCTGACGTAAAGATAGAGTTCTGAGCGCGGTATACAGGGAGATCCCGTTTCACATCACGGGATTGCGCATGCGTGGCTTTAGTGAGTGTGGTGATTCTCGTGCCCTCGTGTAGGGATATAGTCTACGGCTTCATCCGTCTCTAATTTTTGTACATCAATGTACTGAAACTGCTTGGTAACGTCACCTATATTATATAGCGATTTCAGGGGTCATCCGTCTCGGCAGAGCTCTGCCACCTGAACGTAATCAAAAAGCTAAGGCTAATCCAATCTACGAGATGAAGCCGAACCACCGGCTTCAGTTCTACACAGATAACTAACTGCCTTTCAATGAAACCTTGTTTATGACAGTCTGTCCCTCATCCAAGTGCTCCCAGGCATGCTCGAACAAGTCCTCAAGGGCCGAGCCGAAGAAAGGAGAGTGAACCCAAATTCCTGTATCGTAAGTGGGATGCACTTCAGTTTCAGGAAGCAGCATGAACAGCACTTCTTCGCCATCGATTATGTAGAATCGCGCCTTGATGTGCTCGACGTTCCTGATCTGCGCCACGCCTATGAGGCTCTTCGCGCTCTCAAGATTCTCCTTAGTTATCGGTGTCGCGATCTTCACCTCAACTCCCTTGCTTCTCACGTCCTTAAGCGTCATGAGGTGAAACTCAGCTATGCGGTTGAGTTCAGCTGAAGATGTCATTATGCAAACACTTCTAGTCGCATCCTTTATCATGAGGTCAAGATGGTCGTGCAGGTTATGCCTTCCACGAAGCGCTCCAGAAAGCTCAGAGGGGTCAATCATCTCTATTCCCTTCTCGTACAATCCCTGCAATTCCTTGAGTACATCGGAATCCATCAGGGTCTCGAGCTCTTTCGCCTTCTCGTTTATCTGCAGCTTGTAGTTCTTCTTGACGCGCTCAATGACTTCTTCAGGTGGGATGGCGAGATATCTTATCGGTTTCCCGAGATTCATTACAACGAATCCGCGCCTCTCGAGCGATTCAAGGACGTCATAAGTCCTGCTTCTAGGAACGTTCGCGATATCGCTCAATTCGCCTGCAGTGCTTATGCCTCGCGAGAGAAGTGTTGTCCAAATCTTCACTTCGTAAAGATTCAGGTCGAAATGCTCCCTTAATTTGCTGATTGTTTTCTCTTCCAAAACCATTTTTTGATTAATCCCTTTCACCGTTAGACAGTTAGTCCTAATTGTTACCAGCGAGTTGGTACCCTTTTATAAACTTTTTGGTGACAACATGAGAAAGCCGAAAGCGGTGCGAGCGGGGCTTGAAGTCTAAATCGTCCTGTGAATTTCCAGAATCTCCTCTCGAGTCAAAGTCCTCACACGCTTTTTCAGAAGCTCATCCCTGATCGCGCTTTTCTCCGTGATCCTCCTTTTGAGCGCATTCTTCACCGTCTTCGCAGGATGCTGGAACAGCCAGTTAAGAGTTGTATCGCACAGCGTTTTCCAGTCCTCAAGGCTCGCCACCAGCCTTTCCTTCTTCCTAGTGATCCGTATTATGCGCGAGTCGACCTTGGGAGCTGGATAGAACGAATGCCTCGGAATCCTGTTGAAGAACTCTATTTCTGCGACGAAGCCGACGCTCGCTCCAAGGCGCCCGAAATTCCTCTCACCAGGCTTCGCAATCAATCTCCTCGCGAACTCCTCCTGGAATGAGAGTATGATTGTGCGGTACGAGTCGCGCTCGAGAAGGCGGAAAAGAAGGGAGGACGAAATGTTGTAAGGAGGATTCGATACGCACACGTCGAAATCAGGAATGTCAGTCTTCAATGCATCGCCAAAGATTGCTTCGACTCCAAGCGGCTTGAGCTCTTCAAGGCATTCACTGAACGCGCGTGAGTCCTTTTCTATAGCAACGACCCGGCCGGACGCCCTAGCGAGTTTTTCCGTGAGGAAACCGAAACCCGGCCCTATCTCCAGAACCGTGTCGCCTTTTTTTATCCCAGCGAGCTCGACCTCGCGGTCGAGAATCGATTCATCAGTCAAAAAATTCTGGCCAAGGCGTTTTTTCGGGAAAACCCGGCCCCCACCGCCGCCACGCGAGAGTCTTTCCCGAATGCGCTCGCGAAGTGATGGGGGTCCGGCCATTGATAATGATCCAGTAACTACCACGATTTGTCTCTATCCCTCTCCCGCATCAGGGAGGGAGGCTTAACGAAGACGTAGTACTTCTCCTGCTCGTCGAGTTCAGCGATGATCCTCTTCACCACTGCCTTTCTCGGATCGGACAAGAGCTTGATCCGCTCCCTCAAGTCATTGAACGATTCGAAAGGCTTGATCTTGCGCGCCTCAATAATGGTCCACATGTGCTTCTTGCCTATTCCGGGCAGGAGTTCGAGGCTGTGCTGCCTCATGGTGAGCGGCTGTGACTTATTGAAGAAATCAATAAAGCGCGCATCATCGCCGCTTACGACATCTTCAAGAACCGCGCTCAATTCAGCCCTTGCAACGTTAGTGAGCCTACTTAATGGTACTCTTCCTACAACTTTTGCAATCTTCGTCTTGTCGTCATTGAATACAACATCGCCGAGCTTCGGGGAGTAATCAGGCGTGGGTATGAATTCGAGGAGCACGAGCAGTTCCTTGCTCAAGACCTGCGCCACGCGCTCCTTCAAGTGTATCGGTCTCTTGTCAAGGCGGCTTCCATGATGCATGAAATCAAGTACTATGAAAGTCTCCCTGGGGCGGGAACTCCCGCTTGGGGTTATGACTGTAGTCGTTGTTGCAGCCTGTTGCGGACTTTCCTCTTTTTTCTCAGGAACCGCTTCCGCTTCCATTGATTTCGGTTTTTTTTCCTCTTCAGTTTCCATACTGTGCTTAATCACCATAACCTACCATTTCCAATTGCGTGGGATTTAATGTAAGAACAATGCGCTTCTCCGGATTACTTTTTACGCTGCCTCTTGGTCGGATCGTAATACTTTATCAGAACGTCCATTATTTTTTTCACGTCCTCCTTCTTGAGGGTCACGTTCTCCTTCGAGAACATGGTCTTGACCAAGTCCTCATTCCGCGGCAGGACGTCAACGAGCTTTACTGCATGCTCCTCCTTGAAGCGCGGTATGCCGATCTTCATCAGCTCGTCCATGCACTTCTTCGTGTTTTCAGCGCTTAATTTCGAGAACCTCTCTGCGTGTTCGAGAGCCGCCTTCTGCTCTGGATGGAGCTCTCCTTCCTTTTCCCGTGCAGCGAGCATCTCCTTGACTTCAGCAAGTGTTATTATCCTGTCGTCTCCGACTTTTTTTCCAATCATGTTTTTTGTGAAATCACCTATTTTTTTCCAATCAAAACAATAAAGCCCCAAGTGCGCCGTTTATTTCAGGTGTATAGGGGATACTATGACTCGTTTCCATTTGTTCCCCTCACGCAATTCAACCAGATACGAGTCTCCGCGGCGCTCTATAACCTTGCCGCTGTAGCCGTGGAATCTGAGAGCAGGCCTTCCCAGGTGGGTGAACGAATTGACGCATATGTCGACTGTTGCTCCTGGAGCGAATTCCCTCACAATGCGGCCCAAAGCCGGCATTCCGCGCGTGCGGGGATTCTTCCGAAGCTTCTTGCGCGATTTGCTCTGAGGCCCTCTGGACCGTTGTGTCATTGTACTTTACTGCCCCCTTTATTCTCCATCTCGAAGCTCTCCCTTTATTTAAAAACCTTTCCCGTTCCTGAATTTGGCGCCGCCCAGAGCGCCAAGCTGCTTCATCCCGCCGGGTATCTTTCCGGCAAGATTCCTGGGAAGCCTTCCACGCTTCACGAGCTTCATCATCTTGCGCGTCTGCTTGAATTGGTTGAGCATTTCCCTCACGTCCTGAGGGGAATTCCCGCTTCCTCTCGCTATCCGCTCTATGCGGCTGTTGTTTATTATGTCTGGATCCTTCCTTTCGGCACGCGTCATTGATTCTATCATGAACTTGAACTTCTTCATCTTCTCCTCGCTCTGGGCTACGAGCTCTTTCGGCACCTCATTCATCCCCATCATCTGGAGTATGCCCTTGAGGGGTCCCATGCTTTTCGCAGCCTCCATCTGCTTGAGGAAGACGTCGAGGTCGAATTCCTCGAGCATCTGTTCGGGGGTTATAACGTGCTCTTTTGCCGCTTCCTCAGCCTTGCGCAAGAGCGACTTTATGTCACCCCATCCGAGAAGGCTTGATACGAATCCATCAGGATCAAAAGGCTCAAGGTCGTCTAGCTTTTCGCCTACTCCTATGCATTTTATGGGGGCTCCGGAGTTGGCGCATGAGACGAGTGCCCCTCCTCCTTTGGCTGTTCCCTCCATCTTCGTGATTATGACACCAGTTATGCCCACTCCGTTGGCGAACTCGCGAGCCTGCACTCCGGCACGCTGACCCAAATCAGCTGGCACGACGAGGATTGTCTCCGAAGGCTTGAGTATCCTTCCTATTTCTACAAGCTCCTGGATCATGTCGGGATCAAGTGAATTCCTGCCAGCGGTGTCGACTATCACGCAGTCATGTTTCGCGAACTCCCTTAATCCTTCACTCACGTTCTCGGGGGCGGTTAAGCCGCTTTTCGCGAAGCAGTCAACTCCCACTTGTGATGCAAGCTGGCGCAACTGCTCTTGTGCAGCTGGCCTGTAAGTGTCGGCACCGATCAGGCCCACTCGCATTCCGCGCTTCTTGAAGTACTTGGCGAGTTTTCCGGATGTTGTGGTCTTTCCGGATCCGAAAAGCCCGAGCATCATTATTTTTAAGGGGCGCTGTGTCGTGTCTATCTTGGATTCTTTCCCGACTATGGCCACCAGTTCATCGAATATGACTTTGAGTACGTGGTCTTTGGTGCTGAATCCTGGGCGGAGTTCCGCCTCTAGTGCGCTTTTCCTTATCTTTTCAGACAGCGCGAATACGAGTTTGACGTCAACATCGCTAAGTATGAGCGCCCGCTGTAGGTCTTTCACGAACTCGTCAACCGCAGGTCTGTCGATTACTGGTTTGCCTGCCAGTTTCTTCAATGCGTCCTGCAGTTTTTCAGCCAATGATTCAAGCATAATGCCGTATCAGGAATACACAAACTTGTGTCGTCATAATAAAGTTTTGCCGGCAAGAGCCGGTTCCCAGTTTCGGTCGAAGACAATCTATATATAGAAGACACGGGGCTCCAAAAAACGAGTTCGTCAACCACTACCATGGTCATTAATGAAGCCCACGCCGCACCATCCGGTGCAGTGGATGAAAAAAAAGAGCCGGTTATTACTGCCGAAGAGCGCGATTACTACATACGTGCCGGAAAGATCGCAGCACAAATCATTCGCGAGGCATCCGGGAAGATTGTGGAAGGAGCGAAACTCCTGGATGTAGCTTCATTCGTTGATGAACGCACCGTAGAGCTCGGAGCGCTTCCCGCATTTCCCGTAAACCTCTCCATAAACGAGATAGCAGCGCACTACACTCCAGGATTGAATGACGAGAGCGTATTTTCCAAAGGAGACCTCGTGAAGCTTGATGTCGGAGTCCACATCGAGGGCTATCCATCAGACACGGCAGTTACAGTCCTCGTCGGTGGAGGAAGTGACGGAAGCCCGGAATCCGAGAAGAAGCTCTCAATGATGAAGGCAGCAGAGGAAGCATTGGATGCTGCAATAAAGGCTGCAGGGCCAGGAGTCCCTCTTTCCAATCTGGGTGGCGCCATAGAGGATGCCATAACCGCTCGCGGATTCAATCCTGTAAGGAATCTCACTGGCCACAGCATGGAGCGCTGGGTACTCCATTCAGGCATGAACGTGAATAACTACAAAGGACAGGCTGGAACTCTCGAGCCGGGAATGATAGTCGCTATAGAGCCTTTCGCAACAGACGGCGCAGGACGAATCATAGAGTCAAGCAAGTCACTCATTTACGGAATCACTCTCAACTCGAAGAACGTGCGCGCGACCCAAGCTAGGGCGCTTCTCCAATCGCTTTTCGATTCATACAAGACTCTTCCTTTCGCTAAAAGGTGGGTCGAGAAAAAGCATGGACCGAACGCAGCATTCCTCAACCAATTGATATTTTCCGGAGCGCTGCACGTCTATCCAATACTCAAGGAAGCGGCAGGAGGGCTCGTGACTCAGGCGGAGCACACGATACTCATCGAGGAGAAAGGAGTCACGGTATTGAGCAGGGAATAGGTATTCCTGAATCACAACCGCCTGCACGATTCAGTTAATGATCATTATCGCGAGATTCAGTGCCGCGGCAAAACTCACCCAGAGGATGTATGGCACGAGAAGTAGCGCCGCAGTCCTAGAAACCTTTCTGAATAGGATGATGTTCGCGATTATAGCAATCCACAAAAGCGCAATCACAACTAGGCCGGCTTTAGGCGAGTGCATTCCGAAAAACGCCAGTGACCACAATGCGTTGAGGAAAAGTTGGATTGCGAATATTACAATTCCTTTTCGCGCCACAGGCATTCCTTTTCCTTTATTCTTTTTGTTCCACACCAGGAACAGTGCTATCCCCATTAGTACGTAAAGCAGGGTCCAAACCGGTGCGAACACCCAGTTCGGAGGGTTGAATGAAGGCTTATTGAGCGAAGCGTACCAAGATGTGATGGCCGGAGCCGTAAAAACCGAGCCAATCACTCCCGCAAGAAGGGGGACGCAAATGCTTATGGCAAGTTTCTGCCAGGATGCGAGCTTCATAATGCAGTCCGGAATGTAGAGAAAATGTCACTCGTCTTTGTGATTATTATTCTTATTCGAACGTGACTGCACCGGTCGGGCAGGTCTCCTGGCATGCCTTGCAGTCATCGCACGACTCGGCTTTTTTCACTTTAGCCTTGTCATCAACGAGCTCGAGCACGCTGTTCGGGCAGGCCGCAATGCAGGCTCCGCAACCCACGCATTCATCATCACTAATCTTGGGTGGCATAATGTTTAATTCGTCCAAGACTCTCCAGCTTTCCTTTTTATTAGTTTCCGAGAGCAAGAGGGCACGGAGGCGGTTTGGGGAAAAAAATCATCTGTCCGCACGGAGCAGGTGTCTCTCTATGAATTCCGAAACACCGGCCCCCTCAGCGTTTTCGGTAGTTATGACTCGCGGGACGCCCACAAGGCGCTTGCGGGTTTTCGCATCACTGTTCGAAAGGAGAACGGCAGTGCCTCCGCCATCAGCTATCCATACCAGCGCAGGCACATCCCCCTCACTATCGCCTATCCCCACGAGCGAATGCCTTGGGATTCCCATCTTCTCGACGAGTATGGAAAGCGCTGACGCTTTGCTGACACCTTTAGGGACTATGTCCAATGCTTCCGAGGAATAGTACGCGTCAAAACCCTGCATAATCTCCGCCGCACCCTCTGCCTTCGCTAATTCTTCCGAGAGCGTTTCCGGGCTCATTCCGGGGCGTTCCGGATAGAGCGCGAGCAAGTGCCTCTCGTTAGGGTCGAACGAGAATCCGACAGAGTCCTTGAATGGAGCGAGTTTTTCCCGCAATGCATGAAGCGTCTCCAAGTCTTCCCGGCACACAGTAAGGCTCATTCTTCCCTCGTGATATATCACGAGACCTAATTCCATCAAGCCGAAGTCAGAGCCGATTAGTTCCGATATCTTCAATGCCCTGGGGCACATCCCGCCAGTCATTATCCCGAATCGATGGCCTTCGGCTTTCGCGCGCTTTATGCTTTCGAGCGCGGCAGGATCGATCCATCCAATCCCTTTTTTCTCGCGAAGCCAACTGCCGCTTTTGACCAGTGTCCCGTCAATGTCGAGGAATACCACTTTTTTCTCGCAGTCGTCGTTGTATAGGCCGTCCACTCCTTTTTTCAGTCCACCACCCGCTCCAGTATTTTGACCGAGCCGTCAGGCATTCCAACAATCACGGCGCTCACGAGTTCCCTGCCGAAGAATCCGGTATCGACTACTCCGGCAATTTCCATAAGCCGGGATGCGAGTGCTGCATCTATTGTCTTTTTCCCGAAATCACAGTCGAGAATGAAATTGCCGTTATCAGTCACGAAAGGCGGTCCAGAACCATTGCCATTCTTGACATTCATCATTCTTCTTCGCAAAACGCCACGCCCCCCGAGCGCTTCCACGCCTTTGATTACGCTCTCAACTTCTTCTTTCGCTACTTCTACTGGAACGATGGGTCCGAGCCTTTTCACGAGTTTTCCCTCATCGACTATGACTATGAATCTTTTCGCTATCCGCGCCACGATTTTTTCCCTGAAAA